>JADMIO011006359.1_pt1 | contig 75858 bp, 68 predicted proteins | sample 8958161 | NCBI WGS metagenome assembly JADMIO01 (sample SAMN16585339, study PRJNA669376) | soil metagenome | isolation source: Crop rotation soil | place: USA: Cullars Rotation, Alabama | collected 2011
CCGCGACTTCAAGTCACGTGAATTCCAAGCTTCGGATCCCACTGTGCTGGAAAGGGATCGCGTCCATGTAGCGGCCGGAACCTTCCACGCTGGTCGGCTCCGCCAGACCGCCCGTATCCATAATGTCGAAGGTGCGGCCCCGCCACTCGACCTCGCCCACGAGGCGGTCACGCGTCGTGCCGGCGATGTCCTCCACGATGGCCTTGCGCTCGCCGGTCATGCGATTGAACAGCGCCGACTTACCGACGTTCGGTCGCCCCACGAGGGCAACGACCGGCTTCGGTGGCGCCGCAAACTCGGCCTGTATTTCGTTCTCGAAGTCTATTTCGTTAGTTATGACGTTTCTCACTTATTTACGTATTACGACTACGACCTGCGGCGGGTCGATGGCTGTGACCTGCACGCCCTCGGGTGGGTTCACGGTCGGGGTTAGCACCTGAATGCCCTCGCCGAGGCCGTTAGCGTTGACTGTCACCTTGAGGCTGCTTGGCACGATGCCCTTGAGGGTGGGCATCTCTCCTCGCAGCTTGACGTTTACCGCCGCCGTCTGCAACGTCGCCTTCAGCCCTTCGTCCACGCCGGTTACCTGAGGCACGACGCTGTAAGTCAGCTCACCGATTGCGGGCGCTACCTTCAAGCGTACCGTAACGCTGTCGCGCGAGGCTTGCAGGCCCGCCGGCAGACGCAAATGCGCCGTGCGCACGACGTCCCCGCGCAGGCCGCTGACGTCGATCGAGTCCGTCGTCACGAACGACAGGGCCTGCAGCTGCTCGAGGGGCCCGGACACTGCTAGCGCGGGCGGGTCGGCAACGATGCTGACAAGGTTATAGCCGTCTGCTACTGAGCCCTGCACCTGCGTCACGACCGTGAGGGCGATGGTTACTTCCTGCTGCGCCACGTTCACCTTCATGTCCGCGACCGCCGGCTCGATGGCCACGCCGTGAATGTCGGCGCCCTGGGCATCGCGCGCCGTAAGGGGGAGCTGCTGCTGCAGGGTGACGCGTAGACCTGTGAGGTTAACGTCGGCGCCTGCGGTGGCAACGCGCTGCACCAGGCTAGTAGCGCCGGAGACGCGCACGGTCGTCGGGTTGGCATCGATGCTGGGCACGCTGAAACCCTGGGGTGAGGAGCCGATGCGAGTCGCCGCGACGGGCACCAGCTTCGTGATCGAGGGCTCCAGCTGCACGGTGACGAAGGAGGGCTGCACCTCGACGATCTCAGCCTCGCGTTTGCCCACCACGCGCGCGACGACAAGCTGGTCGGAGCTGGCCTCGTGCACGCCCGAGAGATCGACCTCGGCGGCGAAATCAGCGGTCGTCAGCTTCTTGAAGACATCCTCGGAGGCGCTGACCCGCAGGCTGACGTTGGGCTGGCGGATCGCCGCGACCGCCTGGCCCTCGGGCACGTTGACCGCCTTCACCTCGATAGCGCCGCTGAACACGGCGACCTTGTTCGGGTTCTCCGCGTCCGTGACTGCCACCCAGAGCACGACCGCCGCGATCAGGGAGACGATCGCGAGGGCGATGGGCGTGGCGATGGCTCGCCAGCGTGGAGGGGTGGGTCGAAACACCTAGCCTACCTGCACTGCCGGCTGCAGCCCGTTTCGCCGTGCTACCAGCGCTTCGAGGGTGGAGCGCACACGCGATTCGTCTCGCACCGGGATCAGGCGCCCTTCCGAAGCGATCGAGATGCCGCCGGACTGCTCAGAGACGACGATCGCGATCGCGTCGGTCTGCTCGCTGATGCCCAGGGCGGCGCGATGGCGCATCCCCATGCCGGAAGCACCGTTGCCGAACGCGACCGGCAGAGTGCAAGAGGCAGCGACAATCCTCTGGTCGCGCACGATCAGGGCTTTGTCGTGCAGGGGCGAGTTGGGGTAGAAGATGCCCTCGATCAGCTTGGCGTTGAGACCGGCGTCGACGCGCACGCCGCTCTCGATGTAGTCCTCCAGGCCGGTGCTGCGCTCCATGACGATGAGGGCGCCGTGACGCAGGTGCGCCATGTCGGTCACGGCGGTGGTGATCTGGGCGATCGCCTCGTCCTGCTCGGCGTTCGTGATCCAGCTACGGACACTCGTGCGGCCGGCGCGTTCGAGGGCGCGGCGGATCTCAGGCTGGAAGATCACGATGACACCCAGCACCAACCCCGGCAGCGAGTTGCGCACGAGAAAGTTCACGACGCTCAGCTCCAGGATGCGCCCGAGCAGGAACAGCACGCAGACAATGACGACGCCGCCACGAAGCAGCGTCATGGCCGTCGTGCCCCGCAGAGCCATGAGCAGCGCGTAGATGATCGACGCGATGATCAGGATGTCGAGGACCGCGGCGCCATCGAGACGCTGGAGGGCACTGCGGACGATTTCGATCAGCTGGTCCATGGGACCTCTATTCGAGGTTTTCTGATCCCATTATCGCCGCCAGCAACGCCTTCTGCGCATGCAGGCGGTTCTCGGCCTGATCGAAGACGACGGACTGCGGCCCTTCGATGACGGCGTTGACCGTCTCTTCGCCGCGGTGGGCCGGCAGGTCGTGCATGAAAATGGCATCGGGCTTGGCGAGCGCCATCAGCGCCTCGTCGACCTGATAGCCCTGGAAGGCCTCGGCCCGGGCACGCCAGGCTGCTTCCTGGCCCATCGAGGTCCAGACGTCTGTGTAGACGACATCGGCCGTGCGTACTGCCTCTTCCGGGGCAACCAGCAGCTCGATGGCGCCGCCGCTCTTCGAAGCATAGATGCGCGCTGCGTCGACCACTGGCTGCGAGAGCGAGTAGCCCTCCGGCGAGGCGATAACGAACTCGGCGCCGGCGAGCCCTGCCGCGAGAGCGAGAGAGGCCGAGACGTTGTTGCCGTCGCCGATGAAGGCAATGCGCAGACCGTCGACGTGACCCTTCTTCTCGCGCATCGTCAGGAGGTCGGCCAGCGCCTGGCAGGGGTGCTCATCGTCAGAGAGCGCGTTCACGACGGGGACGTCCGCCGCCGCAGCGAGGTCGACCAGTGCCTGTTGGGCGTAGGTGCGAGCCACAATGGCCGAGACGTAGCGGCTGAGCACGCGCGCGACGTCCTGCACCGGCTCTCGCTGCCCGAGGCCAACCTCGGCCTGCGAGAGGTAGATGGCGGTGCCGCCGAGCTGCTTCATGCCCACCTCAAAGCTCACGCGCGTACGCAACGACGGCTTCTCGAAGAGCATCGCGATCGTCTTGCCATCGAGGCGTGGCGATGTGCGGCCCTGCTTCATCGACAGGGCGCTGCTCAGGAGAAAATCCAGCTCATCCGGGGTCAGGTCCCCGATCGAAAGAAGGTCTCGGCCTCGCATATCCCTCTACGGCGCCAAAGAATGAACTCCGAGTATATATTACCCTCGGCTTAGCAAGCCCCCCTTACGCGAGGCAACTCGCGAGGGCAAAGGAGCTCCTCTCTGATCCCTCTCCCCCAGGGAGAGGGTTAGGGTGAGGGCGATGCAGCCATAAGGGCAAATGCCCTCTACTAAAGGATCATTTCGTCGCAGGCGTAGGAGCTCACAGCGCAGGGAGGCGCGATGGCCTGGCTGGACCGCAACCGCAACCTCCTCCTCGCGGCCGTGGCGCTCCTGCTCCTCGCTGCCTTTGCTGCAGGCTCCCTGAAGGGCGAAGGCTCCCGCCAACCTCTGGAGTTTCGCAGCGACACGACCGCGGCCGACGGCACGCCCATTCGCGTCCACGTAGCCGGTGCCGTGGCCAAGCCGGGTGTCTACGACCTCCTCGAGGGTGAGCGCGTCATCGATGCCATGACGAAGGCCGGCGGCGCCCTCGATGGCGCCGACACTGACGCCGTGAACCTCGCGCGGCGACTGCGTGACGGCGAGCAGGTAGTCGTCCCAACGCGCACCGGTGCCGCCGCAGCGCATGTACCAACCCTCGTCCCCGGTGCGAAACTAGACGTCAACACCGCGACAGAGGCGCAGCTCGATCAGCTTCCCGGCATCGGCCAGGCCTACGCCAAACGCATCGCTGATTCCCGCAGGGTCGATGGACCCTTCCGCAGCCTCGATGAGCTGGTCGACCGCAAGGTGCTGCCCAAAGCCACCCTCGACGGCGTGCGAGCGTTCATCAGCATCGGCCCTTGATCCTCTGGCTTCTCGCCTGCGCCTGGCTCCTGGGAGTGATCCTCGGCGCCGAAGACCTGAGCTTCACCTGGCCGGGCATCCTCGTCGCGGGTGCCTGCATCTCGCTCGCCATGGCACTCTCCGGAGAGCGACGGCGGGCGCTCGTGGGCCTGGCACTCACGGTCGTCCTGCTGGGAGGCATCGCGCGCTACGAGTCAGCCCGCCTGCCCGCGACGCCGTCCGGCATCGCCACCTTCAACGACAGCAGTCAGCCCGAACGCCTGCGCGGCAGCATCGCCGGCGAGCCAGAGCAGCGAGGCAGCAGCCAGCGCTACGTCGTGAAGGTCGACTCCCTCTATGACGGCCAAAGCTGGCATCCGACGAAAGGCTCGCTGCAGGTCACGGCGCGACCCTTCCCTGCCCTGCGCTACGGCGACAGCCTGGAGCTCAACGCGCGCCTCGATACGCCGCCAAGCTACGAGGGCTTCGACTACCGCGAGTACCTGGCACGCCGCGGTATCGTCTCGCTCAGCGCCTTTCCCGAGGTGCAGCGCTTCGGCCCCGGTGGCAGCCCGATCGCCCATGCCCTCTACGACCTGCGTGATCGGCTAGGCGCTGCGCTGGGTCGAGCGCTGCCGGAGCCGGAGGCAGCGCTGTCGCAGGGCATCCTCCTCGGCCAGCGCACCGCTATCCCCAAAGACCTCAACGACGACTTCAACGCGGCGGGCATCTCCCACCTTGTTGCAATCTCCGGCTACAACGTCATGATCGTGGCTGGCCTGGCGCTCTTCGTCCTCCGACCGTTGCTGGGGCGCTACCCGGCAATCCTCGCCTCGATGCTGCTCGTGGTGCTGTTTAGCGTCTTCGTCGGCGCTTCACCCTCCGTCCTGCGGGCGATGGTCATGGGCATCGTCCTCCTGGGGGCGCAGTTCTTCGGCCGGCCCGGCAGCGCGCTCACGGCGATCGGTTCCGCGGGCGCGCTGCTGACGGCCATCACGCCGACCATCATCGAAGACGTTGCCTTCCAGCTCAGCTTCGCCGCGACCCTGGGCATCGTCCTGCTCGCGAGCCCGCTGCAGGAACGATTGTCGGCGCCACTCACGCGACTGCTGCCGGACGGCCTCGCTGCCTGGACCGCCGAGAGCCTTAGCGTTACGGGCGCTGCCTCGCTCGCGGTGCTCCCGGTGACGCTGTGGACCTTCGGGCGCATCTCCCTCGTCGCTCTGCCCGCCAACCTCGTCGCCGGCGAAGTGTTCCCGCTGATCCTCGCGACCTCGGCGCTCACTGCGGCCGTGGATACGGTCTCGAACGCTCTCGGGCAGGCCGCTGGGACTGTCGCTTATCTGCCGCTATGGCTGCTGGTCGAGATCGGGCGTGGCTTTGCTTCATTGCCGATGGCGTCTATCTCACTCGGCCGCGTTGGTGACTTCGGCGGGGTGCTGGCGGTCGCGGCGGTGTTGCTCCTCACGCGACTGATCATGCGGCGACCCCGCACCCGCGCTGACGATCAGCCTGGGGCTGCACATCTGAACTGGCAGCTGGCGGCCGCAGCGCTGATCGCCGTTGCGGCGGTCTTCGTCTGGGCGCAGGTGCTCACGCCGGAGGATAGCGGTCGATTGCGCGTAACCGTGCTCGACGTCGGCCAGGGCGACTCGATCCTGATCGAGGCGCCGAACGGGGCGCGCATCCTCGTCGATGGCGGGCCCTCCGGTCCGGCGCTGATGCAGGCGCTGGGGCGAGAGCTGCCCTCGAAGGCGCGCGGTTTCGACCTCGTGGTTCTGACTCATGGCGACGAAGACCACGTGGCCGGCCTGGTGACTCTGCTCGAGCGCTACAGCGTCGAGGGCGTGCTTATGGGGCCGCTGCGCGGCGAGAACGACTCCTACCGTGCCTTCGACAGCGCCCTTAGCGTCGAGAATGTGCCTGTGCATAACGCCGTAATCGGCGAGCACGTCGACCTCGGGCGCGGCACCCGCCTCGAGGTGCTGAATCCGCCGGAGCAGCCGGTGCGCGGCGGCGAGAGCCTGACGAATGACAACAGCGTCGTGCTGCGCCTGAGCTACGGCGGTGTCAGCTTCCTCCTGACCGGCGACCTCGGGGCTGCAGGCGAAGAAGCGGTGCTCGCGTCCGGCGCCGAGCTGCACTCGAGCGTGCTCAAGGTCGGGCACCACGGCTCCGAGAGCTCGACGACGCCGCCCTTCCTCGACGCCATAGAGCCCAGCGTGGCCGTAATCTCGGTCGGAGCCGAGAACAGCTACGGCCATCCCTCACCCACGACGCGCCTGCGCCTCGCCGGTGTCCCCGTCCTGCGTACCGACCTCAACGGCAAGGTCCATTTCGAGACAGACGGCGCCCATCTCTGGTCCTCGGTCGGCCGAGGCGCGCCACAGACCGTCGACCTCGCCGCCATAGGCCGCTAGAACACAAGATCCGTTCCGTAGGGGCGCGATCAATCGCGCCCTTGCGAACCTACCGAAGTCATCGCCGCGGGCTTATATTGGTGACATAAGCCATGCTCCCGTCGCTGAACCTAGACCTGCTCCTCCTCGTCCTCGGCGCGATCGTTGTTGCTGCCGGCGTGAGGGGCCTGCTCGTGAACCTGCGCGGCTTCCACACTCCCTGGTCCAGCACCCTGCGCGTCGATGTGCACCGTTTCGCCTCGACTGCGGAGTCTCTGCCTCGGGCGACTGATTCCGTCGCGAGGCCAGCGCCCATCATGGTCGAAACGCCGCCTCCGACGGTCGTGACGCTACGACCTGCTGCGCCTCGCCCGGTCACGCCGCCGCAGGACGATGCCGCCCTCGAGACCCTCGCGACCGACATCGCCTTCGTACGCGAGAGCGTCGCCGACCTCCTCGTCGACGTGCGAGAGCTACGCCGTCGCAAGCAAGCCGAAGCGGAGTAGAGCTTGCCATAGCAAGGTGACACTCGCGACCGGACGTGTGTCCGAAGTGGTTGGGTTGCGAGGGGCATCGCGCTATAATTCGCCTCGATGCAAACAATCACCAGAATCGACGGACGCACGCCTGACTCCCTTCGCCCCCTCTCTATCGAGGTGGGCTTTCTCGCTTACGCCGAGGGCTCGGCCCTGATCAGCCTCGGCAACACGAAGGTGCTCGTCGCCGTCAGCGTCGAGGACCGGCAGCCGCCCTTCCTGCGTGGCACCACCCAGGGCTGGGTCACGGCCGAGTACGCCATGCTGCCGCGCTCGACGCAGACCCGCAGCCAGCGCGAATCCGTCGCCGGCCGCATCGGTGGTCGCACGCACGAGATTCAGCGCCTCATCGGCCGCTCCCTGCGCGCCGTCGTAGACCTGCACGCCCTCGGAGAGCGCACCTTCGCCATCGACTGCGATGTGATCCAGGCGGATGGGGGCACGCGCACGGCCTCGATTACCGGCGCCTACGTTGCGCTGGTGCAGGCGATGCAGAAGCTCGTCGTCAGCGGCGTCTACCCAGCGCTGCCGGTGCGCTGCCCGATCGCCGCGACCAGCGTCGGTATCTTCGAAGGCGCCACCTTGCTCGACCTCTGCTACGAGGAAGACTCGAAGGCCGAGGTCGATTTCAACGTCGTCATGACGGGCGAGGGACGCTTCGTCGAGGTACAGGGCACGGCCGAGCACGGCGCCTTCGACCGCGACGCGATGGCCGCCATGATGGCGCTAGCCGAGAAGGGCATCAACGACTCCTTCGCGATCCAGCGCCAGGTCCTCGCCGCCGCCAACCTCCCCACGCTGTAGGAATGCAGCCAGCACCCCGGCCTGAACGCCGGGGCATCGGGTAGTTTAGTGGGCGCGACGCTTCTGATCCCCTCTCCCCCAGGGGAGAGGGTTAGGGTGAGGGTCAAGCAACGTCGGCGCCCCACCCTCTCTCTCGATGGTCATCCTCTCTCTAGGTGGCATTGGACACCCACGCTGCGCCTGGCATCAAAACGCTCGACCGCCGACAGCGCTCTCTGATTCCCCTCTCCGTCACCACGGAGAGGGGTTAGGGGTGAGGTTCTCCCTTCCTCCCTGCGCCCGAGCGTCCTACCATGACCTCATGGCAGACGTCCGACCCTTCACCGCCCTGCGCTACGACACGACCATCGCCGGTGACGCCGCGAACCTGGTTGCACCCCCTTACGACGTGGTTAGCGTCGAAGAGGCGCACGCTCTCTACGCGCGCAGCCCCTTCAACGTGGCGCGCATCGAAAACGGCGAAGAGCGCCCGGACGATAGCGACACCGACAACCGCTACACGCGCTCAGCGCTGGACATCGCTGCCTGGCTGCAGCAAGGCGCCCTTCAGCGCGACGCCGAGCCGCACTTCTACGTCTACGACCAGGAGTTCACTCTCGACAGCAAGAGACTGCGCCGCCGCGCCGTGTTTGCCGCCCTGCGCGTCGAGGAGTGGGAGAAGCGCATCGTCTTGCCTCACGAGCACACGGCCGCGAAGGCCAAGGAAGACCGTCTGCGCCTCCTGCGCGCGACTCGCACCCACCTCAGCCCGATCATGGCGATGTACCGCGACCCCTCCGGCGCCGCCTCGATCGCCGAGTCCGATATCGAGGCGCCGGTCTTCGACGCCGTGCTGCCGGAGGAGCGCCATACCCTGCGACCGCTCTCGGCCGCCGCTGCCGCCCGCTTCCACGACGCCCTCGCCGAGCGGCGCCTCTACATCGCCGATGGCCACCACCGCTACGAGACCGCCCTCAACTACCGCAACGAGCGTCGCGCCGCCGCATCTGGCTGGACCGGCGAGGAGCCGGAGAACTTCGTCCTAGCAGCGCTGGTCGATGCCGCCGACCCCGGCCTCGTCGTGCTGCCCATCGACCGCCTCCTGCGGCTGGAGCATCGGGAGCGCCTGGGCGAAGCGCTGGAGCGAGACTGGAACCTCGAAAAGGCAGACTCCCTCGAGAAGCTCCTCGAAGCGCTGCGCCTCGCTGGTGCTGCTGGCAACGCCTACGGAATCGCCGGCCTCGAACGTGGCTCCCAGCACCTCGTCACGCCGCGTGACCACGCCGCCATCGACGCGATGGTGCCGCAGGGTTACCCGGACGCCTGGCGCTCCCTCGATGTGGCGGTCCTGCACCATGCGCTGCTACCGCTGCTCGGCTTCGAGATGAGCGAGTCGAATATCGCCTTCACAGAGGACGCCGCCGAAGCCGTCGCGGACGTCGAGGCGGGCACCTGGGACCTCGCCGTACTGCTAAACCCGACGCGCGTTGACCAGATCATCGACGTGGCCGAGGCGGGTGAGCGCATGCCCCTGAAATCGACCTACTTCTACCCGAAGCTCGGTACCGGGCTCGTGCTGCTACCGGCGTACTGACGCCTCAAGCCTTCGCGACGCCGAAGCGCGCCAGGAAGGCAACTCCCTGCTTCAGGTCGCGCACAAAGAGCTCGTAAGCCAGGCGACGCGCCTCTTCGTCCTCCGCGCGCAGCAATGACGAAGGATGCACCGTCACCAGACAAGGGCCGAAACTGCTCTCGATGACGCGGCCGCGGTCCCGTAGCACCTTGGCGGTCGTGCCCAGGAGCGCGCTCACGGCCGTGGCCCCGAGAGCGATGACAAGACGCGGTCGCACAGCCTCGATCTCGGCTTCGAGCCAGGGCAGGCAGGCGCGCATCTCGCTGACCCGAGGCGTCTCGTGGATGCGTCGTTTGCCGCGCGGCGTCCACTTGAAGTGCTTTACGGCGTTGGTCACGTAAGCCTCGTCGCGCGCGATACCCGCCTCGAAGAGCGCGCGGTCGAGCATGCCGCCGGCAGGGCCGACGAAGGGCACTCCCGCCCGGTCTTCGTGGTCGCCGGGCTGCTCACCGACCAGCATGATCGCCGCGCCCTTTGCTCCTTCGCCGAAGACGGTCTGGGTCGCCGACTTGTAGAGCTCGCAGCCACGACAGTCCTTCGCCGCCATCGCGAGGCCCTCGAGAGTGCGGTCAACGGGCAAGAAGGCTTCAGCGCCGATCTGAGTTGTCATGCAGTCAGCGTCAGGTCGCCGGCCTATCGAGGGCGTTGCGGTGGGCCCGAAGGCATGCAGTTCGTCTAAAGCCTCTATGCCTTATGCCCTTTGCACGGGCCCATCCCCGATGCCCACGAGCTCTCGCGCCCGCTGAAAGACGGCGTCGAACATCGGTTGCGTCAGTTTGCCCGTGAAGGTGTTGCGCTGGCTCGGGTGGAAAGAGCAGAGGATGCGCCGCCCGTCCGCCAGGTCGACCTCTTTGAGGTGCCCGAAGGCCGGCGCCCGCCGCAGCTCGAGCTGGCTTAGCAGCGCCTTGTACGCGAAGGCGCCGAGAGCGATGTAGCAGCGCGCCTCGGTCAGCAGCCGCAGCTCTTCGGCGAGGTAGGGCAGACAGGACTGGGTCTCGGCCGGCGTGGGCACGTTCGCCGGCGGGGCGCATCGCACGGCCGCCGAGATGTAAGCGTCGCGCAGCATGAGGCCGTCGTCCAGATCCTCGCTCGTCGCTTGGTTGGCGAATCCGGCATCGTGCAGAGCGCGATAGAGCCAGTCGCCGGAGCGATCGCCCGTAAAGACGCGGCCGGTGCGATTGCCCCCATGTGCGGCCGGCGCCAAACCCACGACCAGCAGGCGCGCCTTCGGGTCGCCGAAGCCGGGCAGAGGCCGCCCCCAGTAGCTCCAGTCGCGAAACGAAGCTTTCTTCTCGCGCGCGACCTGCTCACGCCACTCGACCAGGCGAGGGCAGAGGCGGCAGTCGACGATCGCCGCGTTGAGGGCATCGAGGTCCTCGTACACGCCTTGACGATAGCACGGGAGCCTGTGACCACGGTCGCATCGGGTTCGATAGCCTTGCCGCCGCGAGGGAATGGCGCTGCGTGTTCGAGGTTGCCTTTACCGTTGCAACACTTATAATTCGAACATGCTTGCGAAAGTACTCTTCCGACATCTCAATGGGCAACATGAATAATCCCGGAGAAATTTCAAGCGCTATCGGTGCGGTAGCCCAACGCCTAAAGCAACGCCACAGAAATGACTGGTTCCATTCTCAGTTGGACAATCTTTTTTCGCACCTCGACCTCAGCTCGGCAACTCACTTCTGGGATAGGGATCAGGAGGACCTCGCTAATCTGGTTGTCCTTAGCAGGCCGTTTCTTTGGGACGTAAGCTGGAACCCGCAATTTAACCTTGCGGCGATGTCAGTAGTACGCGTGAACGAGATTATTTCTGTCGATTTTAGGGCAACCCCAGGTGCTGGGGGGCCACTCGGCTTCAACGTTGTAGGCGACCTGGCCGTTCGTGTACATGTGTCGAATGGAGACGGTGGTTTGGTATGGGTTGGCGGAAATAAGGATGAGGCTCAAAGATTAGTGGCCTTTACGCACTCAGTCCTTGGCGCAATTTCCTGAGAGTAGCAGATGCCAGGCCAACTAACTGACAAAGAGCGCATTGCAGCCCTCGAAATGTGGCGACAGGAGCACAACGCTCGCCATGATCGGGAAAACTCGGCAGCTGAAGGCCTCCGGGGTAGAGGACTAGCTGTGGCCCTAGCTGCCGTGGGAGTTCTAGGCGCCCTCTTTGGTGGGATTGGGGACGCACTCGCAGGTCATCTCCTAGAGAAGTGATGTTTTACGTCAGGCATAGCCAATCCGAGGCCGACCTAGCGCAGCCGGCTGACGCGCCAGGGGATACTCGGTCCGCCGAGAGAGCCCTGCGCGATTAGCGGCACTTCCGTGCTCTGCTGCCCGACCGTGACGATGATCTTGCCGACGACGTCGCCCTGCTTGACGGTCGAGGTAGGCGCGGCGTTCTCGACCTTCATGTCAACCGTCGTGCCGGGCCAGACGACGATGTTCACGTCCTTCGCAGGCAGCGCCACAGTCGATGTGCCCCATTGGCTGCTGATCGTCGCGGCAGGGACGGACTTCGAGACGACGTTTACGACCTGCAGGCCGGGCACCACGGCGCCGATCAGCTTGCGCGTTGACGAGAAGGCGTCGGCGAGGGTGTCCTGACCGAGGACGGCGCCGTAGACACGCACGGTGCGGTCGCCTACGGGGCGGTCGGCAGCGAAGAGGAAGCAGGCGCCGGCTTGCTCCGTCCAGCCCGTCTTAATGCCGGCTAGCGCGTCCGGGCCGAGCTGCGAGTTGACGTTGAAGACGAGGCCTGCGTCGGGCAGGTCGGCCTGCTTCTGAGCGACGATCTGGGCCAGCACCGGGTTGGCCATCGCCGCTTCGGCGAGGAGGACCTGGTCGTGCGCCGTGCTCACGGAGCTGCCATCGAGGCCGCTGGGGTCGGCGTAGTGTGTGTTGGTCATGCCGAGGGCCGTCGCCTCTTCGTTCATACGCGCGACGAAGCCATCGACCGAGCCGGCGCTCCACTGCGCCAGCATGTAGGCGTAGTTGTTACCGGAAGGGATCAGCACGCCATCGAGCAGGTCGGCCTCGCTGAGCTGCGTCCCCTGCTTGACGAGAACCACGGACTCGCCGTTGCTCAGCTGGTGGCGATAGTTCTGAACGTCGGCCGCCTGCACCTCGACGAGGGGGCCGGCTTCGTTCTGCTTCAGGGGGTGGTCCTTCAGCGCCACGTACGCCGTCATCACCTTGACAAGGCTCGCGATCGCCTGGGGACGGTCGTCCTTCATGCCGCCAACGTAGCCCGCGCCCGCCACGGAGACCGCAGCACTGCCGATCGAGGGCCAGGGCAGGGTCGTAGCGGCATCGTTGCTGCTCCAGCCGGCGACAAGGCTCGATTCTGTTTTGAGCTTCGGTATGCCGCGGTTGAGCTGCAGATAAGGCAGCATGAACAGCAGCCCGAGAATGACGATGGTTGTTAGGAGGACGTTGCGCTTGAAGTGTGGTGACATGGCGGCAGAATCGTAAGCGGCGGAGGCGAGGGCCTCATATCGCATGAGCCGCCGAAAAGAATGGCGATTTCGCATCAACGCTTTCGGGCAACTCCTTCGACGCTCAGGGGCTCTCACCAGCGTCCCAAAGAGCCTATCGTTAGAGGTAGTCAGAGACCTCGGAGGCCCCAATGACGGCGCAACCAGACCCCAAAGCGATCGTGCACGAGTTCTACGATCTCTCCTTCAACCAGAAGCAGCCGGAAGAGGCGGTGCGACGACACATCGGCGCCTACTACCGCCAGCACAACCCCCAGGCTCCCGACGGTGCCGAGGCATTCATCGGCTTTGTGAAGGGCTTCGTCGCCGCCTATCCGAACCTGCATTTCGACTTCAAGCGCCTGCTAGCGGACGATGACCTCGTCGCGGTGCACAGCCACCTCGTGCTCAACTCAGGCGAGCGTGGCACGGCCGTGATGGACATGTTTCGCCTCGAAGGCGACAAGATCGTCGAGCACTGGGACGTGCTTCAGGACGTGCCCGAGACGGCCGCTAATCCCAATACTATGTTCTAGAGGCGTGGTTTGACAGCCCCCAGCCTCGCTGTTTAGATAGAGTCAGAATGTCCTTCGAATCTAGCCTCGATGTCCTTAGCGACCCGGAGAAGCGCGTCTCCTCGGCGCAGCTCGTCGACTTCTCCAACCTCACGGACGAGGAAGTCGAGACCATGCAGGCGGCCTGGCCGGAAGTCGAGATGACTCGACGCCTGGCGCTGATCCTCGAGATGGCCGACCTGGCGCAGGACAACATCGAGCTCAACTTCGACGCCGCCTACAAGCTGGCTCTCCAGGACGCCGATGGCACAGTTCGCACCGCCGCGATCAAGGGCCTCTTCGAGTACGAGGGCCGTGACCTGATCCCGGTCCTGGCCGATCTCCTGCGCATCGACCCGGACGTCGAGGTGCGGCGCGAGGCAGCGATCGCCCTGGGCCGCTACGCCGTCGCCGGCGAGCTGGGTTACCTGCGCGCGAGCGACCTGGACATGGTCAAGGAGAACCTGATCGAATCAGCCGAGGACGTCGACGAGGACGAGCGCGTCCGGGCGCGGGCGATCGAGGCCGTGGGCGCGATCAGCGGCGAAGACACGGAGAACCTGATCGAGAGCATCTACGACGAGGACAGCCTCTGGATGAAGGTCGGTGCCGTGGACGCGATGGGCCGCAGCGCCAACGATATGTGGCTGGAGATCGTGCAGGACGAGATGACCAACGCCGCGCCGGAGATGCGCCACGCCGCCGCCTTCGCCGCGGGCGAAATCGGCGACGAGGAAGCGGTGCCGGCCCTCAAGGAGCTGGCTCTGCGCGATGACGACCGCGAGGTGCAACTGGCCGCGATCCACGCCCTCACCGAGATCGGCGGCGCCGACGCTCGCGTCGCGCTGCAGAACCTGCTCTACGAGGGCGACGATGACATACGCGAGCCCATCCAGGAAGCGATCGGCGAGCTCTCCTTCCGCGAGGACCTCATGAGTCCGCCGCCCCTCTGATGGCAGGTGCACAGCTGAAGACACAACGGGTGACATCGGCGGGCGGCGTCGTCGTGCGCTACGGCGAAAGCGGCGACGGCGACCTCGAGGTGCTGATCTGTGGTCGCAATTCCGACCACCTCTGGGCCCTGCCGAAGGGCACGCCGGAGCCGGGCGAAACCCTCGAGCAGACGGCCCTGCGTGAGGTACGCGAGGAGACCGGCGTCGAGGTGGAGCAGACCGGCACCGTGGGCGAGATCCGCTACTGGTTCTCACGGCCGCAAGAGGGCGTTCGCTATCTCAAGACGGTCTACCACTACCTCATGCGTCCGATCGGCGGCCACCCCGGCCTGCACGATCACGAGTTCGACGAAGTACGTTGGTGTCCTGCCGATGAGGCGTTGAAGCTGCTAACCTATCAGAACGAGGTGAAAATCCTGCGCCTGGCGATAGACCTGGCGCACGAGCGCGAGGTAGGGCGCTTATGACTGCAGTCGTTGAAGGTGAGCTGGCACGCGGTGTCCTCGTCGTCCTCAGAGCCAAGACGCTCGACGACGGGGAGCAAGACTGGGAGTGGCGGCGAGACCCGGAGCTCGCAACCTTCGACGCCGCCCGCCCCTACACGGGATCGCTGCGGGACTACATGTCGATTTACAACGACGAGCTCTCCTATCCCAGTCCCTACCGCCGCACCATCGGGGTCGAAGACATGGACGGACGCCACATCGGCAACGTCATGTACTACAACGTCGACTACAACCGCCGTGAGGCCGAGATCGGCGTGACGATCGGCGTCAAGGACTACTGGAGCCGCGGCTACGGCACCGACCTGATCGAGACCTTCGTGCGCTTCATGTTCGATACGATGTCCCTCGACCGGGTCTACCTCAAGACACTCGACTGGAATTACCGGGCGCAGCGCTGCTTCGAGAAGGCGGGCTTCAAGCGCTACGGCACCTCCAAGCGGGGCGAGTACAACTTCATCCTCATGGACATTCGCCGCGAAGACATGAACGCGACTGAGGAAACTCCCTCCTAGTCCTACACCATCGAATCCTGACGCCTGGCAGCAAGACGCGCCGATTGACAGTCGGGCGCGGCTGACCTACGTTGAGGGCAAGATGACCTCTAACCAAGCCCTCGTTGCCGGAGGAACCACCTGACGCTACGCTAGGGTCGGCTCGTACACTCTGCGCCCCGACCTTTCGGGGCGCTTTTTATCGCGCGATTTCGCAGCAGAAAGGCAGCACGACGATGATCAGACTCTACGCATACGTCGGCGATGTTTCCGAAGAGCAGCTCGACTTCCTCATCGACAACCTCGAAGAGGAGTGGGCCGACGACCAGGACTACTACCTGAACCGAGAGATGATCAACGGCCTCGCGCAGAAGGGCGCCACCAAGGACCTGATCGAGCTGCTCGAAAAGGCCATCGGCACCGAGGACGAGATCGACATCCTCTGGGTCGACACCGAGGAGATCGATGAGGACGAAGACGAGGATGACGACAGCTAAGAAATAGGCACAGGGAACGAGGAACAGGGAGCAGGCTCGGCCTTATCGAGTCGCACCCCTGCTCCCTGCACCCGGTCCCTGTTCCCACCCCTGGAGACGCAATGACGCAAGAAACTCGGCCAGAGCTGCAGTTCGAGACGCTGGTGTCGCTATCGAAGCGGCGCGGCTTCGTGTTCCCGAGTAGCGAGATCTACGGCGGCATCGGCGGTTTCTGGGATTACGGGCCGCTCGGCGTCGAGATGAAGAACAACATCAAGCGCGCCTGGTGGAAAACGATGGTCCAGGAGCGCGACGACGTCGTCGGCATCGATGCCGCGACGATCATGAATCCCCGCGTCTGGGAGGCGAGCGGCCACGTCGCGACCTTCACGGACCCGATGGTCGACTGCCGCAACTGCAAGCACCGCTTCCGCGCCGACCACATAAAGTTCGCGAAAGCCTTCAATACGAGGACTGGGGAGTCGTGGCTGCTTACTGCTGATGGCTCGGAAGATGACTACGATCAAATTCTCAATCAGCAGGGGCTGCGTCTGACTAAGCAAGTAGGCGAGTTCCTTGGTCTGGATAAAGCAGGTTCGCTTGACGACTTTCGTCGGGAAGACGTTCCTTGTCCTTTCTGCCATGAGTACGGAACTCTTACCGAGGCGCGTGCCTTCAACCTCATGTTCAAGACCTTCGTTGGGCCGGTCGAGGACACCGCCAACCAGGTATACCTGCGGCCGGAGACGGCGCAGGCCATGTTCGTCAACTTCGACAACGTCGTCACCTCGATGCGGCGCAAGCTGCCCTTCGGCATCGCCCAGATCGGTCGCGCCTTCCGCAACGAGATCACGCCCGGCAACTTCATCTTTCGGGACCGCGAGTTCGAGCAGATGGAGATCGAGTACTTCTGCAAGCCAGGCACGGACGAGGCGATTCACAAAGAGTGGGTCGAAGCCGGCATGAGCTTCTTCACCGGCCTCGGGGTGCGCAGAGAAAACCTGCGCATTCGCGAGCACGAGCAAGAGGAGCTCTCGCACTACTCGAAGGGTACCTACGACATCGAGTACCTCTACCCGATGGGCTGGTCCGAGCTCCAGGGCATCGCCAACCGCACCGACTTCGACCTCAAGCAGCACGCCCACTTCAGCGGCAAGAGCCTCACCTACTTCGATGAAGAGACGAATGAGCACATCGTCCCTTATGTGATCGAACCGTCCTTCGGCGTCGACCGCACCTTCCTGGTGATGATGTACGACGCCTACCGCGAAGAGCAGGTCAAAGACGAGAAGCGCGTCCTCCTGGCGCTGCACCCGTCGATCGCGCCGATCAAGGTGGCGGTGCTGCCCCTATCGCGCAACGAGAAGCTGGGCCCGCTCTCGAAAGAGGTGCACGCCAAGCTGCGACCGCACTTCATGACCCAGTTCGATGATGCGCAGTCGATTGGCCGCCGCTACCGTCGCCAGGACGAGATCGGCACCCCCTACTGCGTCACCATCGACTTCGACTCGCTCGAAGACAACGCCGTGACGATCCGGGAGCGCGACTCGATGGAGCAGTCGCGCGTACGTATCGAGGAGCTGGTCGCCGTCCTGCGCGATGGCCTGGGGTCCTAACCTCGGGCGAGTCTTGCTTATGACCTCGCCCTGATCGCGGTCGGGTAGGTCTTTTCCGGCGTCACCAGCAGGATCACGCGCTCCTCGCGCTTCAGGCGTTCCGCCAGCTCCTCGTCCGATTCCGCGCGCAGAGCAATCTGCCGAATGCGGTCGCGGTGCAGCGCGAAGACCTCGTCTTCTGCCCGCACCAGCTTCGCGCGGCCGTAAACGATGACCTGGCTCTGCCCGTCGATCACCGCGAGCGAGATATTCGGTCGCTTGCTGATGTTCTTTGCCTTCTGCGTCGGCCCACGCGTGCTTATCGCCAGAGTTGTGCCGTCGAACTGGTAGGCGATCAGGGTCTGCTGCGGCTTACCCTCGCGCGTCGTCGTGGCGAGCACGCCGGTGCGGTGCGTCTTGAGGTACTCGCTAATCGATGGGTCCAGTGCCGTCGTCTGCTCAGCCATCATTCCTGCTTTCTAGCTATCGATTGCCCTCTACGCTGTCGATTCCGCGAGCCGGCGCAGGTTCTCCAACGAGTGCGTGAACACCCGTCGCAGGTGCCCGTCAACGAGGAGCCGGTAGCCCAGCTCGCCCAGCTTGCCCAGAGGCGGCTCGAAGTACTCCCACCAGATGAATACCGTCCCGTCCAGGGCCGGCTCCAGCACGAAAGCGCCCTTGCCGGAGAACTGGCCGATGTGGTCGATCGCGAACTCGTGCGGCGGCTCCCACTTCGTAACGCGCATCACGTCCTTGAGCAGCGGTAGCCCGGCCATCACCGTCGTGCGCATCTCCAGCACCGTACCGACGCCTTCCTTAACCTCGCTGGTGATCTTCACGTTGCGCAGGTCGATCATCCAAGCTTCCTGCCCAGGTATGTCGGCGATGATCTCCCAGACGCGCTCCGGCGTGGCGCGAATGAACTGCCGCAACTCGAGGTAAGCCATCGCTACGATCGCGCCGATTCGCCGGCCGGCAGCAGTTTGATCGATGCAGGGTCTCGCTTCACCCGCAGCAGCAGCCCCTCGGCGGCGATAACGATAATCTCGGCGCCGTCTTCGAGGGGTGGGTCTTCCGCCGTCGCCTCCCAGCGCTCGCCGCGGACCATGACGAGGCCCTTCGGGTCCAGGCGCGAGCGCGTCGTTCCCTTCATGCCGAAGAGCGACTCGTTGCCGCTGCGCGCGGGCATGCGCCGCAGTCGTACCAGGGCCCCGACGAAGAAGACGAGGAAGACGACGATCACGGCGCTGAGCCCGAATACCAGCCAGCGGCTCACCTCCGGGCTATCGTTGCCGCCCATGAGGATCAGCCCGCCCAGGACCAGCGACACGGCACCGCCCACGCCGAGGACGCCGAAGCCGCTGACGAAGATCTCGGCGCCGACCAGCACGAAGCCGAAGAGGATCAGCGCCACACCGGCCCAGTTCGTAGGCAGGGAGCCGAGAGAGAAGTAGGCCAGGATCAGCGAGATCACGCCGAAGATGCCCGCCAGGAAGGTGGGGTGAAAGACCTCCGTGACCAGCGCCAGGCCCCCGAGCGAGAGCAGCAGGAAAGCGATGTTCGGGTCGGCGATGTGGTAGAGCAGGCTCTCGAAGAAGGTAGGGTCGTTCTCGAAGGTGGCGGCGTTGGTCGTGTGCAGGGTCACGGTCTGCATCGCGTCGGCGTCGCCCTTCACCTGCACCGAGCGTCCATCGCTCTTCGCGAGCAGCTCCGGCGTGCCGCTGGCGATGAAGTCGACGACGTTGAGGTCGACGGCCTGGGTTTCGCTCACAGCCACAGCATCACGCACGGCCGATTCCGCCCAGTCGGCGTTGCGACCGCGCAGCTCGGCGATACTACGAATGTAGGCCACGGCGTCGTTGGTGATCTTGCGACCGAGCGCGCCGGGAATGTCCTCGCCGGTCGAGTTGATAGGCGTCGCGGCGCCGATTGTCGTGTTCGGCGCCATCGCAGCGATATTCGCGGACATCGTGATGAAGGTACCGGCCGAAGCAGCGCGCCCACCCGAGGGCGAAACGTAGACGATCACCGGCACCTTGGACGACTCAATGCGCTGGATGATCTCGCGCATCGAACCGTCCTGGCCGCCGGGCGTGTCCAGCTTCAGCACGACAGCGCGCGCCTGCGAGCGTTCGGCCGTGGAGATGCCGCGCTCGATGTAGCGTGCCATCACCGGGTTGACCTCGCCCTTCCAGGTCAGCACGTGCACCTGGTCCGGCGCATGCGAAGAGGCACAGGCCATCGCTGCCCCCAGGACGATGCACAGCACCCCTAGCAGCGCAAACGCGTGACGCCTTATCGACCGCATAGCAAGATTATAGACGCCCTCGATAACCGTACGTGCAGAAGTGCAGAAGTGCAGACACCGAGCTTAGATATTGCGCAAATCACCGACGACTGTCATTGCGAGCCATCGCAACAGGCGAGGCGCGGCAATCTGGGGCGGCGGGGCTCTCCCGAATTAGGCATCTAACTTCCTTAGACTCCCTCTTCGTTGCGAACGCCACATGGTTCCCAGATCTCGTAGGGGCGCGATTCATCGCGCCCTTCCGGAGACGCCCCGTTCCTGCACCGCACGCTGCCTGCGACCTCGAAGGCCTGGTAGAGGGCGCTGGTTCGACTCACAAACCTCGCTGCGATACTATTTCGATAGCCAACGTCAGCTTCGATCACGTCATCTCGAATCGCAAAGGACCGCACCGTGGAGCAGAACAGCCTCCGACTCGCCATCCCCAACGGCAACCTGCAGCCGGCCGTCGTCGACCTCTTCAACAAGGCCGGCTACAACCTGCGCGTCGATGGCCGCTCCTACCATCCTGCGATTGCCGATAGCGAGATCGAGTGCATGCTCGTGCGCCCCCAGGAGCAGCCCCGTTACATCCAGGACGGTCTCATCGATGTGGGCTTCACCGGCCTCGACCTGATCAAAGAAGCCGGTGTCACAGACGTGGTCGAGGTCATGGAAGTCGCTAACTCCAAGGTTTCCGGCTTCTTCACGCGATGGGTGCTCTGCGTGCCGAACAACTCGCCCGTCCAGGAAGTGCGCGACCTCGAGGGCAAGCGCATCGCCACCGAGCTGGTCAACCTTACGCGAGACTTCCTCGAAAGCCGCGGCGTGCGTGCCCTCGTCGAGTACTCCTACGGCGCCACCGAGGTCAAAGTGCCCCTTCTCGCCGACGCGATCATGGAGTCGACTGTCACCGGCAGCTCGATTCGGGCTAACGGCCTGCGCATCGTCGACACCGTGATCGAGAGCCGGCCGCGCCTCATCGCCAGCAGAGCCGCCTGGGGAGACGACTGGAAGCGCCAGAAGATCGAGGACCTCGCCCTCATGCTCAGCAGCGTCCTCGCCGCCGAGGGCAAAGTCTGGCTCTCGATGAACGTCCTGCGCACGGACCTCGACTCCGTCCTTGCGATCCTGCCGGCGCTCGACAAGCCCACCGTCGCCTCCCTCTCCGACCCCGCCTGGGTAGACATCACCACCATCGTCGATGAGGACGTGGTGCGCGTCATCGTCCCGCGCTTGAAGAAGGCCGGCGCCCACGGCATCGTCGAGTACCCCCTGAACAAAATCATCGACTAGGCTCGCGCCTCGGGCGGTAGCGAGACGGCTGCGCATCCCTGTCGGCCTGCTCCGCCCCTCTTTAAAGGGGAGATGTGGGACACCCCACACCCCGGCAAAGGCGCTGCGCCCTCTGCACTCCCGCGCAGAAGCGGGCAACGCAATTAGCCGCTGGGTTCACATCGGGGTGCAGGGGCGGAGCCCCGCCGGGGAGCGCGAGGGGTGTCCCCTCCCACAAACCGCTTCTCAGTTTTCTGAGGCGGAGCAGACCGACAGGGATGCGCAGCCGGCGAACTCACGACAGGGATTAGGCGTCTCCGCGAGTCTCTAACCCCCCATTCGGTTACGATAACAACGCTATGCGCATCGTCCACGGCGCCGACGCCGCCCGCCAGACCATTCTTCGCCGACGCCCGACCTCGCAGGTTGAGCTGACCGAGAGCTCTCGCGCCCGCCTCGCCGAAGTCCTGGGCGCCGACCTTAGCCCTGTCGAGGCGGTGCAGCGCATCATCGACGCCGTGCGTGTCCAGGGTGATGCCGCCCTGCGTCGCTTCTCCGAGGCCTTCGACGGCGTCGTCTACCCCGGCCTCGAAGTGCCACGCGCCCAGATCGAGAGCGCTCTCGCGACCATCGAGCCCGCCCTGCGCGAAGCCCTTGAGTTCGCCGCCGGCCGCGTACGTCGCTACCACGAAGGCCAGATGCGCCGCGTCCTCGCTTCCTACCTCGATGGCGGCCTCGGCGTGCAGGTGCGCGCTATCGAACGGGTGGGGGTCTATGCCCCTGGTACAGTCGTCGTCTACCCCTCGTCCGTGCTCCACACCGCCATCCCCGCCAAGGTCGCCGGCTGCGAGAGTGTCATCCTCATGACCCCGGCCGACCGCGATGGCGTCGTCCCGGCCGTCAAGCTCGCTGCCGCTGCCATCGCCGGCGTCGACCGCGTTTTTGTCGCTTCCGGGGCGCAGGCGATCGCTGCCCTCGCTTACGGCACGGAGACGATCCCGCGCGTCGACAAGATCTACGGGCCAGGCAGCATCTTCGTCACCCTCGCCAAGCGCGCGGTCTATGGCGACGTCGGCATCGACTCGATCTACGGCCCCACGGAGACGGTGATCGTCGCCGACGAGACCGCCGACCCCGCCCTCTGCGCCGTCGACCTCATCGCCCAGGCCGAGCATGACGAGCTCGCCTCGCCCATCTTCATCACCAGCTCTGCGGCCCTGGCCGAGCGCGTCGCTACCGAAGTCGAAGAGCGCCTCGCTCTACTGCCCCGAGGTGCCATTGCCTCTGCGTCGCTGCAGAACCAGGGTGGCGCCATCGTCGCCGCGTCGATTGAGGAGGCGGTTGCGCTCGGCAGCGAGTTCGCGCCGGAACACCTCTGCATCCTCGCCCAGGACGCACACCGCCTCGCCGGCCTCGTCAAGAACGCGGGCGGCATCTTCATCGGCGACGGCTCCCCGGAGGCGATAGGCGACTACACGGCCGGTCCCAGCCACGTCATGCCGACCGGTGGCGCCGCGCGTTTCGCCTCGCCCCTCAGCGTGCAGGACTTCCTCAAGTTCAGTAGCGTCATCGACCTCGACGCGAACGGCGTCTTCGAGCTTGGCCCGGCCGGCGCAGCCATCGCCCACGCCGAGGGTCTCACCGGCCACGCCCGCGCCATCGAGGAGCGACTGCCGAAGTGAGCCTCGAGTCCCGCAGCCTGCCGCAGCTCCTCGACCTGGTTCAGCCGCACCTGCTCACGGCGCCACCCTACGTGCCGGTGCAACCGCCCGAGGTCCTGGCCCAGCGTCTCGGCGTGCCGGTCGAGAGCATCCTCAAGCTCGACGCCAACGAGAGCCAGTACGGGCCCTCGCCGAAAGCCCTCGCCGCCCTCGCCGCGACGCACACCTACAACATCTACCCTGACCCGGAGCAGCGCCGCCTGCGCGAAGTCCTCGGTCGCTGGGTTGGCTACGGCCCCGAGTGGATCGTCGGTGGCGCCGGTAGCGACGAGCTGATCGAGATCTGCTGCCGCCTCTTCGTCGCGCCCGGCGAGGCGATCCTCAACTTCCCCCCGACCTTCGGCATGTACACCTTCCTCGCCGATACCCTCGGCCAGAAGGCGGTCAACGTCACCCGCCGCGTCGACCACTCCCTCGATATCGATGGCGCCGTCGATGCTGCGAAGCGCTGCAAGCTGATCTTCGCCGTCTCGCCCAACAACCCCACCGGCACCTCGATTACGCGCCCCGAGCTCGACGCGCTCCTCGCGACCGGCCTGCCCGTGGTGGTCGACGAGGCCTACGCGGAGTACGCCGGCGAGAGCTATGCCCCCCTCGTGCGCGAGCACCCGAACCTCATCGTCGTGCGGACGCTGAGCAAGTGGGCGGGTCTCGCCGGCCTGCGCCTGGGCTACCTAATCGCCGCGCCCGCGCTGGTCGACCTGATCATGCGCGTGAAGCAGCCCTACAGCGTCAACGTCGCCGCCGAAGTAGCCGCCCTCGCCAGCTTCGAGGACCTCGACTGGCTACGCGAGCGCGTCGGGTGGACGATCGCCGAGCGCGAGCGTCTCTCGGCCCTGCTGGCGTCTCTCCCCGGCTTCGAGGTGACGCCCTCGCACTCGAACTTCATCCTCTGCCGCCTCGAAGGCCTCGATGCCAAGACCGTGCACGCCGCCCTCATGCAGCGAGGCATCATGGTGCGCTACTTCGATACGCCGCTCCTGCGCAACCACATCCGGATCAGCGCCGGCCGCGCAGAGCAGACGGATTCCCTGATCGCGGCCCTGCGAGACGTTGTAACTGAGCTTACGGGTGCGAAAGAGGCAACTCGATGAAGCGGAAAGCAATCTGGCAATCGAGCAATCGGGCAATAAAGCCTCGACAGCAAAGTGATCCCTTCCGACTTGCCGGATTGCCAGATTGCTCGATTGCCAGTCCTGGTTCTCCTCGATGAACCCGCTCTCCTCCCGCCGCGGCGCCTACCGACGCGAGACCGCCGAGACCTCCGTAGACGTCACCTGGGACATCGACGGCTCTGGCAGCGCTGACGTGGCGACGGGCATCGGCTTCCTCGATCACCTCGTCTCTCAGATTGCCCGTCATGGTGTATTTGACATAACGTGCCACGCCCGCGGCGACCTCGAGATCGATACGCATCACACAGTCGAGGACGTTGGTATCGCCCTCGGCCGTGCTCTCCTCGACGCGGTCGGCGATGCGAAGGGCATCGTGCGCATGGGCGACGCGCTCGTGCCCCTGGATGAGGCGCTGTGCCAGGTGGCGCTGGACCTCTCGGGCCGCGGTTACGCCGTGCTCAACGTGTCGTGGTCCGGCGATAGGGTAGGGGAGCTGCCCGTCGACCTGATCGAGCACTTCCTCCAGACTCTGGCGCACGAGGGCAAGTTCAACCTCCACGTGCGCGTCCTCGCCGGCGTCAACGACCACCACAAGGCCGAAGGCACGATGAAAGCGCTCGGCCGCGCTCTCTGTGCCGCCACGCGCATCGAGCCGCGTCGCGCCGGCCAAACCCCGAGCACGAAGGAAGCCCTCGGCTGAGCGCGACGCCGTGAAGCTGACGACGATCATTCTTCAGGTCGGCGACGTAGCAATGCTGGACCGCTGCCGTGACTGGTACCTCACGCTCGGCCTATCGAAGTCGCCGCCGGACTCGCCCGGTGAGTCTTACTGGTTCGATACGGGCAGCGGCACCTCGATTGGTATTCACGTCGGCGAGCCCGTCGCAAATCCGCCGGCGCTGACCATCGGTCTTGAGGTCGAGGACATTGATGCCGACTACGCCCGCCTCACCGCCGCCGGCTTCAACTTCGACGCTGCGCCCGTCACGAAGTCATGGAGCGGCCGCGTCGCCAATCTGCACGACCCGGTAGGCCATACGCTGCAGCTCACGACCTACGTCCGCCGCATTCACAAGCCTTTGTAACGCCCCGACGCAGGCTTGGCTGCTCCCTCACTCGACCAGCAGCACTGCCTTGCCGGGGTACTCGCGGTCGAGGAGTTGCTGCGCTACCTCCCCGATCTGGGTCCAGGGCGTCTCGATTGCGATTAGCGGCTTCAGCGTGCCGTTCGCGACCATGCGCGCCAGCCTCGCAAGGCCGACGCCGGCGCCTTCGCGGTTGATCTCCGTGAAGACGGCGAGGCCGGAGACGGTCATTCGCGTGCGCAGGAAGACGTTGGAGTCGATGCTGGCCGGGCCGCCCGCCGAGACGCCGTAGCAGACGACACTGCCGGCCGGCGCCACCATCCCCAGGACGTTGCCCAGCACCTGCCCGCCCACCGACTCGAGGACGAGGTTGTAGGGGCCGCTCTCCTTCGCCGCGGCGCCGGTCTCGTCTGCGTACACGGTCTGCGCGCCGGCCGCCTTCACCGCCTCGATGTGCTTCTCCTGCCGTACCAGGCCCGTGACCTGCGCGCCACCGTACACCGCCATCTGCACGCCGAAGATGCCGACGCCGCCCGAAGCGCCCGTCACCAGCACCTTGCGCTCGACCAGCCCGTCGCCGCGGTCGAGGGCATAAAGCGCCGTTAGGCCCGCAACCGGCAGCGTCGAGGCCTGGGCGAAGCTCACGGACTCCGGCAGCACTGCCAGGTTGGTCGAGGGTACCGCGACCAGCTCCGCCCAGGCCCCGGTGCGCAGCATGCCGACGACGCGCTCGCCGGCTTTGGGGCCGCTGCCATCGGCTGCCGCCTGCTCGATCGTGCCGGCGATGTCCCAGCCCGGCCGCGCTCCCGGGCGGGCGTTCTGAGCGCCGCGCACCTCGCCCCGATTCAGGGAGATCGCACGCACTCGCACCAGAGCTTCGTTCGCCGCCGGCGAGGGAGCTTCGAAGCTTCCGAGTGTGAGGTGCGCCGGGGCTTCGGTTTCGACCGTAACAGCGCGAATCGTGGTCATGTGTCGTCTCTCCTGCCTGGTGCTTCGGGGCTTGTCGCGAGCGTCATTCTACGGCACCGCACTTCCAGGAGTTGGATGAGTCCAGGCCCATCACGGGCTTTGCGACGAAAAACGCCTGCAAGCCTTCGCGAATTAATTCGCCAAGAGGCGTAATTGACATGGCCCATAGTGGTGATAAGAAACAGTTAGCGATGGAGGCACTCGCGTGCTCTTTCTCTGCACGCGACGATGCCTGATCGCGAAAGAGGGGGAGAGATGACGACCACCTACTGGCACAACGTTCTTACCCGCCGACTCAGCCGTCGCCGTGCCCTGGCGGCTACCAGCGCCACGGCTGCCGCTGCCGCCTTGCTCGCCGCCTGCGGTGGTAGCACCGACACCGGCAGCTCTACGACCGACAAGAGCAGCCTCGTCAGCGCCGCCGCCGACACCTCCAAGACGGCCAAGCGCGGTGGCCTGAACAAGTGGTTCCTCACTTCTGAGGCCTCAGAGTTCGACGTCCACACCGGTGGCAACCCCAAGAACAACCCCAAGAACATGGTCTACGCCAACCTCGTGAGCGCCAAGCCGGGCTACCTCAAGGCCCAGGACTTCAGCGACTACATCCCGGACGCGGCGCAGTCCTGGGAGTGGTCGCCGGACGGACTCACCCTGACGATGAAGATCCAGCCCAATGCGAAGTGGCACAACAAGCCTCCGATCAACGGCCGCCCCTTCGACATCGAAGACATGATGTTCACCTGGCAGCGCTTCCAGGCCAAGGGACGCGACCGAGGTGCTCTCGTCAACTCCGTGAACCCGGACGCGCCGCTGCTTTCGATTACGAGCACGGACTCTCGCACCATCGTCCTCAAGCTCAAGGAGCCGACAGTCTACCTGCTCGCGCTCTTCGCGCCTACGACGGTCGGGAAGATGATCATCGTGCCGAAAGAGACCGACAGCACCTTCAAGATCGAGCGCGACATGATCGGCATCGGGCCCTACGTCGAGACCAGCTACACGCCCTCGGTGGGTATGACCTTCAAGAAGCACCCTGACTACTTCGAGAAGGACTTCGCCTTCCTCGACACGATCGACGCGCCCTTCGTCCTTGAGTACGCCAACGGCCTCGCGCAGTTCAAGGCGGGCAACGTCTACACCTGGGCCGTGCGCCAGGAAGACGTGATCACGATGAAAAAGGACGCGCCTGACATCAAGGTCTACGCCACCGAGCCCTCCGGCTTCTCCGGTGCGGCTGTGAACTTCGGCTGGCTGCCGGCCGCCTCTTCGCCCTTCCGCGATGAGCGTGTGCGCCAGGCGATGTCGATGTCCTGGGACCGCGACCTCTTCCTCGACGTGATGAACAACGTCGAGAACTTCCGCCAGCAGGGCCTGCCGGTCGATACCTACTGGTCGTCGTCGCTGTCTGCCGGTACCGGCACCTGGCGCCTCGACCCTCGCGGCAAGGAGTTCGGCGCCAATTCGAAGTACTACCAGCACGATGTCGCCGCGGCCAAGCAGCTGCTCTCGGCCGCGGGCTACCCGAACGGCCTCGACGTCACTTCCAGCTACATACCGGGCCCGGAGCTGGGCGACGCCTACATTCGCGAGAACCAGATCCTCGAGGACATGGCGCGCCAGGTCGGCTTCCGGCCCAAGACCAACCTCGTAGACTACGTGAAGGAGTACCCCAACTACCGCGACAACCAGGGCAAGTACGAGGGCTACTCCTACATCGCCGGACCGACGACCGCGGACGAAGCGACGGGCTTCCTGGTCTGGCGCTACACCAAGGGCGGTGGCGCCGGCTACCTCGGCTTCGACTCCGCCGGCAAGGGCGATGGCTCCGGCGACCCGCAGGTCGACGCGCTGATGAAGAAGGCCCAGAGTGAGTTCGACACCGAAAAGCGCAAAGCGATCATCAACGATGCCCAGCGCTACCTTGCCGGCAAGATGTACAACCTGCCCAAGCCTGGTGGCGCCAACACCTTCACGATGGCCTGGCCGGCCCTCGCCAACTTCAACACCTACAACGGCGACCGCCGCACCCAGAACTACTACTGGTGGATCGACGACACGCAGGCGCCGGTGAAGAAAGCCTGACCTCGCTTTGAGGCACGCTCAGGCGGCGACGGATCTACCGTCTCCAGCCTCCCGGTTGTGCGCGAAAGTTTCGCCCCGCTCATCCTGAGGCTCTCGAAGGATGAGCAAAGCCCCGGCAAAAATGAAGCACGGCTGTAGGTCGCTCATGACCCTTCGCGAGACTCTGCTCGGGAGATAGAGCGCGGGAACCGAGATTGCTTCGTCGTGCCTCCTCGCAACGACAAATGGAGGTTTGCGTCATACTCACCGAGTCTGTCATTGCGAGGGTTCCTCCCGAAGCAACCTCGGTTTCCCGCGCTCTCTCGACCGTGACTTGCCTACGTCCTCAAACCTCCATACTCTGTCCCGAACGATCCCTCGGAGGCGCGCGCCCGTGAAGCTGCTCTACCTCTACGGCCCACCCGCCGCCGGCAAGCTCACGGTCGCGAAAGAGCTGGCGGCGCTAACTGGCTTTCGCCTCTTCCACAACCACCTCAGCATCGATGCCGTGCGTCCGGTGTTCGACTTCGGCACCGACCCCTTCTGGCGCCTTGTGCACTCGATCCGCGAAGGCGTGCTGGCCGAAGCCGCTCGCGAGGGCGTCGACCTGATCGCGACCGGCGTCTATGCCCACCCGAAGGACCGCGAGACCTTCGAGCGCCGCTTCCAGGCCGTCGAGTCTAACGGCGGCAGCGTCTGTCTCGTGCAGCTCACCTGCGATCGCGCCGAGCTCGAGGCCCGCGTCGGCACTCCGGAGCGTATTGCGATGGGCAAGCTGGCGAACGTCGATGACCTGCGCGCCACCTTCGCAGAGTTCGACGAGTTCAGCCCCATCCCCGGCCGCGAGAGTCTGTGCCTAGATACGACGCTCCTACCGCCGGAAGCAGCGGCACGACAGATCGTCGCGCACTACAGCCTGTCGACGGTGCCTACAACAGACTGATCGAGCTGCCGCTGTCCGTCTTGTTGACGACGACATGCGCGGGCAGGCGCTCTGCCAGCTCCTTGAGGTGCGTGATCACGCAAACGAGACGGTTCTCCATGCGCAGCGCGTCGAGGGCGTCGGCGGCGCGCTCGAGGGCCTCCGGGTCGAGGGATCCGAAGCCCTCGTCGAGGAAGATCGAGTCGAGCGCGAGACGGCGGCCCGGCGCCAGGCCCGGCAGCGACTCGGCCAGTGCGAGCGCCAGCGCCAGGGAGGCAAGGAAGGTCTCGCCGCCGGAGAGCGTGCGCACCGAGCGCTGCTCGTCCGCGTTCCATTTGTCCTTCACGGCGAAGTCCTGCCCGCCCTCTGCGACTTCGAGCTCGTAACGCCCCGCCGATAGCGCCTCCAGCCGTCGCGAGCCGTCCTCTGCTAGAGAACGCATCGCCTCCGACTGGACATAAGCCTGAAAGCGGTCGGCGCGCAGCATCTGGGCGAGGTCGGCAGCGACGTCGTGCTCCGACTTGCGCGTCATTAGCTCTTCTCGCAGTACCTTCGCTGTCTCGATGTCCTGCCTGAGGTGGCTGATCTGCTCCTCGAGGCGCCCGCTGGCCATCAGCAGAGTCTGGTGCCGTGAGGTTGCCTCGCGCAGGGAGCTCTCGAGCTGGGGCAGAGGGTCGCGTCCGGCGCGCAGCTCAGCCTCGATCGTCCAGCCGTGCGCCGTCGCCTCTGCGAGTAGTCCTTGCGCTGCCGCGGTGACTGCTGCCTCTGCCTGCGCGACCGCCTCTCGCGCCGCCTTCGCCCCCGCTTCGAGGCCGGCGAGGTCAGTGCGCGCCGCGTTCAGCCGCTGCTCCTCCACTGCCAGCGTTCGTGCCAGGTCGGCCGTATCCTTCTGCAGGCGAGCACGCTCTTCTCTCGAGGCTCTCTGCGCGCCGATCCCGGCCTGGATCACGGCCAGGGAGCGGTCGGCGAGGCCGGGAAGCGCCTCCTCCAGCTCCTTGGCCGCGCGCGAGAGCTGGGCCTGCTGCTGCTCGACCTGTGTCTTCGCCGCTGCAAGACGCTCCTCCGCTACAGCCGCTTTCGTCGAAGCGGTGGAAGCTGCCGTGCGTTGTGCCTCATCGTTGCGGCGTGCGCCCTCGAAAGCGCGTTGCGCCCCTTCGAGGCCGGCGGGCGCAATCGCGACGAGCTGGCCGACGACGCCGCTGCACACGGGACAGGCGTCACCCGGCTGCAGCCCGGCCTGCAGCGCTGCCGCGAGGTCGTGCCGGCGTTCCTCCTCGAGGGCGATCTGCGCGGCTTCGAGGAGGGCACGCGCCTCGACCTGCGCCTTCGCACTCGACTGCGCTTCTCCCATCGCGACGATGACGGTCTTTTCCAGCGTCGCGATGCCTGCATCAGCATCGCGCAGTGCCTTCAACCCACGCTCGACCGTCAGGGCCAGGTTAGCGGCGCCGGTGAGAGCGGCGAAAAGCTCCTCGTCGAAGTCGTTAGCTGCGAGCCGCACCTGCAGGTCCGACAGCTCTTCCCGCACGAGAGTGAGCTGGCCGTCGCCGGACGCGACCTGCTCTCGCGCCGCGACGAGGCGGGTTTGCGCCGATTCGAAGGTCGAGACGTAGCGCGCGAGGTCGGCGCGGGCGCTCGCAAGCTGGCGGGCGCCATCGATACCGCCTCGCAGCACCGTAATCGCCGCTTCGAGGCGCTTCGACTCAGTCTGGGCGTCGGTAAGCTCTTGCTTTCTCAGCGCCAGAGTCTGCGGCGTTGCGTCGGCCAGCTCGTCCCCCAGCCGGCGCTCGATCTCGGCGACGCGGATCTGCAGGCGTTGCGCCTCGCGGCCGGCCGAGGTCTGCATGCGCTCGTAGACTTCGAGGCGCAGGAGGCGGCGGAGCACGTCGCGGCGGCGGTCGGGCGAGCCGGCGAGGAACTCCTGGAACTGACCCTGGGGCAGGAGTGCCGAACGGATGAAGGCCTCGAAGTCTAGCCCGACGATCTCCTCGACCTTCTGCGTCACTTCGCGGGCCCGGTCGGAGATGGGCTGCCAGTCCTCGCCGTCGTCCGAGAGCTTTTCGAGGCGCGTGTTGCCGTTGCCGCGGCGTCGCGTCTCACGCAGGATGCGGTAGCGTGTCTCGCCCGCCTCGAAGACCAGCGTCACCTGCATGCGGTCGAGGCCGAGGGAGATGCAGGCGCCCACCTCGGTGGTCACGCGCGGCACCCGGCCGTAGAGCGCGTAGCAGATCGCGTCGATCAGCGAGGACTTGCCGGCACCCGTCGGCCCCGTGATCGCAAAAAGGTCGAGGGCGCTAAAGTCCAGGCAGGTGCGGTTGCGGAAGGCGGTGAAGCCCTCCAGCTCAAGCGTCAGTGGTCGCATCGGCCTCTTCCTGGAGCAGGCGCCGGAACAGCGTCATCGTCCCCGGCGTGGGCTCGCTGCCGCGCCCGAGCTTCGTCTTGTAGAAGGACGCGAACATCTCCTCCGGCTGCAGCCCAACCGTAGGCGTCTCGACAACGTCGTCAGCGCCGCGGGGCTTCACGCGCTCGACGTGCACCGCGTTCGGCAGCGTCTCTCGCACCATCGCCGGCAGGTTCGCGACGGGCAGGTCGAGGTCGACGAAGACACGCAGCCAGGCATCGCCGACCTGCTCTCGCAGCGCCGACAGCTCGTTCAGCTCGATGCCGTGCGCAGCTGAGCCGAGGTCTACAAGGCTCCGCACGCCCTTGTCGATGGGCAGGCGCGTCACGGCGGCGGGCTGGCGGGCGTGCACCTCGATCAGGTTCACGGCCTTCTCCTGCTCCGTCTCGCCGAAGTCTAGCTGCAGCAGCGAGCCCGAGTACCACGCCGCCGGCGACTTCACCAGCTCCTGGCCTTTGTGTACGTGCCCTAGGGCGATGTACTGGGCGCTGCCCGGGAACCGCTGCCGTGCGATGCCGTAGATGCCCATGCCCATGTGCAGCGGTCGCTCCCCACCGCCAACGCCGACAGTGCAGTCCGTGACGAGAGCATGGGCCATGAGCACGTTGATCTGGTCCGGCGCGAAGCCGGCACAGAGCGAAGCCATCATCGACGGCACGCGCTCCGAGTACTCCTGCAGCGAGGCGGCCGGACCGGTTTGCATGCTCTCGAAGTCGACGACCTCGCGCTCGTGCACCCAGGGCAGGGCTGCCACGACCGCCGTCTCGCGCTTGTCGAGCGACTGCACTTCGACCGTGCCGCCCTGGCCGACGCCACGTGGCGTACCTAGGGCGTGGATGTTCACCGTCCGCAGCAGCGGCGCGATCGCCTCGAAGCGGCGGGGATGGTCGTGGTTGCCGGCGATTACGACGGCGGGGATGCCGGCGCCGTGCAGCTCACGAAAGAAGTCGTAGACCACGCGCTCGGCGTCCGGCGAGGGTGCCGAAGTGTCGAACACGTCCCCCGCGACGAGCAGCGCATCGACCTTGCTTTCGCGGGCGTAGGTCAGGAGCTGCTGCAGCGCCGCCTCGTGCTCCACGTCACGGCTGCGACTGCGGATCATCCGCCCAACGTGCCAGTCGCTGGTGTGAAGGAACCTCATGTGAGCGAGTTCATCCTCGCGATGCGCGCAAAGAGGTCGTCGCCGGTCGCGGGCGAGACGCTCTGGTCTACCTCCTCGGCGCGCGTCGCCCACGAAGGGAAGGGGAACTGCACCAGCAGCGCCACGGGCACGTCCGGCTGCTGCAGGAACATCGAGCCCGGCTTGAGAATTGCCGACCGTGCGCGGGCCGGTGTCGAGAGGAAGCCGTACTCATCGCGGTTGCTCTCGGCGGAGTCGAGGCGCCCCACGACTCGAAACGAGGCGTTCGCCGTGACCCGACGCTCGATCTCGCTCGCCGTCTGCTGCGCCCCGATCAGCACGACACCGAGGCTGCGGCCGCGTTCGGCGATGTCCAGCAGCACTTCCTTAATCGGGCTATGACCCTCGCGCGGCGCGTACTTGTTAAGCTCGTCGAGGACGAGAAAGACGAGGGGGTCGCGCGTGCCGCCGTGCTCCTTGTCCTCCATCAGGCGTTTGACCACGACGCCGACGACGAAGCGCTTGGCCCGGTCGCTGAGGCGGTTGATGTCGATGACGCTGACCTGGCGCTGGGCCCAGTCGAAGCGGTGCTCGACCGCCTCGCTCTCGCGCACGGCCCGGATCAGGGGCGATACGGCGGCGGCGGCGGCTTCGAAGCGTCGTGCGAATGCCTGCTGCGTGCCCGGGGCGGCGCGCGTCACGATCGCGTCGATGTACGTGTTGATCACGTCGGCCAGGGATTCGAGGCTATCGGCGCGCAGGACGACGTCGCCGGGCATGCGAATCGTTACGTCGCCGCGGTCCGCCGGCTGGCCCTGCATCTGCGCCTCCAGGAAGCGCTCGACCTGCGCGACGACGAAGCTCAGCTGCGAGGCCTCGTCGTCGGCCTCCGCGAAGAGGAAGCGCAGCATGCGGTCCCGACAGAACTCGCGCAGGGTCCAATAGTAGGCCGTCACACCCTCGGTGCGGCCGCCCGTGTCTGGGATCGCGATGTCCCCCGGCTGCGGCGGCGCCCAGAGGCCCACATTCGCGAAGGGACCTACGGGCAGGCCGAGAGTCGCGTACTTCTCGTGATCGTCGGCGGGGAGCCGGGCATTGGGCTTGTCGAGGTAGAGCAGGTCCTCGCCCTTCACGTTGAAGACGATCGCGTGCGTCGAGTGCGGCTTATCGAGCACGGAGCGCCCTTCGATGGCGCCGTGGAACATGCCGTAGAGCAGGAAGAGCGCGTAGGTCGTCTTGGTGGCGACGCCGGAGATGCCGGAGATGTTCACGTGGGCGCCGCGGGTGCCGTCCAGGAACTCGAGGTTGCCGTAGACGGGCTGGCCGTCGCGCGAGAGCCCTGCCGGAAAACGGCGTTTCATCTGGTCGAAGTAGAGCGCGAGCTGGCGGTCCTCGTCGGTGGCGCGACGCACGGCGCTGCCCGGCTTCGGTGGTACCAGCACCTCGAGCTCGCCGTCGGCGCGGTCGGGGCGCTTCGGCACGGCGACGCGGGTCACGGAGACATGTGCGATTGTCGAGATACCCACCGGCAGACGACCATCCGCCTCGCGGAACACGTCCGAGTGGAAGCTGGCGCCCTCGTAGGCCGACTGCACGATATCGACGACGCCGAAGTGGTCGACGCTCTGGCGCCCGTCCGAGAGCTGGGTCGGGAGCTGCGTCGTCACCGCCAGCACCTCGTCGAGCTGGACAAACTGCTTCTCGTCCACGCCCACCCAGAACTCGAGGGGCTGCGACTCCTTCGTCCCGATCACGCGGCCGATCTCATCGCTCATGGGCGCTTCTCGCTTTCGTAGAGGTAATCCTCGATCGTGCGACGCAGCCATTGCGCATCGCCCATCTCGTGACGCAGGCGCTTCTCGAGAGCGCCGATCGGTAGCAGGTTCTGCGGTGCGCGCGGGTCGTGCTCCGGCCGCGAGGCGAAGGCGGGCAGGTGGAACGCCGTCAGGTTCGCCAGCCTCACCGCGCTCTCGACGCCGATCTCCGGCGTCTCGAGACGAATGATCCCGGCCAGCGAGTGATGGATCGCGCGCGTGTAGGGCAGGCGCAGGTACCAGGAGTAGCGCGTCGTTTCGCCGTAGTGGATACGAAACACGGGTGTGCGTTCACCGGCGCCGAGACGCTGCAGGATCGCACCCTCAGGCCGCCCTTCCAGGTAGTTCAGGTGCATCGTCTTGGCCATCCCGACGACTTGATACGCCTGCCCCGGGTCGAAGCTGAGCCGCCCATCCAGGACGACCAGGGAGCGGTCATCGACCAGCGTCTCGGCGAAACGGCGTTCGAGCAGCGCGCGACGCTTTCCCACAGCCTGCGAGACGCCGTTACGTCCCCTTTCTTCGACCGTCTCCGGTTCGAAATGCAGGATCAGGCGGCCGGCCCGTACCTCCATCGGCTCCAGACTGACCGCGCCCGCGACGGCGAGGACGCGGTGTACGTTTACCGGCTCCTCGAAGATGACCTCGGCGTGTCCGTCGTACGAAACCGCGGCACCCACGGCGACGGAAGCCAGCGCCGCCTCGACAGCGCCACCTTCGGCCTCGATGCGTCCCCAGACCTCCACCCGCTGCACGCCGTCGACGAATACAATGCCTTCCGGCCGCGCGACCGGCATCGGCACGACCGGAGTAGACCAGTCGAGGCGCTCGACCCCGGTATCGATCTCGAAGGGATCGGCCTCGGGATCGCGGCCGTTATCGTCGAGGTCGAGCGAACCGACGTAGTCGGAAGCCCAGGCATCGATGCGAAAGCGCGGCGGCGGGGAGGGAGCAATATCGAACATATGCTCCGATAGTATAGATCAGGTGCGTTGGCGGTTGCAGCAATGCGGCCCGAGAATTTAGCCCCGAGTTTTCACCGAACCGAAGCGCTGAACGACCGAGAGAGCTATGGCAGACCATCCAAGCCCACGGTTCTAGCGTCGTGCCACCAGGACGGCGGCGTTATTATTCGATGCGTGGAGCGTCCTCACGATCTTGAAGCGGGTATCGCTCGGTCCGAACCATGTAGAAACGGGTGCCACACGCCACTTCCAAGACGGACGACGACTACCCAAACCTGCATCGCTCGCCATCGGTTGCTTTGAAAGCAGCACCGGCTTCTACCTGTTCTACATTGACTCCCAGGGAAAGGATCAGTCGGACACCTACCACGACTCCCTGGAACAGGCATTGAGCCAGTCCCTCTGGGAGTTCGGCATCCGCCCAGAAGACTGGCGAGACGTTGAAGAGGCTATTCCTTTCCAAGCTTCGCCCGATTCCGTCGCCCGCAACGAGCGATTCTTGTCTTCGCTCCGCAAGCGCCTCGCTGACAGAGGATCTGAATGAATCTCTGCGCGCTTCAGGTTCATGCAGAAGACGATCTGCGGCGGCCGCCTCACCTGGCTTTCGTCGCGCTTGCCATGACTAATGTCTTCATCCTGCTCTTTAGGGGCATCAACTTTGGCGGCAACAAGATTGTTCGCATGGAGACCCTGCGCAACGTCCTCCTCGAGGCCGGCTTCAAGGACGCGAAGACCTACATCCAGAGCGGCAATGTCGTGCTCAGCTCCGACGGCGACGCCAACACGCTCATCGCCACCATCGAGCGCATCTTCCCCGCCACCTTCGGCTTCAGCTCCCGACCGACCGTCCGCAGCCTCGAAGCCTGGCAGCAGCTCATCGCCGATAACCCCTTTGCCAATGCGCCTGACCTCGGCCAGCGCCTCCACGCCGTGCTCCTAGACTCATCGCCAACCGACGCCGCCGTCGATGCCCTCATAGCTCTCGCCACCACCGAACGCATCGCGCTCGGCGACGGCGTCCTCTACCTCCACACCCCCGACGGCTTCGGCACTTCCAAGGTCGCGGCCATGCTCGACAGACTGCTCAAAGTGCCGTGCACGGCGCGCAACTGGAACACCGTCCTTAGGCTAGAAGCCATGGCCAAAGAGCTAACGAAGGCCTAAGGCTGGTTATCAAGCACCCAACCCGAAAGCCAGGCCCCTGATCTTTCTGACCTCCCCCTCTCCGCAGGCGGAGAGGGGGAATGAGGGGGTGAGGTTTACAGCCCCAGCGTCTGCGCCACGCCGCGATTCGCTAGTACGCCGCCGCGCGTCATCAATCCTCTCGCCAACGCCGGGTCCGCCGATAGCGCCTTCTCCGTGCCCATCTGCGCCAGCTTCAGCACATAAGGCAGGGTCGCCGCCGCCAGCGCTGCGGTCGAGGTGCGTGGCACTGCGCCCGGCATGTTCGCGACGCAGTAGTGCACCACGCCCTCTTCGACGAAGACCGGGTCGGCGTGCGTCGTCGGCCGTGAGGTCTCGAAGATGCCGCCCTGGTCGATCGCTACGTCCACGATCACGGCGCCAGGCCCGACCAGACGCAGGTCCTCGCGCGACACCAGCTTTGGCGCTCGCCGGCCGCCCCGTACGAGCACACCGCTGATCAGCATGTCGGCGCCTGTGATCGCCTGTTCGATGTTTGCCGGCGTCGAGGGCAAGGTAACCAGGCGATTGGGCCAGCGCTCCTCCGCCGCGCGTAGCTCCGGCAGCGATGGGCTCAGCATCGTCACCTGCGCCCCGAGCCCCAGCGCGACGCCACAGGCGTTCGAGGCCACGTTGCCGGCGCCGAAGATCACGACCCTGGCCGGCGGCGAACCCGGTAGCCCCGACATCAGCTTGCCGCGCCCTGGTCCCGGTCGCATCAGCCAGCGCGCTCCCACCTGCGGCGCCATCCGGCCGGCGATCTCGCTCATCGGAACCAGCAGAGGCAGGGTGCCGTCCTCAAGCTCGACCGTCTCGTAGGCGATTGCGGTGGTCCCTCCGGCGAGCAGCGCTTTCGTAACCTCCGGTAGCGCCACGAGGTGCAGGTAAGTGAACAGCGTCAGGCCCGGCCGCAGCCTCGCGAACTCCTCCGGCTGCGGCTCTTTCACCTTCACGACAAGCTCGGCCGTCGACCACACGCCCGCGGCATCCGCCACGATCTCAGCGCCAGCGATAGTGTACGCCTCGTTCGAGTAGGCGCTGCCCTCGCCTGCGCCCGCCTCGACTAGCACGCGATGGCCCAGCTTCGAGAGGTCGCGCACCCCCTCCGGCGTCAGACCGACGCGGTACTCCTCGTTCTTCAGCTCCCGCACGGTGCCGACGATCATTCCGGCTGCACTTCCACCATCGCCTTGGCGTCCGAAGGGGTCTTCGACTGCATCTGCGCTTCGGAGACGCCGGACTCCCGCAGTCGCTCCGAGATTTGCTTCAGACGCGCCTGCACCCGGCCATTGACCGTCTCGGGCGGGAAATTGCCGTCGGCGTCGCGCTCACCCGCAGGTACGCCCATGAGCAGCTCCAGCGCATCGTCGATCGTCGCGATCGAGTGGATGCTGAACTGCCCCTGCTGCACGGCCTCGACGACGTCCTCACGTAGCATCAGGTGCTGGACGTTCGTCGCCGGGATCACGACGCCTTGCTCACCGGTCAGCCCCCGCTCGTGGCACACGTCGAAGAAGCCCTCGATCTTCTGGTTGGCCCCGCCGATCGCCTGCACCTCGCCGCGCTGGTCCATCGAGCCAGTAATCGCGAAGGACTGCTTCAGGGGCAGGTTGGCGATGCGCGAGAGGAGGGCGCATGTCTCGGCCACGGTGGCGCTGTCGCCCTCGATCATGCCGTAGCTCTGCTCGAAGGCGACGCGCGCCGCCAGGGTCAGAGGCGCCATGGAGGCGTAGCGGTCGACGAGGAAGCCCTGCAGAGTCAGCACTGCCTTCGAGTGAATTGGCCCCGAGAGGTGTGCCTCCCGCTGCAGGTCGAAGATACCCTCGCGGCCGACACCGATCGTCGCCGTGATGCGCGAGGGCTGCCCGAAGGAGGAGTCGCCCAGGTCGATCACTGAGAGCCCGTTGACCTGCCCGATAGCTGTGCCCGTCGTATCGACGAGGATGATGCCCTTCGTGATCGCCTCGCGGATGTGCTCGCCAACCAGGCTCACCCGCAGGATCCGCGCCTCGATGGCCTGGCGCACGAACGCGGCTGTGACGACGCTTGCGCCTGCTTCCTTCGCCCAGTGCGCCGACTCCCGCACGACGTCCGTAAGTTCTCCGAAACGTATCGATAACTTCGAGTGGTCCTCGGCCAGACGCATCCCCTGCTCGATCACTCTTGCCACGGCGCCGCGGTCGAAGGGCAGCAGTCGTTCGTGCTTGGTCACCGACGCGATCAGCCCTGCGTAGTCCATCTCGTGCTCGAGCGTGCGGTCGATGTGCAGGTCGAAGTCAGCCTTGACCTTGAACAGCTCCCGAAAGTCCGGGTCGCCCGCATACAGAGTCCGATAGACCTCGTCGCGCGCGATGCCGATGATCTTGCCCGTCCAGGGAATCGGCTCTGGCCGGATCGTCTTGGTCTCGATGTAGCCCAGGCGGTCGCCCATCTCCTCGATCGTCAGCTGCGCCGTGCGGATCATGCGCTTCATCTCGATCCAGGACAGCGGGTAAAGCAGCAGCTGGTCGAAGTCGAAGACGAAGTAGCCGCCGTTTGCCTGGTGCAGGGACCCGGCGCGGATCATCGTGAAGTCGGTCGTCACGGCGCCGAACAGGGCTTCCTTCTCGATGCGCCCGAACAGCCGCTGCGGCGTCGGGTTGGTCTCGAAGACGACCGTGGCGCACTGCTCCTGCGTACAATCGACCAGCAGGTTGACCTCGTAGCGCCGCAGGGGGGAGACCACCTCGCGCGCGGCCGGCGGCACCGCGGCCTGCTGCTGTGGCGATGGCGGTATGAAGTCGGCAATATGCTCGACCATGTCAGTGCGCACATCCGTCAGGTAGCGCACGACGTCGGTGAACTCGTGAAACTCGCTCAGCAGCGGCTCCAGCAGCGAATCGACCACGACCGCGGCTACGGTGCGCTCCAACTCCTCGACACGCTGGGTGGCGTCCGCGTCGTAAGTCTGCTCCTGCTTCATCACGGCGCGCAGCTGCTCCATCAGCGCATCGCGACGGCTGCGAATTGACTCCCGCTCCTCTTCACCCAGGGCAGCGAAAGTCTGATCCTCCATCGGCTTGCCACCGGCGATCGGCACCAGGAAGAAGCCGCCGGCGTTGCCCTGGAGCTGGAATCCCCCAGCACGCGCCTGGTCTGCGAGGCGTGAGAATACCTCTTCGTGGTGACGCTGCACGGAGCCGACAATCTCATCGCGCCGAGCCACGTAGTCGTCTGACTGGAAGGTGCGTGGGATGCGCTCGCGCGCCCTTAGCACCATTGCCGCCATACCTGTCCGGAAGAGGGAAGCCATGCCTTTTGGCAGCTGGATCGCGCGTGGCTGGTGCGGGTCCGCGAAGTTGTTCACGTAAACCCACTCGTCCGGCGGCGCCTTGGTGCGCGCAAACTGCTCGAGGTATTCACGGATTGCCGTCGTGCGACCGGTCCCCGGCTCGCCTGCAACGCAGATGTTGAAGCCGATGCCCTCCATCGCCAGGCCAAACTTGATCGCCTCGACAGCGCGGTCCTGGCCGATCAGCCCGATGTGGGGCGGTACCTCTTCAGTCGTCTGGAAGGAAAAAATGCTCGGGTCAACGCGAGGACGCAGCTCATTCAGCGGTACTTGGGGCACGAATTACCTCTCGATCTAGCTCAACTACTATATCGAGCCAATTCCGTGAGAGATAACGGCCGCCCGCAATCTGTCATCCTGAGGCACGAAGAATCTAGCGGACCGCGGAGACTCGTCGAACCTCGATAGGCTTACTAGACCTCGGCCCGCTTCGAAGGCTTGTCCCACTTGTACGTAGGGACCCAGCATGCTGGGCCCCTACGTATAAGAAACGTCCGGCAAGCAGGCGATGGGTAAGAGGCCCATAACCTCGTAGGGGCGCGATTCATCGCGCCCCGAACACCTCACCCTCAGGCAAGGGGTCTCATCCAGTGGAGATGCGCTTAGCGTGCGATGAAATCCGCGCCCGAACGCCCCTACAGCGTCGCCCCGACCGCCTCGGCGATCGCCCGCAGTTGCGATAGCTTCGGCAGCAGCCCCGTCGCGATGCCACGCGGCTCCCAGGGGTTCAGGCGCCCGGGATGGCCGTAGTCCGTCTGCTCGAAAGCAGCGCTGCCCTGAGGCGTCTCCATCGTCACGCGACGCCAGAGCATAGGGCTGTTGGTGCCGTGGAAGTCGTCGTAGGGCGGGTACGTCTTCTGCTCGCAGCGCACTTGCAGTACGACCGCCGGCGCCCCGATTTCGCTCGTCACGATAACGAGGCCTTATCGACCACCGGGCGTTGTACCGCCCGTGGTGCCCGCGACCAGCGCCGTCACGTCCGACGGCACCTGCGAGACTTCCGTCGCGTCGAAGCTGCCGTCATCCTTGCGCGTGCCGTTCGCGATGATCGTTGTGCCTTCCTTGAGGTCGGCCATCGCTCCCGCCGAAAGCTTGCTGATCGTCGTCGTGTTGCCGAGGTTGACCTGCTGGGCGCCCGTGCGCGTCTCGATTGTGATCGTCGTGCCCTGGACCGCCGTGATCCGGCCGGTCGTCGAGCGAGCTGCCGCGCCCGTGGCTGCCGTAGAGCCCGTCGCCGCGCCCGCGCCGTTGTTGCCACCGCCACGATTCGTGCCCGTGCTGCCGGTTGCACCGCTGGCGCCACTACCGCCGGTCGCGCCGCCAGCGCCTCCGCCTCCAGCCGTATTGCCCGTAATCCCCAGAAGCGACTGGATCTGCTGCTGCGTCAGGCCGCTTTGCACCGTCTTCGGGTCACCCCGGCCGTACGCCACTCCTGCCCCGAAGGCCACACCCAGCCCGGCTCCCAAAATCACGACCGCGATGATGAGCATGCGGAAGCTCAATAGCATCTAAACCCTCCCTGTCGCCCGCCCCGCGGTGCTTACTCGTAGTGCAGCGCTTCGATGGGGCGTAGCTTCGCCGCTCGTTGCGCCGGATACAGACCGAAGAAAATACCAATGCCCGCCGACACCGCAAACGCCACCGCGACCGAGGTCCACGAGATCACCGTCTGCACGTTGTTGCCCAGGCCGGCAATGTCGCGGCCGTTCATCGCTTCCGCCGTGCCGACCCCGATCGCGATGCCCAGCAGGCCGCCAAGGATCGTGACGGTCAGCGCCTCCGTGAGGAACTGCATCATGATATCGGCCCGGCGAGCGCCTACCGCCTTGCGAATGCCGATCTCCCGCGTCCGCTCTGTCACAGACACGAGCATGATGTTCATGATCCCGATGCCGCCGACGATCAGCGAGATGCCGGCGATGCTTCCGAGCAGCACCGTCATCGTCTGGCTCACCTCGTTGATCGCGGCCGTGATGTCTTCCTGGCTCTCGATGATGTAGTCGGGCGTCGCCACCTGGTGTCGTTCGCGCAGAGTGTCATCGATGCTCTGTTTCGCCGCGAGGATCTGGCTCTTGTTCGCGACCTGCACCGTAATCTGGTTCACCAGCGTACCGGCGCGAGCTCCTCGCGTAGCCTGCACCTGGCTCTGCGCCGTCGTCATGGGCAGGAATACCTGGTCGTCCTGGCTCGCGGCCGCGGTGCCGCCCTTCTTCTGCAGCACGCCAATCACCTTCGCCGTGATCACGACGCGCCCGGAGCCGAGACGGATTGACTGATCGACGGGGCTCTGGTCGGGGAAGAGCTTCTGCGCCACGCTCGCCCCCAGGACGACGACGCGTGCCTTCGTATCGAGGTCATTCTGCGTAAAGAAGACGCCGTCCGCGGGCTTGAGGTTGAGCACGTTAGCGTAGTCCTCCGTCACGCCCAGGGCCCGCACGAAGGTGTTCTGCCCGTTCGCGTTGAGCTGGATCGGCACCCCCACCTCCGGCGCCACCGCCGAGACCTGGCTCACGTTCGCCGCGATGGCGTTCGCGTCTTCCGCCGTGAGGGTCTGCGCCGTGCCGTTGCCCTGCTGCACGCCGCCCGAGCTCGAGGAGCCGGGGCGCACGAAGATCAGGTTGGAGCCGAGGCCCTGGATACGGTCCGTAACCGCCTTCTGAGACCCCTGACCAACGGCCATCAGCGCAATCACAGCGCCGACGCCGATGACGATACCGAGCATCGTCAGCAGGGCGCGCATCTTGTTCGCGATCAAAGCTTCCAGCGCTACGAGGAGAGAATCGCCGAGACTCATGACGCATCCGCCTCCCCAATGATTACGGCCGATGGCTTTGGCGCGATTCCGGTCAGCACCGGCGTGTCAACGTCCACGTCCAGCTGGGCGATCTCGTCCTGGGCCCAGCGCGGATGGTCGTTGTGTATATCAGAGACGACGCGGCCGTCGCGCATGGTGATGATCCTCGTCGCGTGCTCGGCGATCTCCGGCTCGTGCGTTACGTATAGCACAGTGATGTTGCGTTCGCGGTTCAGGGCCTGAAACAGCGCGATGATTTCGAGGCTGGTACGGCTGTCGAGGTTGCCTGTGGGCTCGTCGGCCAGGATCAGCGACGGCGCCGTGATGATCGCCCGCGCGATGGCGACGCGCTGCTGCTGGCCGCCCGACATCTCCGTCGGCTTGTGGTAGAGCCTCTCGCCCAGCCCGACCGCCCGCAGCGCTTCGATCGCGAGCGGCTCCCGATCCTTCACACCGCGATAGACCAGCGGCAGCTCGACCTGGCGCACCGCCGGCATGCGTGGCAGCAGGTTGTAGTTCTGGAACACGAAGCCGATGGCCTGGTTGCGCACGATCGCCAGCTCGTCCTCGCTCAGCTCGCTCACGCGCATGCCGTCGAGGATATAAGCGCCGGAGGTCGGCAGGTCCAGGCAGCCGAGGATGTTCATCAGCGTCGACTTGCCCGATCCCGAGGTGCCGATAATCGCGACGAACTCGCCGTCGTTGATGTCCATGTTGACGCCGCGCAGGGCATGCACCTCGTGCTCGCCCATGATGTACGTCTTCATCACCTCAACGAGCTGGATCATGCCCTGCTCACGGCCGATTCTGATCCCCTTTCCCACCGGGAGAGGGTTAGGGTGAGGGGCATGACCAACACGCAGGCGCGAACGCCCACCGCGAGCCCCGCTGCAGCACCACGACGATCCATCCTCAACGTCCAGCACCACCAGGAGGCGTAAAGCCACCACCGCCGCCACCGCCGAAGGGCGTGTTTCCACCGCCACCGGTGCCCGTCGTCGTCGTGGTTGTTGTCGTGCGGGCGGCGCTTACGAGGACCTCGTCGCCTTCGTTGAGGCCGCTGGTGATCTGTGTCAGGGTGCCGTTCGTCGCGCCCGTAACGACCGTGCGCTGCTCGTCGCCGTTGGGCCCCTTCACCGTCACGGTCGAGGTGCGGCCGGTGCGGCGGATCGCGCGCGTCGGCACCACCAGGGCGGCATCGACGCGGCTGGTCGTCACGCTGATCGTGGCCGTCATGCCCGGCGTCGGAATCGGCACGCCCGTCGCCAGCCGGGAGGTATCGACGGCGAAGTTCACCACGTAGGTGACGACGCCCTGCTGCGTGGTCGGCGTCAGGCCGATCGCCGCGACCGTGGCGTTGTAGCTACGGCCGGCGAGCGCGTCGAAGGTGATGGTCGCCGTCTGCCCCACCTTGAGGTTGCCGATGTCTGCCTGGTCGACGTTGGCGTCGATGCGGATCAGGTTGGGGTTGAGCAGGATGAACACGGCCGTCGCGGCGCTGACCTGGGTGCCAATGTCGCCCGTAATCTGGCTGATCTGCCCGTCGAAGGGCGCGATAATCGTCGCCGCCGCCAGGTTCTTCTTCGCCGTCTCGACGTTTGCCACCGACTGCGCGACCTGCGCCTGCAGCGGCAGCAGCACTTCCGGCCCCGGCGCCTTGAAGATGTCGTCGTAGCGCGACTGTGCCGCCGCCAGGCTCGCGTTCGCCGATTCGAGGCTGCGCTGGGCGGCGTCGAGGTCTGCCTGCGTGGGGCCGGCGAGCGTGTCCGTGAGCTTCTGCTGCGCCGTCTGCAACCCGAGGCGGGCATTGTCGATGGCGCGCTGCAGGTTGCCGTTCGTACTCGCGTTCTGCGCCGTCTGCAACGTGACCTGCGCCGCCGCGACCTTGGCCTGCGCGTCCGTCACACCCGTCTGCGCCGTCACGACCGCCCGGTTCGCGGTATCGACATCGTTAGACGCCTTGTCGGCGCCGTTCTGAGCCGTTGTCAAAGCGTTGTTGGCGGTTGTAACGGCGTTCTGGGCTGTGGTCACGGCGTTGCGCTTCGTAGTGATACCCGCCACTGCCGAGTTGTAGGAGCTCGTCGCCCCGTTATAGGCGCTAATCTGGGTTTTCAGGTCGCCGAGGCGCGTTGGCGTTGGCGTCCCCGAACTGGCATTCTCATAGCAGGCTTCGTTGGTGTAGAGAGGGCGGAGGGTTTGGGCGGTATCTCCTTGCGAAACAAATACGGACGGTAAACCAACTAGGACTGTGTTGGCCGGCAGGGCGTAACCAGAGGTTTGGGTTCGGCAAGTCGCAAGCGCTGTGTTGTAGTTCGTCCCGTTAACGCTCAGCGCCGTGTAAGACGTGTTCGACGCTGTAATCGCTGTGTCGACGTCGTTCTGTGCTGTTGCCAGGTTGTTTCGCGCCGTCGTGATGTTCGTGTTCGCCGTCGTGACGCCGGTGCGCGCCGCGTCGAGGGCATTCTGCGCTGTCTGCACGCCGTTCTGCGCCGTGATCACGCCATTCTGCGCTGTCGTCACCCCGTTCTGAGCCGTCGTCACGCCCTGCTGTGCCGTGACGATGTCGTTCTGGGCCTTCGGCACCGCGTCCTGCGCCGTCTGCAGCGAGGTCTGCGCCGTGTTCACACCCTGCTGTGCCGTCGCGATGTCCGCCGCCTTGGGCCCGGCCTTGAGGTCGTCGATGTTCTTCTGCGCCGTCGCGACCGAGCTTGTGGCCGTAACCACCGACTGCTGCCCGGAGGCGATGTCGGTAGCGCTGGGGCCAGCCGTACGCGCCGTGTAGCTGGCCTGCGTCGAGGCGAGGGAGGCGTTGGCGGAGTTGAGGGCCTGCTGCAGGTCCGTGTCATCGATGCGGGCCAGCGCCTGCCCCGTCACGACTCGATCCCCGAGCTTGACGAGGAACTGGCTGATCTTGCCTGCACTGCCGAAGGTCAGCGTTACCTGTTGCGTCGCCTGCACCGTGCCCGTCGCGGAGACAGAGCTGGTCAGCGTGTTACGAAAGGCCGGCAGATAGGTCGAGGCGGCCGGCGGCACGGCGTTGAGGTCGGTACTGCGCGCGTAGACCGTGTAGGCGGCGAAGGCCGTAACCAGCATCACGGCCAGGAGGATGATCATCTCGAAGGGCGAGAGGTGGAAGCCCGCGGCCTTGCCTTGAAGGAGGATGCGCGGTCGTTGTCCTAGCGGCGGGGAACTCTCCATGCTCTAACGCACCTCCGACCGTATATTGCGCTCGCCGGCGCGATTGCAGAAACCCAGCAGATGTTAAGCGAGAGCTAAGAGTCTGTACACGCATTTAACGTGCTCATTTCAGTCTTGCACAGCGTAACGCGTCGTTCACGCGCCCGCATTATTCGCCCGTACGGCCGTCACGGTCAGACCTTTAGCCTGCTCCTAGTCAGGTTGATTAAGAAAGGTTGGCAAGAACATGGCTGTCGGAACGAGTCTTATCCTGGTCGCGATCGGCGCGATCCTCGCATTCGCCGTTGACTACACCTTCTCCGGAATCGATGTACAGGCGATCGGCGCCATCCTCATGGTCGTCGGTGTCATCGGCCTGATTTTCTCGCTGCTCTTCCTGGCGAGCTTTGCGCCCTTCGGCGGCGACCGCACCACCACGCATCGCGACCACGTCTAGCCCCCACACCTGACCCCGCAAGCACGAAGGCCGGCCGCAAGGCCGGCCTTCTGCTATCTCCCTCGATCTTGTGAGCCTCGACTCTGCGCTCTAACCTCCCATCGCCCTCCACCTCTGATCCCCTCGCCCTCGCAGGGAGAGGGTTAGGGAGAGGGTCGACTCCGAAGCACCCGATTGCCGCGAAGACAGCCGGAAGTCGGTCTCTGCCAGCCCCGTCGTACGATGTGGTCATGAGACGTACCTTCTTCCTCGTCGCCCTCCCTCTCTTACTCCTGGCCTGCGGCGGCAACGCCAAGCCCGCCCCGACGGCAACGCCCACCGAAACCCCCGTGCCCGCCTCGCCGACGCCCGTCCCCCCGACCCTCACGCCCCTACCCACCGCGACGCCGATCCCGCCGACCGCAACGCCGGTGCCGCCGACCGCCGTCCCCACCACCCCACCCGCAACCGCCACGACAGCGCCGCGCCCGGTCGCACGCATCAGCATCACGCCGAATCAGATCTCCCCCGGCGCGACCGTTAACGCCACCGGCATCGGCTTCTTGCCCAACGCCACGATCTCGATTGCCGGCACGATCATGGGCCAGAGCGCCGCCCTCGGTAGCCTCCAGGCCGGCCCCGATGGCAGCTTCATCGTCTCGCTGCCCGTACCAAGCATCCCCGGCCTGCCGAAGGGCACCCTCAGCGCCACCATCACCGCGAGCGATCCCGGTGGCAACACCGCCAGCGCGCCGATCACGCTCGTGATTAACTGAGGCGCCGGCATGGTCGACGAAGAGACGAACCCTTGGCAGACCCTCGCCTCCGAGCAGCGCTACGCCAACGCCTGGATCGAGGTCACCCACCACGATGTCGTCACGCCCGGCGGTACTCCCGGCATCTACGGCACCGTGCACTTCAAGCACCTGGCGATCGGTATCCTGCCCATCGACGCCGAAGGCTTCACCTGGCTCGTCGGCCAGTACCGCTATCCCTTGCAGCGCTACTCCTGGGAGATCCCCGAGGGCGGCGGCGAGCCCGGCGCTACGCCCCTCGAAAGCGCTAAGCGCGAGCTCAAAGAGGAGACCGGCCTGGCAGCCGCGGGCTGGGACCTGCTCCTGGAGCTAGACCTCTCGAACTCCGTCACCGACGAGCACGCCTTCATCTACCTCGCTCGCGATCTCACCCCAGGCGCGTCCTCTCCCGAAGACACCGAGCAGCTCTCGCTCCGACGCCTACCATTCGAAGAGGCCTACGCCATGGCCCTCGACGGCCGCATCACCGACGTCATGTCCGTCGCCGCACTCCTGCGCTATAAGCTCATGCTCCGAGAGATAGGTGGGGGTCCTTGATTCTTGCCGCCGCTCAGGTCGCCAGCTCCACAACGTTTAGATCGAGGCGGTCGCGAGTGCGCTGATGGAAAGCCCGAAAAGCCATGGCCGATAGGGCCAGGCATACGAGCGGCACGAACAGCGAAACCAGTAGCGTCGGCGTCCCGTAGGTCTTCGCGACGAATTCCAGCCACAGGTCCCAGTTGCGGTGCGCCAGAAGGTCCTGCAGGTGGATCACCGGCGGCGATATCGAGGGCACATAAAGGTAGGCGTTCGCCTGGAAGGGCGCCGTGACGCCACCACCCCAGAGCCCGCGCCACTCCTCCGCGTACACCGGGTTCACCACGACGCCGGCGGTCGCAATGACCACGCCGAGCGCCGTTAGCAGGCCGAAACCGACGCGACCGGCAGCGCTCTCAAGCCAGTACGCCGCCGGCACCATGAGCAGCGGCACCAGCGGCTCCAGATAGCGCGGCCCCCAACAGCCGGCGCCGGGCCAGAACTGAAAGCTCCCGTAGAGCAGCACAAACACACCCGCAACGGCCGCGAAGAGCACCGCCTCGGGTGCGTGGGCCCGCAGGAAGCGGCGATATGCCAGGACGCCAGCAAGAGTCGGTGGGGAGTAGAGGAAAAACGATCGCCCGGGGCTAAGAAGATAGCCGTAGAGGCCCTCAGGCAACGTTCCCAGGGACAGCGAGCCGCCTGCGCTCGCGTGACCTGCAAGGGCGCTGCCGAAACGCACCACATTGAGCACCAGGACAATAATCACCGATGCCGCCACAGGTGCGATGAAACCGAGCAGAAGCCGCCTATCTCCACTGACTTGCTGCTTCAGGTGATCGATGGAGACAAGTCGCCAATCGACGCGCAGTCGCACGTAGAGCACGTAGAGCACAAAAAGCGGCGCGATGAGTAGCAGATTCAGCCGCGTGATGATGCCAAATCCGAGCACAGCGCCGGCATAGATCGTGTCGCCTGGACGCAGGGCTTGACGGTGCTCGATGAGGATCGTCAGAGGACCAAGCAGGCACAGCGTCTCGATCGGGTGGGCGAAGAACTCATGCGCGCCTGGAAACGCCATCGTCGCCACACCGTAGCTCAGAGCCGTCGCGGCGGAGGCGAGGCTCCTGAAGCCGAGATGGAGACATAGATAGAAGAGGACAACGGCGATCAGCGGCCCCACGAGCTGATTGGTCAGTGAGACGAAGAAGATCGTTACGTTGCCGCCGAAGAGCAGGGGAGGCGGGTCCCATTGCCCGATCAGCGGCCCGCCAAAGTATCGACGTAACCCCGGCGCTGCGGCATCGACCGCGCTGCCCAGCAGGTATAAGGGCGCTGCGACATAGGCAAGGCCGGGTTCGGCAGGCGCGTAGAAGCCGTTCTTCCCGGGTGTTCCCACCTTCGCCGGCACCTCATAGCCACCATGGTTGACGAAGCTCTTCGTCGCTTCATACATACCAAGGTGGTCGGTGCTGTAGAAGTGTCCGGAGGCCGTAAGTAAGTAGAGGCTCAGGAGTGAGAAGTAAATACCGATGGCGAGCAGGCGATTTGGTGGCACGGGCGCATTATCTTCGCCGGTCATCAGAGTGTCGACCCATGCGCAAAGCCACAGAGCGCCGTCTCTAATCCCCTCTCCCCAGGGAGAGGGCTAGGGTGAGGGTGATGCCACGAAGACGACCAGCTCTGGAAACGAAAGCATGAGCTTCAGGCATAGTAGGCAGGCGAAAAGTATCCCCATCCTGGCTGCCAACGTCGCCTCAGAGCTTCACACTAACCTCGCTAAGATCCACACGTGGCACTGCGCGCTCCCAACCAGGACTCCGTACTTCTCCATTTCCTCTCATCTGCTGAATCCCCCACAGGGGTTCAATCAAACGAAGTCGCAATCCCTCCCTCGACCAGATTCATTCCCACCCACGTCTCGCAACAAAACACGAAAGTCAATCATTCAATCAAACTTTCCGTCAGGCCTCCTCCGTTTGCCCCATAGCCCGCCTGCCCGATAGCATTCCTTCAAGCCTTAGAAGGAGCCGCCCCCATGACCACCACCAACGACGTCGCCGACCTGCGTAGCCAGAGCCACGTCCTCCTCGACGGGCCTGAGCGCGCCCCCGCCCGCGCCATGCTCCGCGCCACTGGCCTAAACGACGACGACCTCTCGCGTCCCCTGATCGGCATCGCCAACACCTGGACCGAGATCGGCCCCTGCAACTTCCACCTGCGCCGCCTCTCCGAGAAGGTCAAGGACGGCGTCCGGGCGGCCGGCGGCACCCCCCTCGAGTTCAACACTATCGCCGTATCCGACGGCATCAGCATGGGCACCGAGGGCATGAAGGCCTCCCTGATCAGCCGTGAAGTCATCGCCGACTCCATCGAGCTCGTCGCGCGCGGTCACCTGCTCGACGGATTGGTCGCCATCGCTGCCTGCGACAAGACCAACCCCGGCGCGATCATGGCCCTCGCGCGGCTCAACCTGCCCTCGCTCTTCCTCTACGGCGGCTCCATCGACCCCGGCCGCTTCGAGGGTCGTGATGTGACGATCCTCGACGTTTTCGAGGGCGTCGGCGCCCACGCGGCCGGCAAGATGAGCGACGAGAAGCTGCGTGAGCTCGAATGCGCTGCCTGCCCTGCGGCCGGAGCCTGCGGGGGTCAGTACACCGCCAACACGATGGCCATGGCGATCGAGATCATGGGCATGTCGCTCATGGACAGCGGCTCCGTCCCCGGCATGAGCCCCGCCAAGGACGAAGTCGCTTACGAGGTCGGGCGGCGCGCCGTCGAGTTGCTGCGGGAGAACATCCGCCCCAGCGACGTGATCACGCGCGAGTCAATCGAGAACGCCGTTGCCTCCATCGCCGCGACGGGCGGCTCGACCAACGGCGTCCTGCACTTCCTCGCCATCGCGCGCGAGGCCGGCGTCACCCTCGACATCGACGACTTCGACGTGATCAGCGAGCGCACACCGATCCTCGCCGACATGAAGCCCGGCGGGCGCTACGTCGCCAATGACCTCTACGAAGCCGGCGGTATTCGCCTCGTCGCGGGCCGCATGCTTGAGGCCGACGTGCTGCACCCGGGCCCGATAACGGTCAGCGGTAAGACAATCGGTGAGGAGGCGCACAAGGCGCATGAGACGCCCGGTCAGGTCGTCGTGCGGCCGGTGGCGAAGCCCGTAAAGGCGACGGGTGGCCTCGTCATCCTCAAAGGCAACCTGGCGCCCGAGGGCTGCGTCGTCAAGATGGCCGGTCATGAGCGCATGCTGCATCGCGGGCCGGCGCGGGTCTTCGACCGTGAAGAAGACGCCTTCGAGGCGGTGAAGGCGCGTCAGATCCACGAGGGCGACGTCGTCGTGATCCGCTACGAGGGGCCCAAAGGCGGTCCCGGCATGCGCGAGATGCTCGGGGTCACGGCGGCGCTGGTCGGTGAGGGGCTGGGCGACTCGGTGGCGCTGCTCACGGACGGGCGTTTCTCCGGCGCGACGCACGGGCTGATGGCGGGTCACGTCTCGCCCGAGGCGGCCGTCGGCGGCCCGATTGCGGCGGTGCGAGAGGGAGACAGCATCGCCTTCGACATCGCACGCCGGCGCCTGGACCTGGAGATCAGCGAGGACGAGATGCGCCGTCGTCTGGACGAGTGGACGCCGCCGGCGCCGCACTACACCAGTGGCGTCTTCGCCAAGTACGCGAAGCTGGTCTCGTCAGCCTCCGAGGGCGCCGTTACGCGGTAGGTGTAGCCGCTTCCCTCAGGAATTGCCATGTCGGCTGAACGGGTTCAATCTTTCGGGCTTCCTTCAGATGCGCGCCGCTTCCATATGGCAGTCAACGCCGCGCCAGTAGGCAGCCTCGATGATGGCCATATCAGTCGACTGACCCGTTGAAGGGGCGAGCGTCGTGGCTTCTAGACTGAACCTCTTCCCAGAGCGGGAGTAGGGAGTGAGCGACCTTAAGATTTGTCCGGTCCTGGAGTAGTCGAGGGCCTCCGTAATGATCGCGTCGGTGCGTCGCCCTTCGAAGGTGATGAAGCCCTCAAAGATGAGCACGGCGTGAATTGCCTGCTCCAAGTTCTCATTCAGCCACGAACGTCCGTGTGCGACTGCGTCCTCAAGCTGATCATCCGTGAAAGTGATCAACAAACGCTGTCCATCGGGAAGCTCACAGCCGGCAAATGGTACGAACGGTTCGTCTTGACCTGCGGCGACGAGGACGGCATGCGCCGCGAAGTAGCCGCTCAGCTTCGAAGCCGCCTCCATCTCGGCACCTGTCGCGAGAAGGTGGTTCGTGGAGAAGGTTCTCGGGAGCTCTCGGCGAATCAAGGGCCCAAAGGGAGTCGTCATGGCTTCTACGCTCCGATGCGTCGAGTACAACCGCCTTACGACGGCGCGTCCACCTGACCGATCTGCTTGTTCACCTGCCCTAAGAGGCGCCGATGAGGCCGAGGAGGCTGACGCCGCCATCGATGATGATGGTCTGGCCGATGATCATCTCGGACTCGGGGCGACAGAGGTAGGAGACGAGGTTCGCAACGTCTTCGGGGGTGACGTGGCGGCGCATGGGGATGGTGTCGCGCAGGGTGGTGCCGAAGTCGTCGGACATGGCCGCGACGCCGCCGGTGTCATCGACCCAGCTGGGGCAGACGCCGTTGACGCGGATCTGCTTCGGGGCGAGCTCTACGGCGAGGTACATGGTGAGGGTGTCGAGGGCGCCCTTCGTTACCCCGACGGCGGCGTAGTTGGGCACGTAACGCTGGGCGCCGAGGCTGGTGAGGTTGACGATGCTGCCGCCGCCGCGGGCTTCCATGAGGGGCGCGGCTTCTTTGGCGGCGAACCAGGGCGCGAGGACGTTGAGGTCGAAGGTCTGGCGCAGGTGGTTGGGCAGGGAGGCGATGGCGTTGCGGGGGCGCTCGAGGCCGCGGGCGGCGCTGTTGATGAGGATATCGAGGCCCTGGTAGCGCTCCTTGATCTCGACGAAGAGGCGGTGGAGGTCCTCGAGGTCTGAGAGGTTGGCCTTGAGGGCGATCGAGGAGGCGCCGAGCTCGGTGAGCTCTGCTACGACGCGCTCGGCGTCGGCTTCACGACGGGCGTAGTTGACGATGACTTCGGCGCCGAGGCTGCCGAGCTTGAGGGCGACGGCGCGGCCGATACCCCGGGTGCCGCCGGTGACGAGGGCGACGCGGCCGGCGAAGGGCTTCTCGGCGGGCTGAGGACTGGGCTTGGCTTCCATGGGGCGATTCTAGGGCATCGAGGGGAAGTGACAAAGGGCAGGGCCTATCGAGGGCGAGGGGGCTTTGATTGTTTGATTAACTTTCGTGTTTTTGTGCGAGGGGTGGGTGGGGGCGAATCTGCGGTCGGTGGCGTTGAGGGTGGTTGTTTGATTGATGCTGCGCGTCGAGGGGGCGAGGGGCGTGGTGGGGCTGGCGGCGGTGTCGATGGGGCGTGGCGCTATCGAGGGTAGGGCGCATGTCTCGAGTGTAGCGGGGTGGGGTCGGAGGCCGGAGGGGTCGGTGTCAGGGGGGAGGCCTACGCCCGCCGGTAACCCGGGTCATTGAATTCTGAAACATGGAACAGCCGGAATTCCGTATAGCGTATCTCTTCACCAACTTTGTAGCTCTCAATCCCGCTAGCCATGAAAGTATCGTCGTAAGCCTCGAAGGTAAGGTCGTAGGTGGTATCGGTGATGATGTGCACCACTACGCGTCCGTCTTCTATTCCCCAAGTTCCTGCCAATGTTGACTCATATCAAACACGGGCCACTCAGTGAGTGCGCCATTCGCCAAAAATCTAACAAAGAAAGAGTATCCGTGTTGGCCTATTTTGATCCAGGCTCCTTTGGTCACGCCCTCGACTGTTAACGCATGCATCTCTCTTGACCGTGCTATCGGTGATGGCGACTTGAGAATGGAGCTAACTTCCGAGGCGATCTCTGATAAGGCTTCCTCTCGTTTTGCACCCGCCACAGCTGAGAGCGCTTTACCCCGCGGCCTGGCCTGTATTGGGCTTAGCCAAGATATTTGTTGCCATGGACAGGGGCGCACAACGATCGGGAAGATCCTCAAACCTTCCGTCGTGCGCCTTTGAAGGAGCGCAGGTATTTCCACACTAGTAATAAAGCTTGAGTTCAGAAAGTCTACAGAAACAATCAAGATGGCCAATGTTGCTTGGTCAATAGCGGCAGCTATTTAATCCCGCCATTCGTCGCCACCTGCTATCTGAGTGTCGGACCAGATAGACACGTGTTCATTGCGCAGAAGCACGCCAAGATATTTCGTCAATTCGTCGAGCCATCGCTTATCGTGGTGGCTATAAGAAATAAAGATACTTTGTTTGTCGTTCATCCAACAAAGTATAGCGCTACACGAACCAGCACTCGGAAGACCCTTCGGGGGGCTCAGGATGAGTAGTCGTGAGTGTGATGGTTGGGGGGTGCTCGAGGGCTCAGGCGGGTATCGTGAGCTTGCTCACGGACTCAATGGAGTCGATGTCGTCTGGGATGGGGTGACCGTCTTCGGTGAGGGCTTCGAGCATGAGGGCGACGGACTCGCGCGTCATATCGAGGGCTTCGTCGACGGTTTCGCCTTGAGAGCCGGCACCAGGCAGCGCGGGCACTTCGGTCCAGTAGCCGCCCTCTTCGGCGCGGTGGACGATGACGGTGTAGATGCGGTCTTTCATCGCGGTCATAGCAACTCCTCGAACTCTTCGATTGTAAGCCGACTCAGTGCAGAAGTGCGTGTCGGCTGACGACATTCGGGTGCTAGCCATCGTTTGGAGTCGGAAGACCCTTCGACAAGCTCAGGATGACTGGACGTTGGGTGTGCCACTTGTCGTCCACGTGCTGCCTGTCGTTGGGTGTGCGCTTGGCGGCGGGCGTAGCGTTTGGCAGTGGGGCGCTGCGTGGCGTCGGGCGTGCGAGGTCGATCGATGGGCTCAGACTGAGTGGTCGTGGGGGTGTGGTGGTTGGCGTCGGGGGGTTGGCGGGTTGGTGGAGGGCGCGTCGGCGGGTTGGTGGCGATTCGCGAGGTCGGGTTCGGCGCCTAACGACCGCGGTTCGTAGTAGCGATGGCCTCGCAGCCGGTCGGGGAGGTAGGTCTGGTCGGGGGCGATGCCGCCTTCGTAGTTGTGGGCGTACTGGTAGCCACGGCCGTAGCCCAGCCCCTTCATTAGGCCGGTGACGGCGTTGCGCAGGTGGAGGGGTACGGGGTCGTTGCGGGTGAGCTCGACGTCGGCGAGGGCGCGGGTGTAGGCGCTGCCGACGCTGTTGCTTTTGGGGGCGAGGGCGAGGTAGAGGGCGGTCTCGGCGAGGGGGTAGAAGCCTTCGGGCATGCCGATGAAGTGCACGGCTTGCTGGCAGGCGGTGGCGATTCCGAGGGCGTGGGGGTCGGCGAGGCCGATGTCTTCGGAGGCGAGGATGACCATGCGGCGGACGATGAAGAGGGGGTCTTCGCCGGCTTCTATCATGCGGGCGAGCCAGTAGAGGGCGGCGTCGGGGTCGGAGCCGCGCAGGGATTTGATGAAGGCGCTGATGGTGTCGTAGTGGGCGTCGCCCTGGCGGTCGTAGAGGTAGGTGCGGTGCTGGAGGGCTTCTTCGATGATGGGGCGGGTGAGGTGGCGAACCTCACCCCCTAGCCCCCTCTCCGCGGTGGCGGCGAGGGGGGATCGGAGGTCGGAGGCGGAGGGGGAGGGTCCTTCGACAGGCTCAGGATGCTTGGTGGGGGTTTGGTCTTCGCTTCCCGGGAGTGAGCTGCTGTCGGGGGTGTGCGCCTGATCTCGTCCTTCGACAGGCTCAGGACGAACGGGGTTGGGTGACTGAGGTCGAACGTGGGTGGGCAGGTTGGGCGTGCGGTCGGAGGGTGCTTCGACGGGCTCAGCATGATCTTTCGAGGGTGAGGTGCGTGCTTCGAGGGAGGGTTCTTGGCGCGGCGATGGGGTGACGCTGAGGGCGGCGGATTCGAGGGCGTTGAGGGCGATGCGGGCGTCGCCGCCGGTGCTGGCTGCGAGGGCTTCGAGGGCGTCGTCGTCGATATCGATGTTCAGGGCGCCGAGGCCGCGTATGGGGTCGGTGACGGCGCGGCGGAGGAGCTGGGCGAGCTGGGCTTCGTCGAGGGCGCGCAAGGTGAAGACGCGGGAGCGGGAGAGGAGGGGGCCGATGACCTCGAAGGAGGGGTTTTCGGTGGTGGCGCCGATGAGGGTGACGGTGCCGTCTTCGACGTAGGGGAGGACGGCGTCTTGCTGGGCTTTGTTGAAGCGATGGATTTCGTCGATGAAGAGGATGGTGCGGGGGACTACCTCACCCCCTAACCCCCTCTCCGCGGTGGCGGCGAGGGGGGATCGGAGGTCGGAATCGGCGGACCTTTCGAGAGCCTCAGGGTGAGCGGATGGGGGCGTCTTTGCTGCAAAGGACGGGTGGAGGCGGCGGTCCTGGGCTTCGGCGACGACGCGACGGAGGTCGGCGACGCCGGCGCTTACGGCGCTGAGGGCGACGAAGGTGGCGTTCGACTGGGCGGCGATGATGCGGGCGAGGGTGGTTTTGCCGCTGCCGGGCGGACCCCAGAGGATGATCGAGGGGAGCTGGCCGGCTTCGATGAGGCGTCGGAGCAGCTTGCCGGGGCCGACGATGTGCTCCTGGCCGACGTAGTCATCGAGGCTGTGGGGGCGCATGCGGGCGGCGAGGGGCGCGGTGGGGTCGATGGCGTCGGAGCTGGCGCCGAGGTTGGAGTCGGGCAGGAGGGAGGGCTGGGGTGGGGTGCGCTTCGAGGGGGTACGCGGCATGGGTTGATTGTAGCGTTTTGGGGAGACCTCACCCCCTAGCCCCTCTCCGCGGTGGCGGCGAGGGGGGACCGGAGTTGGGAGGGGGAGGTGAGAGAAGAGTCTGTGTCGAGAAAGTCGGAGACGGAAACTCATCTGAGGGATGAAACCCTCAGCTTCGGAGATGGGTGACGAGCAGGCATTTGAGGTGAGGCAAAATGCTTGCCTCTCGACAGTTCCCTGTAGGGGCGCACGGCCGTGCGCCCCTACACACGTCGTCATGGCGTGCGCATCAGGGAGATAGGATCGGGGGAGCGTGGGAACTGAGGTTGCCCTTCGATGAACTCAGGACATGCTTCGTCGTGCCTCCTCGCAATGACAGACGGTCGAGTGACGCCTGAAGAAGGTGGAGAAGAAGGCGATCTTTAATCTGCGCGTCTGCACGTCTGTCGCGGATGGAGGGAGAGTCTTCCGCCGGGCGAGGCTTTCCTCAGGTGCCTCTGCGCGTCTGCACGTCTGCGTGTTTGCCTCTCAGTGCCCGGAGGCGCTCGCTGTTCCACATCGTGACGAGGTAGCCGAGGCGGCCGAGGACGATGAGGATGAGCGCGAGGACGCCGAAGAAGACGGCAGCTTCGATAGCGAGGGAATCGACGTAGTGGGTAATGAGGGCGGCGGCGGCGAAGCAGGCTGAGAGGGCGTAGAGCAGGGCGAGGCTGGCGCGCGGGCCGAGTCCCTGGGCATCGAGGCGGTGGTGGATGTGGTCGAGGTCGCCGGCGAGGGGGTTGCGCCGGTCGAGGAGGCGGCGGGAGAAGGAGAGGACGGTATCGAGGACGGGGAAGCCCATCGCGAGGAGGGGGACGGCGATGAAGACCTCGTCTTCGACACCGGTGGCGCCGCGGATCGAGAGCGTCGAGAGGAGGAAGCCGAAGACGAGGGCACCCGCGTCGCCAAGGAAGAGGGTGGCGCTGGGCAGGTTGAAGGGCAGGAAGCCAAGACCAGCGCCGGCGAGGCCGACGAAGAGCAGCGCAACGGCCGGGTGATGCGTGTTCGAGGCTACGGCGGCGAGGGCAGCGGCCGCGAAGACGCCGACACCGGTCGCGAGGCCGTCCTTGCCATCGACGAGGTTGAGGGCGTTCGTGAAGAAGACGACCCAGAGCAGGGTCATCGGCAGGGCGAGGACACCGAGGTCGACGGAGCCACCCCAGGGGAAGGCGATGGTCTCGAGGCGGTAACCGGCGAAGAAGACGGCAACCCCGGCGACGAGCTGGCCGCTGATCTTCTGCCAGGGCCGCATGGCGCGCCAGTCGTCGATGAGGCCGGTGAGGAAGACGAGGGAGGTGGCGCCGAGAAAGCCGAGGAAGTCGCCGCGCTTGGGAGTAAAGTACTCGGCGGCGCGGTCGGAGACGGCGGCGGCGATGAAGGGGGCAATCGCGAAGCCGGCGAGGAGGGCGATGCCACCGAGGGGCGGCGCTTTATCGAGGCTGCCGCGGAGGCCGCCGAGGGGCAGGGTGGCCGGGAGGCGTCGTACACCGGCGTCGAGGGCGGCGGTGAGGACTATCGCGACGGCGAAACCCGCCACGAGCGCGGCGATGTAGGGATCAAGGTTCACCCTCGTACTCTAGCAGGCAGGCAGCGTGACGCTGCACCCTGGCTGCGGCCGAGGGCCGGGCGCTCGAGGTGCGAGTGTCCCCGTTCGTGGGCGTCCAGCTCTCCTGGCTGTCGTCTTGAGCAGTGGTGAGAGCGAGGCGTTTGGCTGTCGCGGGTGGGAATCGACCCTCACCCTAACCCTCTCCCTGCGAGGGAGAGGGGATCAGAGGGAGAATCTGTCAGCGAAGCACGACATAGGGGTGTACCTATTCGTGGGTGCAAGGATTGCCACGCCTCGCCTGCGGGCGATGGCTCGCAATGACAGTCGTGGTGGCGTTACCTGTCGATTGGTGGCTGTGTCGGGAGGGCACCCCTCACCCTAGCCCTCTCCCTGAGGGAGAGGGATCAGACGCAGATGGCTGCTAAACTGCGCTCATGACGCTTCGAGTTGGGCTTTTTGGCTCCGGTGTGGTGATCGATAGACCTGACTCCGTGATCTCACGCTGCGATAAGGTGCTACCTGGCGTCGATAAGCTTTTGGCATCGTGAGGGCGGTGAGGCTCGGGGTCGAGTGGGTCATTGCCCTGGCGATTACGGTCGCGGCGGGGGCGCTGTTCCTGAACGGCTCTTTCTTTAGCGCCTGGGATGCGCTGCATATCGACCTCTCGATCAACCTGGTGGCGTCGCATGCGCTTCGCGACGGGGCTAACCCTTACGGGCTGACGACCCTGGCGCAGCGGGCGCAGGACCTCGGCAGCCCGACGATCTTGATCTACAGCCAGCTGTTTACCTCCTATATACAGCCACCGACCTCGGCACTGATCCTGACGCCGCTCTCGTACCTGGCCTGGCGGGACGCGACGCACGTGGCGCTGGTGGTGAACCACGTGTTCTTGCTGGCGGCGATTGTGATCGGGCAGATCACGGTGCGACCGACGTTGCCGATGCGCTGGGTGATCGCGGGCGTGGCGGTGATGCTGGCATTCTATAACCAGATCGATACGTCCTTTGCCCTGGGACAGTGGGACGCGACCTTGTGCCTGCTGCTGTCGATTGGCTTCTGGGGCTATGCGCGGGGAAAGGCGCCGGTCGCGGGGGCGGCGATTGCGCTGGGCGCGGCGATCAAGCTGATCCCGGTGCTGCTGCTGATCTACTTCCTCTGGCGACGGGAGTACCGCATCGTCCTGTGGGGCGGCGCCATCGGTCTGCTTCTGCTCGTGGGGTCGGCGGCGTACGTGGGGACGGACGTTTATCACACTTACCTGACGGAGACGCTACCGGCGCTGCTCAAGGGCAGCACTCAGTACGCGAACGCCTCGATCGGGACGCTGATCGCGCGATCGCACTCGCCGGACGTGCTGGGCAACCTGCCGGAGATCGAGTCGCTGACGGAGGTGCCGGATAGCACGACGGCGCGCCTGGCGGGGCTGGCGGTCGATGGGACGGCGCTGCTGCTGGTGGGGCTGGTGCTGGGCTGGCGACGGTCAGGGGAGCCGAGGAAGCCGGCGGAGGCGCTGGTGTTCGAGTATTACCTGATCGTTGCGGTCGGGCTGATGATCAGCAGCGTGACGTGGGAGTTCTACGTGATCTGGCTGCTACCGGCATATGCGATCGCGTTTCTGTCGGCGGGGCGAGCGCTACCGGGGCCGCCATGGAGCTGGCTGGCGCTGATCGCCTTCGTGGTGGCGTTTATCGCGATGAACTACCCGGGGGACTGGTACCTCTTCGATAAGAACGACTTCTTCTACCACCCGGAGTGGGTGCCGGGCACGATCGTCGAGAAGCACGTGCTGCTGTATCACACTCACCTCGACGCCGTGGTCTTCCTGCGGCTGGGGGCGCTGGCTTTCTTCGCGTCGACGCTGAGCCTGTTGGTGCTGTGGCGGCGGTTTGGGGCGACGCAGAGGGTGGAGGCGCGCGATCGACAGATCAGAGGAGCGGTCGAAATCGCGCCGCCTAGCGCTTCAACAGGCGCTTGACCATGCGGGCATCGATCTGACGGTTGAAACTGTCCGCTTCCGATTCCGGCGCCCAAGCTGCGGTTTCGACCGTCAGGATTTCGTCTTAGACCGTGTTGCTGGATGCTTGTTGCTCGCCAGGCGCTTGACCATACGGATCGAGGGTTCCTCGATGCGGGTGCGCGTGCCGTCCTGGTTGAACTGATACCAGGCGTTGACGAACGAGGGCCCGACACGCCGGAAGCCGAGGCGGTGGTAGAGGCGTCGCGCCGGGTTATCGACGCGCACTTCGAGGTAGACGCTGCGGCAGTCGCGCTGCTGGGCCTCGCTGATGACGTGGTCGATGATGCTGCTGCCGATGCCGCGGTTGCGCTGCTCCGGGGCCACTTCGAGGGCGAAGAGGTGCATCGTGGGCTCGCTGCCCCCGACGACGCCCATGCTGACGGTGCCGACGATAGCGCCATCGAGCTCCGCGACGAGGACCTCGCGGTAGCCAAGGAGCTGCTCTCGCCAGCGGTTGGCGATCTGGGCCTGGGACATCTCCTTGATCGAGTCGGCGACGATGGCGATTTCGGCTTCGCGCATGGGGCGGACGAGAAGGGTGGGGAGGGTGGTCATCGAGAAGATGATAAACCCGGCGTCGAGGGTAGGCCGGACTCGACCCTCACCCTAACCCCCTCCCTGCGAGGGCGAGGGGATCAGAGTGGGCGCGTTCTACTGTCGTTGCGAGGAGGCTTCGACGAAGCATGTCCTGAGTCCATCGAACGGCAATCTCGGTTCCGGCGCTGATCGTGTCGGAGTCGACTTCTCCCTGGGAGGGACCGGAGGCGGGCGAGCAGTCTAAGCAGCTTAGGCCCTGAGTAGCCACTCGAGGGTTGCGCCTCATCAGGCGACTGGGCGATCGCGGCCCTACAGTCATCCTGAGCCTGTCGAAGGGTTCCGGAGGATCCTTCGACAGGCTCAGGATGACTGTAGGGGTGTTGCGAGCCTGCGTATGGGTGAGTTGAGCCGACGGAGCGTTTTCGGAGTAGACCCTCTCCCTAACCCTCTCTCTGCGAGAGCGAGGGGATCAGAGTTGGGCAAGAGGATCGGGGCGTCGATGCTGCTATCGAAGCTTACGTAAGCTGCCGACAATAGTATCGATGACGAGCTACTGGAGGGGGCCGCTATGAGTCTCAGCCTGCGCTGGTGGGCACTGTGGGGTGCGTTCCTCGGGCTGCCGATGATCGTCTTGGTGGCGATGATCGAGAGTCCCGGCATCGACAAGCTGTGGATGGCGAACTCCTTCCACTTTTACGTCGTCTCGGGGACGGCACTGGCGGCTGCGGCTGCCTGCATCCTCGTTATGAGCCTGACCGACTCGCTGCGGGAGACGCGCCTCGTCTTCCTGGGGCTGGCATTCCTGAGCATCGCCGCGATCTTCTCGGTACACGGCCTGGGCACGCCGGGACACATTCACGCGACTTACTACACGCAGGTCGGCTTCAGCAGCTGGTTCAGCGTTTTCATCGGCGCGACTTTCATCGCGATCAGTGCCTCGACGTTGCCGACGGCGTTGGAGGACTGGCTGAAGCGCTACGGCGTGTTGATCTTCGCGGGCGTGACCCTGCTGGCTGGCCTGTACATCGGTATGTCGATCGGCGTGGACGACTGGCTCGACTGGGTGCCGATTAGCAACCGCAACCTGCAGTACGGCGCCACGGCCGCCACGATGGTGATGCTGAGTATCGGCGTGTGGCGCTACTTCCAGGCCTTCCTCTTCGCGCGGCTACTCTCGCAGTGGGCGATGGTGATCGCTCTCGTGCTGCTGATGGAGGTCCAGGTCGCGATCACCTGGGGCCGGGTCTGGCACTACAGCTGGTGGATGTACCACGGCACTTACGCTGTCGCCTTCGTGGTGTTGTTCGCGGGCTGGCTGATCGAGGCGCGACGAGCCGGGAGCCTGCGTGTGATCGCTGATGCGCTCTCGATGCGGGACGCTATCGCGCAGCTGGGTCACGGCTACTCGCAGCCGATTGCCGACCTCGTGGACGCGATCGAGTGGAAGGACCTCTACACGCTGGGGCACGTGCGGCGAGTCGCCAGCTACGCCGTGATCACGGGCAAAGAGCTGGGGCTTTCGACGCTAGAGCTGCGCTCGCTGGCGCTGGGGGCGCAGATGCACGACGTCGGCAAGATCGGTGTGCCGGACAAGATCCTCATGAAGCCGGGCTTCCTGACGCCGGAGGAGTACCTCGAGATCAAGGAGCACGTGGCGCGGGGCTCCGAGATCGCGATGCGCACGCCGGCTTTGCGCTCGGTGACGGAGGCGATCCGGCACCACCACGAGCGTATGGACGGCACCGGCTATCCGGACGGCCTCAAGGGCGAGGAGATCCCCCTGCACGCGCGCATCGTCTGCGTGGCGGACTCTTTCGACGCGATGACCTCTGGGCGGGTGTATCAGCCTGCTGTAAGCCGCGAGGCTGGCCTGGCGGAGCTGCGTCGCCACGCCGGCTCGCAGTTCGACGCGCGGGTGGTGGAGGCGTTCGCGGTGGCGCTGTCGAAGACGCGGGATGAGCGCGTCGGGGAGCCGCTGGTGGTGGCGGCGGCGCAGGCTGAGGTTGCGGCGTAGAAACACCCCCGCCTTGGGAACCCCAGCCCCTGCAGACGAGCAGACTGGCAGGCGCTGACTCGATGATGCTGTGGGCTGTCGTGGGTGGGAGTCGACCCTCTCCCTATCCCTCTCCCTGCGAGGGCGAGGGGATCAGAGGAGGCGAGGCTCCGTCGTTGTGGTTATGCTCTCGTGGGTGCAAGGATTGCCACGCCTCGCCTGCGGGCGATGGCTCGCAATGACAGATCTGGGTGTAGCGGCGTCGCGGTCGGTGTGGACTGTCGTTGGTGGGCGTCGACCCTCTCCCTAACCCTCTCCCTGCGAGGGCGAGGGGATCAGAAGAAGCAGAAGCCTCGTCTAATTGACGAGGCTTCTTTGTGTGTCGAGGCGAGGCTCAGGCCTGCTAGAACGCCTCGATGTCTTCTTCGGTGACTTCGGCGTTGTGTATCTGGTAGGCGCGCACGGAGGGGGCGTCGTGGTCTTTGAGGGAGACGAGGACGTAGTAGGTGCCGGGGAAGAGGTCGGTGGGCGGGTCGGTGCCGGGCCACTGGGAGAGGCGCACGTCGGTCGGCGAGGGATAGGCTTCGCTGGCGACGTGCGAGTGGTAGATGACGAGGACCTGGGCGTCGTCCTCCTCGATGGCTTCGAGGGCGTTCTTGAGGTCGAGGGGGTGGATGTTGTAGCGAAAGGGGCTGGCTTCGGCGTTGCGGGTGCGAAAGATGCGCTGGCCGACGCCGTCCTTGCCCTCGATGATGCCGCAGCACTCGTTGGGGAGGTCGTTGAAGGCGTGTTCGACCATTTCGGCGAGGAGAGAGTGGGGGAGTTTTAGGGTCAAAGTGATCTCGCTTCGGAGGCGCTGCGCATCCCTGTCGGTCCTTCGACCAGGCTCAGGATGCACCTGCTCCGCCCGGAAAAGAAAGAAAAAGGATTTGGTTTGCGAGGGGACACCCCTCGCGCTCCCTGGCAAAGGGCTGTCGCCCTCTGCACTCCCACTCGGGAAGAGCCAACGCGCCGGTAGGGAAAACTCCTAACCTGATGGTGCTGCGAGTCAGTGAGCCCGACTGACAATCGAGCGTTGGGGCATGTCAGAGATGCCCGTATGCCCGTATGCCCGTATGCACGTCCCGAGCTCACTCCCACTTGCGCACCTCGCCGTCGTCGTAGCAGGCGCTGGGGGAGAGGCGCATCTGGAAGAACATGCGACTCGCGGGCAGGGTCGTCGCGAAGGAGGCCCAGTGCTCGCGCTCGGCGGCTGGCAGGCCGAGGAGGTCACCGATGACGACGTGCAGGAGCGTATCGTCCAGGGCGATGCCGAAGTCCAGCGACCAGCCGCCGGCCTGTCGGACGCGGCCGACGCTATCGGTGCGGATGATCGAGAAGCCATCGCGTGTGCGGTAGCGATCGAGCACGGCGGCCTCGAAGTGCAGCGGCAGCAGCGATAGCTCGTCGTTGCCGAGGGCGCGCTTGACGAGGAGTCGCAGGACAGCCTCGAAGTCGGGAGCGGCGGCGGTCACGCCTTTTCGACCGGGACGTCGATCATGCTGCCGTACTCTGTCCAGGAGCCGTCGTAGTTGCGGACGTTGCCGTAATCGAGCAGGTGCTTGAGGGCGAACCAGGTGTGGGAGGAGCGCTCGCCGATGCGGCAGTAGGCGATGACTTCCTTGTCGGGGGTGACGCCCTTGCCGCCGTAGAGGGCGCTCAGGTCTTCGGCCGACTTGAAGGTGCCGTCTTCCTTGACCGCCTGGGCCCAAGGCACGTTGGCAGCGCCGGGGATGTGACCCATGCGCTGGGCGGTTTCCTGAAGCCCAGGAGGGGCCATGATCTCGCCGTTGTACTCGGCGGGAGAACGCACGTCGACGAGGGCGCGGCCGGCACTGCCGAGGCCGGAGAGCACGTCATCGCGTCGGGCACGCATGCCGGCCTGGTTCGCCTCGCCGACGTTGATCGTCGAGGGCGCCGGCGACGGCACATCGGCGGTCGTGGGGCGAGACTCTTCGAGCCACTTCTTGCGGCCGCCGTCCATGAGCTTGAGGTTGGCGACGCCGTGCATCTCCATGACCCAGTAGGCGTAGGCGGCGAACCAGTTGTTGTTGTCGCCGTAGAGGACGATGGTGTCGCCGTCCTTGACGCCGGACTGGCGCAGGAGGGCCTGGAGGTTGTCGCGGGAGATGACGTCGCGGCGGGTCTGGTCCTGGAGCTGACTGGTCCAGTTCCAGCCGATGGCGTTAGCGGGGTGCGACTCTCCGTAAGCGTTGGTGTCGACGTCGACCTCGATGAGGCGGACGTTGGGGTCGTTCTGGTGGTCGGCGACCCACTGAGTGGAGACGAGGACGTCTGCTGCTGCCATGGTGGCCTCCTAGGGCTGTGAGTCTGTGCGTTGCGGGGTTGAGGATGTGTCTGTAGGCGAATTATCGAGAGTGAGCCGGAGGCAGGTCAAGGCATCGCGAAGTTAGTTGAGCAACTCCTCGCAGTTGAGGTCTGAATATGCGGCGAATGCGTCCTGCAGGCCGAACCAGACCACGCCAGCTGGCAAGCCGCGGCGGAACTGACCGATGGGGATAAGGAAACACGTAATGACGGCGCGGCGGTAATCGTCCCAGAGGGCTGGCCAGGAATAGTCGGCGCCGTTCCGCGTCAAGCGGCGGTGATAGAGCTCGAGTAGCGGACGTTCGAGGATGTCGCGGCGACTTGAGGGCCAGTGAAGCGCCATGAGGAAAGCAAGATCCTCGGCAGCGACGCCGATATGCCAGAGCTGCCAGTCGACCAGCATTACGCTGCCGTCGGCCTCATCGCGAGGGAGCATGAGGTTGCCGGTGTGAGCATCGCCGTGAACGAGGGTCAAACGATCGAGGTCCACGAGGCGTTTATAGCCATCGGCGATGAAGGAGGAGGCAAGGATGCGCTCGTAGGCGGCGCGCTGGTCGGGGAGTAGGGCATCGCCAAGGTAGTCGAAGAAGCCGGGAACCGTGTCGTGAAGGCGTTGTACGCTCGGTGTAACCATCGCTTCAGTGAGACGCTCTCCGATATCGACGCCGAGGCGAGGACTGGCCCAGAAGCGTGCGTGCAGGTCGGCCAGGGTCTCGACGATGAGCTCGCAGCCGCGATTGGAGGGTGGCAACGGCAGCGGGCGCTGGAAGTGCGTGTCTGAGAGGTCGTCGAGGAGCACGAACCCACTCGAGGAACCCTCATCGAAGCCGGCAGCGTAGCAGTGGGGCGCCGGCAGGCTGGCAGCGACCTTGGCTAGACGAAAGAACTCAACTTCGCGGCGCTCATAGGCAGCGATCTCGGGATGACTGCCGGGGCGCGAGGTCTTGAGGAAAAGCAGGGCTGGAAGCTGGCCTTGAGCATCGGGCGAGTACGTGACTCTCAGCCTGGCGACGTCGGAAACGAGGCCGCGAGGTAAGCCGTTCGTGTCGACTTCAATGCTGGTGACGGAACCGCGCTCAAGGGCGCCATCCGTCCGGAGGATTTCCGTGAGGCTTTCGAGCGAGAGCTTGTCGGGGGCGTCTATGAGCATCGGAAGGAGTTTGGCACGACGGCCTGCGTGAAGGAACCGACGGTGGTGGCGGAGTGAGAGGCAGGCAAGGGATAATTGATCGCAACGACTGATCGCTTTCGTGAGCCATGCTTTGGGTTAATGAGCGACGAGGCGGTTGGGCGACCCCGCTTTGGTTAGGACAGGAGACTATGAATGCCTGTGAATATTGCTTTCGAGAAGTACACGCTGAGCAACGGGCTCGACGTGATCCTGCATGAGGACCACTCGATCCCGGTGGTGGCGGTGAATGTGTGGTACCACGTCGGCTCTCAGAACGAGGAGCCGGACCGCACCGGCTTCGCGCACCTCTTCGAGCACATCATGTTCAAGGGCTCGAAGCACCACAATCGCGAGTACTTCATGCCCCTGCAGGAGGTCGGCGCCAACATCAACGGCTCCACCTCCACCGACCGCACGAACTACTACGAGAACGTGCCCTCGGAGTACCTGGAGCTGGCGCTGTGGCTGGAGTCCGACCGTATGGGCTTCCTCCTCGACGCGCTGGACCAGAGCAGCTTCGACGTCGAGCGCGACGTGGTGAAGAACGAACGGCGTCAGAGCTACGAGAACCGCCCTTACGGCCTCGCTGGGCAGGAGATCCGCAAGGCGCTGTACCCGCCGAACCACCCCTACAACTGGCAGACAATCGGCTCGCAGGAGCACCTGGACGCGGCCTCGCTGGAGGACGTGAAGGACTTCTTCCGCCGCTTCTACGCGCCGAACAACGCCAGCGTCTCGGTCGCGGGCGATATCGAGCCGGCGGAGGCGCGCAGGCTGGTGGAGAAGTACTTCGGCGACCTTGCGCCAGTGACACCGGTCGGCCGCATCGAGCGCTGGGTGCCGGTGCTGGACAACGAGGTGAGGCTGAACCTCGAGGACCGGGTGCAGCTGCAGCGCCTCTACCTGGCCTGGACGGCGCCGCCGCGCTTCGATATCGATGAGGCGCCGCTCGACGTGCTGGTCGCGATCCTGGGCGAGGGCAGGAGCTCTCGGCTGTACCGCTCGCTGATCTACGAGAAGCAGATCGCGCGCGACGTCAACGCCTACTTCTCCTCGATGGAGATCGCCGGCGAGCTGCGGGTCGATGCCACGGTGGCGCCGGGAGCGACGGTCGAGGAGGTCGAGAAGGCGCTGATCGAAGAGATCGAGCGCATCCAGTCGGAGCCGCCGACCGCCGAAGAAGTGCAGCGCGCCGTCAACCGCCTCGAAGCGCACTACATCCGCCAGCTCGAGAGCGTCGGTGGCTTCGGCGGTCGCGCCGACCTGCTGAACTTCTACAACGTTTTTACGGGCGACCCGGGCAAGGTGAACCACGACTTCGACCGCTACCTGACGATTTCGCCCGGTGACGTCTCTCGCGTGGCGCGCACCTACTTCACGCCGGGCAGGGTACGACTGCTGGTGTCGCCGAAGGACGAGGTGACGCCGGCGCCCGTAACCCTCGACCGCACGCTGCAGCCGGGCGCTGGCACGACGCACAGCTTCCGGCCGCCGGTGCCGCAGCGGATCAAGCTGGCGAACGGCTCCGACCTGCTCTTGATCGAGAAGCACGAGGTGCCCACGGTCTCGGCGGCGATCTACTTCCCCGGCGGCGCGACGATGGACCAGCCCGACAAAGCCGGCGCTGCTTCCTTCATGGCGCGCCTGATGAGCGAGGGGACGAAGACGCGCTCGAGCCTGGAGATCGCGGAGGAGAGTGACTTCATCGCCGCGCGCCCGAACATCGGCGTCGATCGCGAGAGCTTTGTCGTGTCGACGGAGGCGCTGATCAAGCACTGGCCGCGCGCCCTCGACCTGCTCGCGGACGTGCTGACAAACCCGGTATTCCCGGAGAACGAGGTCGAGCGGGTGCGCAAGGAGCGGCTCACGGACCTGCGACGGATTCGGGACGACGCCAACGCCATCGCTGGTCGCGTTGAGGACGGGCTGCTGTACGGTCGCGAGACGCCGGAGGGGCACCCGATCAGCGGTCGTGAGGCGTCGATTGCTTCCCTGACACGCGAGGAGCTGGTCGAGCTGCACCGGCGCGCCTTCCTGGGCGGGCGGCCGACCTTCCTGCTCGTAGGTGACATAACCGCTGAGGCGGCGAAAGCACAGCTCGATGCGGCCTTTGGCGGCTGGATGGGCACGGACGTGGGCGAGCAGGGCATAGAGTCGGAAGCGGGACGGCGGCCGACGAGCCTCTACGTCATCGACAAGTCCGGGGCGGCGCAGACCGTGATCATGGCCTCGCAGCTCTCGGTGCCGCGCATGCACGAGGACTACATACCGCTCGTGGTGATGAACATGGCCTTCGGGGGCCAGTTCACGGCGCGACTGAACATGAACCTGCGCGAAGAGAAGGGCTACACCTACGGCTATCGGTCGCGCTTCGATTGGCGCAAGGTGCGCTCCGGCTTCAGCGCCGGCGGCTCCGTGCAGACCGCGGTTACGAAGGAGTCCCTGGTCGAGACGCTGAAGGAGTACAACGACCTGCACTCGGACCGGCCGCTAACGACGGACGAGTTCGAGAAGGCGCGCCTGGGGCTGATCCGGGGCTACCCGCCAACCTTCGAGACGCCGGGACAGATCCTGCGGCGGCTGATCGACATCGTCCACTACGGCCTGGCCGACGACTACTACACCGGCCAGGTTGAACGCCTGGAGCAGGTGACGCTCGAGGACGTGCATCGGGTGGCGCGAGAGCACATCGACCCGTCGCAGCTCTCGATTGTGGTGGTGGGCGACCGCAAGGTGATCGACCCCGGACTGAAGCAACTCGAACTGCCCATCGTCTACCTCGACTACGAGGGGCAGCCGATCGAATAGCGAACGTGCAGACGCGCAGATATGCAGGCGTGCAGATCGGACTCGGACTGCACTCTGCGTGTCTGCTCGTCTGCGTGTCTGGAGGTTCCCATGACCATGAACGACCTAGAAGAGGGGACGACCCTCCAGCTCGATTTCGACAAGCTGGCGAAGGCGGCGGAGTGCCCCGGTATCCTGCCTTGCGCCGTGCAGAACGCGGATACGAATGAGGTGATTCTGGTCGCCTACGTGAACGCGCTGGCCCTGAAGACGGCGATCGATACGCGGGCGGCGGTGTTCTGGAGCACCTCGCGCAACGAGCTGTGGGAGAAGGGCAAGACCTCGGGCGAGACCTTCGACCTGCTGGAGGTGCGGGTGAATTGCGAGCAGAACTCGCTGCTGTACCTCGTGCGACCGCGACACGGCGGCATCTGTCACACGAAGAACGAGCAGGGTGAGCCGCGCGACTGCTTTTACCGTCGGCTGGATATGGAGACGGGGGAGCTGGTGAACCTCGACCCGTAGGCGGGGCAAAGGGCAAAGGGCAAAAGGACAAAGGCTCGGAATCGAGGTAGCGTTTGCTTGGCCGGCGCTTATTTTGTCGCGCTAGATCCTTCGTTCCTCAGGATGACGGATAAGACCGGGTCCCTGGCCGCAGAAATGCGATGTATGGGAATTGCAGCTCAGATTTTAGCTTATTAACACTCTCTTAGATTCAGACTACTAAAATTGCGGCATTTCAGCGTCGTTAGCGCTGCATGCTCGTCGTGAGAGATTGCATCGATAACGTCTTGTAATAGATGCCTCTGCAAGGCTCGCGCAACACTAGCGCTGATAAGTTCACGTTTCCCGAACCCTAATGTTCGTACGTTGGGCCTCGTGTTTAACCCCCGCCCGCTCTCCCGGTGGGTAAGCCAACAGGAGGTCCCTATCGATGACGAACTTGAGATTCCCAGGAGTTGTTAGAGGCGCCGCGAGCGTTGGTGTTGCCGTTGCAGGCATGGTGGCGCTGGTGCTTGGTGGTATCGGCGGCGTCCGAGTCGCTTCCGCCGATACGCCCACGGTAACGCCGACGACGACGCCCGCCACGGCGACACCGACGCGCACTGCTACAACCGTCCCGACCGCTACGACCACGCCTGCGACAGCCACACCGACTGTCACCGGCACCGTGACGCCGCCAACCTCGACGGCGACGCTGACGCCAACGGCAACGACGCAGGCCTCACTCGGCGGGGCGGTGGTGCCGCTGTTCGTGCCTGACCGGTCGACGCCGGTGCCGCCTCCGCCGGTGGTGCCGCAACAGCCGGTGACGCCGCCGGTCATTGTCACGGCGCCGAACACGGGTGACGGCGGCCTCGCGGATGAGCAGGGGCCATCGTGGCTGCTGGGTGCTGTCGTGCTGGGTGCGGGAGCGCTGGTCTTCGCCTCGCTACGCTTGAAGGTCAGGCGCGGGTAAAGCCCAGACCTACGACAAGGGGAGGAGCAGTCGGGAGTCCGCCTCTTCCTGTCTTGAAAGCGCCTTTAGCTTCGCAGTTGTGGTTTGCCACGGCTGTGCAAGCTAAGGGTGCTTTGCCTTTGGCCTGCGACGAATAAGTCGTTGCGTACCTTGGTTGCATAACAACCCGTAAGGCTGACGTCCGCGGCGCATCCTGGGCCCGACGCTGCCCAGGGACGCGGAGGTCAAGGTGAAGCAGAGAAAGAGGAGTGACGCTCAGGCGAGAGTCGGAGGAGTGAGGCAGGCTTGGGCGTGGGCGGCGATCGCGCTAGTGGTAGGGGCGATTGCCATCGGGAGTGTATTCAGCCTTCAGCCTGCCGGGAACGCAGCAGCGCAGGACGAGGACGCGACGCCCTCGGCTGACACAGATATAACGCCGCCGGCCGATACGGAGACGCCGGTGCCGACCGCGACAAATACTCCCTTGCCGACTAGCACGCCGGTGCCCACGGCGACGCCGACGGAAGTGCCACCGCCGGTGCGACCGGGTCGAGCGCCGCTGACGCCGGTCGTTGAGGCTGCGGCTGCCAGCGTAGTTAGCGCGGACGAGACCGCAGCTTCGGAAGGAACCGAAGCAAGCGAGACGGCGGCGGCGATAAATACCGAGGCGACATCAGCTTCCACAGGCACCGTGGAGCTGCAGGGTGGGGCCGAGGTCACAGCTGAAGAGGCAGCGGTGCTGCAGTCGGGTGAGGCCGTCTCCAGCGAAGAGAGCGTACCGCCGCCGACCGTCGGTGTGGCGGAGAGCACGGCGCCGGAAGAATCGACCGCGGCGGTGACTACTGAGGCTGCCGCGAGCGAAACAGCGGTCGAGGCAGAAGCTACGGAGCCGGAAACTGCGAGCCCGGCGCCCGCTACCGTCGCCGTGGTACAGCCAGCCAGCGTATCGACGACAACACAAACCTCGACGTCGTCTGCGGCTACGACTGCGCCGAGTTCCAGTGCGCCGGCTCAGGTCGCGACAGTGTCTCCAGTGACGCCGCCTAATACGGGTGATGCTGGCATTGCGGCTGAGGGGTCGACGCAGACGTGGGTGGTCGTGCTGGCGCTGCTCGGGTGCGCCGGGGTGGCGTTGATCGTGTCGAGGGCCAAGCTGCGAGGGTAGGGCCGAAGGGCAGTGGCCGAGGGTAGCTTGGCCTTAGAGCCTGATTCTAGGCGGTCGGCTTGGCTCGCCCTTCGAGTGCCTCAGGGTGAGCGGAACTCGCTCGACCCAGGGTCATCGCTGGCGCCCGTTACGGTGTTGAGGTCAGCGTTGTCTTCGGCGGGGCGACAGCGTGGAGCCAGGGGATGAGGTCTTCGATGACGGCGGGCGGGATCTGGTGGCCCATGTCGTACTCGTGGTAGGCGGGGTCGTAGCCGGCTTCGGTGAGGAAGGCGAGGGTCTCGTGGGCGCGGTCGAGGGTGATCTGGGGGTCCTGACGGCCGTGGGAGATGAAGATGGGCTGCGTGCGCTCGGCGGGGAGCTGGTCGCGCAGGGTGTCGGCGTCTCGAAAGGCGCCACTCATGACGACGAGGCCGCGAAAGGCTTCCGGGCGCGGTAGGCCGTAGCGCAGAGTGACGCCGCCACCTTGAGAGAAGCCTCCGAGGACGACGTCGCCGGCGGGGGTGCCGGTCTGCTCCATGACCTCGGCGATGAAGGCAGCAAGCATCTCGTCTGGCGTGGGAGTGCCGGCCGGGGGCTGGACGACGCCATCGCGGCCGGTAGCCCAGCTGAAGCTGTAGCCGTTGCCCGTGGTCATCGGGTAAGGGGCGTTGGGAAAGGCATAGACGTAGCCGGTCTCGTCGATCATCTCCGCGAGGCTGGCGAGGTCGTACATGTTGGCGCCGAAGCCGTGCAGGAGGATGACGAGAGGGACGCCCGTGATGGGCTCAAAGTCGTCGGGTGCGACGAGGACGTAAGGGAGGGCGCGGCCTTCGTAGGCCTGGCCGTTCACGATCCGCGCTCCGGGGCAATCGTGGGTGCGCTCATGGGATTGTCCTTTCGCAGATGCGTGTACTTCTCGGCAGAACCCCCGCCATATACCACAGTTGGAGGCTTGGCTCTCCCTTCGAGTGCCTCAGGGTGAGCGGTTCTGCGCTCGCGGCTAGCTTATCGAGCACGAGAGGCGATGTCACGGTATGAGGGCCAGGAGGCCTCAGGTCGTTGTGCATCTCGATCGGACCCTAGATTTCCTCGTGCCTCGGAATGACAGTCGTGAGGATGTTCGCTCGCTCGGGAGTGTATGGAGCTCGGATGGGCTCTCGAGATGAAACACTGAAGCGCCCGGTCGACTGGCCGGGCGCTTCTGCTTAGCTACGGATTCGAGAGCTACGTTGTAGGCGTGGCGCGGACGGGCTGGCGGCCGCCGAAGAAGTCGACGCGGTACTCCTCCGGGATCGGCTCCGCGAAGGCCTTGCGCCAGTCCTCGGAGGCAGTGACCCAGTTCTCTTCCTTCGGGAGCATGGCGGAGAAGCCACGCACGCGGTAGAGCTCCGGGTTGTCGACGGTCGGGGGCAGCTCGCCGGTGTCACGGAACTTCTTCGCGGCGGTGATCATGAGGCGCCGGAAGGTGATGATCGCCTTATCGGTGGTGCCGAGGTACTCCTTGGTGCGGTCGTAGATGGCGCCCATGGTGACCTGCACTGCCGAGTCCTGCAGCGGGTTGGAGTAGATGCCGAGGAAGAGGTGATTCTTCTCGAGGGAGCGGTCGCGCATCCACTCGTTGTCGACGTCTGCCTTGAGGCGCCAGTTGCCCCAGGGGACCATCATGTTGTCCGGCTTGTAACCCCAGGGCTGGCGGGCGGTGTCCATGTTCGTGAGGTCATCGTACTCACGCGGCATGGTCGGGGGTCGCGAAGGGCTCCACTCCATGATCAGCGTGTTGTAGTCGTCGATGGGCATCCAGACCTTGCTGAAGGGGCCGGTGACGGCGGTGTAGAAAGGCATGCCGTACTGGTTGATGCGCCAGTAGTACTTGTCGCCCACGGTGCGTCGGGCGCCGAAGTAGTGGCCGTAGTCCGTCGTCATGATCTCGAAGTGGGGGTTGGAGTCGCCGGCCGTGATCTGGTTGGGGCGGTCCAGGCGCGTGTGCAGGAAGTTGAGGTGGACGCTGTCGATGTCGCCTTCGAGGGCCTGGGCCCAGTTGCACTGGCGCACATACTTGAAGGGGATGCCGGGACGGCCGCGCGGGCTGCCTTCGAGGTTGACTTCGAGGTCGGGCAGCGGCGGCGGCTCCTTGCGAGGCCCCATGTAGAGCCAGACGATGCCGTTGCGCTCCTCGGTCTTGTAGGACTTGATGCGGACCTTGTCCTTGAAGTTCGAGCCTTCGCCCTCCGAGGGCATGTCCGTGCAGGCGCCAGTGCAATCGAACTTCCAGCCGTGGTAGGCGCAGCGCAGGCCGCCCTCTTCGTTACGGGCGAAAATCATCGAGGAGCCACGATGGGGGCAGTTCTCGTCGACGACGCCGACGCGGCCCTGGGAGTCTCGGTAGGCGATGAGGTCCTCGCCGAGGAGGCGAATGCGGCGTGGGAAGCCATCGACCTCCAGCTCGGAAGAGATGAAGGCGGGCATCCAGTACTGCCGCAGCAGGTTACCCATGGGCGTACCGGCCCCGACGCGACAGAGAATGTCGTTGTCTTGCCTCGAGAGCATGCTTTCCTCCTGGCTCTAAGACGGGATAGCCCGTTTGTACGTACATATTACCCACGTACGGGCGCTTGTCCAGAGGCTGACGCGAGCCCTGAGTCGCTGGCGATGAGATTTTCGGAAAGTTGCGCGAGGGTGCGTAACCTTTTCGGCTTCCGCGAGAGATGAAGAGGACAGGCGGGGTGCCTCGTTCTTCCTGTAACGCTTATTGCGCGATCCGATGGCGGTTCGCGTCTGCGTCGCCGTCGACACGGTAGCCCTGCCCTCAGTCGCGGTCGTGTTCGAGGGAGAGGCGCTATCGTGTCCGGCCCCTGGTTGTTCGCGCATCATCACAGCACGCCTGGAGAGCGCGCCGTCCTGCTCATGGTTGGAGATGGGCTTTCGGACACCGAGATTGCCGCCGCTCTGGAGAAGAAAGTGCGCGCGATTCGGGCGACGTTACACCGCTTCTATGAGCGCACGGATCTGGGGCACCGTAAGGCGCCGTTATGGGCGAACTACCATCGCGAGTGCTGTCTGGGGTCGCGAGAGATGATCAAACAGGCGATGTGACAATTTTGTCGTTGTAAGCCTGATTGCCGGTAGGGAAGATGACGCGACCTACGAGTCAGAAATGCACGTAGATTTGGACACGGCACTGACTGCTGATCCAACTGTCGCAAGGAAGCGTTCAAGATGCTTCGTTACTTGAGATAGTTAGCCAGCGAGAGGTGCCTTGACTCGCACGCTACCGAGACGACGGTTGTTGGGCGCGAGATGAGATCACCGGATGCGACACTGCTCGCCGTCGCCATGGTGATGAACAACTCTCTGGCGCTATTCGCCGGCGTTTCGGTGCTTCCAGAGCGCCGGCTGGCTGCCACCGGCGCTCTCTTCATGCCCGAAAGGGCGAAAGTCTGTCGTCCCGAGGAGTGTGTCGCTGGGAGGGAGTGTTCTCTACCCCAGCCTGGAAGGCTGGGGCATCGTGAGCGCCCCTGAGGATGCCCCAGCCTTCCAGGCTGGGGTAGACGCAAAGCCTTCTCCGAGCTTCTGTGATCGACTACGGGAAGGGGCGGTCGCGCGGGTCGAGGCTGACCTGCACGTCGTCGTTCTCGACGCGGACGGCGTAGACGGCGAGGTCCTCGAGGGTGGGGCCGTTGAGGACGGCGCCGGTCTTGAGCGCGAAGTAGGCGAAGTGGGAGCTGCAGATGATCACGTCGTTGGGGCGTACGCGCGTGTAGTTGAAGGAATAGTTCTCGTGGGTGCAGTGGCCGGCGAAGGCGTAGAACTGGCCTTCGTGCGTCACGACAGCGACGTCCAGGCCATCGACGGGGAAGACGCGTACAATGCCGTCGCGAAAGTCGGTGAGCTTGGCTACGGAGACAAAGCCCGGCATTTGGCCATTCTAACTGACGTTTGCACTCGTCTCTGATACGGACCGATGAAGCGCGGTGATGAAAGGTGCGCGGTCATGATTGGGAGGGCTTGAGCGGTCGCGGGTTTGGCTCGCCCCTTGATGCCTCAGGGTGAGCGGATCAGAACTCTGGTTTGATGCCCGTATGCGCGTATGGCCCCTGGGGCGAGGAGGAGGCGAGGGGGCATAATGGGAACCTCACCCCTAACCCCTCTCCGTAAACGGCGAGGGGGATCAGAGGCGGAGTCGAGCGGGTTGTAACCGTGAGATCGTGAGTAGGAGAAATCGTCATGGCTGAGAAGATACGCGTCGGGATCATCGGCGCCGGCGGATACACGGTGAGCCGGATGCTGCCGGGCTTTGCGAAGGTCGAGGACTGCGAGGTCACTACGGTGGCAAACCGCAACCGCGCTAACGCCGAGAAGGTTGCGGCGCAGTTCGGCATACCCACGGTGCTCGATAGCTGGCAGCAGGTGATCGAAAGCGCGGAGGTGGATGCGATCCTGATCGGCACACCGCCTAACCTGCACAAGGCTTTCCAGCACATTGGGATCCTAAGCTTAGAATTCCACGTGGACAAGTTGTCGCGGCCGCTTCTATAGTGTCACCTAAATACTAGTGACTCCAGCGTAACTGGACTGGCCACAGTTAGGCCGCAAATGTAATCACACTGGCTCACCT
>JADMIO010603917.1_pt1 | contig 75836 bp, 59 predicted proteins | sample 8958161 | NCBI WGS metagenome assembly JADMIO01 (sample SAMN16585339, study PRJNA669376) | soil metagenome | isolation source: Crop rotation soil | place: USA: Cullars Rotation, Alabama | collected 2011
CGCGACAACTTGTCCACGTGGAATTCTAAGCTTAGGATCCCAATGTGCTGGAAAGTGACGGCCCTGCGTCCCCTCCCTACAGTGCTCCGCGCGGCAGAGGCGGCCCCGACCAGTATCGGACACGTTGTCTCGAAATACCAAATGTCGTGAAGAGGGAGAAGGGTGGAGTTACACAAACAAGAACTAAGTGATGCTAAGCCCGCCGGAAATGGGCCGCTGATCGCATTGCGCAACGTCGGGAAGAGCTATCCCGCGCCCGCAGGCCTCTTTCCGGCGTTGCGGAATGTGGATCTGGAAATCGGGCCCGGAGAGTTCGTCGCCCTGGTGGGCAAATCCGGCAGCGGGAAATCCACGCTGCTGAACTTGATCGGCGGGCTGGATCGTCCGAGTCAGGGGGAAGTAATCGTGGCGGGCGCGGCGATCCACAAGGCGCCCGAAAGTTTTCTGGCGCGCTGGCGGGGGAAGACCGTCGGGGTCGTCTTCCAATTCTTTCAGTTGTTGCCGACCTTAACCGTGGCGGAGAACGTCATGCTGCCGATGGATTTCTGCAACGCCCGGCCCGGCAACGAGCGCCGCCCGCACGCGCTGAAACTGCTCGGGCAGGTGGGGGTCGCGGACCAGGCTGACAAACTGCCGTCGGCGCTCTCCGGCGGCCAGCAGCAGCGGGCCGCGATTGCCCGCGCGCTGGCGAACGACCCGCCCATCATCATTGCCGACGAGCCCACTGGCAATCTGGATTCGGAGACCTCTCGCGAAGTGCTCGGCCTCTTTCGCCAACTGACAGAGCTCGGCACCACGGTGGTGATCGCCACGCACGAGCGCGACATCGGGGGCGTGATCGACCGGACCATCGGGCTGGTGGACGGCCGCGTGGCTCACCAACATTCGGCCGCGGTCGGCTTGGCGAAGTAGGAGGTCAGTCCATGTCCGCATACTGGCACAAAGTAATCCGCGATTTCTGGCAAGAGCGCAGCCGTTCGATCCTGGTCGTCGCCGCCATCGCCATCGGCATTGCGGCCTTTTCGGCCGTGCTATCAAGCTACGCGATCCTGACGCGTGAACTGGATCGGGGCTATCTGGCCACCAATCCGGCCTCTTTCACGTTGCTGACTGATAAAATTGATGACGCGCTCGTCGCGGCCGTCGCGGCCAGTCCGGGCGTCGGCGCGGCGGAAGCCCGCCGAAACCTGTCGGGCCGGATCAAAGTGGGGCCGGCCGAATGGCGAAACCTGGTGCTCTTCGTGGTGAAGGATTACGGCAACATCCGCGTCAGCACGCTCGTGCCTCAGGCCGGCGCGTGGCCTCCCGCGGCGGGCGAAATGCTGATTGAGCGCGACGCGCTACAAGTGGCCCGCGCGCGCATCGGCGACACCGTGACGGTCAAGACGGCGCGCGGGCCGGAGCAAATCCTGCGCGTCAGCGGCAGCGCACACGACGTCGGCCAGGCCCAGGCGCGTATGGAAAATATCGTGTACGGCTACATCATGCTGGACACGCTGGCGCAAGTCGGGGAAGAGCCGTACCTCGATCGATTAAACGTCGTCGTGACCGGGGACAGATTCAACGAACAGCACATTCACAGCGTCGCGGACGACGTGAAGAAGATGATCGAGGGCCAGGGGCACCCCGTGCGCCGAGTGGATGTGCCGCGGCCGGGCAAACACCCACACACAGACATTATGGGGCTGCTGTTGCTGGCGATGGCCGGCTTCGGCCTGTTTGCGCTGATCCTCAGCGGCGTCCTGGTCATCAACCTGCTGACGGCCCTGATGGCCGCCGAGGTGCGGCAGATCGGGATGATGAAGGCCGTCGGCGGGGCCCGCTGGCAGATCGCGCGAATTTATTTCGCGCAGGCGCTGCTGCTGGGCGCCTGCGCCATCGTGGTCGCACTGCCGGTGGGGATTCTGGGGGGCCGCGTGTTGTGCCGGTATATGGCCGTTTTCCTCAACTTCGACATCGCCAGCTTCGCCGTGCCGGCATGGGTTTACCTGCTGGTCGCCGTCGTCGGTCAGGTGGTCCCGCTGCTGGCGGCGGCGTACCCCGTGTGGCGCGGCAGCGGGATCACCGTGCGCGATGCGCTGGCGGATTACGGCGTGGCGCGGGATGCGTTCGGGAAGAGCATCTTTGACCGCGCGCTGGCCAGAGTGGGCGGCATGGCGCGCCCGCTGCTGTTCGCGCTTCGCAACGGCTTTCGGCGGCGCACGCGTTCGGCCCTGACGCTACTGACGCTGGCGGTGAGCGGGCTGTTTTTCATGTCGGCGCTCAACGTGCGCGCTTCGATGATCAACACGCTCGACCGATTGTTTGCGACCAAGCGGTTCGACCTGTCTGTCGGCCTCGGCACAATGTACCCGTTTGAAAAGATCGAGCGCGCCGCCCGTCAAACGCCGGGCGTGCTCGGGGTGGAAGGTTGGATCACCACGCAGGCCTCGATTGTGGATGAAAAGGCCGTTTCCCTTGACGGCAGCGGCCACGACGGCGGCGGATTGCATGGCGGCGGTCCGGCCTCAGCAGACAGCTTCGGCGTCATCGGCCTTCCCGACGACACAAACCTGCTCAAGCCGAACATCGTCGAGGGCCGAAATCTGTTGCCTGGCGAAACCGATACAATCGTGCTGAACTCCGCCCTTGCCGGCCGCGATGCGAAACTGGCTGTGGGCAGGCTCATTAGCCTGCGGATGGGGCCTGCGCAAAAGTCCTGGCGGGTTGTCGGCATCGCCCGCGAGCCATTTTCCCCGCCCACCGCGTACGTCTCGCGAAGGTATTTTGACGAAGCCGGCGGCCACGCCGGCATGACCAACAACGTCCGTCTGGCGCTGGCAAAGGCGGACACGGCTTCGATGAATCAAGTCAAAACTGATTTGGATCAAAACCTGGAACGCGAAGGCGTGCGCGCGCTCGGCAGCGCCAGTAAGGCCGACGGCCGTTTCGGCTTCGACCAACACATGGTGATGATTTACGTCTTCCTGGTTGTGATGTCGGTCCTCCTGGCGGGCGTCGGCGGGCTGGGATTGATGACGACGATGAGCCTGAACGTGCTGGAACGGCGGCGCGAAATGGGCGTGCTGCGCGCGATCGGCGCCTCGCCCGCGGCCGTGTGGCTGATCGTGGTCGCCGAGGGCGTCGTGATTGGCCTCTTGAGCTGGGCGCTGGCCGGGCTGGCGGCGTGGCCCGTCAGCAAGGCCCTCGGCGATTCGATCCTTATGATGATGTTCAAAAGCAGGCTGGACTTCGTTTTTGAATCGCGCGGCTTGTTGATCTGGCTGGCCGTTTCGCTTTGCCTGTGCGCCGCCGCCAGCTTTTTGCCCGCCTGGCATGCCACGCGGCGCCCGGTGCGGGAAGCCATCGGGTATGAATGATTTATTGGCCCCGTCAAAACGGACTCACGGGGTTGAGGGCTTATTCTTTCGGTGTTTCCCGAAACTGAAGCGGCGCCCGACGATGGCTTTGACCAGCAGATGATCCGTGTTGTGCGTGACGCCGACGCCGACGCCGAAATTGAATTCCCACTCCGGGCTGAGGTTCAGATCAATCGCGGGAAGGATCTGGTGTTCCTGTTCGTGCAGCGCGTCGAATTTCCCGATCGGGCCCAGGCCGCCGTAATACTCGATCCCGAACGCGACTTTGGAATTGATGTCGCGGCTGATTTTCACGTTCGGAGAAAACTCCCAGCCGATGTTTTGATTTTCACCCTTGAAGGATTTTTCCACCGTCGGGTTAAAGCTGAAGTACCATTTCTTGTACTCCTTATCCACGATCGGGCGCAGTTCGAGCGTCCAGGAATCGCCGGAATAACGGCGGCTCTGATAGCCGAATTCGGCCGACAGGCTCAGGCCCACGGGCAGTTTCCAGCTTTCCGGCGCGCGCACGCGCGGGCGGATGTGGCTGCCCACCCAGTGCCAGCCGTCGCCCGACCGCGCGCTGGTGAAGACGTAAAACCCGGTTTCAAACCATGAATTAAACCCGTGTGTGATTTCCAGCGTTTCGTGGAGCGCGTGATTGGTCGGCAACATTTCGCCCACCTTCGATTTGTTCCCCTGAAAGGTGAAGTTGCTGTGCAGTTCGATCATCGTGCTGCCGGGGGCGACCGTCTCCGAACCGTAAACTTGAATCTCGTAATTGTCCTGCGCGACGGCGCGGACAGAGGCCAGGCAACAAAGAGAAAGCGCAAGCAGCGTAAAACAGGCCTTTGGCCCAAAGGGTGATAAAGTCATGATCCTTTCGAGTGATTGGAAGAACAGCGGGCGGTGATAAAAAGGTAAGTCTCTGCCGTTTTGTCGCGTAGCGGCAGTTGAATTTAGCCGTGGTTTTCAAACCACGGTGAGCAAGAGCCATCTCCGCGTCGCGTGAGTGACGCCTGAATTTAAGCGTCGCTCACACGACGCAGGTCCGATGCGACCGTTCCTCAGGTCGCCGCTACGCCGCTTCAAAATCGCAGCATTACCTTTTTATCACTACCGAACAGTGAAATAAGCGCAGCGGGAACATTGTCCCGCTGCGCTGTGGGTAGAGTTTGAGCTTAAAAAGAGTGGTTCGTATGATCAATGGCGGCAGATCGTTATTCCTTCTTCGCCACGGATTTTTTCTGTCCGATCTCTTTCATCAGCTCCTGCACCGCCGTTTCGAGCTGGCGGTCGCGTCCGGCGAGGTTATCTTCCGGCGTGTTCTCGACCATGATGTCGGGCTGGACGCCGTAATTTTCCATGTTCGTCCGCTTCTGATCGGCCAAAAAGACGCCCACGCCCGGCGTGCGCACGGTCGAGCCGTCGATCAGCGAATAGCTGCCAGTGCCGATGACGGCGCCCATCGTCGGGGTGCCGACGGTCTTGCCCAGGCCCAGCGCGCGGAACCCCGCGGGGAACATCTCGGCGTTCGAGGCCGAGCGCCAGTTTTGCAGGACGACCTTCGGGCCGAAGAAGCCGGCGAACGGGCGGCCTGTGGCTTCCGTGCCGCGCGGCTGCCAGATTTGATATTCGCGCTGCACCAGGATGGCCAGCAGCTCCTGCTCGATGTTGCCGCCGCCGTTGAAGCGCTGGTCGATGACCAGGGCCTCTTTGTTGCGGTTCTCGCGAATCTCTTTCTCGAACTTGCGCAAACTGGGCTGGTCCATCGCCTGGATGTGTAGGTAGCCGACGCGCCCGCCCGAAAGCTTCGCCACCGTCTCGGCGCGCTGTTTGACCCAGCGGTCGTAGCGGAGCTGGCTGTAGGCTTGCGTGGTCGTCGGCTCGATGCGCGTCGTCCACGCGCCGTCTTCCGACGGTTTGTTGTTGAAGGTGACGGCGACTTTGCGGTTCAGCCGGTTGGTGCTGTTGAGCAGCGGCCAGTAATCGTCGCCCGCCTTGACCGCGTGGCCGTTGATGGCCAGCAGGTAATCGCCGACGCTGACCTTCACCCAGTCCTTATCCGCAGGGCCGGTTTCGTAAACGTGCGTGACGCGGTAGCGGCCCGCCTGTTCGTCGCTCTCGAGCTCCAGGCCGAGGTGGCCCGTCTGCACGCGCGCCTCACCGCCGCCCCCGAAGCCCGGGGCCGCGCCGGTGTGCGAGGCGTTGAGCTCGCCGATCATCTCGTTGATGATGTTGAGCAGCTCCTGCCGGTCGCCCACGTCCGCGACGAGCGGTTGATACTTGGCCCGCATCGCGTCCCAGTCGTATCCGTGCATCTTCGGGTCGTAGAAGCGGTACTTCATCGTGCGCCAAGCGTCGTCGAACATCTCGGCCCATTCGGCGGGCTTTTCGATCTTCACTTTGGCGACGAAGCTGACGCGACGGCGCGCGCCTTCAGCACTACCGGCGCCGCCGCGGCCGGCCGCGCCCGCAAAACCGCCGCCCGCCGCGCCCGCGCCACCGCCGAGCGAGACGGAGTAGACGCCTTCACCTTCGCGGAAGAAGAGCGTGCGGCCGTCGCGCGTGACGTTCAGGCCCGTGATGCCCCCGCCGAATCCGCCGCCGCCGCCGCGGCCACGGCCGGGGCCGGCCTCACCGTCGCCGCCCGCGCCACCGGCGGCGACGCGCGTTAATCGGCGCCCGTCGTCCTGAATCGAGTAAATCACCGGCGTGTTGCGCTGGTTCGACGGTTCGCTGGTCACGAAAACGATCGTGCGGCTGTCGGGCGCCACGGAGTAATTGAATGCGCCGAACGCCATGCGCGTTACCTGGCGTGTGCGGCGCTTCAATCCCGCCCAATCAATATTGACGTCTTTCGGAGGTTGATTTCGCTGCGCGGCGTTGCCGCTCTGACGGCCGGCGGGCTGGTCCGCCTGCTCGGCATTTTCATCCGGGTCACTCGGATCTTTGTCCTGGCGCTCCAGGGCGATGACGTAAATTTGCGTCCCCGAACGGTCGCCGCCCCCGCCGAATCCGCCGCCCCCGCCTTCGCTGCGGACGAAGTAGAGTTTCTTGCCGTCGGCCGAAAAGCGCGGGTTGACGTCGCTGTAGGAATCGAAGGTCACTTTGCGCTCTTCGCCGCCGGCCGACGGGATCAGGTAAATGTCGTTGTTGCGGGTCTCGTCGGCTTTCGAGTAGGCGATCCACTTGCCATCGGGCGACCAGACGGGCGCGCTGAGGTTGCCGTAACTGGACGAGGTCAGCTCACTCGTCTGCTTGCTGTCGAAGCTGTATTTGCGCAGTTTGTTGTCCGAGGCCGTGAAGGCCAGCTCTTTCGAGTTCGGCGACCAGGACATCGCAAACTTCAGCGTGTCGTGGTCGGTGATTTTCTGCGGTTCGCCCGCGCCGTCCACAGAGGCGACGTAAATCTCTTCGCGCCCGCTGCGGTCGGAAACGAAGGCGATCCATTTGCCGTCGGGCGAATAATTCGGGTCTTTGTCACGCCAGGGGCTGTCGGTGATCTGGCGCAGTTCGCCCTCCTCGGTCGGCGCGGTGAAGATTTCGCCGTGGATCGTGAAGGCGATGCGGCGGCCCGACGGGGCCAGGTCGTAATCGTCCGCCTGCGAATTGAAGTCGCGGACTTCGGTCAGGTTCTCCTGCGTCTCGGCGGCGATGTCCAGCTTGATCGGGGCTGCCTTCTTCGTCGCGACATCCAGCTTCCAGACGCCGAAATCGTGCTCAAAGACGATCGTCTTGCCGTCGGCGCTCATCGCAGGCCAGCGCACGTCGCCCGCGGTGAAGGTCGTGATCTTTTCCGCCTTGCCGCCGCTTTCGGGCGTGCGCCAGATGTTGGTCAGCCCGTTGCCGTCGCGGTCGCTGACGAAGTAGATGTGGCCGTCGCGGCTCCACATCGGCCACGAATCCTCGCCGTTGAAATCGGTCACGTCGGTAAACTTCTTGGCGGCGATGTCCATGACGGTCACGTCCGTCTGGTACGCGCCGCGGTAATATTTGCGCCAGTAGACCTGGCCCTTGCGGTTGATGGCCAGCTTCTTGCCGTCGGGCGAATAGGTCGCCCAGACGCCCATATCCGCGCCGGCGTTGCGCTCTTTCAGGTCGTCCACGTTGACGGTGTAGAGCTTGCCCATGAAATCTTCGCCGCGCTGGCTGGCGAAGAGCACCATCTTCCCGTCCGGCGACCAGCCCTGCACCGTGTCGTCGGCGGAATGAAACGTCAGTTGTTTGGCCGTGCCGCCTTCCGACGGGATGACGAACACGTCCAGGTTGCCGTTGCGGTCGGACGAAAACGCGATCCATTTGCCGTCGGGCGAAAAGCGCGGGTACACGTCACGCGCCTTGTGGACCGTGATGCGTTTGATGTTCTGCCCCGTTTCGTCTGCCGTCCAGATGTCTCCCAGGTAGGTGAAGACGATTTTGCCCTGGTGGTAGTGCGGGTAGCGCACCAGCCTGGCTTCGCGGCCCACGGCGGCCAGCGGCAGCACCAGCGCGCACAGAAAAGCGAGTGCATAGAGACGTTTCATAGAGTTTCCTCCTCGAACAGGTTGAATTGAATAGACGGATAGGTCAGGCGATGGCAAAGACGCAAATACTGCGGCGCAGGTTACAAAAGCAATGAGATTGGGCCGGCCGGGCGGGTTGGGGAGCTTCCGGGTCAGAGTGTTGAGATGCGCACCTCTCCGGCGGCTCCGTCAAGCTCGATCCGGCATCCGGCCAGCAGGCCCATCCCCAGAAGAGATTCGCAGCCCGCCGGCCCAGCCAGAACCGTAACTCGCGTGGGCATTCCAAACCAGAGGGCTGTCGCCTCGTACAAATCGGCAGTTACAACACTACCATCCGCATAGCTCGTTAGGGTGCCGGTGATGACCGGCAGGTTCCAAGTGGCGATCAGGTCTTCCGGCAGGTATAGACAGTCATTGAAGCCGGTATCAACAATCAACTCGCACCCGCAGCCGGCCTCGATTACTTCAAGTTCAATCCGCGCCGTGTAGTCGGGACCCAGTGTGCCTTTCACTTTTGTGTACCGGCAGCCCGCGGCGTGCGCACGTGAATCGCCGCCTGGTGGCCGACGCGGCGGGAATAGACTTCGCCATACGCCGGGTCCGAATATTTCTGCCGCAACAGATCAGCCGCCTCGAGGAATGTCCGACCCAGGAAATAGTCTTCAGTAGGAAGGTGGATCGCGACGATTTGACCGAAATGGGCGGGCTCGAGTAGCGCTTTGATCTGCTCGTAGATCGCCTCGCCCCTTTGCGCGGCGTCTTCTTTTTTGCTGACTGCCTCAACCGGTGAACTCGTCATACGGGAAGTATACTCCGGTTCAATGCCCGGACAAGTCTTTCACTGAATTCAGGAAGCTTTGCAGGCCGTCAGGCAGCGGGGCGGAGAATTCGACCACCTGGCCGCTGCCCGGGTGCGTGAAGCTGAGTCGCGCGGCGTGCAGGAAGGGGCGGTCGAGCTTGCCAATCGCCGAGCGCAGCCGGGCATTTTTGACCGAGTTGGCGCGGCCTGCGTCGTAGGTCGGGTCGGCGACGACCGGGTGTTTGATGTGCGCTAGGTGGACGCGGATCTGGTGTGTGCGCCCGGTCTTAATCTCGACGTCCAGCAGCGTGAACTCGTCGAAGCGTTCGGCGACGCGGTAGAGGGTCAGGGCCTCGCGGCCCTCGCCGGGCGGGCGGACGGCCATTTTGACGCGGCTGCGCGGGTCGCGGCCGATGGGGGCTTCGATCCTGCCTTCATTGTCTTTGACTACGCCGTAGACCAGGGCCGAATAGATTTTGCGCACCGTGCGCGATTGGAACTGTTCGGCCAGCGCCAGGTGCGCGCGGTCGGTCTTGGCGACGACGATCAGCCCCGACGTGCCGACGTCCAGCCGGTGCACGATGCCCGGTCGCGAGGCGCCGCCGCGGCGGGGCAATTGCAGCGCCTGCTGGTTGAAATAGTGCACCAGGGCGTTGGCCAGCGTGCCGCTGCTGGCGCCCGCGCCCGGATGCGTGACCATCCCGGCGGGTTTGTTGACGACGATGATTTCGTCGTCCTCGTGAACGATGTCGAGCGGGATGGCTTCGGGCCTGGCCTCGAGCGGCGGCGTCGCGGGCAGCGTAATTTGAACCCCCTCGCCCGCGCTGACTTCGTACGCGGGTTTGGTGATTTGCCGGCCATTCACAAGGACGTGGCCGAGCTCGATGGCGCGGCGGACTTGCGAGCGGCTGGTGGCGGTGATCTGTGAGGCGAGGTAGGTGTCTAGCCGCATGTGCGCGGCTTCGGCCGGAACTGTAAAGTTAAAGGTGGGATCAGACGATCCATAATCATCAGAGTCTTCTGTCTCCGCGTCTCCCCATTTGCCCGCCTCTTCGTCTTTCTTTGACTCAGTCAATGTACAGCTCCTTCGGGTACCGTTCGATGGGGGGGCGGACCTTTTTGGCCAGGGCGAAGATGTTGTCGCCTCGCAGCTCGGTCGAGATGTGGACCTGCCGCAGCAAGTCCAGGATCGCCGGGTTCGACCGCGACCAGACGTCCTCGGTTTCCAGCTCGACCACTTCAAAGCCCGCGGCGGCCAGCGCGACGCCGACCTCGTACGGCGCGTACTCGCGGTTGTGCTGGTCCACGGTCTCGCGGACGTTGTACTGCGCCAGCAGGTACGGCGCGCAGCCGACCAGCAGCCCCTCGATCGCGCGGCAGCTGGCGATGTTCGGCGTGGTCAGCAGCAGCCAGCCGTCCGGTTCCAGCACCCGGTTGCACTCCCACAGCATGTGCATCGGGTCGCTCTGCAGGTGCTCGATCAATTCGCAGCAGATGACGACGTGGAACTGGCCGTCGGCGTACGGGAACTTGTCGCGCTCGACGTTGAAGTTGTGGAGCTCGAAGGTGTGGCTTTCAGGTTTTTGCCCATTGGCGGCGTGTGTTTGCGTGACGGTCTGGCGGACGGCCTTTTCCTCCGACCCCCAAAAGTCCGCGCAGTGGACCTCGGCGTAGCCGCAATATTTTTTGATCGCGGGGGCCAGGTGCGACAGGCTGCCCAATTCCAGCAGCTTGTCCGTGCTGCGTCGCGCGGGCGGGATGCGTTGCAAGGTGGAGACGAACCGGCGCAGGTGCTGCCGCACGTAGTGAAGCTCCTTCGGGTCGTCGATGAAGCTGAGGATGTAATCCGCGACCTCCTTTTCGTCCGGCGTGAAGCGGTCCACCCCCTCGTGCGCGATCTTCTTCCAGGCGAGGATCTGGTGGTAGAGCGGCGCGGCGCCGTCGCCCGTCTGCGACGCCTTGATCTTCGTCTGGGCATGCAGGGCGACGTCGGCCAGTTTGCGGAACGAGGTCAACTGCCGGTGTGGCTCGTCCGCGGCCTCGTCGGGAGTGTCTTGTGTCTGGTCGCCGTTTTCGGATTTCGGCCGGCCGTTCGTGGTTGCCGCCGCGCCGGATTCCCGGATCTGCTTCAATTCGCGCCGCTGTTTATCGAGCCGCTGTTCGAACAGTTGCAGCATGACGTCGTTGCGTTCGACGATGGCGTCGGAGAACTGGCGGATCATCGCGTCGGTCTTGCGCTCGTGGCGCTCCAGGCGCTCGTCGGTGCGCCGGTCGAGCAGGTTGAATCGCTCGTCGATCTGGCGCTCGGTCTTGGCGATGCGGTCGTCCAGCCGGTTGTCGGTGGCGCGCGAACGCTCCTCGAAGCGCTCGTCGACGCGCTTCTCTAATGCGACCAGCCGCTCGTCCAGGTGCGAATCGGCTTGCCCCATCCGCTCGTCTATCCGCAGGTCGAGCTGCGTCAGCCGCCGGTCGACCCGCTCGTCCATCGCCTTCTCGTAGCCGCCGGCGCGCTGGTCAGAGTCGCGCTGCAGGTCGGCGAACCGCTCGCCGACCTGCGTGTTGAGAGCGCCGAAGCGCTCCTCGATCCGGGCGTCCGCCGCGCCCAGCCGCTCTTCGAGCCGCGCGTCCACCGCGCGCTCGTAATCGTCGGCGCGGCGATGCAGCCGTGTTTCCGCCTCGGCAATCTGGGCTGTAATCTCTTGCGTCAGGATCAGGCGCAAGTTGTGGAAGATGGACTTGAAGCGATTCATAGTTGTCAACTGTCCGTCGTCCGTCGTCCGTTGTCCGTCGTCTGGGAGTGACTCTGACAACTGACAACTGACCAATCATCTTTTCCACTGCTCGAAGACTTCGTCGTAAATGCTCTGGGTTTCGCGCGCGGCGCGGTCCCACGAAAAGCGCGCGGCCTGCTCCAGCCCGGCCTGTCGGAAGTGTTCTCGCGCGTTGCCGTCGCCGAGCAGCATGGCGATCTGGCCGACCAGCGTCTGCCAATCTTCGGGCGCGTGCGTCATCCCGGCGCCGCCGACGACTTCCGGCAGGCTGGAAACGTTGCTGGTGACCACGGGCGTGCCGCAGGCCATCGCCTCCAGCGGGGGCAGCCCGAAGCCTTCGTACAGCGAGGGGTAGACGAAAACCTCCGCCGCCGAATAGAGCGCGGGCAGCTCTTCGTCGGCGACGTAGCCGGGGAAGCGGACCTGGTCCTGGAGCTTTAACTCTTCGACCAGGTGGAACACTTCGTCGAAAAGCCACCCGCGCCCGCCGCACAGGACCAGTTGAGGGCGATGGCCGGTCTGCATCAACAACTCGCCGTAGGCCCGGATCAGCGTCAGCAGGTTCTTTCGCGGCTCGATCGTCCCGACGTAGAGGAGGTACGGAGGCCGGATGTCGTATTTGGCGAGGGCCGCCCGGCACTCGCCCGCCGGGAGCGGGCGCATCCCCTCGCGCGCCGCCTCGAAGATCACGCGGATTTTCTCCTCGCGGACGCCCAGATGCGCGACGATTTCGCGCCGGGTGAATTCGCTCGGCGCGATGATGCGCGTCGCGCGCCGCGCCATCAGCGGGACGCGCCGCTTGCCGCGCCGGACGTTCTCGTCCTCGTGCGTCCGCGATTGCGTAAACAGCGACAGGTCGTGAATCGTGACCACCGTCGGGCAGGGCGAAAAGACCGGGATGCAGTAATTCGTCCCGTGAAACACGTCCAGCGGCGAAATGCGCAGCATCGCCGGCAGGCCCATCAGCCACCATTTGCGAAAGACCGAGCGCACGGGGAAGAATTGTTTGCTCAGGTTCGGTGGTGTGCCGTTGCCCGCGTAGAAGGCGAAATCGAAGGGCGAGAGTAAGACGTACTGATGATCGGTGTGAATGCGCGCTAGCGACCTCGCCAGCGCGTCCGTATAATGCCCAATCCCTGTTTTCGCTGCGACCAGTGGGATGGCGTCAAGCGCGACTCGCATAACGATGCCGTAGATACCATCGCTCTCCCCGAATTTCAAATCGGGACTGTTCTTTTGGCACAACGGTGACGGCACGCCGAATCTGCTGCCGCGACCGGCGTCGATCCCCGGAGCAATTTCAAATTTCAAATCTCAAATGGCCACAATCTCAAAAGATCACGAACTACGGCAGATTCTGGACGACACCGCCGCCGCCCAGCGCGACGCGCTGAACATGACCGGCTGGTGGCACAGCATCGACTTGGGGGGTGGCCACGTCACGCCCGGCGCGCACCAGATCGAAGAGCTGCGCGACAATTATGCCCGGTTCATGCTGCCCGACGATCTGACCGGCAAGACGGTGCTGGACATCGGCTGCTGGGACGGGTTTTACACCTTCGAGGCCGAACGGCACGGCGCGCGCGTCACGGCCGTGGATTGCTGGCGGCCCGAAAAATTCTTCGTCGCCCGACAGGCGCTGAACTCGTCGGCCGAATTCCACGAGCTGAGCGTGTACGAGGTGACGAAGGAAAAACTGGGCGCGTTCGACATCGTCCTGTTTCTGGGCGTGCTCTACCACCTGAAACATCCGCTGCTGGCGCTGGAGCAGGTCTGCGAAGTGACGAGGGACGTGGCCGTCATCGAAACGCACCAGATCGACAACCTGTTCGACACGCGACACCCGGTGATGGAGTTTTACGAGCTGGATGAACTGGGCGGCCAGTACGACAACTGGTGGGGGCCGAACACGGAATGCCTGGTCCAGATGGCGCGCGCCGCGGGCTTCGTCCGGGTCGAGGTGATGCGGCGGCAGGCCTCGCGCGTCGTCATCAAAGCCTACCGCCGGTGGGACGACAAACCGATTGAAGCCCGGCCGTCGCTAAAAGTCGTGGACGTGCTCAACGCCGTCACGCTCGACCACCGGCTGCCGCGCCGGGGCCGCCACGCCGTGCTGGCGTTGTCGGTGGCGGGCCTGCCCGCGGACGCCACGCGCGACACCGTGCGCGTCCTGATCGGCGATTTCGGCGCCAGGCCCGTTTACGTCGGCGCATGGGGCGGCGAGGGCAACATGCAGATCAACGTCCCGGTGCCACCGGGGCTGGACGTAGGCAAGACCACCGCGCAGGTTTGGAACAAAGATCAACTCTCGAACGAGTTTGAAATCGAATTGGTCGAAGGCGGTCAGTGGTAGCGCTGCCGTCCGACAAGCTGCCAGCCAATGGTATCGACGCAAGTCTGACGAGTGGTCTTTGCCCTGAAAGGGCAACAGTTACTAGCCGGTGGCATCGCCACCGGGGACAATGCCAAGCGGACCGACCCTGAAGGGGTCGCACTCGAACCGTTGTGGGTGCGACCCTTTCAGGGTCGGAATCGTATGATCTGTCTTTCCGGGGACTCCGTCCCCGGCTATTGAATCCCGCCCTTTCAGGGCTGTTCTCACGTCCCGCGATTTGTGTAGCTGCCAATGGCTGGCAGCTTGTCGGACATTTTCCAGGAGCTGTAATGAGTAACCGCGAACTGCGGGAACAGGTCAGACAAACGGGCGTCGAGCAGAACCGAATGCTGCTCGACGGCTCGTGGTGGCACAGCATTGCTCTGGGCGGCGGCCTGGTGACGCCGGGCGTGCACTCGCTGGCGGAACTGCAGAACCTGTACCAGAGCCTGGAACTTCCCGCGGACCTCGGCGGCAAAACGCTGCTCGACATCGGCTGCTGGGACGGGTTTTACACCTTCGAGGCCGAGCGCCACGGCGCGCGCGTCACGGCCGTGGATTGCTGGCGGCCGGGCAACTTCTTCGCGGCGCGGGGGGCGTTGAACTCCCAGGCCGAGTTCCGCGAACTGAGCGTGTACGAAATCACCAAGGACAAGGTCGGCGCCTTCGACGTCGTCTTGTTTCTGGGCGTGCTTTACCACCTGCGCCACCCGCTGCTGGCGCTGGAGCGCGTTTGCGAGGTGACGCGCGATTTCGCGGTCATCGAATCCCACGTCATCGACCGGATGCGCGAAGGCAGCGAACCGGCGATGGAGTTTTATGAGTTCGACGAACTGGGCGGGATGTACGACAACTGGTGGGCGCCGAACGTCGAATGCATGGCCCAGATGGCTCGCTCCGCCGGCTTCGCCCGCGTGGAACTGCTCTACCAGACAGACACGCGCGCCGCCGTCAAGGCCTTCAGAAAATGGAACGACAAGCCGGCGAGTGTCTCGCCGTCGTTGATCGTCCGCGACGTGATCAACGCCGCCACCTATGACCACTATTTCCCGCGGAGCGGCCGCCAGTCGTTTCTTTCGATCTGGGTCGAAGGGTTGCCCCGCACGGCCCGCCGCTGGGACGTGCGTGTCGAAGTCGGCGGCTTCGGCATTCATCCCGCTTACGTCGGCCCGCCGGGCGACCCGCAACTTTCTTCCCTGATGCAGATCAATACGCCGATGCCACCGGGGCTGGAGTTAGGCAAAACCGTCGTGCGCATCTGGCACAGCGGGCAGTTGTCGAATGATTTTGAAATCGAGCTGAGCGAGGGGGGCCAGTGGTAGGAATTCCGTTTGGAGTGCGACGGCTCTAGGATTCTGCCGTGAAATTCACCCCAAGTCCCTGCTCCCTGCCTGCTGACCTCTGGAAATCCCAAACCCTTTGGACGAAAGGTAATTTTTTCGGGAAATCCAGAGATCAGGGGTCAGGGAAGCTTCATGATGAATTCGCCGGCAGTATCGCTTTGGCGTCACACTCCAAAATTGGCTACTGATTCGCGGTCCTCTCCTCGCGGCCGGACTCGAAGGCCGGCAGCGTGACGTCGTGCTCGAAGCGTACGCGCAGGACGGTGCCGGCCGCGAGCTTGATGTCGTTGCCCTTGGTCATCAGCACGCCGCCGAGCACGCCGCCGCCGACGCCGCCCACCACGCCGCCCAGGCCGCCGCCCGCCGCGCCGATGATCACGCCGCCCAGGCTACCGATGCCGCCGCCGATGCCCGCGTTTTTGGCCGTCCGACCGCCGGATTTGCCGCCGCCGACTTTGCCCTCGTCGTTTTTGGCGCGCATCTTTTCGTCGTTGGCATAATCATCGATGGCGGTAACGACCGTGCTGATTTTCTCGACGCCGTAAGACATCCGCATCTTTTCAAAAACGATGGTCATGGTCGCCTCTTTTTGCGGGCGCTTGGCCGCCTGCACCTGTGTCACGCGGCCGATGAATTCGGTGCCGCGCGGGATGGCGACGCGGCCGTCGGCCGAGCGAACCGCCTCATACAGCACGGCGGTCACCTCGTCGCCGACCTCGTTGATCTTGGAACTGAGCTGGCTCTGCAGGGAGAGCTTGGCCGACGTCCCTTGCGGGACGACGATGCCGGCGCTGCGCGCGTTGTTTTCCGTGCTTTCGGTCTTGGCAGGTTTGTCAGGTTCGCCCGTCTGAGCTTGTCCGGCGATGCCCAGCGCGAGCGTCACCGCCACGAGCAGGGCCAGGGAAAAGAGCTTCTTCATCGTTTACCTCCGAAAATGAATTGTTGCAATCGGGCGATGGCAAGCCGTGTGAGAAAGGGTTCATTTTCGCTACCATCGTTTGCGTTGGTCGCTGCGGCGGACTTCGTCGATTTCGGCGTCTCGCGCGCGGCTGCGATCTGAACGCGACTCTTCGGCCTCGCTTGCACCCGAAGCGCGCCGGACCAGACGCAAGGCGCCGTCGCGTGATTTTTTGATTTCACGCCGTCCGTCCTCAAACATGATCTCAATCGCCGCGCCGCCTTCGAGCAGCCGCGTCACTTCGCCGTAGGCGATGCCCGAGCCGAAGGCGTAGGAGATTTCATCGCCGACGCCAAAGTTCGTCATTCTGGATTTATTCGAAGCTACCATTTGGATTTTCCTCCGAAAAGATATTACCGAATCAGTACCGCGAGCGGTAGCGTTGATTGTGAGTCGCGACGGAAGCGGTACTGACTCACCTGAATGTTCGTAACGCCGGGTCGTCCAAATGCGGGATCGCGTTGAAAGAATCGAGCGAGATGCGCCCGCCTCCAAAAGTGAATTCCGTCAGCGAGCAGTTTTTCACGCGCCAGTTGATATGCAACGCCTGGTGAGCAGGCGCTTCGAGCACGGTCTGCACGACGTGGCCGATGACGCCGCCGGAGGTGAAGACGGCGACGCGGCGTCCGCTGCCCTCGGCCCGGAGGATGCGGTTGAGCGCGCTCCGCACGCGCGCGCGGAAGCTCGCCGAAGATTCGACGCCGTCAACCTCCAGCCCGCTGCCCGACCAGACCGACACCACGGCCTCGAACATTTTCTGGAAGTGGCGATTGCGGTCGGCCGCCTGACGATTCCGTTCGTATGACGACCACAGGCCGCGAAACTTCTCGTCGCGTTCGGCCAGGGCCGGGATCAATTTACCGGTGATGCCCTCGGCGTCATACTCATTCAATCCGGGCGTTGATTGGAGCTGTGGCCAAGGCTGCCCGGCTTCGGCGAAGCAATGGGCGACGATCTCCGCGGTGTGCCGTTGCCGCGTCAGCGTGCCGGAATAAACTTCGTCGAAGCTGACGCCTTGCCGCAGCCAGTACTGGCCGAGCGCGCGGGCCTGCCCTTCGCCTAAGGGGGAAAGCCGGTCACTCTCTTTTTCAAACGGCCTTGCCTGGCCGTGTCTGATCAATGTTAGTGTTCCCATAATTGCTTTGTTACACTGCCGCGGGTTCGAGGGGTTCAACCGATTGCCGAGTGTAGCCGAAGCCGGACAAATTCATAAAGGAGAGGCGATGAAAACTCTGATGACGGCCGTCAGTCTGGGCGTGATGTTGTTCGTGGCGCTCGTTCATAGTTCGCCGTCGCGGGCGGCGCAGACCAAACCACGCGCGCGGGATTTGGGCGTTCCGTTCGACGGGACGCCGGGGCAATTCAACGCCATCACCGACGTGAAGGGCGTCGAGGTCGGCCACACGACGCTGATTTCCGGCGAAGGCAAGCTGCAGGTCGGCGTCGGCCCCGTGCGCACGGGCGTGACGGCCGTTCTGCCGCGCGGCAAGGCTTCGAGCGATCCGGTCTTCGCCGGCTGGTATTCGCTCAACGGCAACGGCGAGATGACCGGCACGACCTGGGTCGAAGAATCCGGCTTTCTGGAGAGCCCCGTCGTCATCACCAACACGCACAGCGTCGGCGTGGCGCGCGACGCCGTCATCGCCTGGCAGTTGAAACACGCCGGAAAGACGGCGCAGGCCTGGGGCTTGCCCGTCGTGGCGGAGACCTATGACGGTTTTCTGAACGACATCAACGGATTTCACGTCAAGCCCGAACACGTCTTCGCCGCGCTGGATTCGGCCAAATCAGGCATCGTCGCGGAGGGCGGCGTCGGCGGCGGGACGGGGATGATCTGTTACGGGTTCAAGGGCGGCATCGGGACTGCGTCGCGCAAAGTCGGCGATGCCGGTTACACGGTCGGCGCGCTGGTGCAGGCGAATTTCGGGCGGCGCAACCAACTGCTCGTCGCCGGCGCGCCCGTCGGCCAGGAGTTGCCGGCCGACAGGGTGTCGGTCAATGGGGTCGGGCGAGATCGTGATGACGTCGGTTCGATCATCGTCGTCGTCGCCACCGACGCGCCTTTGCTGCCGCACCAGTTGAAGCGGTTGGCACGCCGCGTCCCGCTCGGCCTGGCGCGCACGGGCAGCACTTCCGGCAACGGCTCGGGCGACATCTTCATCGCCTTCTCGACGGCCAACGCCGGAGTCTGGAACGCCGAGAACGAAGCGCAACTGAAGATGCTGTCGAACGAGCGTATGAACGCGCTGTTTGAGGCGACCGTGCAGGTCGTCGAAGAATCCGTCATCAACGCGCTGGTCGCGGCCGAGACGATGACCGGTGTTGACGGCCACAGAGTCGTGGCGCTGCCGCACGACCCATTGCGCGAGGTGTTGAAGAAGTACAATCGGCTGTCTGAGCCAAAGAAGTAATGCTGCAGAGCGATCTTTAACCTCAACAAGCAGAGCGTAAGGAGGCGATTACACATCGGCCCGCCTCACAAACGCGTAGCCCTACCTCCACACAGTCCTCGGCTCCCAGGAGGGATCACCCGGGGAACATTCGCAGGCTTTGTCGAAGACGAAAGGGTAAGGAGACAGGTATGACCGCAAAGTTCGTGAGCATTCTGAGAGAAAACAATGGAACAAAGTATTCCGCGCGGGTGGACCAAGAGCCGAAATTTTTCGTCGGCAATCGTGTGCATTTTCAGGACAAGGAAACGCTCCGGATCGGACTGGCCAATGCGTCCGGCGGGACGGGCATTCCGGTCTACGACCCGGCGCAGCACCGGGCGAGGCACGGGTTCTGGGCCGACTTCATCTTCCCGACGGTCAGGTGCGAGAGCCGCGGGATTTTTCATTGCATCAACACGTATGATCGTGCCTTCTTCACGTTCAGCTTTTTGCAGTACGCCGCACACGTGCCCGATGGCGACTTCATCAGATTCTTCCGCCGGCTGTTGGGGCTGACCCTGGCCGCCGACTACTTTCCGGATTTAATGATCAAAGATGGCGCGGTCTTCCGGATCACCCAGGCGGGGGCCGTGCGACTGGAAACGCCGCAGACGACCGAGCCGCTGATGAAGTACCTCAACCCGACGACCAGCGAGGTCGAAGACATCAAGGCGATCAACGCCGCGAAGTTCATTCACTGGTGTGACAACGACCCCCAGCACCAGGCGCTGCAGGTGGACGTCGGCGTCGAGCACTTCCGGGAGGCGATGAAAGTCTATGCCAAGCTCTACTCGCTCGACGGCCGCGGCGACAAGGTCTGCCTGGTGGTGGCCGACATTCGGCACCAGGGCCGCGCCAAGAGCGCGGACATCATCAGCGCCCTGAACACCGCGGGTGACGACGAGAGGGCTTACAAAAACCTGCTGGAGTTCGGCAAGGTGGTTTATCCGCAACGCATCGCCACGCTCAAGGCCGAGGTCGCTAAATCGGAGGCCGCCGGCATTTTAGGCCGGCGCAAATACAGCGTTGCGGAAGGCGATTTTGTCTCGACGTAGTTGTAAGGTAGTTTCACGATGACGCCGACGAAAATGATCTATTCCGATTACGACCGCTTCGCATGGTTTTACAACCGGTACTGGGGGCTGGAATTCAGCAGCCCGGCGCTGGCGATCTACAATGTATTGCTCTTCCCACACATCCCCGCTGGTTGCCCGGTGCTGGATTTATGCTGCGGCACGGGGCAGATCGCGGCGGCCTTGAGCGAACGCGGGTACCAGGTGACGGGCCTGGACGGTTCGGAAGCCATGCTGCGATTCGCCCGCGAAAATGCGCCCGCCGCCCGATTCCTTCACGCGGACGCCCGCAGCTTTAGTCTGCCGCAAACGTTTCAGTGCGTCCTGTCGGCGTTCGACAGCCTGAATCACGTCATGGAGCTGGAAGAGCTGAAGGCGGTCTTCCGCAACGTGCAGGAGGTGATGGCCGACGACGAGAGCGTCTTTCTTTTCGACCTGAACCTGGAAGACGAGTCCGAACTGGCAGGCAGCTCGATCGACATGGTCGAAGATGACCACGCCTGCATCGTGCGCGGCAGCTACGACCCGGCGCAGAAACTGAAGCGGTACGACGTGACGATGTTCCAGTGGGAAGACGAAGAGTGGCGGCGGTCGGATTTGACTCTCTACCAGCGGTATTACGACGTCGAAACGGTGCTGGCCGCGTTGGCCGAAGCTGGCTTCAGCCGTGTCCACACTTATGACGCCCGCCGCGAATTCGGCTTCAATTTAAGCGACGGCAGAATGTTTTATCTGGCGAGAAGATAGTCCGTCGTCAAACGACGGACGACTAACGGCGGACAACGAACGACCGACCCTTATGCTCACCAACCACGATTCCGTCCGCGCGCTGTTCCCGGGCACGGCGGACAAAACCTTTCTCGACGCGGCCTGCGTCAGCATTGCGCCGACGTCGGCGACCGAGGCGGTCACAAAGTTCCTCAATGACGCGATGCTGTGCCCCGAGCCCTCGGCGACGGCGCAGCACATCGCGATGGACGTGGCGCGCGAAGCGGCGCGCGCCGAGGCGGCGAGGCTGATCAACGCCTCGACGGAAGAAATCGCCATCGTCGAAAGCACGACCGGCGGCTTGAATGCAATTGCGGCCGCCGTCCCGTTTGAAGACGGCGACAACGTAGTGATGTGCGACCTGGAATTCCTGCAGGTCGCCATCCCCTTTGATAATTTGCTGCGATTCAAACGTGTCGAACTGCGCCCGGTTCATCATCGCGGCGGCATCGTGACGGCGGAAGATTTCGCGCGGGCCTGCGATTCGCGCACGAAAGCGATCGTCGTCAGTTCGGTGCAGTGGTCGAACGGGTTGAAGCTAGACCTGGCGGCATTGAGCGAACTGGCCGCGCGGCACAAGGCCTGGCTGATTGTGGATGCGATTCAGCAACTCGGCCCCAGCGTGATCGACGTCGCGACGCTGGGCGTGGATGCGCTGGCGTGCGGCGGGCACAAGTGGCTGAACGCGCCCTTCGGCTGCGGCTTTCTGTACGTCAACCGAAAACGGTTGGTCGAGATCGAACCCGCGACGCGCGGCTACCTGACGCTCGAAGACCCGGAAGGCGGCTGGGGCCGCTACTTTGCCACCCCGGAGATCACGCCGTTCCGCGAGTACCGCTACGTCGGCGACGCGAGGAAGTTTGAGACCGGCGGCACGTCGAACTATCCGGGCGCAATCGGCCTGGGCGCGAGCCTGAAGTTGATCAACGATGTTGGCACGGCGGCGATTGAAGAGCACGTGCGCGAATTGTCGCGCGGGCTGATTGAAGGCCTGAAGCGCGCGGGCGCCCGCGTCGTCACGCCGGAGGACGACAACTTACGCGCCGGGATCGTGACGTTCCGGATGTTCGACGAACCGGGGCTCGACGAGCGCCTGGCCGAGTTCCTGCTATCGCGGCGAATCTACGTCTCGACGCGCTACACGGCGGGCGTCGGCGGCACGCGCGTCTCGGTCCACTTCTTCAACAACGGCGATGACGTCGGGCGCTTGCTTGATGCCGTTACGGGCTATCGAATCTGAAAAGGGGCCTGAAAACGGGCAATGACAAAACCGCGAGTGAAAATTTGTTGCATCAGCAGCGTGGCCGAAGCCGAATTGGCGATTCGATACGGCGCGTCGGCCTTGGGACTGGTTTCGGCGATGCCGAGCGGGCCGGGCGTCATTGACGAAGACCTGATCGCCGAGATCGTCGCGCGCGTGCCGCCGCCGATCGCCACTTTCCTGCTGACCTGCCGGCAGGATGCGGATTCGATCATTCAGCAGCAGCGCCGTCTGCGCGCCAACACGATTCAGATCGTTGACCGGTTGGAGCGGGGCAGCTACGCCGATTTGCGCGCGGCACTGCCCGGCATCTCGCTGGTTCAAGTCATCCACGTCACCGGCGAAGAATCAGTTGACGAAGCGCGGCGTGTCTCAGCTTTTGTGGACGCAATCCTGCTCGATTCGGGCAACCAGGCGCTGGCGGTCAAGGAACTCGGCGGCACCGGGCGCACACACGACTGGACGATCAGCCGCCGCATTCGCAACACGGTCGGCGTGCCGGTCTTTCTGGCGGGCGGGCTCAAGGCAGAGAACGTCGTTGAAGCGATCCGCGCGGTCGAACCCTTCGGGCTGGACCTGTGCAGCGGCGTGCGGACGGACGGGAAATTGGATGAAGCGAAGCTGAAGGGTTTTTTCCAGAGTGTGGCGCAGGCGTAACGCGACGTTTCAATTGATTTCTTGCCAGCGAGAGGCGGGGATAAAGAGAGAAAGGTGTTTGGGGTTGGTCGTCGCGACGATCGCTTCATCGCCGTCATCAATCAGCAAGGAAGCTTGCGCAGCGATAATCATGTCGGCATCCAGAGCCGAGTCCGCGGCAGTTGGCCTGCCCATTTGTCTTGCCCTGGCCCAAAACTCTGCTGCTCTTAACATTGCCGCGCTGGTTATCGGTTGATAATTCAAACCAACCTTTAACTGGTCTAAGGCAGCAATGCTGCGCGTTCTCTTCAACCGGAGTAACTCTCGCCGCACTTCGTAATCCGCGACCTCAGAGATCACAACTTCGACTTTGGCCTTAAGCTGGCCATTCAGCCAGCGGGTGCAAGCAATCGTGTCCGGAGAGAAATTTGGATTGGAAATAACGCCCAAGGGGCCGGCATCGAGGACAATCAATTTACTCATAATCCTCAAAGAGCAGTCGCTCGCCGCGCGCCCGCCGACCTTCGTCTATTGCCTGTTTGAGCAACAGAAATGTTTCCCGTTGCTCTTCAGCATCACCTTCGTTTAACAACGAATCCAAGAGTGCCATAGCTGCTTCACGGTTCCCGCGCCGGATAACTGTTCCAGACTTACGTGGCCGGTCAATCGGCAACCCTTCTGCTTGGACTTCAGCCTCTTCGGCAGCTTGAATTGAGCTACTCATCGCTTTCACCTCCTTTGTTGGGTGTTGGCATTTTAGCACAGCAAACAAGCGGGACGGCCCTCAACGGGCGCGTCGCCCGAACGGTAGCGCGACCGTAGGGGGGCGGCTGCTTGCCTGAAGCGAGCCGCCCCCCTACGGTCGCGCTACCGCACCCATGTTTAGAAGGTGAACCTCACGGCCAGTTGCACCTGGCGCGGGTCGCCCACGCCCTGGCGCAGGAAGCCGTCGAAGTTGAACAATCCGGGCGTGGTCAGCGGATTGATCAGGTTGTCGTTGTTGAAGGTGTTGAACATCTCGACGGTCGGGATGAGGGCGAAGCGTTCGCCGCCGAAGCGGATGCGCTTCGCGAGGCTCCAATCGAACGAGAAGTATTCGTTGTCTTTGCGCCCGTTGTTGCGGGCGAAGTTGGTGGCGGTCCGGGTGCCCAATGTGATCGGCTGCGCGCTACGCGCCTGGATGCGGGCGTTGCCCAGAATGCCCCAGGGCAGTTCGCCGTTCAGGATGAAGTTGAACTTGTGGCGAATGTCGCGGTCGGACAACGAGTAATCCTTCCACAGGGCGTTGAGGTCTACCGAGCGGTCGGTGAACGGGTCGCGTTCGTTGGAATCATCGTCGAGGTCTTTCGATAAGACGTAATTCCATTCGAACTGGAAGCCGCGGCTGAAGCGCTTGCGCATCCCGACGGTCAGGCCGCGGTAGAGCGACTTGCCGCGCGAATTCGTCACCTGGACTTCGCCCAGTTGCGGGTTGAAGATGCCACTTATGTTGTAATTCAGGAAGCGCGTCATGTGAACGCCCTTCGAGTGTGTGAACTCGGCGTAAACGGCCAGATTGCTGACGACCTCCTGCTCGAATCCGACGTTGGTCGAATAGATGCGCGGGTTTTCGTAATCGCGGCTGAACACGCGCACGCCCGTGAACAACGGGAATTGGCCCGGGGGGACCGGGGACGGAGAGACCACGTTCGGCCACGTGGGCCCCGGCACGCCCGACGAAATAATGTCCGAATCCAGGAAGATCGTCTGTTGTTGCACGCCGTTGGTGGTGATCGAACCGACCTGCGAAAGCATGTTTTGGCGCGCGTAGTAAATGCCGGAGCTGGCGCGCAAGACCGATTTGCCTTTGCCCGTCAGATCCCACGCGAAGCCCAGGCGCGGCTGAAACATCTTGTACTGATTCGGCAGGTAGCCGTTCGACGGGAAGCGCGGGTCCTTCAGGAACTGGCCGTAGGCCGTCTGCGACGGCGGCACCACCGGGTTGGGGAAGATTTGCGCCTCCCACCGCAGCCCGTAATCGAGCGTGAAGCGGCGCGTGGCCTGCCATTTGTCCTGAATGAAGAGCGCATACTCCTTGTTATTGATGTCCGACGCGCCGGCGGCGTCGGTCGCCGGACCGTTCAGCCCCGCGCCCTGCAAATAGAGCAGCAGTGGGCCGCCGGTCGTCGTCGTCCCGGCCGGGCAGTTGGCGCTGGCCGCGACGTACGCGCCGTTCGAACAGCCCTTGATGTTCGGCCCGTAGCTCGGCCCCAGGCTGGCGGGCGATGCGTAATGCAGAAAGCCCGCCACGCTGTCGAAGAGGTATCGCCCCTCGAAGAAGCCGCGGAAGACCTGCTTGTTTTTGCTGAAGGTCCAGTCGCCGCCCATCTTGACGTTGTGGCTGCCGGAGATGACCGAGAAGTTGTCTTTGATCTGGAAGCGCTGGAACAGCTCATCAACATTCGGCCCCAGGAAGAACGGGTTGCCGAAGCGGAAGGTCGTGGCAAAGCCCATCGCCGTGTCGGCGGGCACGTTGGATTGGGTCGCCGAACGCGGGCGGTTTTCGCGCAGGTAAGTGGCGTGGAATTCGTTGACCTCTGACGCCGACAACGTGGTGAAGAGGTTCAGGTTGAACGCATTGATTTTCCCCGGTCCTTCGGTGCCGTTGGCCGACGTGCCGTAGGTCGCCACGTCAAACGTCTCGTTCTCTTTCTTCGAGCGGTTGAAGTTGTAAGACATCGCCAGGTCGTTGGCGGGGTTGACTCTCCAATCCAGCTTGCCCAGGAAGGCCGACGTATTAACGGGCTTTTTGATCGGCTGCCCCTCATCCTGGTTGCGCGTGGTCTTGATGAAGTTGAGCAGCGCCAGCCGCTGACAATCGGCGCTGGCATTGATCAGGGCTTCGTTGGCCTGGATGGTCGGCGTTTGCACCGAGCAGGGCGTGCCGATGGGATCGCTCAGGTTCGGGCGCGTCAGGTTGCCGAGGATCTGTTCGAACGAGCCGAAGTAGAACGCTTTGTCTTTCACGATCGGCCCGCCGACGGAGCCGCCGAACTGTTCGCGGTGAAAATCCTTGAGCGGTTTGCCGTCGGAAGTGTCCGAAGTCAGCGCCTCCAGCCGCTGGAAATGAAAGATGTCGCCGTGCACCCCGTTGGTGCCTGATTTGGTGATGGCGTTGACGAAGCCGCCGGCGGCGCGGCCGAATTCGGCGCTGGCGCCGGCGGGGACGACCTGGAACTCTTTGATCGCGCCGATGGGGATGTCAATCGCCGCGCGCTGGCCGCCCGCCTGCTCGGCGAAAAAGCCGTTGTTGTAATCGCCGCCGTCCAGGCTGATGTTATTGAAGATGCCTCGTTGGCCGTTGAAGTTGATTTCGTCTCCGTCCGGCCCTTGCGTGATGCTCACGCCGGGCGTCAGCGTCAGCAGGTCTTCAAACTTGCGGCCCAGCACCGGCGTGCGGCCGATCGCGATTTCGTTGAGCGTCGTGCTGGATTCGGTCTTGACCGTGTCGATGGTCGGCGCGGCGGTGATGGTGACGCGCTCCTGCACGGCCGACACTTTCAGCCCCAGATTCAGGTTGATCGTCTGGCCGACATTCACCGAAAGGTTCTGCTGTTCGACCGTGGCGTAGCCCTGCTTCGACGCCGTCAGCGTGTAGCGCCCGGGCTGTAACTGCAGGAAGACGAATCGTCCGCCCTCGTCCGTGGCGAGCGTCCTGGCCGCGTTGGTGTCGAGGTTTTTGATTTCGACCGCGGCCCCGGGGATCACGGCCCCGGCTTCGTCGGCGACCGTGCCCTGCACCGAACCGGTCGTGCTCTGCGACTGCGCCCACGCGGTGACGATCGACACCAGCGCGAGCAGCAAACAAAGTCCTGCCTGCCTGAAAGTTCGTATCATTACTGTGCCTCCTGTGCGGGATAGGGGTTGATTGTTTAACTAGGTAATCCCTGGTCCTGTGCGTATGTCGGCGCACTTCTTCGGCGGCGCCTTCGTTTGTTTTTGTGAGAGCGGAAATATTGCTGGATTGCTTCGGTTGACGGCGCGGATTGTAAAGAACGCGAGGGGCGCGAGGCAACCGGATGCGAAGAAGCGTCACGCCTTCCTGTCGTAGGCTTCGACCAGCCGCGTCGGCGCTTCCAGCCGCCATGCCTGTTCCAACAGGTCGCGGAGCACTTCGCGGCGGACTCGCGAGAGTCGCACCAACACGTACGGGTAGTCCCGGTAATGGTCGGTGATGTAAAAAGTCTCGGGCTCGGCGCTGATCAGGATGTCGCGCTTCAGGAAGTCGATCTTCACGACCAGCGAATCGCCGTCCTCGCGCAACCGCGCGATCAATTTCCCCTTCACTTTGCCCCCGACTTTAAACGCGGGCGTGCCGTAGGAGGTCCCTTCCACCACTTCCGGCAGCGCGAGCGCAAGCTGGCGCGCGGTTTCGAAGGAGACAGGCTTGGACTTTTTCATAGCCGGAATACAGAACTTTCAGACAGGATGGATGGGATTTCCAGGATGAGGAACCAAGCTGGCCTTTCTCGAATGCCAATCCTGACCCACCCAGTCAATCCTGTCGAAAGCTCTGCCCAATGTCGTCTGACTTGATTTAGATAGGTTTGCGATTGCGTATACGGGACAACTAACGGCTGCAGTACGGGGAGCGTGAGCGACCTGCGCCTTGATGATGTGTCTACTGGAATTTATCCGCCCGTTACCGGTGCTCAGGTCGCTCACGCTCCCCGTACTGCGCCGACACTGCGCTGCTTTCCCATACACTGACTTGAAAACCGACCTAGAAGACAAGCTTCAACCCGAACTGGACGCGGCGCGGATCAAAGGCCGCAATAAAGCCGAGCGGCTGCGTGATGCCGCGGTCGCGGCGTCCTTCCAGCCGCACGGTCCCGGCGTTGTAATCGGGCGAGGTCAGGTCGGTGCCGATCACGTCGTTGACCGCCGCGAAGTTCGTCCGGTTGAGCAGGTTGGTCGCTTCGACCAGGAATTCGACGCGCGTCGCCGCGTCACTCTTGATGCGGAAGGCCTTGGTGAAGCGCAAGTCCACGCTGCGGAAGTTCGGGCCGATCCCGGTGTTACGCCCGATGTAAATCAGCCGGTCGTTGGTGTGCGTGTCGCCGTTGGTGTCCGCGCCGGTGTAGAGCGTGAAGGGAATTCCGGAGCGGATGTAGACGATCGGGCTGAGCGAGATGTCGCGCAGCACCACGTTATTGAACGGGCTGGTGAAGACGCCGCTTGCCACGAAGTTGTGACGGATGTCGAAGGACGACAGCCCGCGTTCCAGATTGAGTCGCGTCGGGAAGGCCGCCGCGAACGCCGAGTTGTAATCGGTGATGTCGTCAATCGTCTTGCTGAAGGTGTAGTTGGCCTGGAACTGGAAGTAGTTGGCGAACCGTTTGGTCAAACTGACGGTCATCCCGTGGTAGATCGAATTGGCCGTCGATTCGTAGTTATTGAGTTGCGCGATGGTCGGGTCGATGCGCACGTACGCCGGGCCGAAGGCCGGGCCGCGCGCGTTCGGCGTGGCCGATTCGCGGTAATTGATCTGGTGCGAGCGCTGGAGGTGGACGCCGCGATACACCTGATAGGCCACGTCCAGGCTCAGGTCTCTGGCGATCTGGCGCTGAACCCCTAAGCTACCTTGAATCGAGTAGTTGTTCTTGTAATCCGGATCGGCCTGAAAGATGACGCGATTCAACGCGCCGCGCCCGGTGTTGACGCCGACCGCGTTGAAATCGGCTTCTGAGAGAGATTTGAACGGAAGCTTGCCGATCGAGATACCGTAGGCCCACAGCGCAATAGAGGACTTCGCACCGTCAGACGCCGTCGGCAAGACCTGGTTGATATACAGCCCGCTGTCGTTGAGCAGGTTGGTGACGTAAACGACCTGGTAATTGACCGGCGCGTAATACAGGCCGCCGCCGCCCCGCACGACGGTTTTGTGGTCGCCCGCCACGTCCCAGGCGAAGCCCAGGCGCGGTGAAAAATAAGTACCGTGCGGGATCGGGCTGGGCTCGCCGTCATAATCCACGCGCCCGCCATAATCCACCGTCAACCGCTGATTGACTTTCCAACTGTCCTGGAGGAAGCCTGCCAAATATTGCGCGTTGCCTTTCCAGAGCGGGTTGTTGAAGCCCTGGCGCACGGTCACGGGCAGGCCGAAGTTAAAGCTTTGCAGCCCGGTCAGCGTCGTCCCGGCCGTCAACTGCGTCAGCCGTGCAGTCGTGCAATCGGCGGGGGCCACGCCCGCGGTCGCACAGACTTCTGCGTTGTAGGTCGGCACCAGCGCCGCCGGCACGATCGTGCTCAAGGGGAAGGTGCTGGACGAGAACGTCCAGTCGCCCGAAAACCACAGCTCGTTGCGCACGATGTAGCGCACCGGGCGGTACGATCCGCCGAACTTGATCGAATGATTGCCTTTGATCCAGGCTACGGTGTCTTCCACTTGCAAGCGGTCCTGCAGCGTGTTGAAAGGAGCGGTGAAGTCGCGTCCGAAGCTGCCGAAGGAACCGCCGTCGATGATCAATGACGTGGTCTCGGGGGAGACCGGCTCGGTGAATGCCTTATTGCGCGGCGAAACCTGCACGCGCAGCGTGTTGACGATGTTCGAGCTGAAGTTGTGCGTCCAGGTGCCGAGCGCCGTGTAATCGCGCACGGTCAGCGTGTCGGTGCGGTTCGGGGCGACCAGGTTGATGCTGCCGAGCTGCCCGTTGAAGTTGCGCAGGTACGAAAAGCGCCCGCTGATCGAATCCCTCTCGCTCAGTTGATAGTCGACCTTCGTGATCCAGGAGTTGAGCCGGTCGCGGTTGATGAACGAGCCTTCGTTGCTTTGCAGCAGCTTCAGCGTGTTGGGGTAGCGGTCCGCCGTCGTCGTCAGCGCGGGGACCAGGCTGGCGGCCAGCCCCTTGATCGTCGCGTTGGACGACGTGGCCAGCCGGGCCAGCAGGGCGCTCTGCGCCGCCGAAGGCCGCAGGAAGGGGCTGTTGGTGTAGCTGCGCACCTGCGCGATGTCGGATTTCAGCTTCTCGTAGTTGGTGAAGAAGAAGAGTTTGTTTTTGATGATGGGGCCGCCCAGCGTGAAGCCGGGGTAGATTTGTTGATTGAACGGCTTCTTTTCGCCGGGGCGGAAGTTGACCGGGTTGTGCCCGGAAGTTTTTTGCGAGCGGTAATACACGTAGCCGCTGCCGTGGAATTGGTTGGTCCCGCTTTTGGTCACGACGTTGATGGCCGTGCCGGCGGTGAAGCCGTTTTCGGCCGTCGAACCGTTGCGGTTGACCTGGAACTCCTGCACGGCTTCGGGGCTGATGTTAAAGCGGAGTTGTCCGGACCCGTACTCGTTCTCGCCGCCGTCCACCGTCACCAGATTGTTCCGCCCGTTGCTGCCGCCGATGGAAAAACCGGAGCTGCCGAAGTTAAAGCGCGCCCCGCCTTGCACGCGCGGCGCGGCGGAGCTCGACACGCCCGGCAGCGTGAACACATACGACGTAAAGTCCCGCCCGATGTTCGGCAGGTTCTCGATCTGTTTGGTCTCGATGGTGTTGGCCTGCTGCGTGCGCTCGACCTCGATCAGCGGCGGGGCGGAAGTGACCGTAACTTCGTTCGTCACTTTGGCGACGTCGAGCCTGATGTCGTAAACGGCGGTCTGGCCGATGGTCAGTTGCGCATCCTTGAGCAGGTACTGCGCAAAGCCTGTGGCTTGCACGGTGATCTCGTACAAGCCGGGGCGCAGAGACAAGATCTGAAATTCGCCCTCCGCGTTGGTTCGATCCGTGCGTGTCGTCCCTTGATCCAGATTTTTGGCCGTGACGGTCGCGCCCGCGACGGCCGCGCCTTGCGGGTCGGTCACGGTGCCTTTGACCGTCGCTGACGATACGTCAGCCTGGGCGAAGGCGATGACGATTGAGAAAAGGGAAATGGCGAGCGCCGCGAGGGCGCGGGAAAGTAGCCGGTGCATAGTCGTTCCTCCGTTGATGGGCGTAGCTGGACGCCGTTTTGTACTGACTGGTTGGTTAGTTGGTCGGTTGAAAACTATCCAGCAAAGTTTAGCCGGCGAAGAGAACGTACAGGTTTGCGTTGAAACAGCCGCGGGCTGAAAGCCGGGCAGTAATACCGTCGCAGTAAGGAACCACTGTTATGATTTGCGCGGGCAACATATGCCTGGGCGCGGGGGAAATCAAGCAAATTGCACGAAGGCGGCGGGCGGGCGGCGGCCGTGATAGATCGAGTGCGCAATGCTGACGACATCGGGGGACTGTGCTAAGCTGCGCCGCACTTCACTACGGTTTCAAGTCGCGAAATCTTAAACCCAATTCATTCCGGGAGGCGCGATCCATGATTGTTCCGCTCAACGAATACGATTTTCTCAAGCGCGCGTTGGCCGTTTACGGCCGGCAGGAAGCCGTCGTCTCCGGCGGCCTTCGATTGACCTACAACCAACTGGGCGAGCGCGTGAACCGCTGGGTGAACCTGATGCGATCTTTGGGGGTCGCGCAGGGCGACCGCGTGGCCATCATCTCGCAGAACGACCACCGGATGCTCGACGGCTTTTTCGGCGCGCCTCTGATGGGCGCGGTCTACATGCCGGTCAACTTCCGGCTGATCGCCGACGACTTCAATTACATCCTGAATCACGCCGAGGCTAAAGTTCTGATCGTCGAAGACTGGCTGGCGCCGACGATCGAAATGGTGCGTTCGCAGCTCGAGACGGTCCAGCACTTCCTCACGTTCTCCGACGTCGGCGAGATTCCGCCCGGGTGGCAGGATTACGACGCGATGCTCGACGCGGCTTCCGCCGAAGCGCCCGCGCCCGCCGACGTGGACGAAAACGACATCGCCACGATCCTCTACACCTCGGGCACGACCGGCCGGCCCAAGGGCGTAATGTCCACGCACCGCAACCTGTACATCAACGCCATCAATTCGATCATCGAGTTCGGCCTCAAGCACGACGACACCTACCTGCACACGCTGGCGATGTTCCACTGCAACGGCTGGGGCCTGCCGTACGCGGTGACGGGCGTCGGCGCGAAGCATGTCGTGGTCAAAAAGTACGAACCGGCGGGCTTTTTTGATTTGGTCGCGCGCGAACGAATGACCTTCGCCTGCATGCCGCCGACGATGATCAACATGGCATTGAATCACCCGCTGACCGAAGAGCAGCGCGCCGCCTTGCCGCGCGAGGGCGTGCGCGTGGGGACGGCGGGCTCCGCGCCGCCGATGGCCCTAATCAAAGGGATGCAGGAAAAACTGGGCTGGCAGGTGATTCAGATTTACGGCCTGACCGAAACTTCGCCCTTCCTGACCGTCTCTAAAGTCAAACCGCATATGAAAGACTGGCCGGCGGAAGAGAGGTACCGCGTGCAGACGCGCACCGGCTACACGATGCTCGGCGTCGAAACGCGCGTGGTGGACGAAGAGGGCCGCGACGTGCCGGCGGACGGCCAGACCGTCGGCGAGGTCATCGCCCGCAGCAACGTCGTCATGAAAGGTTACTGGCGCCAGCCCGAGGCCACCGAGGCCGTGATCGCGGACGGATGGTTCCACACGGGCGATATGGCCACGATGGACGCCGAAGGCATGATCGAAATCGTGGACCGCAAGAAAGACCTGATCATTTCGGGCGGCGAAAACATCTCCTCCATCGAAGTCGAAGGCATGCTCTACAAACACCCGTCGGTGCTCGAAGCCGCCTGCATCGCCATCCCCGACGAAAGGTGGGGCGAAGTCCCGGCGGCGCTTGTTGTCCTGAAAGCTGGCCAGACCGCCACCGAAGCCGAGATCATTAGTTTTTGCCGCGACAACCTGGCGCATTACAAATGCCCGAAGTCGGTCAGTTTCATTGACGCCTTGCCGCGCACCGCGACCGGCAAGATTCAGAAGAACCTGCTGCGCGACAAGTATTGGCAGGGGCGCGGAAAGCGTGTAAATTGAGTGCCTGAGAAAGAGAGGTGGCTTATGAGCGTAGTAACCGGAACCCTCGAAATTACAGGCCTGCGAGCCGAAACATTGAAAACTCTTGATGAGAGAGCGCGGAGGTCGGGCAAGACCGCGGAAGAATATGCCCGGGATCTGATTGAGGAAGAGATTTCTTCTAGCGAAATGACATTCGACGAAATCCTTGCGCCGATCCGTAAGCAGGTCGAGGATAGTGGCATACCCGATGAAGAGCTGGACGAACTTTTTATGCGTGCCCGCCGCGATTATTGGCGCGAGCAACAGGAGCATCGGTGAAGCGCGGGAAACCACGAGCCGTTTTCGATTATATGGTCTACCTGCAAGCCGTCGTACGGGAAACTAGTCCTGCGGCGGCTTGCTTGCGTTTAGCCGAAGATCGCCAAATTCATTTATTCATCAGTCGAAAGATTCTCACCGAAGTTCAATCCGTCCTTTGCAGAGATTATATTCGCCAACGGTTCGACTCCATCACTGATAAGAAGACCTCTCAGTTCCTTAATCGGGTGCGAAAGGCTTCAAAGCTTGTCAAATTCATTCCTGACCACTTCGATTATCAGGAGCGAGACGCCAAGGGCGAGCCCTACATCAATCTGGCGGTTGAAGTCCAAGCCGATTACTTGGTGAGCCGGGACAACGACCTGCTCGATTTGATGAACTGGGGTCGCGAGCCTGGACGCGAATTTCAAAAGAGATTTCGCTCCCTCCGGGTTGTGACTCCCGAAGTTTTCCTCGAAGAGCTAAAGGGGACCAACGCGTAGGGATGAACACAATCATCTCCGTCAACAACCTCCAAAAAAGTTACGGCGATGCTTCTGCCTTGCGAGGCATTAGCTTCGAGGTCGAGGTCTCGGAACTGACCGTCATCATCGGCCCGTCCGGCTGCGGCAAATCTACGCTGCTGCGTTGTCTGAACGGGCTGGAACTATTTGACCACGGCGGCGTGCGGATCGGTGACATAAGCCTTGAAATGAACGGCAAGTCACACCACCGCCTGAATACGGAGCTTCGTCACCTGCGCGAAGAGGTTGGGATGGTTTTTCAGAGCTTCAACCTGTTCCCGCACCTGACCGTGCTCGAAAACGCCGTGCTGGCGCCGACCGTCGTCAAAAAAATGAACCGCAAGGAGGCCGAAGAGAAAGCGCGGGGCTTGCTGGCCAAGGTCGGCCTGAAGGACCGAATGGAGTATTACCCGTCGCAGCTTTCCGGCGGGCAGCAGCAGCGGGCGGCGATCGCGCGCGCGCTGACGATGTCGCCGAAAGTCATGCTTTACGACGAACCCACGTCGGCGCTCGACCCCTCGTTAGTCGGCGAGGTGCTCGCCATTATGCGCCAACTCGATGACGAAGGGATGACGCAAGTGGTCGTTACGCACGAAATGAAATTCGCGCGTGAGGTGGCCGACAAAGTTCTGGTGTTGAGCGACGGAGAATTGATCGAAAGCGGTTCGCCTGACGTGATTTTCACTGCGCCGCGCGACGAACGCACGCGCACATTCCTGCAACGATACCTTTGATGAGCAAAAGCCACCTTCAACGACGGCGTTCAGAGTCCCGCCTTCAGGCGGCCGTGGATCGTTTACGATCCGCGTTAGTGTGGCTAAAGCCGCCGCTGCCGGCTAAAGCCGGGACTCTGAACGCCGTCTTACTGATGCTCTCGTTTCTTTGTGCGGTTCTTCCTACCAGGGCGCAAGACCTGCGCTGGGGCGGTGACGCGGAAGGCGGCGCGCCGTACCTGTTGCCGGACCCGAAGGACCCGCGCCGGATCATCGGGTTTGAAATTGATCTGATGAACGCGCTGGCCAAACAGCTCAACCGCAAATCCGTTTTCGTGCAGAACCAGTGGGACGGGCTGATCCCGGGGTTGCAGCGCGGCAATTACGACCTGGCCGTCAACGGCATCGAGATCACGGACGACCGCAAACAGCAGATCAACTTTTCCATCCCCTATTACACCTGCGGCGAGCAGCTCAGCGTCCGCGTCGAAGAAAACTCCATCCATTCGCTGGCTGACCTGAAGGGCAAAGTCGTCGGCACGCTGAAATTCTCGCTCGCGCAGCGCATCCTGGAACAGGCCAAAGGCGAAATGGGCGGCGCGATGGAAATTCGCACCTACGAAAATCAGAGCAACGCCTACGGCGATCTGGCCAACGGCCGCTTGCAAGCCGTCCTGATGGATTGGCCGATTGCGGTGTATTACAGCAAGCCGAATCCGAAGCTGAAGTACACCGGCGAAACCATCGGCCAGATGCAATACGGCATCGGCGTTCGCAAAGAAGATTCCGCCTTGCTCAAACAGGTCAATGACGCGTTGCTGGCGCTGATCAAATCGGGCGAATTGCGGCAGATTTATGACAAGTGGGGCATCTGGAACGACGAAACCGACAAGCTTTTCGCCCAGCTCACGGCGCCGGAACAAAAAGGTGAAGCGCTGAGCGAATTCACACAGGCTGTAACGCAGAAGCTGACCTGGCGCGACCGGCTGAAACGCTACATCAGTTATTTGCCAGCGCTGCTGCTGCAAGGCGCGCCGATGACCTTGCTGATTTCGATCCTGGGGATGGCGCTGGCGATCGCGTTCGGCTTGATGCTGGCGCTCGTAAATTTGTACGCCCCGCAGCCCTTCGCCTGGCTCGCGCGCGCCTACGTCGAGCTGATTCGCGGCACGCCGCTGTTGATCCAACTCTACCTGATCTTTTACGGCTTACCGAATATCGGAATCCGGCTGTCGCCGATTGTGGCCGCGGTCGTAGGGCTGGGGTTGAATTACGCGGCGTACGAGGCCGAAAACTACCGCGCAGGAATTCAAGCCATCCCGCGCGGGCAGATGGAAGCGGCCCTGTCGCTCGGAATGACGCGCGGCAAATCGCTGCGCTACGTCATCGTACCGCAGGCGATGCGGCTGGTGATCCCGCCGGTGACCAACGACTTCATCGCGCTCTTTAAGGATTCCTCGATCGTCTCGGTCATCACGATGGTCGAATTGACGAAAGTGTACGGCCAGTTGGCGGCGACATATTACGATTACATCGGCGCGGGGATTTTGACGGCGGCGATTTACTTCCTGATGGGCCTGCCCTTCGTGCGGCTGGCGCGGTGGGCCGAAAACAGGCTGGCGACCGACAAGCGCGTCGTGGCCAGCGTGGCGACCGCAAAAAAACGGTGGCTCGGCGTCGGGGCCAAGCCAGCCTAAGTGCAGAAGCCAAGACGGGCGCCGCCGCGCCGTCACTTGTTGCCATCGCCGCCGGGCGGGTTCTGCCCGTGATCGTCGTGCATCAGCTTTTGGTTGATGCAAAAGGTCTGACTGTAATCAATGTTGCCGCTGCCGTCGAACACGATCTGCAACAGCCACCCGAACACGTCGCCCGGCCACGACGTAGGCCAATGCCCGGCCTTCGAATGATGGACGCCAAGATCGTGAGCCAGCTTCAAGATCTCACCGTGGTGCCAGCAAATCAGTATGTTGGTATTGTCGTACTGGCCGGGTTGGCTGGGGTGAAGGATCGCGTCCGCTAACTCTTTGTGCTGTTCGTTGGAGTAGTGGGTGTTGGGCTGGATGTTGATGGCCTGCCCCAGTGGCGTAATCGTCAGTTGCGGGCGGTCACTCTTGCCCGAATCGGTTGACGCGAAAAGATAATCGAGTTTGATGGGCGTTGACTTAGCTGGGTAATTCTGAAAATAGACAACGTAAGCTTGCGCGCGTTCCTGCCCGGCCACGGCCAGGCCCGAATCGGTACCCGTCGGCTTTTCGGCGTGGCGGATCAGCAAAATGGTCGTGTTTTTAGGCATCGTACTCTCCCGGCAGTTGGTCTGTCGTTTCTTGCGGAGGGCAACCTCTCCAATGGTTATACCGAGTTTGAAAGGGGAATCGCCTCATCCCTCGGCAGAAATTTTCCCGGGCCACGAAGCGTCAGACGGTGATGACTTCGACCTGCGGCGAGACGGCGGATTTCGGGATCAGCGCGGGCCAGTAGGCGATCACCTCTTCGACTTTCGGCCGCCCGCCGCCGAAGCCCGTCACGGTGGGCGGTCCGCTGAGCGCCAGCGGCGCGATCTCTTTGGTGAAGCGGTCCACCGCGGCCCTGTCTTTGGCGCGCACGCCGACGCGCAGCATCACTTCGGCGATGTCGGGCGATGGCTCTCCCGCCAGGCCTTCGTGCGTGGCATTCACGCCGATGTATTGTGACAGCATTTCGTCGAACTTGAGCCCGATGGATTCCAGCCTTCGCCGCAGCGTCGCGTCCGCGACCTTCGCCTTCGCGTACGCATCTGGCCAGGCGTAAATCAGCCCGCCGACGGCCTTGAACCCATCGGCGAAGCTGACCGAGACTTTGTAAAACTCCGTTGCCGGTTTGCCCTTGATGCCGTGGACGCGGACGCGGTTTTCGCCGTCGGCCTCCAGCCGGATCGTCGTGAAGTCAGCGATGCCATCGGGCGTGATGTAATTTTCGGGGTCGCCCATCTCGTACATCAACTGTTCAGTAACAGTAGCCACGCTGACGCGCCCGCCGGTCTTCGGGTGTTTGGTAATGACGAAGGTGCCGTCTTCATTGGCTTCGGCGATAGGGTAGCCGATGTTCCAGAAGTCAGGGATCGTCTGCCAGTCCACCTGGTGATTGCCGCCGCTGGCCTGCGCGCCGCATTCCAGGATGTGGCCGGCGATGGTCCCCGCCGAAATCTTGTCCCAATCGTTGAGCGCCCAGCCGAATTCGTGAATCAGCGGCCCGAGCGTCAGCCCGGTGTCGGTGCAGCGCCCGGTGACGACGATCTGCGCGCCTTGCGACAGGGCTTCGGCGATCGGCGCGGCGCCGAAATAGACGTTGGCGCTGGCCACGCGCTCACGAACGGTCGAAAGCGGCTCGCCCGTTTCCATATTGTCCAGCGTGATGTCTTGCGCGATAAATTCGTCCAGACGGTCCATGATGTCGTCGCCCGCTACCACGCCGACATTGACTTTGCCGGACAGGCCAAGTTTTTTGACCACTTCGGCCAGGCCCGCCACACAGGCCTGCGGATTGACGCCGCCCGCGTTGGCGACGATCTTGATGTTTTGGTCGAGGCATTTTGGCAGCACACGCGCAACCACAGTCAGAAAATCCCGCGCGTAGCCCGCATTCGGGTCGCGCGCGCGCATCTTCTGCATAATGGACATCGTGATCTCGGCCAGATAATCGAGCGTCAAATAATCAATGGGACCGCGCTCGACCAGATGAATCGGGGCTTCCAGCCAGTCGCCCCAGTAGCCTTGTCCGTTGGCAATGCGGATCGTCTTCATAACTTCTCTTTTCTGTTATGCCGTCTGAATGCCCGCCACGCTATCCAATCCCATCTCTTTGATCAACTGTTCGCGCAGGACGAACTTCTGCACTTTGCCGCTGGCCGTCAGCGGGAACGATTGGACGAAGCGGAAGTGCTTCGGGATTTTGTGGCGGCTGATGCCATCCTTGCAGTAACGGCGCACCTCGTCTTCACTCAATCCCTCGCCGGGCTTCAGACGAATCAGCGCGCAGACCTCTTCGCCCATAAATTCGTCCGGAATGCCGACCACTTGGGCTTCGGCGATTTTCGGGTGGCGCATCAGGAAGGCTTCGATCTCCGCCGGGTAAATGTTTTCGCCTCCGCGGATGATCATATCTTTGACGCGCCCGACAATATTGATGTAACCGTCCGGGCGCATCACCGCCAGATCGCCCGTGTGCAGCCAGCCGCCCGAGTCGAGCGTTTCGGCGGTCTTGTCGGGCATGTTGTAGTAGCCGGCCATATTCGAAAATCCCCGCGACCACAGTTCGCCCGATTCGCCGCACCGGACAGTTTCCCTGGTTCCAGGATTGACGATCTTGATCGAAGTGTGCGGGATCGGCAGGCCGACCGTTGCGGCCTTCAGGTCGAAGCTGTCGGTGTAAAACGACTGGGTCACCGCGCCGCAGGTTTCGGTCATGCCGAAAACGACGGAACAGTCCGCGCCGATGCGCTCTTTGATCTGCTCCATCACGATGACCGGAACGGGCGTCGCGCCGGTGAAGATGCTGCGCAAGCTGGAAAGATCGAATTCGGCGAAGCGTGGATGATTGAGCATCGCCACCAGCATCGTCGGCACGGCGAAGGTGAACGTGCCTTTTTCTTTCTCAAATAACTCAAGCTGTTTGAGGGGGTCGAACGCGATCAGCGGGATCAGCGTGCAGCCCAGATAAACAGAGTAAATGATCGCGCCCAGGCTGCCGGCGACGTGGAAGTAAGGCATCGAAGTGACGTACCGTTCGTCCGCGCGCAGATCGCCGCGCGAACAGGCGATGTGCGACTGATTGATCAGGTTGTGGTGCGTCAGCATCACGGCTTTTGGGAAGCCCGTCGTGCCGCTGGTGTACTGCATCTGCACAACGTCGTGCGGACTGACCTGGGCTTGACGCGCCTTTAACGCTTCGTCAGAAACTTGTGCGGCCAATGCCATGACTTGCGAAAAGAGCGTCACGCCGGGCCTGGGTTCATTCCCGATCAGCACGACCCGCTTCAGTCGCGGCAGCTTCGCCGAATTCAATTCCTGGCCCGGCGGATCGCTCAATTCCTTGATTTCCGGCACGACCGAATAGAGGGCATTGAGGTAGGAATTGCCGCGCAGCTCCTCGATCAGAAACAGGGCCTTGATGTCGCCTTGTTTCAGGGCGTATTCGATCTCCGCCGCGCGGTAGTTGGTGTTGATCGTCACCAGCACGCCGCCGACCTTCGCGATGGCCATTTCCAGGAAGACCCATTCGGGGAGGTTCGTCGCCCACACGGCCACTTTGTCGCCCCTTTCGATGCCGAGCGCCATCAGCCCCTTCGCCAGTTGACTGACCGTATCGCGGTATTGCCGGTACGTCAGCCGCAGGTTCAATCCAAGTTCGGGATAGTTGTAGACGAGGGCTTCTTTGTCGGGCAGCTCCTCGGCGCGCCGATCAAGCAGGTCGCCCAGCGTCAATTCAATCAACTCCGTGCCGAAGTCCTCCGCTTCCCAATGGGCAAGATCGCCTTTGATTGCCATTGTGAAATCTCCGAAAAAAATGGACAGGATGAACAGTATTTTTCAGGATTGACCCTTAATCCTGTTCAATCTAGTAAATCCTGTCTACTTCCTACCTTGCTAATGCATGGTATTCGCGGTTTGGGATCATCCCGGTGCCCGACGCCATGCGGTTGGTGAAGTTGTACATCGCTGCGATTTCGATCACGTCCCAGACCTCTTCCGGCGCGAGGCCGAAGGATTGCAGGTGTTCGATGTCTTCGCGCGACGCGTCGACGGGCGATTCGGTCAACAGCACGGCGAAATCCAGGACGGCTTCCATACGGGGGTCGAGCCCCGCGCGCTTATAATCGAGCGTGATGCGGTCGGCCTTGACCGGGTCGCCGAGCAACTGGCGCAGCGCCGCGCCGTGTGCGACCAGGCAGTACAGACAGCCGTTGGCCATCGAAACCGCGACGGCGATCATCTCGCGTTCGGCGGCGCTCAGGTTCTGGCTCGGTTCGTGCAATTGTTTGTAGTGTGCAAACCAGGCGCTCAGGCGTTCCGGGCGAAAGCTGTAAACGCGGAACACATTCGGCACGAAGCCGATCTTCTCTTTCGCCTTTCTGAACAGGCCTTGCAGGCTCTCGGGCAATTGGTCTTCCGTTGGGATTGGGAACCAACTGATCTGTTCTTCCTGCGGCGCAGTCGTGGGTTGGGTCATAGTTGACGGACTCCTGTTCAACTCTCGAAACTTCCGTGGCGGCCCGCGCCGCCCGCGAATCGCGCCGCGCCGTCTCGCCCGCCGGCCTCGAGCGATTTTAAGCCGTGATCGAATTCGTTCAGCAGCGCTTCGGGAAAGCCCAGATCGAACTGTTCGTACGCCGACAGCCGGTCCTGGCGCAGACAGACTTGCGGCAGCGCGGCCAGTTGCGCGGCCAACTTTTCGGCCTCTTCGCGCGCTGTACCTTTCTCTACGACGCGATTGACCAATCCGATTTGTAGCGCCTCCTGCGCGTCCACCGGGCGGCCCGTCAGGATCAGATCGAGCGCGCGACTTAGGCCGATCAGGCGCGGCAGACGAATGGTCCCGCCGTCGATCAGCGGCACGCCCCAGCGGCGGCAAAACACGCCCATCACCGCGCCCGCTTCCGCCACGCGCATGTCACACCACAGCGCCAACTCCAGGCCGCCCGCGACCGCGTACCCGGAGATCGCCGCAATGACCGGTTTGCTGAGCAACATCCGGCTCGGCCCCATCGGCCCGTCGCCCGCCGGGTCGATGCGATTGCCGCGGCCTTCGGCGATGGCCTTCAGGTCCGCGCCCGCGCAGAACGTCCCGCCCGCGCCGACCAGCACCGCGACCGAGGCGGATTCATCCGCGTCGAATTCGCGGAAGGCATCGGTCAAAGCTTCCGCCGTCGCGCGGTCCACCGCGTTGCGGACTTCGGGACGGTTGAGGATAACGGTGGTGATGGCGCCGTTCTTTTCGATGGAAATTGGCATAAGCATCCGGGAGGAAGAAGAGAGTACGAAACAAACGAAAATGACGAAATAAACGGAACTTTCTTTCCAATCCGGGTTCGACTGTTTCGTCATTTTCGTTTGACTCGTACCCTCAGTTCCATCTCCTTAGAGTCTCGCCTGTTTGGCGATGATCTCCTTCATAATTTCCGACGCGCCGCCGCCGATGGTGTTCAATCGCGCGTCGCGCCAGGCGCGCCCGATCGGGTATTCGGTCGTGTAGGCGAAACCGCCCATAATCTGCATGCAGTCGTACATCACCTTCTGATCCAGTTCGCAGCAGAAGAGCTTGGCCATCGTGATTTCGCGCACGGCCGGTTCGCCGCGGTTGGTCAGGTCCAGGGCGCGGTAACACAACCATTTTGCCGCTTCGATGCTGGCCATGTGCTCGGCGAATTTGTGCCGCCAGACCTGGAACGAGCCGACGGGCTGACCGAAGGCTTTACGCTCTTTGCCGTAGTTGATGGCGTATTCCAGCGCGCGCTCCATCTTGTAGACCGCGCCCAGCGCCGCCACCAGCCGCTCGCCCTGGAAGTTGTGCATCACGTAATAAAAGCCCTTGTTCAATTCGCCCAGCAAATAACGCCGGGGGATGCGGCAGTTGTCGAAAAACAACTCGGCCGTGTCCGACGAAAGGTTGCCGATCTTTTTCAGTTTTTTGCCGACCGAGAAGCCGGGCGTTTTCGTTGGGAAAATGACGAAGGAGATGCCCTTGTGGCCTTCCTCGCCGGTGCGCACGGCCAGCAGGATGAAGTCGGCGCGCGTGCCGTTGGTAATCCACAGCTTCTGGCCGGAGATGACGAAATCATCTCCGTCAATGCGGGCGCGGGTTTTGATGGCGGCTACGTCCGAACCGCCGCTGGGCTCGCTGATGCCGAGCGCGGCGATGTAATCCCCGGCGACGGCGGGCTTCAGAAACTCTTCGCGCTGCTCGTCGGTGCCGAGCTCCTCCAGCACGGGCAGCGTCATGTCCGATTGCACCATCAGCGCCATCGCCACGCCGCCGTTGTTGGCGTACGACAGCCCTTCCAAATACGCCGCCGTCGCCCACCAATCCAGTCCGTTGCCGCCCCACCGCGGATCGGTGCGGATGCCGAACAGGCCCAGGTCGCCGGCCCTTTTGAACAACTCGCGCGGGAAGATGCCCGCCTCGTCCCACTCTTCGGCGTGCGGGGCGATTTCGCGCTCGCAGAACTGTTGGACCGTCTCGCGCAACATCGCGTGCTCTTCGGTGAAGTAAGGGAAAGTCGGTGCTTCCGCCATCTGGGTCTTCGTCGCCTGTGACATATGGTTTGTGCCTCCGCTGAAATGGGTCGGATTTTATTGGTCGTCAGAACGCTCTATTTGAAGAAGGGAAGCCGGCGCCACGGCCGACGCGCCGGAAAGTATCACAGCCGACTCATCGAAGCCATAGATCGAGTGGTGTTGTGGGGTCGGAAATGCCGGATCGCGCACGGATGGTCCGCGATCCGGCGCGGCAGTTTTATTTCGCCGCAGTAGCTTTGCGCGGGATCTTCTCGTCACGCACCGCGGCGTTGTACAGGAAGGCGGCGATGATCGTGGAGGACTGTTTCATGTCGTCGGCCTGGATGCGGTCGAACACGTCCATGTTGGAATGGTGCGAGCGCGTGTCGTATTCGATCGGGTCCTGAATGAATTGGAAGCCGGGCAGGCCGATGCCGTCGAACGACAAATGATCGGTGCCGCCGGTGTTGGCGATGGTCAGCGTGGTCGCGCCCATGTCGGCGAAGGGCATCAGCCAATCGCGGAAGATGGGACGTACGGCTTCGTTGCCTTGCAGATAAACACCGCGAATCTTGCCCGTGCCGTTGTCCAGGTTGAAATACACGGACAGCTTTTCGTATTCGGGCTTGGTGTTGATCTTCGCCGCCGGGCCCCCGCCCATCATCGCGGCCATCTCGGCCTGCGGCGACCCGGCGTCGCCCCGCGCGCCGAAATGATCTTTGACGTAGGCGCGCGAGCCGAACAGGCCTTGCTCTTCGCCGCTCCACAGGCCCACGCGGATCGTGCGGCGCGGCTGCAGGTTGAGGGCCTTCAGGATGCGCACGGCCTCCATCGCCGCCGCGCAGCCCGCGCCGTTGTCGGTCGCGCCCGTGCCGCTGTGCCACGAATCCATGTGCGCGCCGACCATGACGATCTCGTCCTTTTTGTCCGTGCCGGGGATTTCGGCGATCGTGTTGTAGGCGTTCAAATCGTCGCCGTGGAACTGCACGTCCAGGTTGATGCGCGCCTGCAGCCTTTCGCCGGCCTGAATCATGCGGATCAGCCGGTTGCAGTGTTCGATCGCGATGGTCACCTGCGGCAGGTTGGCGGGCGCGTCCTTGTCCCAGGGGTTCACGCGGCCCATAAACAAATCCATCATCGCTTCCATCGGCGAGCCGGACTTGACTTCTTTCGGCACGGCGGCGTTTTCCAGAAAGATCGTGCCGCCGTCGCCAGAACGCGAGGGCGACAAAATCAGCGCCGCGCCTTCGTCCAGAAAGAATTTCATCTTCTTGGCGTCGAAGATGGCCGCGTTGATGAACTCCTTCATCCGCGGGTCGTTCATCATGGCCATTGGGCCGCCGGCGCGGTCTTTGGCCGGGTCTTGCGCGTCGGCCAGTCGCAACAGGTCTTTTTCCGCCAGGCGGCGGCCCGGTGCTTCGAAGCGCGCTTTGACCTCGTTAATTGGCGAGGCGAGCACGATTTTGCCTGTGAGCGCACCCTTGAATTTCGCCAGCCCGGCTTCGTCCTTGGCATCCACATAAACGACGTCCGCCGTGAGAGGACCGTTGGTGCCGAGCGACCAGGCTTTCGGGTACGCGATCAGCGGGATGGCTTGCGGCGCGACGATCTCCGCCGAAAAGGATTTCAGCGACCAGCCGCGACCGAACGGCCCCCACGATTCCAAATGCGCGTTCTCCAAGCCCCACTCTTTCATCTTGTCACGCGTCCATTCGTTGGCGCGCTTCAGATTGGGCGACGCCGTCAGGCGCGGGCCAATCACATCCGTCAGATAGCTCAAGGTCTGCATCACCTGCGAGCGGTTCATGCCTTCATCTTTGATGCGTTCGATGGGGTCGTTGGAATTTTTAGGTTGTGTCTGCTGCGCCTGCCGCGCGCCCGCCGGCCAGCCGGTCAGCGTCAGCGCGAAGAGCAAAATGACGGTAAGAAATTTTTGGCGGGTCATAAAGTTGATCTCCTGTTTGGGGTTTGATGGGAAAGTTCAGAGCCCTTCGAGGTCAAAGGCCCAAGACGGCCAGTACCCAGGCTTCAGCTACGCGAATGTCTGTTGCCGCGACTGTACGATCGTCAGGATTCGGCCAACGACTTCGTCAACCGTCATCGCCGACGAATCCACGTGGGTCGCGTCATCGGCCACGGTCAGCGGCGAATCTTCGCGCGTGCGGTCGCGGTAATCGCGCTCTTCGATCTCGCGCTTCATGTGGTCGAATGAGGGGACGGCGACGCCGCGGGCCGTGTCCTCTTCGAAGCGGCGCTGGGCGCGCGCTTCGGCGGTCGCGTCGAGGTAGATTTTGACGTCGGCGTCGGGGAAGACCTGCGTGCCGATGTCGCGGCCCTCCATCACCACGCCGCCCGCGCGGCCCATCTCTTGTTGCCGGGCGACCAGCGCGCGCCGCACCGCCGGGATGGCCGAAACGATCGAGGCCGCCTGGCTGATCTGCGGCGTGGCGATCTCTTCGGTCACGTCGCGCCCGTCCACCAGCACGCGCATCGCGTTGACCGTGCCGGTCAGTTCGATCAATGAATCCTCGGCCAGCTTGCCGATGCGATCCCGGTCATCAAGCGGAAGACCTTGCTGCAAGGCCTTCCACGCCACCGCGCGGTACATCGCGCCGGTGTTGATGAACAGGTAGCCGAGCCGTCCGGCCACCCGTCTGGCGATCGTGCTTTTGCCCGCGCCCGCCGGCCCGTCAATGGCGATGATTGGTCTTCGTCCAGTCAAACGTTCACGACAGGATTTACAGGATTGATCAGGATTGAGGTTAAATCCTGAAAAATCTTGTCAATCCTGTCTACCTCCTCTTCATCATTGAACGATGTCTTTTACGGTTTGCAGCGTCCGTTCGATGTCGTCGCGGCTGACGTCGTAATGCGTGACCATGCGCATTTCGCGCGGGTTGATGCCGTTGGCCAGCACGCCGCGGGCTTTCAACTCGGCGGAGAACTGTGCCGTCGTCAGCCCCGTCCCTGCGATGTCGAAGATGACAATGTTCGTCTGCGTGCGTTCGGGGTCAATCGTCACGCCGCGCAGGCTCGCCACGCCTTCGGCCAGGCGGCGCGCGTTGTGGTGGTCTTCAACCAGGACCTTCGGCGATTCTTCCAGGGCGATCATTCCGGCGGCGGCCAGCACGCCCACCTGCCGCATCCCGCCGCCCAGCATCTTGCGAACGCTGACGGCCTCCTTGATGAATTCCTTCCTGCCGACGATCAGCGAGCCGACCGGCGCGCCCAGGCCCTTTGACAAACAGAACATCACCGAATCGAAGGGCCGCGCCATTTCGGCGACGGTCGTGCCGAGTGCGAGCGCCGCGTTGAAGATGCGCGCGCCGTCCAGGTGCACGGGCAGACCGAGCGCGTGCGCACGCTCGCAGATGTCGTTCATCACGGCCAGCGGCATCACCGCGCCGCCCGCCATGTTGTGCGAATTTTCGAGCGCAACGAGCGAGGTCGGCGTGACGTAATACGGCGCACTGTGATGAATGGCCGGCGCGATCAGATCCCAATTGAGCATGCCGTCCACCCCGCGCACGGGCCGGAACGTCACGCCCGAAATCACCGCCGACGCCCCCATCTCGTAATTGAGAATGTGGCTGCGCTCTTCCAGCACGACTTCGGTGCCGGGGCGCGCGTGCAGCCGCACGCAAATCTGGTTGCCCATTGTGCCGGAGGGGACGAACAGCGCGGCCTCTTTGCCGAAGATTTCCGCCGCGCGCTCCTGCAAGCAGTTAACAGTCGGGTCTTCCCCGTACACGTCATCGCCGACTTCGGCCTCGGCCATCGCGCGGCGCATTGCGGGCGTAGGCGTCGTAACGGTGTCGCTTCTTAAATCGATCAGTTTCATTTCGATTTTAAATTTTAAATTTGAGATTTAGGATTCGAGGTGGCGGCCTTACACGAATGCCGCGAAGACTTCGTTGGCCAGCACCGTGCCCGCGCGAGAAATCTTCAACACGTCGCCATTCAGCTCGATCAAGCCCGCTTCGCCGAGCCGCGCCAGCTCCTCACCGTACCGCTCCGCCACTCGCACGCCGAAGCGTCTTTCATGCTCGCGCAGGTTGACGCCCTCTTTCAGCCGCAATCGCAGGAACAGGTTTTCGCTCTGCCGGTCTTCGTCATCGAGTTCGACCATTTCGGCCACGGGCGACGCGCCGCCTTCGACCTTCGACAGGTATTCGTGAATGTTGCGCGTGTTCGACCAGCGCGTCCGGCCGTCGTAGCCGGCCGCCGACACGCCGAAGGCCCAATACGGTGCGCCCGTCCAGTATTTCAGGTTGTGGCGAGATTCGAAGCCGGGCCGCGCCCAGTTGGAGATTTCGTAATGTTCAAAGCCGTGCCGCCCGGCCTCGTCTTTCAGCGCGAAATACATCTCGACGGTCAGCTCGTCGTCAATCGCGCGCAACTCGCCGCGGTTGATGCGGTGCAGCAACGGCGCGTCCTTGTACAGTTCCAACAGGTAAACCGACAAGTGATCCGGTTCGAGCGCGAAGGCTTCCTCGAGGTTGCGCCGCCACGTCCCCATTTTTTGTTCGGGCAGCCCGGCGATCAAATCAATACTGACGTTGCCGAAGCCGGCGGCGCGAGCGCTCCGGACGGCCTCTCGCGCGTCTTCGGCAGAGTGCGAACGCCCGATCATTTGAAGTTCACCGTCGTCGAACGATTGCACGCCGAAGCTCAGGCGGTTGATGCCGCTGGCGCGCAAGCCTTCTAGAAACCCCTGCGAGATCGTGCCCGGATTGGCCTCGCTGGTGATTTCGGCGCCCGGCGCGACGTCGAACTTGTGGCGGCAGAGTTTGAGAATCCCGGACAGTTGCTCGACTGAAAGCGTCGTCGGCGTACCGCCGCCGAAATAAATCGTGTCCACGGAACGCATCTCCGGCTTGCCTTCCGCGCGCTCAATCTCCGCCGCTAGCGCCGCCACGTAGCGCCGCGCCATTTCGGATTCGTACCCGCCCGTCGCAAAGTTGCAGTAATGGCAGCGCGTTTCGCAGAACGGAATGTGGATGTAGATGCCCGCGAGCTGATTCATAAAGAACAGCAGTATAGCCGCCGCGTCCTTCCGCGCTCAAACGAGTGTGCCTTGGTCCGGAAGCCGTAAGCGGTAGCGACCGGGTGAGTCTCTGTAGAGCACATCGTACGAACTACCGAAACACCCGGTCGCTACCGCTTACGGCTTCTGTACCGTGGTCCGTCGCAACATTACGAGTACCGATTTAAGCCAGAGGAATAACCACGTCGCGAACACCAGCCACGCCACGATTGAAGCAATGCGCGCCGCGCGTTCCGAGGCGCTACGAACTTCAAAATCCAGCGCCAGTCTGTGCCGCCCCGCCGGAAGCTCAAGCAGCATCAAGTCCGTCCCGGGCTCGGCTTGAGGCTCAATTTCACGCCCGTCCAGCCGCATGACCCAGTTCGGGTATTTATAAGTTGCGACGCGCGCCCGCGCGGCCGTTTCGCCCTCGATCAAAAATTCCCTGTGCTCGGTTGTCAGCTTCGTTGATACGACGCGGCCTGTGCTGTCCAACAAACTCAACCCGCCGTGCTGTGTCGCCGGTGGATACAACATAAAATCCGAACCGGGTGGGCGGAAGTAGATTTGATTGGCGGTGTAGGGCAGGTACTTCAGATCGTCTTCATTCTGCAGCCGCTTGCCTTCCTGAATGGGAATGGGCTGCAGGCCGGGGGCGGCGAGCAAGTTTGCCACCTGCTCGCGCGTGATGCCTTTTTCATCCAGCCGCACGATCATCACGGTGAAAATCGCACAGGCGATCACCAGCCATGTCAAACACGCGGCCAGCAGCATTCGGGGCCGCTTCTTCATTCGCGGCCAGCATTCCGCCGCGGCGGCCGCAAGCAGCGCGCAGCCAATCGCGACGAAGGGTTGGAAGCGCCAGTGAAATTGAACGAACTTCAAACCGGGCAGGTAGCGCCACAACAGGTCCGAGGCTGGTAGCGAAATAAACAATCCGAAGCCCGCGAGCAGCGCGCCGAACCAGACCAGCGGCGACAGCCGGTCGCGCCGCCAGGCAGGCCGGCACAGCAACACCAGCAAAACGGCGGTGCCGGTCTGCGCCAGCGTCAAATAGCTGGTGAAATCGTTGACGCCTGCCCACGCCTGTCGGTAACGGCTGGTGTCAGTCGAGCGCGCAAACAGAAAATAGTTGCGGTAATCCTGCTGAACGATCTGCAATTTCAACTGCACCCAATCGGCCTCGACCGCCTGCGGCCACAAAAAGAACGCCGTCAGCAGCAGCGTGAGCGCGCCCGCGCCCGCCAACCGCAGCAATCCGCGCCAGCCCGCGCGCGGCAGCCACGCCAGCGCCATCAGTCCGATCGCCAGCCCCGTCAAATACGTGCTGATCGCGTGCGTCAGGATGACGGTGCTGAAACTCGCGGCGAAGATCGCCAGCCCGCTCCGCACACGCTCGCCGGCGAGCAGCCGGTGCGCGCCGAGTAACGCCAGCGGCACGAAGCTTAGCGCAAACGCATTCGCCAAAAACGCGCGGTGCAAACAAATCAACGGGTAGGCCGGCAGCAACACAAATCCGAGCGAAACCGGCAAACTGAGCCGCCGCGGAAAGAACTCACGGCCGAGCAAATACGCATTCGCCTGCGCGACGACCAGCGCCAGAAACGTGACGGCCTTGATCGAACCCAGCACGCTCAAGGACAGCAGCTTGGCCAGCACGGCGCTCGCCAGGTAACAGTTCGGCGGGTAAAACGTGAACAGCGCATCGCCGCGCCCGCCGTCCAGCAAACCCGCCCAGCGCGGCAGCCAGTCGCCTTCGCCGAAGCTCTGCGCGTAGGCCCGCGTGATGTGGTAATGCAGCGGCAGATCGCCCTGGATGCCGAAGGCCGTGTGTGTCAGCCGCCACAAGGTCAACAGCGCGGCGACCGCCAGCCACAGCAACACAAGGCCGGGTAGACGCGGGAGCCGGTTGCGCGAACTGTCAGTTTGCGTCGATTGAAGGGAGGGCTTTTCCAGGAAACGAGGCTGCACGGTCGGTTCGTGTCTCACAGAAGGTTTTGCGCCGGCGCACGAATGATTTGCACCTGGATGACGCAAACTGACAGCCTGGCCCGTTAGGCGAAGGCAACCGATCCCTGGCTCCTGGACCCTGCCCTCTGAAATCCAAATGCACCTTGAACTCTGAGAGGGTTGATGTGCCGGGGACTAGCGCTCAGAGGTGAGGGATTAGTCCCCGCGCGCTCCGAGCAGTGGTTTGGAGCTATCAGCTTGCGCAATAACAGAAAATGGGCTCAGCTACTCCAGGCTCAGCAGCGCCAGCGAGCTTTCGTCCTTCACCACGATCCGCTTGCCGACGATGGCCGGGTGCGCCCAGGTCGGTGAGTCTGCGACTTTATACTTTTTGATCACGCTGGCGCCCTTGGCGGCGGTGCTGGTGACGATCAGTTCGGCGTCGTTGGTCAGTGCGAAGAGGGTGTTGCCCGCGATCAGCATGGCCGCGTTCTCGCCCTCGCGCGGGTCGCCCGTCCACAGCGTCTTGCCGCTGGCGGCGTCCAGGCAGAAGAACTGCCCCTTGTTCTTGTGCGACATCCCGAACAGCAGATTGCCTGACAGCACGGGCGAATTCATATACATCGAAACTTCTTTGTTGTGCCATACCGTCTCGGCCGCCCACTTGTTGTCCTTCCAGCCGACGCGCACGGCGAAGACGCCCTTGTTGATGCCGGAAAAGATCAGCAGGTCATTGTAGACGACGGGCGTGACGATGTTCTGCGCGTATTCGGTCTCGAACGGGATCTTCCACAGCAACCCGCCGTTGTCCTCCCAGATGCCGACGATGTTTTTTTGCGATTGCGTGACCACCTGCCGCTTGCCCGCGATTTCGACGATGATCGGCGAAGCGTACCCGGGGCCGTCTTCCGCCCAGGTCCATTTTTCCGCGCCGGTGGCCGCGTCCATCGCCACCATCCCGCCCTGGTCGTTGCCGCCCGCGTGAACGATTACCGTCCCGCGGTCCACCACCGGCGACATCGCTGTGCCGAACAGCGGCGCTTTGGCCCCGAACTTCTGCCCAAAATCTTTCCGCCAAACCAGCTTGCCCGTGGCCGCGTCGTAACATGACAGGACGCCTGTGATACCCAGCGTGTATAGCTTGCCGCTGTCAAACACCGGCGTGGATTTCGGCCCCTTGCCGTGGCCCGCCGCCGCCGGATTTACCGTGTAGGCGATCGGGTAGCTGTCCTGCCAGAGGCGCTTGCCGGTTTCCAGGTCGAATGCCGACACGACTTCGTTTTCGCCTTGCCGCGCGTGCTGGTAGATGCGGTTGCCGACCACCAGCGGGGACGAATGGCCGATGCCGACCGCGACTTTCCATTTTGTCCGTAACTGTTCGGGCCAGACCTTCGGCGCGACGAAGCCCGCGACCACGCCGTCGCGGTTCGTGCCGCGCCACTGCGCCCAATCCTGCGATGATGCCGGAAGGCAAATGGCAATGGTGAAAAGCAGCAAAGACAAGCCCAAAGTTTTATAGCGAAGCATCAGATTCTCCTTCCGATTATTCAGTCCGTAAGGACGCCAGCAGCGGCGCACGAACGGCGGCGATGACGGCCAGCAGCGAAGCGGCCAACCCGGTTACCAAAACGGCCAGCAGTAACAACCCCAGCGAGATCGCGGAGAGATGTCCGCCGCGCGCGACGAAGGCCGGCGCAATCGCGACGAATGCACATAGCACACCACTTAATAACCCGCAGCCCAGCAGCAGCGCATTTTCGGCCACCACCATCAGCGACAAATGGGATGATTGATACCCGACCGCGCGCAGCAACGCCAGCTCTTTTCTGCGCTCCAGCACGTTGCGCAACAGCACCGTCGCCAGTCCCAGCGTCCCGAGCAGCAGGCCCAAGCCCCCGAGCGTTTGAAACGTGGACAGGTAGGTGTTTTCGACCTGATGAAAACTGGCCAGCTTCTCTCCGGTGGAGATGGCGTCGAAGCCGAAATCCGAAAGCTTGTCTTCGAGCGCCGCGGCGGTCTTTGTCGGATCGCCGCCTTCAATTAAAAAGACGCGGTAGCCCTGCTGGTCGGGGAAGAGCTTGATGAAGTTTGCTTCGGACATCAGCAACTCGCCTTGCAGCACGCTGTCCGCGAGCGCGCCGACGACCCTCAATTTTACCGGCGCGCCGTCGCTCGCCGTCAGCGCCGTCTCATCGCCGACCTTCAAATGCAGGACGTAAGTTAGTGAATTGGCGTCGGCGATCACGGGTACCGGATCCCGAATCTCAGATTTCAAATTTCCGATTTGAGATTTGTTATTCAGCAACAGCCACGGGTTCGCTTTCTCTTCGGCAGTTTGCGCCAGCGAGTCGGCAAAAGAAAAGCGATTTTCGCGGATGAATCCTTCCGTCGCGCCCAGCACGCGCGGGTTGCGCGGCGCGTATAGATTCAGGCAACTGGCATCGTCGCCCGGGCGCAATCGAAACCGCGTCAGCCGCACGTTTTCGAACGTGTCGTCCGCGAGACCCAACTCTTCGCGCCCCTGCGGACTGTTCGGGTCGTGAACGATGGGCAGCAAGGAGTCTGCCATTAGCGGGTACCCGCCGGTGCCGGACTTTTTCTCGAGCGTCGCGGCCTGGCCGCCGTGCCGAAACGCATCCACCGAGACGATGATGAACGCCGCCGACGCGACCAGCGCGATGCACAGCACGCTGCGGCCGGGGCGTATGGCCGCGTTGCGGAACCCCATCCGCAGGATCGGCGCGAAGCCCTGCCCGTGAATCGTCGCCCGCTTGTCGCTCTTCAGCCACGACGACCAGAAGAACAGGACCGCGACCAACAAGAACGTCCCCGCGCCAAAAAATCCGCCCGTCTGCCCGATGAATTTCGAGCTCGCCAGCATCGCCACGCCGAGAAGTGCAAAGAAGATGGCAGCAAGACGCGGCGACACGGCGGGGCGGCGGCGCGGCGATTTTTTGCCTGCGACCTCAATGTCATTGACGGCCGCGCCCGCCAGCAAGCTGCGCGGCGACGCTTTACGCAGCGAACGGAGCGTCAGCCAGATGCAGACGAGCGCCGTGATCACGCCAGAAACCGCGCCGATCAACAACGACAGTGGCGAGACGTGCAGCCGCAGCAGCGTCGTGCCGACTGCCCCCACCCACCAGGTGCGCAGGCCGAACATCATCAGCCAGCCGTACGCGATTGCGCCAACCAGGCCCAGCACGCTGCCGATAACGGCCAACAACAGCCCTTCGCGCAGGAAGAGCGAACGGACCTGCTTGATCGAAAAGCCGATGGCGCGCAGCAAGCCCACCTCGCGCAGCCGCTGCTCAATGCCGAGTTTGAAAAACAGGCTGGTCAGCAGCAGGGCCGAGATGACCAGGAAGAAACTGAAGTAGGCGAAGTATTCGCCGAAATCCGTCGCGCCGCGCGAGGCCGCGAGGCTCTGCGATTTGACCGCCTGCACGGTCAAGCCCATCTGCGCCGGGTCGAGCGAAGCGCGCAGTTGCCGCTCGAAATCTTGCCTCATTGTTTCAACATCCCGCTCAATCGCCGCGCTCGTAGTTCCGCCTTCAGGCGGCTGACTTTGTGAAGCACGACTGCCGCCTGAAGGCGGAACTACGAGCGCGGTTTCCCGCGCGGCCGGGAAGATTCGAATCGAGGTCAGCTTGCCGTAGCGTGTAGCCCACAACTTCTGCCCGGCGGCCAGCGGGATGAAGGCCTTCGGCGTCGTGCGGTACTTGTCCCAATACTCCTCATCGATTTTGCGGACGCGGCCAAGGTCAACGGGGAACGGCGGGTCCCAATCGGCAAGGCTCTTTGCTTCGGTGATGCCGGGGTATTCGGGCGCGAGGTTGCGGTCGGCGGCCAGGCCCTGCATCGGCACAATGGCTTCCAGTTTGAACGTCGCCCGCTGAATATCAATCCGGCCTTCCACTTTCCAAACGTAATATTCAAACGTCAATTCGTCGCCCGCCTTCGCGCCCAGGTCGCGCGCCGCCCAATCGTTGAGCGCCACGCCTTGTGGCGAAAGCGCCGCCAGTTCGTTTTGCTCGACGCCTGTGACCAACGAGTACGGAATCTCTCTGTCGCCATCGCGGATCGTGTTGGCCAGGTAAGTCAGAAACGACGCCGTCTGCAGGTGCAACTTTTCCGCGGCTGCTTTCGCTTTGGCGGCAAGCGTGTCGTTGATTACAGCGCTGTCACTTTCGAGCGCGACGGCCTGCCGCCCATTCACCGTGCGCAGCTTCAGGCCCAGATCGGCCAGCGTGAATTTGTCTTTGATGATCGCTTCGGCGGCTTGCGGGGGTGGATTGTTTTTCGCCGACAGCAAAATCGCGTTGGCTTTGCCGTCCTGCTCGATGTTCCGTTGCAGTTTTTTGAGCGGGAGAAAGATGGCTCGAACCGCGCCCTGCTGCGGGCGCAGCGAGAATTCGCCGATCGTGCCCGCGGGCAGGCTCTCGCGCATGGTCAGCCGGACGGTGTGGCCCAGGTCGTCTTTGCGGCTGTGCAGCGATTCGATCGGGATGGCCGAAGGCTTTTCAATGCGCAGGACGAGGGTGTCGCCGGGCCTCGCGCCGATTTCAGAGGCCAGCGCCGCGCTCGTCGCCACGTCGTTGCCGTCGGGCGGCGCGACCGAGGAGCCGTTGAATTTCCAGAAGCGTTCGTCCACGCCGTACACCGCCACGCCGCCCGCGCGGGCGTTCGTGTCGCCGTGCGTGACCACGCCTTCGATCGCGATCAGCGGGCAGGCGTCGTTGAAGCTTGCCGCGAAGTTTGGGTGCGATTTCAGATCATCTGACAACTGTTCGCGAAAGAATCCTGTCGAGGCGACGAGCAGATCGGTTTTGCCCAGCCGCGCCAGCACGAGGTCGCGCAAAGAGGCGCGCACCGAATCGCCGACCAGCAAGGCTCCGGCCAGCACGGCGACGGCAGTGGCGACGCCCAGGATGACGGCCAGATTCGTCCGTTTGAAGTAAGCCAGACTACGTGTGACGAGGGTTGAAAAATTCATGAGGTGCGGCGCAGGGTTCTGTCGATCAACTCATACCGGGTCGGGAAATTTGCCGCCAGGTCCGCGCTGTGCGTGACGACGACGAGGATGGTCTGCTGTTGCCGGTGCAGGTCCAGCAGCAAGCCGGCCACCGTTTCCGCCGTGTCGTGATCCAGATTGCCGGTCGGTTCGTCACACAGCAATAAAACAGGTTCGTTGATCAGCGCGCGGGCGATGGCCACGCGCTGTTTTTCGCCGCCGGATAACTCCGCCGGCCGATGGTCCAACCGTTCGGACAGGCCGACCTTGTCCAGCAGCGATTTCGCCCGCCCCGTCGTGTCGGCTTTCCCGTTGCGCGCCACCAGCGTCGGCGTCAGCACATTTTCCAGCACGGAACATTGCGGCAGCAGGCAGTGGTCTTGAAAGACGAAGCCGATCTTCTGGTTGCGAAAAGCGGCGAGTTTTGGTTCGTCCAGTTCGAACGGGTTCTGCCCGTCGAGCGTGACGGTGCCGTCGGAGGGCGGCTCCAACGCGCCCAGCAGATACAGCAGTGTGCTTTTGCCGCTGCCCGAGGGGCCCATCACGGCGACGGCTTCGCCGCGCTGTAACGTCAGGGTGACACGGTCGAGGATCGGCAGGCGTCCGCGCGGCGTCGCATAGTCTTTGGTCAGATTGTTGAGTTGAAGCATGCGCGGTGGATTTTAGGAGAAGACGGGGAGAAACGGAAAAGGAGAAACGGCCAGAGAAAAGTCTTTCGCCGGTTTCGTGATTTCCGACTGCTCCGGATACTCCATCTCTTTTGCAGAGATTTCAGTTTTGGGAAGTCGCATTCCCAGAAGCGGACAACGCCCCGGTCTTTCGTTTTTCAGCCAAAACGTTAAACTTGAGCAGTACGGCAATTTATCTTCTTCCGAATTTGCCCCGCGCGCTGGCACGAGAATTGGCTAAGCGTGTCGGAGAAGAGAAAGTATTTTTCCGCATAAAATCTGGGCGCGAGCGTCTCGCGCGGGTTTGGGAGTTCTTATGGATAAACCTCGTGATAAATCAGTGGCGCGCAATCGCAAGATTCGCCGCGTGGTCTATATCGTCCTGGCGCTGGCCGCCATCGGCGGCGTGAGTTTTTGGTTGGCGAAATTGAAGCCGGCGGCGCAGACCGTCGAGGCCTCGACCGTCATCTCCGACACCGTCAAACAAGGCGAATTGATTTGCAACGTGCGGGGCCTGGGTACTTTGGTGCCGGAAGAGATCGTCTGGATTCCGGCGACGACCAGCGGGCGCGTCGATAAACGCCTGGTCCTGCCCGGCACGACTGTCACCCCGGACACAGTAATTTTTGAGCTGAGCAACCCTGAATTGCAGCAGCAACTGCTCGACGCCGAGCTGCAGTTCAAGTCCGCCGAGGCGGCCTATGTCAATCGCAAGGTGGATCTGGAGACGCAACTCCTCAACCAGAAGGCGCAGGCCGCCACCGTACAGTCCGATTATTCGCAGGCGAAGCTTTCCGTCGATTCCTACGGGGAGCTGACCAAACAGGGGCTGTATTCGGAATTGCTCTACAAGCAACTGAAGGCGAAGGCCGAAGAGCTGGAGCAGCGGAACGAGCTGGAGCAGAAGCGCATCGCCATGAGCACCGAGGCGATGAAGACGCAACTGGCCGTGGCGCAGGCGGACCTGGACCAGCGCCGCGCGATGGTCGAATTGCGCCGCAAACAGGTGGCCGATTTGCGCGTCCGCGCCGGGATGCGCGGCGTCTTGCAGCAACTGGCGGTCGAAGTCGGCCAGCAAGTCAACCTGGGGCAGAATCTGGCGCGCGTGTCCGACCCGACCCGGCTCAAAGCCGAGGTCAAGATCGCGGAGACGCAGCTCAAAGAAATTCATGAAAATTTGCCGGCGACGATCGATACGCGAAACGGCATCGTGCCCGGGCATGTGGTCCGCGTTGACCCCGCGTCCCAGAACGGGACCGTGACGGTGGACGTCCACCTGGACGGCCCGCTGCCGCAGGGCGCTCGCCCCGACATGAGTGTGGACGGGACGATCGAATACGCGCGGCTGCCGAACGTGCTCAAAATCCAGCGCCCGGCCTTCGGCCAGGAAAAGAGCACCGTCAAACTGTTCAAATACGAGCCCGACGGCCAGCATGCCGAAGCCGTCACCGTGCAGCTTGGCCGCACTTCCGTCACCGAAATCGAAGTCGTCGGCGGGTTGAAAGTCGGGGATAAAGTCATCGTCTCCGACACGTCGCAACTGGGCGATAACGTCACCCGCATTCGGTTGAATTGAGCCTCTGGTCGTCAGCCGCCGGGCGAGACGTCGCCCCCGCGGTACACTTTTTTTGCTGGCGCGTGAAACGTCGGCGGCTGAAGGCCCACTAACATCTGTCGTCTGACACCTACCAACTGGAGAGAAGAACAATGTCCGAACCACTCTTGCGCCTGGATTCCGTGAAGAAGGTCTTTTACACCGACGAAGTCGAAACCCACGCCCTGTCGGGGATTCACCTGGAGATCGGCAAAGGCGAGTACGTTTCGATCGCCGGCCCGTCGGGCTGCGGCAAATCCACGCTGCTCTCGATCCTGGGGCTGCTCGATTCGCCCTCAGACGGCGAATACCTGCTCAACAACAAGCCGGTGCAGGGCCTTTCCCTGAGCGACCGCGCGCGCATCCGCAACCGCGAGATCGGCTTCATCTTCCAGAGTTTTAACCTGATCGGCGACCTGAGCGTGTACGAAAACGTCGAGCTGCCGCTGACCTACCGCGGGATGAGCTCCGCCGAGCGCAAACAGCGCGTCACCGCGGCGCTGGAGAAGGTCGGGATGGCCCACCGCGCCAAACACCTGCCCTCACAGCTGTCGGGCGGTCAGCAACAGCGCGTCGCCGTGGCCCGCGCCGTGGTCGGCGACCCGCTGATCCTGCTGGCCGACGAGCCGACCGGAAACCTGGACTCGGTCAACGGCGACGCGGTCATGGAGTTGCTGCGCGAACTGCACCGCAACGGCGCGACGATCTGCATGGTTACTCACGACGCACGCTTCGCCCGCCACGCCGACCGCTCGATCCACCTGTTCGACGGGCGCGTGGTCGAAGAAGAGCACGTCGCACACTGAGCCATTGACGCTCAAGTTAACGAGGCAGGGCAAACCGTCACGCAGGCCCCGCCCGGTGAAAGACGCGCCGATTGGCGCGCGTCTCTTCAGCGGGCGGGGCCGGCTTGACGGTTTGCCCTTCTTTTTGTGGAGGAGGCTATGGAAACTCTGTTGCAAGACCTGCGGTTCGGCGTCCGCACGCTGGTCAAAAGCCCGGGCTTCGCGATCATCGCGCTGCTCACACTGGCGCTGGGCATCGGCGCCAACAGCGCGATCTTCAGCGTGGTGAACGCGGTCCTGCTGCGCCCGCTGGCCTATAAGAACCCGGGCCAGTTGGTGCTCATCAACCACAATTACCAGAAGATCAACCTGAAGGCGTCGGTCTCGGCCTTCGGCTACGCGCACTACCGCGACAACGCGAAATCCTTCGAGAGCCTTGCGGCCCTGACCGGCTGGGCGGTGAACCTGACGGGCGAGGGCGAGCCGGAGCGGCTGAACGGGCAGACGGTCACGGCCAACTTCTTCCAAATGCTCGGCAGTCAGGCGGCGATGGGACGCACCTTCGCCGCGGGGGAAGACCAGGAGGGCAAGAACCGCGTAGTGGTCTTGAGCCACGGCTTCTGGCAGCGGCGCTTCGGCGGCGAACCGAACATTTTGAACAGGACGCTGACGCTCAACGGCGAAAATTACACCGTCGTCGGCGTCATGCCGCAGGGCTTCCAGTTCGGGCGGGAGATGGGAATGGTCATTGACCTGTGGTCGCCGCTCGTCTTCACCCAGCAACAGCTCTCGCCCAACAGCATCACCAATGAGTTTCTGGTCGTGCTGGGGCGACTGCGGCCGGGCGTGACGCAGCAGCAGGCGCAGGCCGAAATGTCGAACATCGCGGCCAGCCTGCGGCAGCAGTACATGCCGGGCCTGGACGCCACCAACTGGGATTTGCTGTTGACTTCGTTCCGCGAACTGGTGGTCGGCGACGTCCGCCTGATGCTGTGGATCGTCATGCTGGTGGTCGGCTTCGTCCTGCTGATCGCCTGCGCGAACGTGGCGAACCTGCTGCTGGCGCGCGCGGCGGCGCGGCAGAAAGAGATCGCCATCCGCACGGCCCTGGGCGCGGGCCGCTGGCGCGTGGTCCGACAGCTCTTGACCGAAAGTGTGCTGCTCGCGGTTTCGGGCGGCGCCGTCGGGTTGCTCGTCGGGTATTGGGGCGTCAAGGCGCTGGTCGGGCTCAACGCCGACCGGATCCCGCGCGCCGGCGAGATCACGCTGGATTGGCGGGTGTTGCTCTTCACGTTCGGCGTCGCGGTCCTGACCGGCGTCCTGTTCGGCCTCGTCCCGGCGATCCAGAGCGCCAGGGCCGACCTGCACGAAACCTTGAAAGAGGGCGGGCGCAGCGCCGCCGCCACGACCAAACAGTGGGTGCGCGGCGCGCTGGTCATCTTCGAAATCGCGACCGCGCTGGCGGTGCTGGTGGGTGCGGGGCTGCTGGTCAAAAGCTTTCTGCGCGTGCAGCAGGTCAACCCCGGCTTCAACCCGCAGGGCTTGCTGACGATGCATTTGTCGCTCCCCGCTTTCAAATACCAGGACGCGCCGCCGCGCGCCAATTTTTACAGGCAGCTGCTGGCCGACGTCAGCGCGCTGCCGGGCGTTCAGTCCGCGGGCGCGGTGTCGGTGCTGCCGCTCTCCGGCGGCGGGTCGAGCGGCAGCTTCCGCATCGAAGGGCATGACGTGCCGCAGAACCAATCATTACCGCACGGCGCGCGCTGGGCGGCGACGCCCGGTTACTTCAAGACGATGGGCATCCCGATCGTCCGCGGGCGCTATTTCGAAGAGCGCGACACCGCCGATTCGACGCCGGTGGCGATCATTGACGACGCATTGGCGCAGAAGTACTGGCCGGGCGAAGACCCCGTCGGCAAGCGCATCACCTTCCAGCGCGACCCGCAGGGCAACCCCGTCTGGCGCGAGATCGTCGGCATTGTCGGCCACGTCAAACACACGGACCTCGAAGGCGAATCGCGCGCGCAGTATTACATCCCGCATCAGCAAATCCCCCAGCCGGGGATGGCCGTCGTCGTCCGCACCTCGGGCGACCCGAACGCCCTGGCCGGGATGGTGCGCGGCGCGGTCAAGAACGCCGATAAGGACCTGCCTGTCTTCCGGCTGCGGACGATGGACCAGTTCGTGGCCGACTCGATGGCGCAGCGCCGCTTCGCCGTCTTGCTCGTCGGCATCTTCGCCGGGCTGGCGATGCTGCTCTCGGCGGTCGGGCTCTACGGCGTGATGGCCTATTCGGTCACGCAGCGGACGCACGAACTCGGGGTGCGGATGGCGCTGGGGGCGCGGCGCTCTGCCGTGTTGAAGCTGGTGGTCGGGCAGGGAATGGTGCTGGCCGGCGCGGGGCTTGGCATTGGCGTGGTGGGCGCGCTGGCGCTCAGCCGGTTGATGAAGACGCTGCTGTTCGGCGTGAGCGCCACCGACCCGCTGATCTTCGCCGCCATCGCTGGCGCTCTGGCGGCCGTCGCCTTGGTCGCCTGCCTCTTCCCGGCGCGGCGCGCCACGAAAGTCGATCCGATGGCCGCGCTCCGTTACGAGTAACGAACCCACCGTAAAGGGCACAGAAGGCACAAAGCGGATCAAGCTCCGTAAGCCCGGCTTGCCGCTTTGTGTCCTCCGTGTTTTCTACGGTTGGGACCCTCAACGACAAATTTCGCCAACGCCTCATCCTGCCCGACACTGTGACTGCCGGCGGACCTCCGACAGATTTAATCGTCCACAAAGCCGGCGCGGCACCTTCCTTGCGATTCCGTACACAGTGACATCTCCCCAATCCAAAACGCGACTTGAATTCTGACACTGGCTGTAGCGGAGGCATCCGGTTGTATGCCTTGGCTGCGCTCGGCGTTTTGCCAGACGCGCCACATCCGCGCCGCTGTTGTCGAACGCAGTCCATTCCCTTCACGGAAGAATCAACGCTGCGTTGATTCGCTCAACGCAAGCAGTAAGGAGAACCAAGCGATGCCAAGAGGAGATAAGTCAAAATACACTGACAAGCAAAAACGTCAGGCCGAGCACATTGAAGAGGGCTACGAAAAACGCGGGGTGTCGGAAGGCGAGGCTGAGCGACGGGCCTGGGCGACGGTGAATAAATCAACCCACGGCGGCAAGAAGAGTGGCTCAGGCCGAGGCAAGACGACGAGCTCAGCGCCTTCGAAGAAGGGCGGTCACAAAGGAGGCAAGGCGTCGGCTTCGCGCCCCGCGGCGGCACGGTCCGCTTCTGCGAAGAAGGCCGCCCGGACCCGCGCGCGCAACGCGTCACGGTAATCCTACCGAACAGAAAGAAAGAAGCCGCGGCGGTGGAGGCGCTGAAGTCTTCGGCCGCCGCCTGCGTCACCGCCGCCGACCGGGCGGGCGAATTGGGGTCTGCCCACATTCCATCAACAAAGAACGAAAAGGAGATTGATATGGCAAATCGCAGTTATGATCGTGAACACAGCGGCAGGGATTATGACCAGGAGGAACGCTCCGGGCGCTCTGACTGGGATTCTGATTACGGCAAAGAAGAGTCTTCTCGAGGTGGCCGACGCGGCTGGTCGGAGCGTGAAGGTTCCGGCTGGTCGGGCGATTTCGGACAGCGGGAGTCTGAACGGCGTGGGCAGGGCGGTTATTCCGGAGTATCACGTGAGCGCGAATACGGCGGCGAACGCTCCGGCTGGTCGGGCGCGGGATCTCGTGAGGGCGAATACGATCGGGGCCGTTCGCACGGCGAGCGCGGGTATGACCGCTCGGATATGGGGGGCCAGTCTTCCTGGGGAAGAGGAAGTTGGCAGCGCGACTGGCAAGGGGAAGGGGGTTGGCAAGGCGGCGGCGGCAGTCAGGAGGGCAGCTACGGCTCCCGCGAAGGGTACGGCGGCTACGGCTCGTCGGGCTACGGCTCATCCGGCTCTGTCGGGGGGTACGGCTCGTCGGGCTATGGTTCTTCCGGTTACAGCAGCGAAAGGTACGGCTCATCCGGCTACGGCGGCTCGCAGACCTCTTACGGTGGGACGACCGGCCGGAGCGAATTCGAACCGGGGCGTTACGGCCAAAGCTCCTATTACGGCGAGCGGGGGCAGGGATACGGGCAGGAAGGATGGAACCAGCAGTCTCATGCCGGGCGCGGCCCGAAAGGGTACACGCGGTCGGATCAGCGCATTGAAGAAGACATCTGCGAACGCCTGACCAACCACCCCCGCATTGACGCGAGCGACATCGAGGTGAAGGTCCAGAACGGCGAGGCCACGCTGACCGGCACGATCGAAAACCGCCAGTTTAAACACATGGTGGAAGATCTGGTCGAAGCCATCCCCGGCGTAAAAGAGGTTCACAATAATTTACGCGTTTCTCAGGGCCAAATGGGGCAGAGCCAGACGGGACAGGGCCCGTCAGGACAGAGCCAGTGGGGACAACAGCCCCTGTCCGGTTCCCAATCCCGCACCGACCAACAGACGACACAGGGCACTGAGGGCAAGGGCAGTCAAACTCAACAGCGCAGTAAATCTGCGATGGGATGATGCCCTTCGGTTTAAAGCCGTGAAGTAAGACCAGCCATATGCCATATTGCACATTGAATATGGCATATGGCATATGTCTGACGGCCCTCTTTGCGGTTGCGTCGGGCCCCTCGGCCACTCCAATCCCAGTCCCTTTGTGATTTGACCCGCTATGGCTGCATGCGCGCGTCGTCGAACCGCAGGGTGGCCTCTTCGGTCACGCTGGGTTGGGGGGCGCCTCCGACTTTTTGATTCAGTTCGTTGGTGGTGGTGCCGGCGATGTGGCTGGCGGCCGGGACGGGGGAAATCGGCGTCGCGTAAGGCGCGGAGTAGGTGTAGCTCTGCGGCTGGAAAGTCGGCCCTTCGACGACCGGTTGCTCCAGTTTCGGCGCGAAGAAGATGCCGTTGATCAGATGCGCCACGCCGCGCGCCATCGGAATCAGTCCCAACATCCAGAGGAACTTAATCACTTCCAGCCCTTCGATGGGCGCCCCGGTCTGCTGCAAAACGATCTGTTCGATGCTCTGAATCAGGGTTCCCGAGTGCTGCAAGATGACCTGCCAGGCCGCCATGATCGCGCCGCCGCCGAAGATCGAAAGCATCCCCTGCTGCAAACTGTACTTTCGCGAATTGGCGACGCGGACTTTGCGCAGGCATTTACCCACCTGGCCTTCGATGTCGCGTTGGATGGACTTGTGCAGTTCTTGCGCCAGATCGGCGATGCCCGGCACCGGAGGGACATTGGCTGGAGGCGCGACCTGCTGCTTGTCCAGCCGGTGCGTGTTTTTGAACTGCTCGAACCCGGCGCGCAGGTTCGACCCTAACTCTTTCAGGTCACTCTTGAGCGTCTCGAAATCTATCGGGCCGGGCCGTTTGCCTTCAATCGCGTCAACGATCACACCGATGTTGGTCCCGCAATTGCGGCAGAACCGCTGGCCCGGGACCGTCTGTGCAGCGCATTTTGGACAATACATGCGAGTCTCCTTGCAAAAGAGCATGGGGTTTGCGGGCTTTAGCCCGCCGACTTTCTAACAAAACCTCAGTGGAATGGAGCCGACAGGCTAAAGCCTGAACTCCATGCCCTTCCCTGAATTGGTATGCCGCCGACTACGACGACAACTTCGGCTTAGTTCTTTCCTTTTCCTTTCCCGCGGGCCGCCTTGGCGGGTTTGACATAGCTGGCACGGACGACGGTCTTGATGTTGCCGCGCACGTTGAAGTCGCCTTCGATGTGGAACTCCAGCGGGTCGCACGCCCGCACGAAGTCATCCCGGATCTGATTGACCACGTGCTCATGGAAAATCTTCATGTCGCGGAACGAATTGATGTAGAGCTTGAGCGACTTCAATTCGACGCAGCGCCGGTCGGGCACGTAGCGAATGTGCAGCGTGGCGAAGTCCGGGAAGTCCGAGAACGGGCAGACCGCCGTGAATTCGTTCGAGGTGAAATTGATCTCGATCCGCTCGCCCGGGTACTCGTACGCGAAGGTGTCGAGGGGGTACAGGTTCATTTCCGCCCGCGGCGTCGGGCGGATTTCCAGATGTTGCTCCGGCGACACCTCGCGCAAGGGCGGGAGCTGTTTGTTCGCGATCGGTGGGAGCGAACGGACTGCTTTCGATTTCGACTTCTTCTTTGCCAACTGAGTAACTCCATTGAGATGAGAAATCTCCCACGAAGCGGCACGAAGCTTCGGTTTCTCGTGAACCTTCGTGTCTGTGGGCTATTTCTGTAATTCTTCAACGATCTCCGCCGCGATCTTGCGCGCGGTCTCCAGCTCTTCAGGCGCGAGCGAAATCGCCGCGACCACCGCGTGACCGCCGCCGCCGTAGCGTTCACAGATCGCCGCCAAGTCATGCGTGCGCGGGCGCGGCGCCCAGGGGTTCGAGCCGACCGAAATCTTCGACCGGAACGACGACTGGCTGACGCTGACGCTGTAGGTCACCTCCGGGCGCAGGTAGTACGGGATGAATTTGCTGTAGCCTTCCATGTCGTGGCCGACCACGTCGAAGAAGACCACCGGCCCGCGGACGCGCGCGGCTTGTTTGATAATCTCCATCGACCGCAGGTGGCGTTCGTAGAGCGGCTCAACGCGCCCGACGACGTACGGCAGCCGCGCGACCTCACCCAAGCTGCGGTGCTGCAGGTCGGTGATGATCTGCTGGATGACCTGCGGGTCGCGCGTGTTTTCGATCACCAGGCCCAGCTTGAACGCGTCGGCCTTCATCTCGACGGGCTCGGCGGCGTTTTCGTACAGCGCGCCGTCAATCTTGTTCGCCCAGTGGAGCAACTCGCCCATCGGCGCGGCGTCGAAGCCGAATTTCTGCTCGGCCACCGTGGCGATGAACTTGGTGCAGGATTTGTAGCTCGCGTCCACGAACTTCTTCCCGCTCGTGTCGGCGCGGAAGTGGGCCTCGTCATCGGGCGTCAGGAAGGCGCTCTTGTGGTGGTCGAACCACCAGGTCAGCCTGTCCGACGGGCAGTACTTGAAATCCACGATCGCGTTCTCGTCCCCGTCGAAGGCCGATTCGTCGAACAGCGCGCCGGCGCGGTGCATCAGCGGCTGGTAGCCGCGCTCCCACCCCGCGTGGACGCGCTCTTCGTAAAAGCGCGAAAAGACGGCGGCCGACGACGCCCCGTCGAAACAGTTTCCGTGGTAGCAAATCTTCAGTTTACTCATTTGGCGATAGTCGCTGATCTCTCTTCATCAAAAATTCAAGAGTTTTCAGGCATGGGCTGAAACCAGTGAACGGTAGATTATGCAGTCAGAACGGGATGATGCAAGGCAGGCGGGCCCTAGGGGCTCCGAAAGGAGGGAACGAGAGTTCGCGCGGCGGCGTCTAAAAATTGACTCGCCCGGACTCGTGTGCTGGAATCCGCGCGCTCATCAATTCACCAACGCCCATAATGCCGATCACGGAGGAGGCAGTGATGCTGTCAACCAGGAGGCTCGCCGGTTTGTTTTTCGCGCCCGCCGTCGCGCTGCTCGCGTCAAACTTCGCCTTCGCGCAACAAGTGCCCGACACCGAATTCAAACCCAAGATCGAAAGGCCCGCCTTCGCCGAAGGGAAGGGGCCGGTGGTGCTGGTGGACGAGGCCCATTTCAATTTCCACACCGCGTCGGGCCGCTACCAGACCTTCGCCAATTTATTGCGGCGCGACGGGTACGTCGTGCAACCGTTGAAAGAAAAGTTCAGCAGGGAGTCGTTACGTGCCGGACAGATCCTGGTCATCGCCAACGCCATGGGCGAGCGCAACCAGATCAACTGGTCGCCGCCTTACGATTCGGCCTTCACGGATGAAGAGGTCGACGCCGTGCGCGAGTGGGTGCGGCAGGGCGGCGCGCTGATGCTGATCGTGGACCACCAGCCCGTGCCGGCGACCTGCGCCAAGCTGGCGCGCGCCTTCGGCGTCGAATTCCACGTCGGCTACGCGCTCGATCCCGAAGGGCGCGGGGATTTCATTTTCAAGCGCTCGGACAATTCCCTGCGCGACCACGCCATCACGCGCGGGCGCACGGCCGGCGAAAAGATCGACTCGGTGGCCACCTTTACCGGCTCTGCCTTTCAACTGAAAGAGGGCGGCGACCCGCTGTTCATTCTGAATTCAACCATCGCTTCCTACACGCCCGCCAACGGCCGGCAGATCACGGCCGAGACGCCGAAGACGCCCGTCGGTGGATGGTTGCAGGGCGCCGTGTTGCGCGCCGGGAAGGGCCGCGTGGCCGTGTTCGGCGAAGCGGCGATGTTTTCGGCGCAACTGGCCGGGCCGAACAAAGTGCCGATGGGTATGAATGATCCCGTCGCCAAACAGAACCCGCAGTTCCTGCTGAATGTCATGCACTGGCTCTCGGGGCTGCTGGAAAAATGATTCCTGCAGTACTGTTGGCCAACGGTCAAACCATTCTGACCACCAGCCCCCTGACCTCTGGCCCCTGATTTTTTCAAAATCTCAGCGTCGGGGAGGGGGGCGCGGCGCCTGCGTGGCCTGTCTTTCACGGTCCAATAATTTCACCCGCGATGAAACTCCACTTCGATAAACGAGCCATACTGCTCACGGGCCTGTCACTTTCGATCGGCTGGGGCATCCGCGGCAACTTCGGCCATGAGTTCGGCGCGATGATCCCGGGCGCGCTCGCCGGGATGGCCGCCGTGCTGGCAATCGGCCGCGACGACTGGCACCGGCGCATTGCCTACTTCGCGATGTTCGGCGCGCTGGGCTGGTCGTTCGGCGGCAGCATTTCTTACATGCAGGTGATCGGCTACACGCATTCGGGCCACTCGCCGTCGCAAGCGTACGGATTCGCGTCGTTGTTTCTGATCGGCTTTCTGTGGGCGGCGATGGGCGGCGCGGGGACGGCGCTGCCGGCGGTGCTGGGTCGCGAGCGGCTGACGGAATTCTTCGTACCGCTGATCGCCGTCTTCGCCGCGTGGTTGTTGCAGGAGGGGTTTGAACGATGGCTGGTGAGGGTGGATTCGGCCTACCGGCAAGAAAGCCCGCTGTATTGGTATGACAGCGGTTGGTTGGCGGCGGCGGCGGCGATTGTCGCGGTGCTGGCGCTGGCGGCGGTGCGGCGGCGGCTGGATGAGGCCAGCAGGTTGATTCTGCACATGGCCCTCGGCTGGTGGGTCGCGTTCGTGCTGCTTGTGCCGGTGCTGGGCCTGCGAATGACGCCGCCGCGCGGCGACAACTGGGCGGGTTGCGTCGGGATGGTGGCCGGGATGCTGATTTACTTCGAGCGGCGAAAACTGCGCGCGTTGACGCTGGCTTCGCTGGTCTGCGGCTTCATCGGCGGCGTCGGTTTTGCCTCGGGACAGTTGACCAAATTGATGTGGGTCAAGACCGGCTGGCAGACCAACTGGCACAGCGTGCTGGAACAGAGCTACGGTTTCATCAACGGCATCGGAGTGGCCGTGGCGATGCTGTTGCTGGCGTCGCGTACGCCGCGCGTCGGCGATGAGCCGGCAGGTCGGAAGTGGACGGAAGTTTTTGCCGTCTGCTTTGTGCTGCTCGGCGTGACGTGGCTGAACCTGAGCAAGAATCCAGAAACGTGGGTCAAGGCCAAGACCGTCCCCGCCGTGATGTCCGGCTTGTCGGCGCAAACCTGGTTTCATCTGGCGTACGCGGCGCTTGCGGCCGCCGTCATCTGGTTGATCTTGCGGCACCGGCGGCATCCGCTCGACTTCATCCCTTCAAGCTGGCTGGGGCGCGGCCAATTGTTTTACCTGGTTTTTCTGTGGTGGATGGTGATCGGTAATTTTGAGCGCGCGGTCGTGTCGTTCACCGCGCAGCGGTTGATCACCGAAGGCCTGATCTTTTTGAACGCGGGCGTCTGCACGTTAATTCTGCTGTCGGGACGGCCGGTCCGGGTCGCGGCGGTCGAACCGAAAACAGAGCCGATCGGTTTTGGCATGCTGTTGAAGCGAGCGGTTGCGGTCGGGTTGATCGGCTCGGCGTTATCTTTATTGGCCGATTGGGGCATCACGCGCGCGATGTACGGCGACCAGCAAGTGGCAGGCGCAGGCAAGCACATCCGCTTCGGGCCGAATGCGACGGCGGTGGTCGAAAAACCAAAGGCTGGAGAGCCTCACCCTTGAGGGGAAATCCGAGGTGAGTAAGGTGAAGCAGTTTGTATGAGGCAAAAGAAACCATTGACCACTCGCCATTTCGCATTACCCATTACGGTCACACATTGGAATTTCTTGCTGACCGTTAATGGGTAATGGCGAATGGCGAATGGTTAATGACGCCGTCTTTGCGTTCGCTCTTACAACGTCCAGCCCTTGCGGTATTCGCGCTGCAGGTACTGGTTGGCGTCGGAGTTATTGGTGATCTGCCCTTTCTCGCCGTCGTAGTAGATCTTCTTGCTCTGGCCGACCTTCATGGCGACGACGCCCAGCAGCATCGTTTCGGTCAGGCGCGAAGCGTATTCGAACGGGCTGGTCGCCTTCTCTTTGCCCTGGATCGCGTGGATCCAGTTCATGCGGTGTTTGGCCTCTGCGAACTGGCCTTCGCCCCTCTTTTCGACGCGGAAGTAGGTCTTCGGCACTTTGGCCGCCACCTCCATCAGCGATTGCGGGTAGAGCTTCGGGTTCGAGGCGTAGGTGCCGTGCACGAGGATGCCTTTTTCGCCGATGAAGATCGCGCCGCCGCCGCCGTCCAGTTGCACGTCGTCGGGCAGCACGTCGGGGCGCGCGGGCATCAGTCCGCCATCGTACCAAGTTAGCGTGACCGGCGGCTGAGCGCCGCGAGCGGGGAAGTGGTAGACGATGTGCGAACCCATCGGGTAGGTGACCCGGTTGTTCTTCAGGTCCGTGCCGAAGGGCGTGAAGGTCGCTTCGACTGTCGTCGGGTAGGTCAATCCCAAGGCCCAGTACGGGTGATCAATCAAGTGCGCCGCCATATCGCCGATGGCGCCCGTGCCCCAATCCAGCCAGCCGCGCCAGTTGAACGGGTGATAGATCGGGTGGTACTCAACTTCCGGCCCCGGGCCCAGGAACAGGTCCCAGTTCAACCCTTCGGGCTTCGGATAGTTGCCATCCAGCGCCTGGGCGATTGTGCGATTCACCAGGCGCCCATTCCAATCCGTACCGAAACCGCCGCCACCGGGCGTGCCTTGAACGCCCGGCCCGCTGGCCGTCGCGTCCGATTTTGCGGGGCGCGGAATGCCCTGCGGCCAGTACCCCAGAGGGCGATTGGTCCAGACGTGGACTTCCTTGACCGGACCGATGACGCCGGCCTGCACCCATTCATTCACCAAAGCAGCGCCTTCGCTGGAATGGCCCATGTTGCCCATCTGCGTGGCGACTTTGGTGCGCGCGGCCGTCTCGCGCAGCACGCGGGCTTCGTGGATGGACCAGGTGAGCGGTTTCTCGACGTAGGCGTGCTTGCCCAACTCCATCGCGGTCTTGGCGATGGTGGCGTGCAGGTGGTCGGGCGTGGCGACGACGATGGCGTCAATGTCTTTCTGGGATTCCAGCATCCGGCGGAAGTCTGCGTGGCGCTTGGCAGTTTTGTAGGCCTCCTGCAGCTTCACGGCCTGCGCCCGGCGCTCTTCCGCCGCGCGCTGGATCCGCTGCTGCTGCTCGTCGCTCGGTTGCTGAGCGCCCTGCCCACCTTGCCCGCCCTGTCGGCCTCCGCCAGGCCGCGGGCCGCGGTCTCTGGTCAGGTTGGCGACCTCGCGATCCACGTAGCCGAAGTCCACGTCGCACAGCGCCACCATATTCTGGCCGCCCGCGACGAGTTCGCCGGCGTCGGTCTTGCCCTGACCGCCGCCGCCGATCAGGGCGAAGTTGACCGTATCGCTCGGCGCGGTGTACCCGACGCCGCCCAGCACGTGGCGCGGCACGATCATCGCGCTCAGAGCGCCGGCGGTCGTGCCCGCAACAAATTTCCGTCGTGTGATCTTGTCTTGTTTCATTTCGATTCCTCTGAGTTAAGGGATTGTATGTTTTTGGGTGCTGACTCTTGGATTACGCCAGCGCGTCTTTGATGTACTGAAAACACTTCCTGACTTCGGCCACCGCGTCCTGGCCGCGGTACTCGTATTCGATGTTGGCCGGGATGTTCCACTTCTTCTGCTTCAAAAGCTGGAGCACAGGTTTGATGGGCGTGTCGCCCTCGCCCCAGGGCACGTTCGGGCCGTCGTCCTTCTTGCGGTCTTTCAGGTGCAGGTTGGTGATGCGGTCATGGTGCTCATTGATGTACGCGATCGGGTCGAAGCCCGCGGCGAAGAAATGGCCGATGTCCAGGTTGACCGCAAAATATTTCGACATCGCCAGCGCCGCGGCGAAGCTCTCGGGTCTGGCGAATTGATTCGGGTCGGTCAGGTTCGAGTGCCCGTGCATCGCGACGGTGATCTTGTATTTGTCGGCGAAGGGCGCGACGCGCTTGGCCGTTTTGACGGTGGAGGAGGCCGTGATCAGGTTGACGCCGAGCGCCTGGGCCATCTGGAATCCGCGGTCAATCTCTTCGTCGCTGAAGCTCTCGTTGAAGCTCAGGTTGTAGGCCTGAAGCTTGATGCCCACCGCGTCGAACTTCTTGCGAATGTCTTTGAAATAATCCAGCGGCGTGGTCAATCGCCACTTGCGAGTCTCCTCCTGCCGTTTGCGCATCGCCTCCTGCATTTCCGGCGTCATTTGACGCTGACCCTGCGGAGGGCCTTGCGGCGGGCCACCGGCCGGCGGCCCACCCTGAGGAGGACGATTCCCGCCTCCTGGGCCGCCCGGGCCGAGTCGGGGTTCGACGTGGCCGGAAAAAAGCTCACATTCGCCGATGCCGATGTCGGCCATCGCCTTGATGGCCTCGTCCAGCGACAGGTTGCGGAAACTGTAGGATTGCACGCCAATCCGCACCCCGTTAATTTTTGAATCGCCCCGCGCGAAGGCCAGCGAAAGCGGCACGCCGACCAGGGCAAGCTTCCCAAAATCACGTCTTGAGTACACGATTTTGTTCCTTTCAATATTCGGTTAGTAGAAAATGCAACTTGTTTCCCGCTCGTCAGGAGCGAAACCTCTTGAAAAATGGCCGCCGCAAATCGCGCCGGCACACGGGCTTTCTTGGTAAGACTAACTTACGGGGGAGATGGTTTCAGGTAGATTTCTCATCCTGGTAACTTTGACCGGCCGCCCTTGCCCCGTCAACGAGGCCAAGGGGGCAAAATCCTGGGAACGCCCGCTGTACAATCGCCGGGGCGGAGTGTAATTTATCGGCGCTCTGCATCAGAGCGCCCGGGGGATACCGCCGCAATCTTCACGACTGGATCATCCGCAGATTGCTCCAGCCCCAACTGCCCCGGCAATTCCCGACAGACCAGCATCTTCGTGAATGGCGACCGGCTTTCGCAAGAAGAGCTTCCCCTCGTCAAAGGAGATTTTGATTCAATGCAGACCTTCATCGTCACTGGCGGAGCCGGATTCATTGGCGCAAATTTCGTCCGATACGCTCTTGCCGGGACCGACGCCCGTTTGGTGATCGTGGATAAGCTCACCTACGCGGGCAATCTGGCCAGTCTGGAAGACCCCCTGAAGGACCCGCGCGTCCAATTTATCAAGGCTGACATCGCCGACAAGGACGCAATGCGATCGGTCTTCAATGATCATCAACCGACGGCCGTGGTCAACTTTGCTGCGGAATCACATGTGGATCGTTCGATTGATGACCCGTCGCCGTTCATCGACACCAACATCACCGGCACATTTGTTTTACTGGAAGCCGCGCGCAAATACGTCGCGAAGCTAAATGAGCAACGGCAGCGCGCCTTCCGCTTCCTCCACGTTTCGACCGACGAAGTGTACGGAAGTTTGGGCGAGACGGGGCTGTTTTCTGAAACCACGCCCTACGCGCCGAATTCGCCCTATGCCGCATCGAAAGCGTCGGCGGACCATCTGGTGCGCGCCTGGCACGAAACCTTTGGTCTGCCGGCGATCATCACCAACTGCTCGAACAACTACGGCCCGCTGCAATTCCCCGAAAAGCTCATCCCGCTGATGGTGCTCAATGCGCTGGACGGCAAGCGGCTGCCGATTTACGGCGACGGCGGCAACGTTCGCGATTGGCTGTATGTCGAGGATCATTGCGCCGGCATCCTGCTGGCGCTGCAGAACGGCCGTCCCGGCGAAAAGTACAACATCGGCGGTGGTAACGAACGCACGAACCTGCAAATCGTGGATCGCATCTGCGCTGAAGTCGAGAAAGTAATGCCCGCCGCCGAAAATCCCACGCTGAAGGCCCAAGGCAAGACGAGCTATCAAGAGTTGAAAGTCTTCGTCGCTGATCGGCCTGGCCATGACAAGCGCTACGCCATTGACGCGTCGAAGATCCGCGCGGAACTGGGCTGGCAGCCGGTTTATGATTTTGAAACGGGATTGGCCAAGACGATTCGCTGGTACTTTGAGAATCGCAAATGGTGTGAGACGGTGTTGGCGGGGAAGTACGAGCGCGAGCGTTTGGGGCTGGCTAACAGTTAAGCGGGTTGATTCTTCAGAGGCCAGAGGCGGTTATGAAAACGTTTGCCGGCTTCCAAGAGTGGCACAGAGCGAAATTGGATGAGTTCATCGGTGAATCAACTCCTGATCCTATGAGGCTACGTGAAATTGTTGCTGAACTTGGTGTGCTGCCACTGATGCTCGATATGGGAGGCTGCTATGCTATTCGCCCAAATGGTGAGGTCATCAGCTTTCTTTGGGATAACGAGGAAGAAATTCGACTCGAAAATGATCCGCGCATTCTGAACGTCGCTTTATTTCAAGGTAGCAAGCGTTACCCCGAACTGAAACCTTTGATCCCGCCTAGACCAAGGAATGCGGTCGAATGTAATCACTGTGGCGGAACAGGCGTAGCACCGATGGCTGTCGAGGTGGGGATAGACAATCTCGTTTGTTATTGTGGCGGCTTGGGCTGGATTCCTCCAGAAGCAGCCGATTTATCATCAACGGAAATTCCAAAATGAAAGGCATCATCCTCGCCGGTGGTTCCGGCACCCGGCTGTACCCGATCACGATGTCGGTCAGCAAGCAGTTGCTGCCGATTTATGACAAGCCGATGATCTATTACCCGCTCTCGACGCTGATGCTGGCGGGGATTCGCGAGATTTTGATCATCACCACGCCGCAGGACCAGGCGCAGTTCGTGCGGTTGCTCGGCGACGGCAAGCAGTACGGAGTCGAATTAAACTATGCCGCGCAGCCGAGTCCGGACGGGCTGGCGCAGGCGTTCATCATCGGGCGCGAATTCGTCGGGCGCGACAACGTGGCGCTGGTGCTGGGCGACAATATCTTTTACGGGCACGGCCTGCCGGAGGATTTGCGGCGCGCCGCGGAACGCAAAGAAGGCGCGACGGTCTTCGCCTATCAGGTCCGCGACCCGGAGCGGTACGGCGTGGTTGAGTTCGACTCTGGCGGGCGCGCGATCAGTTTGGAAGAAAAGCCGCGCGAGCCGCGGTCCACGTGGGCCGTGACGGGGCTGTATTTTTACGACAACCGCGTGGTGGACGTGGCGCGCAATCTGAAGCCCTCGCCGCGCGGCGAGCTGGAGATCACGGACGTCAACAAGGCCTACCTGGAGTGGGGCGCGCTGCACGTCGAAAAGCTGGGGCGCGGCATCGCATGGCTGGACACGGGCACGCACGAATCCTTGCAGCAGGCGTCCAGCTTCATTCAGGCGCTGCAGGAGCGGCAGGGGATGATGGTCTCGTGCCTGGAAGAGATCGCCTACCGCGAGGGCTGGATGACGGCCGATGACGTGGCCCGCGTCGCCGCGCCGATGCGCAAGAACGAATACGGGCAGTACCTGCTGCAAATGCTCGAACACGAGAGTCAGAACCGGGAGCGGTAGCGACCGGGCCATCGAAAAGAAAACCAACCGACGCAATGAAGATCACCCAAACAGAGATTCCCGGGGTTGTGATTCTGGAGCCGCAAGTCTTCCGCGACGAGCGCGGCTTTTTCCTGGAAAGCTACCATCAACAGAAATACCGCGAGGCGGGGATTGACGCCGTCTTCGTGCAGGACAACCACTCGCGCTCGCAGCGCGGCACCGTGCGCGGATTGCACGCGCAGGTGGGCCGCCCGCAGGGCAAACTGGTGCGCGTTATCGAAGGCGAAATCTTCGACGTGGCGGTGGACGTGCGGCGCGGCTCGCCGCACTTCGGCCACTGGGTGGGCGCGTGGTTGTCGGCGGGAAACCACCGCCAGATTTACGTGCCGGCGGGCTTCATCCATGGCTTTTGCGTGACCACAGAGGTGGCGCAGGTCGAATACAAGTGCACGGACTTTTACGACCCGTCCTCCGAGATCAGCGTGTTGTGGAACGACCCCGAGATCGGCATCGCCTGGCCGCTGGAAGAGATCGGCGCGCCCGTCCTGTCGAAGAAGGATCTGGCCGCCAAACCGCTGCTACAGTTCATGGACGTGCTGCCGTTGTTCGAGGAGAGCTGAGAAACGAAACACACGAAAATAACGAAACACACGAAGGTGTACATTCAGCTTTCTCGAATATTTTCGTCAGTTTCGTTATTTTCGTTTGTTTCGTACTCTCCTTTCGTCTCGTTAGAGAGTGAATCGATATGAAAGTGTTGATTACCGGCGCAAGCGGGCAATTGGGCTGCGCGTTGCGAGCCGCGCTGAGGGATCACGAAATCATTGCGCTGACGCGCGCCGAACTCGACGTCACGCAATTCGGCGCCGTGCGCGAGGCCGTCAACACGCACCGCCCTGGCGTCGTCATTAACGCGGCGGCCTACACCAACGTGGACGGCGCGGAAAGCGACCCGGCGGGCGCGTACCGGCTGAACGCCCTCGCGCCGCGCAACCTGGCCGTCGCGACTTTTGATCTGAACATTCCGCTCGTGCACGTTTCGACCGATTACGTGTTCGACGGGCTGGGCGAAAGGCCGCTGCACGAATACGACATGGTTGGCCCGGTCTCGGTCTACGGCAAGAGCAAGTTGGCGGGCGAGCAGGCCGTCGCGGCCCACAACCCGCGTCATTACATCGTGCGCACGGCGTGGCTCTACCACCACGAGCCGGCGACGGCTAAAAACTTCCCGAAAACGATGCTGGCGCAGTCGCACCGCGAATCCGTCCGCGTGGTCAGCGATCAATACGGCTCGCCGACGTACGCGCCGCACCTGGCCGCCGGGATCGGGCGCTTGATCGGGACGGGCGCATTCGGCCTGTACCACCTGGCGGGCGGCGGAGCGACGAGTTGGTTCGGGCTGACGCGGCGGCTCTATCAACTCTTCGGCGTCAAGGCTGAAGTGCTGCCGTGCGCAACGTCGGAGTTCCCGCGGCCGGCGCCGCGCCCACGCTACTCGGCCCTGACCACAATTCAGGAGCCACAGATTCTGCTGCCGCCCTGGGAGCAAGGGCTGGCCGCGTTCGCTGAGGCGATGCGGTAGGGCAGAACGAAGAAGGTGGGATGGACTTATGGCCTTTGAGAAATAAACGCAATGGCCATTAGCCATCAGCCCTTGCGGCAATAGCCATTAACAGTCAGAGGGAGTTTTTCTCTTGCCTAATAGTGGTTAATGGCCAATGGCCAGTGGCTAATGCGCCTGGTCGCGCTCATTTTTCAAATACCGTTAGTCCGTTCCGGCCAGCGACAGACTAAAAATCCGTCGCCGCTTTGACCCTTTCCATTTTGAAGTAACTCCACTTTCCTGCCTGGCATTACCCGAACAAACTCGCCAGACAATTCCGGAGGTTTTTCCCATGAGCAGTCGTCGCAGAATGTCGGTCTACTTGTCTGTCTTCCTCGGTCTTTTCAGCTTCGTCTTGATGCCGTCAAGACGCGCGCAGAGTGGGCAGTCGGAGCTTTCGGCCGAACGATTCCCGCTTTCGTCGAATGCCGGGTTCGTGATTGTGCAATCGGGCGAGGGCGCGACATGCCGGAAGATGACCGAGGCCGAAGCCGTCAGCTTACGCCCCGCCGACCGGCAGGCGGAATTGCACGCGCTTTCCGGCGGGGGCGCGAACGACGCGCAACAGCAGCAGGGGCTGAAGGTTACCTTGCGCGGGACGCAGCAACTGGAAGCCTTTCCGGCGGCCAAGCAGGCTTTCCTGCGCGCCGCCGCCCGGTGGGAAGCGACCATTCAAACGCCGATCACGGTCATCATTGACGTGGACTTCGGGCCGACGTTTTTCGGCGAACAGTATGGATCGGCGGATACCATCGGCGCGACGGCGGACCAGCAACTCGCCGTCACCAATCAATACGGCGTTGTCCGCTCCATTCTGATTTCGAAGGCGGCGGACGCCCGCCAAGCGCAGGTTTTCGGCGCCCTGCCTGCCGCCAGTCTTCCGACAGACCTGGGGCCGACGCTGAACGTGGCGGCGGAATCGCCCGTCCTGCGTGCGCTCGGCGCACTTGACGCGACGCCCGACCCGACCGCCGAAGCGCAGCAGGGGTACGGCGACCCGCCGGCGATCGGCTTCAACTCCGCTTTCACCTTCGATTTCGATCCGAGTGACGGCGTTGACGCGGGCAAGGTGGATTTTGAGGCCGCCGCTCTGCACGAGATCGGCCACGCGCTGGGATTCGTCTCGAACGTGGGTCTCAAAGAGCTTGCCCCGACCAATCCGCTTTATCCCACCGTATTTGATTTGTTCCGCTTCCACCCCGGCGTGTTGACGCTCAGTTCGATCACCAACAATCAGCGCGTGCAGCTTGCGGGAGGCGAACAGGGCTATTTTGTGGGCGACGCGATCTACGCGCTTTCGACCGCCACGGTGCTGGGGACCGGCGGTGACGGGGAGCAGGGCAGCCACTGGAAAGACGACGTGCAGACGGGACAATACGTCGGCGTGATGGATCCCACGCTCAGCTTCGGCCTGCG
>JADMIO011678457.1_pt1 | contig 75811 bp, 45 predicted proteins | sample 8958161 | NCBI WGS metagenome assembly JADMIO01 (sample SAMN16585339, study PRJNA669376) | soil metagenome | isolation source: Crop rotation soil | place: USA: Cullars Rotation, Alabama | collected 2011
CACCCGAAGGTGAGCCAGTGTGATTACATTTGCGGCCTAACTGTGGCCAGTCCAGTTACGCTGGAGTCACTAGTATTTAGGTGACACTATAGAAGCGGCCGCGACAACTTGTCCACGTGGAATTCTAAGCTTAGGATCCCAATGTGCTGGAAAGATACGACCGTGCAGACGCTCGCGAACGCCATCGCACCGGGCAACGCTTTCACATTCACGCTCAACGGCGCGATCGGCGGCAGCGGCGGCTTTGTGAAACTCGTGGCCAACAGCACCGTTGTGCTCGGCACGGCGAACAACTATGCGGGCGACACGCAGATTAACGCGGGCACGCTCGCCTTCACCGCGGACAATCAGCTCGGCGCGGCTACGAGCAGGCTGCGCATGAATGGCGGCACGCTGCAATACAACGGCGCGAGCGCGCTGGCGCTTTCGCGGAACATCATCGTCACCGCCAACAGCACCCTCGACACGGGCAGCGGCGCGGGCGGAAGCGTGAACTTCAGCGGCGCGCTCGTCGGCGCGGCGAACCTCACGAAAATCGGCGCGAATGCCGCGACGATCTCCGGCAGCAACCCGTGGTTTTTCGGCACGCTGAACCTCGGCGACGGGAGCGCGACGGGCGGCACGACGTTCGCCAGCACCGGCGAGCTCCGGCGCGCGAATGTAGTGGTCGCGAGCAACGCCGCGCTGACGCTCCCCGTGCCGGACGGGTTCTTCACGCGTGAGTTCGCCGCGCTCGATCTCGCCGCCGGCTCGACGCTCACCCTGGGCATCAACGCGCGGGCGACGATCGGCTTTGGCAATACGAACATGACCTGGGCCGGCACCGTGGTCGGAGGCGGGACGGTGACCAAAGTCGGCACGGGCACCCTCACGTTCACCAGCAACAGCGGTGGGACGTTTCTCAGCAGCATCAACGTGATGCGCGGCGGCCTGACGCTCTCCAGCAACGGCGCGCTGCCGCAGTCGCTGCCGCGTTTCACGATCGGCGGGTGGGGCGACAGCGCGAACAAAGGCACGACGTTGCTGCTCGACAACTCGACGGTTGATGTCGCCTCCCGCATCGAGGACACGCAGGAGCTGGATGCGAACGCGGCGGAAATTCAGTTCACCACGAACGGCACGACGGCGAGCAGCGAGACGATCGGGCGCTTGAACGGCGCGGGCATGACCACGGTGACGCTCGCGACCGGCGGCACGCTCAACTTCGCCGACGCGAGCAACGGCCTCACGCGCGTGGATCGAGGCACGTTCCTCTTCCGCAACGCGGCCAGCACGCTCGGCACCGGTGCGGCGAGCACGACGGTCGGCAATCTCATCTTCGGCAACAGCGGGAGCCTCGGCCTCGTCGGCGGCGGTGGTGGGAGCGGTTCGACGACGATCAGCATCCTGCCTTACGCGGCGGGCGGCATCACCGCGAGCGATGCGGGGTCAAACTTTGTGACCTACGGCGCGAATGGCATCCGCGTGCTGAACACGACGAACGAGGTGCAACCGGACCTCTTCAGCGCGGGTGCCACGGAAAACGTGCGCACCGCGAACCCCTTCCTCAGCACGACGACGCTCGGCGCGGACAAGACGATCAACGCGCTGAATCTCGCGGGCACCGCGAACAGGACGCGCATCGAGAGCACGACCACGGAGAAGCTCATCCTCACGAGCGGCTTGCTGCTGAATACGGTCGCGAACGTGTGGGCCGCCGACGCGACCGGCACCGCAGGCGTTCCTCTCGGCGTGCAGACGGCGGAGTTGCGCGCGGGCGCGTCGAACAACAGCGAGCTGCACGTCTTCGCCGCCGCGGATCTCGCGCTCGGCGCGAAAATCACGACGAACGGCGGCGGGCTCACGAAATCCGGTGCGGGCACGCTCTTCCTCACGAACGCGACGAACACTTACACCGGCCCGACGGCGGTGAACGCCGGCACCCTCGTCATCGATTCGCTCAGCGCGCTCGGCGGGAGCACGAGCTTGTTGATCGGCGGCGGCTTCCTGCGTTATCGCGGCACGGACGCGACGCTGACGGGGATCATGGTCAAGGCGACGGGCGGACGCAGCGTCTTTCTTGGTGCCAGCGCGGGCATCGATGTCACGAGCGGCGTCACGCTCACGCTGCCCGCGGGGAGCGTTTCTTCCAGCAATGGCGGCATCCTGAAAACCGGCACCGGCGTGCTGAAGCTCGAGGGCGCGAACACCAACTCGGGCCCGACGATCATCGCGGGCGGCGCGCTGGCGATTGGCTCGGCGGCGGCGCTCGGCGGCAACCCGCGTGTGGTTTTTTCCACCGGCTCGAGCACGAGCGGCGGGCAGACGCTGCGCTTCGACGCGCCGATGTCGCTCTCGCAGGACTTCATCACAAACACGTCGGACGCGGGCGTCGGCTTCGGCTTCGACACGAATGGCAACGATGTGACGCTGAGCGGCACGATCGCGAGCACGACGAGCACGCGCGGGCTATTCAAGATCGGCGCGGGCAATCTCACGCTCACCGCGGCGGAGATGTTCACGGGCGCGGCGCAGGTCTACGGCGGCACACTTACGCTCGCGGGTGCGAACGGGAGCATCGTGCCGAGCGCGAGCACGGGCGGCTATTTCAACGCGGGCTCCACGCTCCTCATCGGCGGCGTCAGCCTCGTGCTCGACAACACGAGCGCGAACAACAACAACCGCCTGCCCGACGTGTGGGACAGTCCGTTTGGCAGCGGCGATAGCCCGAACGGCCTCATTTATATGGCGGGCGCGGAGCTCAAAGTCCGCGGCAACGCCAGCGTGGCGACGAGCGAGCGGGTCAATCGCGTGAACCTCCAGGTCGGCACCATCACGCTCGAGAACAACGGGCAGAATGCGACGCTCACGACCGGGCAATTTTTCCGCCAGAACGCCCAGACGACCGGGCTCATCCGGGGCACGAATCTCGGCGCGACGCCGAGCGCGACGAGCACGAATCTTTTCTTCACCGACCTCGGCGCCGGCAGCACGCAGCTCGGCGGCGCGCGCGGCGCGGAAGGCACGCCCTACGTCGGCATCCTCATCGGCATCGTGGGCGACACGAGCGCGACGGGTGTGGGAACGGAGCTGACGACTTACGCGGCGGACACGGGCGTGCGGCTGCTCGACCCGGGCGAATACACGAGCACGATCCCGGCCGGGAATTACGACACGAGCCGCGCGCCGAACATCGCGCTGAACGGCGCAGCGAGTGTGGGCACGCAGACGATGGTTTCCGCGCTCAAGCTCGGCGCGGGTGCGAGCGTGAACGGCGGCGGTGCGCTCACGCTCACGGCGAGCACGGTCTTCGCAACGGGGAACGCGAGCATCAACACGCCGGTGCTGCGCGCGGAGAACAACGCGGGCTACTCGTTCATCACCGCCGGCGCGGGCACGACGCTCACGATCAACAGCGCGCTCAACGGCACGACCTTTTTCAAATACGGCGACGGCACGCTCGCGCTGACGAATGCGTATTTCGCGAGCGGAGCTTCCTCCATCGTCGCGGGTCAGGGCACGCTGCTGCTCTCCGGCGCGAATGGGGGGCTGACCCCGCTCGGCGCGCAGGTCTTCGTGCTCAAGGGCGCGACGCTCGATCTCGGCGGGATGGATCGCACGATCGCCTTCCTGGGGAACCTCGGCTTCCTCGGCAGCGCGCAGGGCGGCGGGCAGATTGCGTCCGAAGGCACGATCGCGCTCGGTGCGAATCGGCTCACGCTTTACGACAGCACGGCCTTCAACTGGCCCGGCACGATCACGGGCGGCGGCGGACTGACGAAGGGATTGTTTTCGACCGGCGCGAGCACGTTCACGCAGCCGCTCGCCTTCACGGGCAGCACGATCATCCACGCGGGCGCGCTCACGCTCACAGGAAGTGCGACGCTCGCCTCGACGCAGATCGACGTGCGCGGCGGGCAGCTGGCCTTCGACAACCGCGACGACTTCGCCTTCGCCGGCGGCTACGTGGCGAACCGCGTGCCGACGAATGGAACGATCAATCTCGCGGGCACGATCAGCTTCAACGAGAACGTGAACACGCCCGGGGTGCACAATCTCGGCGCGGTGAATCTCATCGGCGGCGGCGCCATCGTCGTCACCCAGAACACGGTGGCTGCGCCGAGCACGACCACGATCGCGAACCTCACGCGCGCGGCGAGCAAGGGCACGCTCACGCTGAATGCAACGAACCTCGGCCTCGTGCAGGCGGCGAATGGCAACGCACGCATCTTCGCCACGCAGATCGATGGCGCGGCGCCGGCGAGCGCGCTCATCGGGGGCGGTGGCGCAGCGGGCAGCTCGACCGTGAGCATCGTGCCATGGGCGTGGAGCAACAACCCGGCGAGCTTCGTCACGTATGGCGCGGACGGCTTCCGCCCGCTGAGCGTGACGCAGGAATATTCGACCGATCTCAGCGTCGCGACGCCGGCAACCAATGTGCGGCTGCCCGCCGGGCAGTTGCTCACCGGGCCGGCGACGGCAAACTCGCTCATCATCGGTGGCGGCGTCAGCGCCACTCCCTTCGGCGCCAATCTCACGCTCACGAGCGGCGCGCTCGCGTTCACGACCGCCGGCAGCTCGAGCGTCGGCAATGGCCTCGGCGACCATCTGTTCACCGGGAACTCCGACGCGAACGAACTGCTCATCAACGTGACCGCGAGCAATGGCGCGCTCGCCATGCTCTACACGCTGCAAGGCAGCGGCGGGCTGACGAAATTCGGGCAGGGCATTCTTAGCTTCACGAGCCAGAGCCCGAACAACAGTTTCACCGGCGGAATCCGCATTCACGAAGGGCTCGTGCAATACACCAGCGACGCGCAACTCGGCGCGGCGGCGAACGCCATCACCTTCGGCGGCAACACGTCGTCGCTCACCGCGCGCGGGCTCGAATACAACGGAATGGCAAAGATCGTGGACCTGAATCGCAATATCGTGCTGAACGGCTTCGGCGCGTTGTCCGTTACGAACGGAATCGTGATGCGGATCAATGGCACGATCAGCGGCGCGGGCGCACTCGGCTTCAGCCGCTCGACGGCGATCGGCATCTACGAGATCGACGGCACGAACACGGCGACGGGCGACATTTTTCTGAACCAAGGATACCTTGCGATCCGCAGCGACGCCGATCTCGGCGCGGGCAGCGCAGTGCAGCTCTTCAACGCGAACGCGAACGAGGGCCTCGTGCTGCGCGGTGATTGGACGACGAGCAAGATGCTCCACATGCGCTCCTCCGCGAGCGTGAACACGAATGCGCACGACGCGACGATCAACGGGCTCGTCATCGGCAGCAACGTGCTGACGAAGCTGGGCGCCGGCACGCTCACGCTCACCGCGCCGAATCCCTACTCGGCAAACCTCACGGTCAGCGCCGGCAGCGTCGTGCTGAAAGATCGCGGCGCCATCGGCGGCGGCACGCCCGTCGTCAATTCCGGTTACGCGCTCGTGCTCGACGACACCGGCACGCAGTTCCCCGATCGCATCCCGAACGCGAGCAGCCTGACGGTGACCGGCGGCGAACTCGCGCTCAAGGGCAGCAGCAGCGCGGCGAGCGAGGAAGTGATCACGGGCCTCACGCTCAGCGCGGGCAGCGCGAGTGCCGTCACGCTTACGCCCGGCAGCGGGCAGGCCGCAATCCTGCGGCTGCTCGGCACGTTCACCGTCAATGCGGGCTCGACCGTTTTCCGCGGCACGAACCTCGGCGTGAACACGCCCGGCACCACAAACAGCGCGACGGTCATCATGGCCGAGAGCAGCACGACGCAGCAGAGCGGCCTCGTGAACATGACGTTCCTCACCGGTGGCGCCGCAGCGGCGGGCGGCCCGAGCGTGAGCATCATCAAGGGTGCGTTCGGCGACACGAGCGCAACCGGCCTCGGCACGCAGCTCGTGACGTATGACCTCGACAAAGGCGTGCGCTTGCTGACCGCGAGCGAATACACGGGCACGCTCGTGGACGGCAGCGTGACGACCGACAACGTGCGCGCGAACGGCACGAACATCGGGCTCACCGCAGCGACGACGGCGAATGCGCTATGGTTGTCGAGCGGCGGAACCATCAACACGGCAAACCCGCTCACGCTCACGAGCGGGACGGTGCTCGCCACCGGCATGGGCAACAGTATCACGGGCTCGATCACCAGCGGCGGCACGAACCCGATCGTCATCGGCGGGCCGGGCGATCTCACGCTCAACAATTCGATCCCGAGCAGCACGACCGGGGGGCTGATCAAGCAAGGCGCCGGCACGCTCACGCTCAAGACCGCCAATAGTTACACCGGCCAGACGGTGCTCGCGGGTGGTGTCGTGAACATCGAAGCCACGACCTCCTTCAATGCTACCGCCGTGCGTTTCCAAGGCGGCGAACTGCGCAACACGAGCGGGGCGCCGATCACGATCGCGAACGCTTTCACCGTCGAAGGCGCGGGTATCGCGGGCGGCGCGGACATGAAGGTCGGCGGCGCGCAGGATATCGACTTCCAGGGCAACTTCACGCTCGCCAACTCGAACAAGACGATCGAGGTGACGAACACCGGCACGACGACGATCAGCGGCGTGATCAGCGGCACCGCGCGCGTGCCCGGCATTGGCATCACCAAGACCGGCGCCGGCACGCTCGTGCTCAGCGGCGCGAACACGTTCGGCTCCACGGGCGACGCGAGCTTCTACGAGAGCAAGCTGACGCTTAGCGCCGGCATCGTCTCCATCCCGACGATCCAGAACGGCGGCTTCATAAGCCCGCTCGGCGCGACGCCATCGGACGCCGATCACCTCGTCTTCGACGGCGGCACCCTGCGCTACACCGGCCCGACCGCGAGCACCGACCGGCTTTTCACGATCACGCCGAACGGCGGCACGCTCGACGCGCACGGCGCCGGCGCGCTCTCGCTGCTCAACACCGGCAGCATCATCGCGAGCGGCACCGGCGCGCGCACCTTCACGCTCGATGGCGTGGCGGGGCAGATTAACGCCATCTTCCCCAAGTTCGCCGACGGCGCGACGGGCGCGGACAAGCTCTCCGTCAGCTTCAACGCCGCGACATGGCAAACTTCCACCGCGCACACCTTCACCGGGACCGCGGCGATCAACGGAGGCGGCACGCTCCAACTCGTCGGCAGCGCCTCGCTCGGCGCGAACGTCATCGCGATCAATACGGGTTCCTTCTTCAACGTCACCGGCCTCAGCGGCGGCGCGAGCTTCGACGGGACGCGCTTCCAAATCACCAGCGGCCAGACCCTGCGCGGCGACGGCACGCTCCTTGGTGGACTGCACACGCTCGCCGGTTCGACACTCGACATTGGCGCTGCATCACCGGCTGCGGCGGAGCAGCTCACGCTCAGCACCCCGACGACGAGCAGCTACGACTTCGACGGCACGTTCACGCTCGACCTGTGGCAGAACCAAGCCGGCCTCACCGCGAGCGAAGGCGATCGCGCGGTCTTCACCACGAGCGGCGCGAGCACGGTCGCCCTCGGCGGCACGCTCCAGCTCCGCCTCGGCGCCGGCAGCGGCCTGGACAGTCTTACCTTCGCGGAAGGCGACCAGTGGCAGCTCTTCAACTGGGGCACGCTCGGCGTGAGTGGCTCGTTCACGAGCTACGATCTGCCGCAGACCGCTCCCGGTCGCGGATGGGACGTTTCACAACTCGCCTCCACCGGCGTGATTGTCATCATTCCGGAGCCTGGCGTCGCCTCGCTCACCCTGCTCGGCCTCGGTGTGCTCGCGGCACGGCGGCGGCGGCGCTGAAAATTTTTCTGCAACCGCGCGCAACGCCAGCCACGATGTGGGGTTCACGCAAGCCACGATGAAAAACCTCATTCTCACCCTCACCCTCACGGCGTCGATTGCGGCGCCCCTCACTCTCAGCGCGCAGGAAGCCAAACCCGAGCGCCCGAAACGCGAAGGCGCCCCCGGTGGCGCGGGCGGCCCTGGCGGGGCCGGCGGCGGACGCATGAACCCCGAAGAGCGTCTCAAGCGCATGACCGAATCGCTGGCCCTCACCCAGGAACAGCAGGACAAGGTCAAAAAGATCTTCGAGGAAGGCCAGGCGGAGATGGGCAAGCTGCGCGAGGCGCCCGAAAACGAGCGTCGCGAGAAATTCGGCGCCTTCATGAAGTCGCAGAACGAGAAGATCATGGCCGTGCTCACGCCGGAGCAGCAGGAGAAGTATAAGAAGGCCATGGAAGAGCGCATGAAGCAGGGCGGCCAGCGCCCCGGTGGCCCCGACGGTGGCCGCCGCCCCGAAGGCGGACGCAAGCCCGACGGCGAAAAGAAGCCCGAAGGCGGCGCGAAGCCGGAGGAGAAGAAGTAATCTTCGTATAGTTTTAAAGCCCTGCGCGTGACCCGCGCGGGGTGTGCAAACGGGAGACAGTTCACCTGTCTCCCGTTTTGCTTTTCCCGCCGTTACCTTTTCACTGCGTCATGAATTGATTGGCATTTGCAATCCCGCAGCCGGGAGCGATGACACGGCGCCTTTCCGATTCTCCCAAGACGCCTCTCATGCGTATCACCTCTCCCTTAGCTCGGTGGTCCCCCTGGATCATCCTTCTCGTGATGGGCTTCGCCATCCCGGGTCACGCGCAGAAAGGCGACGCGCACCCGAATCTGGACGTCCGGATGAATCGTTCCACAGCCCCCGCAAAGGCGGCTAATCTCACAGGGGCGCGGACGGCAGCTCGCACGATCAGCGGGGCGGTGGCGCAGTTGAAGGCGCGCGTGCCGGGCGCGGAGGTGAAGCTCTCGGAGGTGACGGGCGGGGTGGAGGTGGTCGGAGCGGCGCGTTCGCTGACCGCGGCGGCGCCGGGGCGCGCGGGGTTCGAGATCGTGAAGGACTTCCTGCAAACCAACGCCGCCCTTTACGGCCTCGCGCCAGCGGACATCGCGTCGCTGCACTTCATCGGCGAAAGCGTGAGCCGGGCGAGCGGGCTGCGCATGGTGCGCGTCGAGCAGATGGTGCAAGGGCGCCCGGTTTTTCAAAGCGAGACGCGCTTCACGATCGATCGCGACGGCCGGCTGGTTCGCTCCGTCGGCCTCATGGTTCCGAACGCCACCGCCATCGCGGCGGCGCCCGCGAATGCGGTTTCCGCGCCGGACGCCCTGGTCTCCGCGATGTCTTCCGTCGGGATCGCGCTCGACTCGGCGCGCATGACGGTCGCGAATAAATCCGAAGTGAACACGGGCGACGCGCGCATCCAGCGTCCGGTAAAAAGCGAGCTGGTGTGGTTCCCCACCGCGCCCGGCGTGCTCGTGCCGGCGTGGTCGCAGGTGAGCATGACCTCGGGCGACGGCGACTGGTTCACGCTCGTGGATGCCAACACAGGCGCGCTGCTCTGGCGCAAAAACATCCGCTCCCACGTCTCGACCCAGGACGCCCGCTTCAGCGTCTATGTGCAGCCCGATGGCGTCACACCGGCGGATAGTCCGTCGCCGTTGTCGCCGACGAATGTAGCTCCGGGAGCCGGCACGCAGACCCCGGAGATCGCGCGCACGACGGTGAATATGTTCAGCGCGCAGAGCGGCGTGGCGAGCCCGAATGGCTGGATCGCCGACGGTGGCAACACCACCACGGGCAACAACGTCGATGCCTATCTCGACCGCGATGGCAACGACGGCCCGGACACCGGTCTGCTCGATGCCAACGGGCGGCCCGTGGGCAACCTCGACGCTTCCTCCCGCAATCGCGATTTTCTCGGCACCAATTTCGACTACACTCCGCCACCGGTCGGCGGAAACGCGGACAGCGGCACGGCCCCGACCGATGCGCAGTTCCAGCGCGGCGCGATCACGCAGCTTTTCTATATCGCGAATTGGTATCACGACCAGCTCCACGCCCTCGGCTTCGACGAAGCGGCGGGAAATTTTCAGACGACCAATTTCAGCGGCATGGGCCTCGGCGGCGACCCCGTGCTCGCCGAGGCGCAGGACGAGGCGGGGAAAGTGGCGAACGGCAACAACCGCAATAACGCCAACTTCAGCACACCGCCCGATGGGCAGTCCGGCCGCATGCAGATGTATCTCTTCGACGGGCCGAGCCCCAATCGCGACGGCGCGCTCGATGCGGAGGTCGTCATGCACGAGCTCACGCACGGGGTGAGCAACCGTCTCATCGGCAACGGCTCCGGGCTCAACTGGCACGTGGGCGCGGGCATGGGCGAAGGCTGGAGCGATTTCTACGCGCTCTCGCTGCTCAACCGCACCAACGCCGACAACCCGAATGGCCGTTACGCCGCGGGCGCCTACGCCACGTATCAGCTTGCGGGGTCCACGGAAAATTATCTCTACGGTATCCGCCGCTTCCCCTACTGCACCGACAACAGCGTCACGCCGCTCACGTGGGCCGACGTGGACGACGTGACGAACAACCTCGGCGGCGGCATCCCGTCGAGCCCGATCAATTTCAACTTCGCGGGCGGCGGCGAGGTCCACAACATCGGGGAAGTGTGGTGCAACACCTTGTGGGAAGTGCGCAGCCGCATCATCGCCGATCCCACAGGGGCGAATGGCGACGTGCGGATCGGCGGCGATCGCACGCTGCAAATCGTGACCGACGCGATGAAGATGACGCCGATCGATCCGAGCTTTCTCGATGCGCGCGACGCCATCATCGCCGCCGACGCGGCGACGAATGCGGGCGCAAACGAGCGCTGGATCTGGGAAGGCTTCGCCGATCGCGGGCTGGGCTACAATGCGGTCGCGCCGTTCAGTCGCATGTTTGGGTATGTCTCCGGGCACATGGGCATCGGCGAATCGTCCGACGTGCCGTATCTCGATGTGCAAAGCGTGGCAGTCGATGACAGCCTCGGGAATAACAACGGCGCGATCGATCCGGGCGAGCCGGTGCGCATCACGGTGAAGCTGAAGAACCCGTGGCGCGGCGCGGCGTTCGACGTGCCTTCCGCCACCGCGACGCTGGGCGCGTCCACAGCGGGCGTAAATATCACCACCGCGAGCGCGACGTATGCCGCCATCCCGGCGCAGGGCAACGCAGATGGAACGCAGTTCCGTTTCAACGTGCCTTCCAATGCCACCGCGGGACAGGCGCTGCGCTTCACCATCACTCCCACGAGCACACTTGGGACGAAGGCGGTGAACTTCACCCTCCGCGTCGGCACGCCCAGCGGCACGGGCGCGCCGATCACCTACACGCACACGCCGAATCTCGCGATCCCGGACTACTCACCGCGCGGTATTGCCGACACGCTGACGATCCCCGACGATCTCGTCATCGCCGACCTGGACTTCCGCATCGGCAGCCTCACGCACACTTTCACCGGCGACCTCACCGTGATGCTGCGCGGGCCGAATGGCCTTGGCACCGACCTCATCACCGCGGTGGGAGGATTGGTCAGCGGCGGGGGTGCTGGGCACGATTTCGTCAACACCGTGATCGACGACCAGGCGGCGGGCGACCTGCTCTTCGCGGACAATGCCGCGGCACCCTTCACGGGAAGCTGGGCGCCAGTCTTCAATCTTTTCTCGTGGGTCTTCGCGGGTTTTGATCCTGACCCAGTCGGCACGCTGGGCCGCTACAACGGCCTCAGCACGCAGGGCAACTGGACCGTGCTCGTGTCCGACGAGGGCCCGACCGATCTCGGCACGCTCAACTCGTGGTCGCTCATCATCACGCCAGTCGCGTATGCAGTCACGCCGTTCAATCCACCCGTGCTCACGCCCACGTCCGCGGCGCTGAGCTACACGGAAAACGACGCGTCGACGACCATCGACAGCGCGTTAACCGTGACTGATGCGGATAGCCCGAACCTCACCGGCGGCAGCGTCTCGATCACCGCGGGATTTGCGAACGGCCAGGACGTGCTGGGCTTTACAACCCAAAACGGAATCAGCGGCAACTACGACGCGAACACCGGCGTGCTCACGCTCACGGGCGCGACGACCGTCGCGAACTACCAAACCGCATTGCGCTCGGTGACCTACGCGAACACGAGCGACAATCCTTCCACCGCGACCCGCACGATCACCTTCCTCGCCAGCGACGGCACGCTCAGCGGCACGGCGACGCGCGACATCACGATCACGGCGCTCAACGATCCACCCGACCTCGACATCACCGGCACCACGCTTTCCTATGTCGAAAATCAGGCGCCTACGCCGGTGGATGACGCCATCGTGGTCACCGACCCGGACTCGGCCAACCTCACCGGGGCCACCATATCCATCAGCGCGAACTTTGCCGGCGCGCAGGATTCACTCGACTTCACGACCGTGGGCGGGATCACGGGCAGCTATGATTCCGGCACCGGTGTGCTAACGCTGAGTGGCACGGCGAGCGTGGCGGACTATCAGGCGGCGTTGCGTTCGGTGACCTATTTCAATGCGAGCGAAGATCCGTCCACGTTCACGCGCACCGTCACGATCGTTTGCAGCGACGGCATCGATTCCGGTTCGACGAGCCGGCAGATCAGCGTGACCAGCGTCAACGACTCACCGGCGCTCACGGTGAATTCCACGGCGCAGTCTTATACGGAAAATGGCGCACCGGTTGCCATCGACGGCTCGTTGCTCGCGAGCGATGTGGACAACGCGAACCTCGTCGGCGCGAGCGTCGCGATCACCGCTGGATTCGCGAGTGGAGAGGATGTGCTGAGTTTCGCCAACCAAGGTCCGATCAGCGGCAGCTACGATGGCGGCACCGGGGTGCTCACGCTCAGCGGCACCGCGACACTCGCGCAATACCGGGCGGCCTTGCGCTCGGTGACCTATGCGAACACGAGCGAGAACCCGTCGAGCGCGACGCGGACGATCACCTTCACCGGCGACGACGGCGCGGCGGCCAATCGGTTCGGCTCGGCTTCGCGCGCGCTCAACGTCACGCCGGTGAACGACGCGCCGGTGGTGACCACAACCGGCGCTCCCCTCGCCTACACGGAAAACGCCGGGGCCACGCTGATCGACAGCGCGCTGACGCTCGCGGACGTGGACAACGCGAACCTCGCGAGCGCAACGGTGAGCATTTCCACAGGCCATGCCGCCGGCGAGGATGTGCTGGGCTTCGCGAACCAAGGCGCGATCAGTGGCGGCTACAATTCGGGCAGCGGCGTCCTCACGCTCAGCGGCTCGGCGACACTGGCGGAATATCAAGCCGCGTTGCGCTCGGTGACGTATGCGAACACGAGCGACGATCCTTCGACGACGACGCGCAGCATTACGTTTGCGGTGAATGATGGCGGTGCCGCTGGCAGCAGCTCACGCAGCATCGTCATCACCGCGGTCAATGATCCGCCAACACTTACCGCCATTCCGAATCCGGCGGCGATCCTCGAGGATAGTGGATTGCAGACGATCAATCTCACCGGCATTGGCACGGGCGGCGAAACGCAGACGCTCAATGTCACGGCAATGTCGGACAACACGGCGCTGATTCCGCATCCGAGCGTGAGCTACACGAGCCCGAGCGCGACTGGTTCGCTCACCTTCACGCCCGTATCGAATGCCTTTGGTTCGGCCAATATCACGGTGACCGTGAATGACGGCGGGGCGAGCAACACCACGGTGCAGCGCATGTTCACCGTGACGGTGACGGCGGTGAACGACGTGCCCGCTTTCACGGCGGGTGCGGATGTGGTCGTCGCGAAAGATTCGGGGGCTTACTCGCAACCGTGGGCGAGCGGCATCAGCGCGGGGCCGGCCAATGAAAACGGGCAGGCGCTCGATTTCATCGTCTCGAACGACAACGCGACGATTTTCGCCACCGCGCCGACGATCGCGGCGAACGGGACGCTGAGCTTCACGCCGCTGGCCGGCGTGAGCGGCTTCGCCAATGTCACTGTGCGCCTGCACGACAACGGCGGCGGCGGCGCGGCGACGAGCGGGCCGCAGATTTTCCGCCTCGGGATTGGGACGATCGAGAACAGCGTCGGTGCTTACAATGGTCTCATCCGACCCACGGCGGGCGCGCCGACGGAATTCGGCCGGCTCGGCTTCGTTTCGGTGAAACTCACCCAGCGCGGCGCGTTCACCGCGAAGCTCGCGCTCGGCGCGGAGAAGTTCAGCGTGAAGGGCGCGATCGATCTGTTCGGCGAGTCGGTCTTCGGTCGCGACAAAACCGCCACCGTGCCACTTCCGCGCACGCCGCTCGTGCTCGATCTGCGCTTCGACACCGCCTTCGCGACCGACCAGCTCACCGGGACGTTGCGCATGAACAACGCGGCTTTCGCTCAATTGACGGCCGATCGCGCGCTCTACACGGCGCGGCGAAATCCGGTGGCGCCGATGAGCAATCCGCCCACGGAACTCGTCGCGAACTACACCGCGCGCTTCCAGGCGCTCACGCCCGCGGCGCAGGGCAGGCCGGCGAATACGTTCCCGCAGGGCGATGGCTTCGGCATGACGAAGGTCTTGAAAAACGGCACCGCGCGCATCGCGGCGACGCTGGCGGATGGCGTGAAGTTCAGCGCCGGCGCGCCGCTGGCGAAAGACAACACGTGGCCGCTGCACACGCTGACGGCAGGCAAGACCGTGATCGTGAATGGCCCCGTCCTCTTCACCACGCAGCCCGGCGTGAGCGACTTCGTCGTCAGGAGCCTGACGTGGGTGAAGCTGTCGAGCAACCGCACACCCGCTTACCTGAGCGGCTGGCCGGGCGGCATCGGCGTCGATCTGCTCGGCTCGAAATACGTGCGGGCGAAGACGGATGCCGCAGTGCCATTCCTCGATGCGAACGATGGCAACGCGAGCTTCGAAGCCGATGGCCGCACTGCCGCGCTGAACATCGACTCACGCGGCCGCGTGACGCAGACCGGCGCGGGGATTAGCGGGCTGAAATTCAAGGTCAGCAAAAAGACGGGAATGATCAGCGGGCAATTCCCCGACGCGACGGGCGCGAAGTTAAAATTCAATGGGGTGATCTTTGACCAGCAGCAGCTCGGGAGTGGGTTCTTCCTGCGCAATGGGAAGAGCGAACCGGTAACGCTGACGCCAGCGCCGTAGCGATCGGTTTAGTGCCCGCGGAGATCCGTCCGCCCGCCGCGGCGGCGGCGGAACTCGTCGAAGACTTCGTCGCAGCCGTCGGCCTTGAGCTGGTGCAGGATGCGGAGCAGGTCGCCGAGGCGGCTTTTGGGGAAGCCTTTGCGGGCGAACCACTGAAGGTATTCGAGCGGGAGATCGTAGAGCGGGATGCCGCGCGGAGGGAAATGGTCGGGGCCGTATTTGCCGAAGGGCATCGTCGATTGCGCGATCTCGGTGAGATCGTGCGCGAGCCAGTCGCGGAGGCGGGATTCAAGTTCGTCGGATGGCACGGATGAATGGGACCACGGATTTCACGGATGGCCACGGATGATGAGGACCACAGATGGCGCCGTTTCGACAGGCTCAAGGCCCCGAGCGTGTCGAGGGGCAGATGATGCAGATGGAAAAGGGAACCGGGCAAAGAGGGCGGGGTCAGGGAAATCCCGTGACACACATCGACAGGCACACGGCACACCAAACGGCACAGCACTGGCTTTGTGGAAATTACAGTGCACTCATTGACAATCACCGCGTCATCGCGGACAGAAACGTCCCCCCGAGGCGATCACCGCGCGTAAATCTTATGCAACTCGGACGACGACATTTTCTTCATGCTGCCGGCTTCACGGCAGCCGCCGGTTTTTTCGGTGCCGGCGACGTCTTCGGTGGGACGACTCGCTCGGTGCAACTCGTTCTCGCCGCGCAGGATGAAGCGGTGCTGACGTGGCTGCGCGGGTTCACTTCCGAAGTGCGTCTCGTGGGCAGCGCAGTGCTCGCGCGCTCGAAGGGCGATGCGGAAGCGCCGGCGCACTGGATCGCGGCGCTGGTGCGGCTCGATGTGCTCGTCGAGGCTTTGAGCACGTCGGGTTTTCAGGGGCTCTACACGAGTGGCAGCACGGCGTTTTTCACGGTCGGCGGGCGGGAAGTGTCCGTCGAGTTGCTGCCGCGGGAGGCGTTTTTCGAGCGGCTGAAGGAACTCGGTGGAGGGCAGGTCGGTTACGATCACGACACGCTGGTCTATGATCCGGCAACGAATTTGCTGACCGATCCGCTACGCGCGGAGAAGACGAAGGGCATGCGGGTGACGCGCGGGGCGAAAGACATCGCGGCGGCGTTTGCGCAGTTGCTCGATGGCTTCATCGAATCGCGCCGGCTCGCGCTCGAACGGACGCTCGGCTTCAAGCGTTTTCGCAATCGCGTCTTCAACTCCAGCGGCGCGAAGCCCGAAGTGGCCGAGGCCGTCTGCGCGGTGCTTCTCGCGCGATTCGTCACGTGGGTGAGCGCGGCGCCGGTCCAGGAGATCGAAGCGATCCTCCATTGCCGCCTTGTCGTGAGCAGCCTGCGCACGGCCTTCGGCATCGACGCGCGGGCGTCCATTCACACGGCGAAAGCCGCGCTGGCCGGCGACGACGCGCCGAATCCGCGCGTGTGGATCGAAGCGCTGCTGGGCTCGAATGAGCGCGCCCTCGGTCTGCTCCGCACCGGCGATGCTTTCGATCAACTCCGCACCCGCGCGGCGCTTCTTTCCAACACCTGACTCGCATCGTAGTGCGCGGCGCAGAGCGACGCGGCTACAGCTTCACCCAAACCACTCACGCTCACGCCTATGTCGATGGATATTTCCGAGACGTTCCTTGCTGAAATTGGCATCGCCTCTTTCGGCTTCGCCCCGGATGGCTGGGCGATGTGCAACGGGCAGCTTCTGCCGATCAACCAGAATCAGGCGCTCTTCTCGCTGCTCGGCACCACGTTCGGCGGCGACGGGCGGGTGAACTTTGGCCTGCCCGACCTGCGCGGACGCGTCCCGATCCATGTCGGCAGCGGGCACACGCTCGGCGAGCGCGCCGGCGAGCAGGCGCACACGATCATCCTCTCTGAGATGCCGCAGCATGTGCATATTGCCCAAGCCTCATCCGGTCCGGCGTCGACCATCACGCCCGCCAACGACCAGGTTCTGGCCAGAGGCGCATTTCAAGCTTATGCGCCACCCACTGCTCTTGCCCCCATGGCCGCGACCGGCGTGGGCAGCATTGGTGGCAACCAGGCTCATTTGAATATGCAGCCGTTCCTCGTGTTGAACTTCTGCATCGCGCTTCAGGGCATCTTCCCCTCGGAAACCTAACACCAAACTTATGGGCGCACCTACTCTCGGAGAAATTCGGATGTTCGCGGGCAACTTCGCTCCCGCGGGCTGGATGTTTTGCGAAGGCCAGCTCCTGCCGATCGCGGAAAACGAGAACCTCTTTAATCTCATCGGCACGACTTACGGGGGCGACGGGCAGGAAACCTTCGCCCTGCCCGATCTGCGCGGCCGCATCCCGATTCATATGGGCAACAGCTTCATCCTCGCCGAAACCGGCGGCGTGGAAGAGGTCACGCTCACCGTGAGTCAGATCCCCGCACATTCTCACCCGCTGCTCGTCTCCCAGGACCCCGCCAGTTCCCCCAACCCGCAGGGCAATGTGCTGGCGACCCCGGTCTCGGCCACGCCGTATGCGGCGCTTACTCCGACCCTTTCGTTGAGCCCGGCGGCGGTCACCTCGGTCGGCGGCAGCCAGCCGCACACAAACTTTCAGCCGTATCTCTGCGTGAACTTCATCATCTCGCTGTTCGGTTTCTTTCCACAACAATAGCCATGGGCGCTGAACCTTTCGTCGCGGAAATCTCCATCTTCCCCTTCAACTTTGCGCCCAAAAAATGGGCGTTTTGCAACGGCCAGCTCATTCCGCTCGCGCAAAACACCGCGCTCTTCTCGCTGCTCGGCACCACTTACGGCGGCGACGGCAAATCCACCTTCGCCCTGCCGAATATTCAAGGCAGTGCGCCGATGCACCCCGGCCAGGGGCCCGGGCTTTCGCTGCACTTTCTCGGCGAGACCGGCGGTTCCGAGCTCGTGACGCTGCTCGAATCGGAAATTCCCTCGCATAGCCACCCGATGAGGGCCACCAACCAGCCGGGCGAAGACCGAACCCCGGCGGGAGATGTTTTCAGCCGGTCCGTCGGCGGAAATCTCTACACCACGGCAGCGAATCTGGTGCAACTGCATTTCAATTCCCTGCCGCCCGCCGGCAGCAGCCTGCCGCACAACAACATGCAGCCTTACCTCGTGCTGAACTACTGCATCGCGTTGCAAGGCATCTTCCCGCCGCGGTAGGCCGGACGCTCCCGCCCGTGCCTACGAAAACACCGCCTCGAGCTCCGTGGGACCGGTTTGCACGACAAAAATCTGGATCGCCCCGAGGCGGGCATGCTCGAAATGGTGGATGCGCTGCGGGACGCGGAGCGGCTCACGAAAGCGGAAGAGGAGGGAGAACGGTTTGCGAAACCCAGCGATGACCGGTTCGCCGAGGTCGCGCACTTCCACGAGCGTGAAGGGAAACTCGCGCCCGCCATCGTGCAGCACCCACTCCTCGTTCAGCGTGGCTTGGAAATCCGCGGGCGTGGCTTTGGCAAGGTCGAGCATGGTGAAGATTGTAGCGCAGACTTCCAGTCTGCCGTATCGCAGATTTCTAATCTGCACAGGGCAGGCTTGGAAGCCTGCGATACAGCAGACTGGAAGTCTGCGCTACGCCCGCCCAACCCGCATCGCCTGCCGCCGCTGAAGGAAACCGTCCCCCCGGACACCGCAACTTTAACGCTCAACCAATCATGAAATCGCCCACGAATCGCCCGGCCCGCCAGCGCACGAAGAGGAACCCGAAGGCCCGGCCTGGCATGCAGGTGGAGGCACTGGAGTCCCGCATCGCCCCGGCGGCGACGGTGACGCTCAGCGGCACGTTCGCCAACGACGTGGATGGCGATGGCGAGGCCGATCCGGGCGATCGGATCCACTACACGGCGGTGCTGAACAACGCGTCGCCCTCGACGCCGATCACGCTGCAAAGCTTCACCGAGCTGGTCAACGATCCGAACCTGATCTTCGTGCCCGGCTCGCTGAACGTCTCGCCGCTGGCGATCGACGACGCGTTCACGGCGCAGGCGAACACGCAGCTCCGCGTGGGCAGCATCGCGGCGCTGAGCGGGCCATTTGCGAACGTGGCGGGAAGTCTTACGGGGAACGATACCGAGTTTCTCAGCGATTCGTTCGTGATCTCGGGATTCAGTGCAACGAGCGCGCAGGGCGGCACGGTGAACGTGGCGGCGGATGGTTCGTTCACCTACGTGCCCGCGGCCGGGTTCACGGGCACGGACACGTTCACCTACACGATCAGTGACGACGGCATCGCGGCGGGAACGGCGGACGATCTGACGAGCGTGGGCACGGTGACGATCACGGTCGTCGGCACGAACAACTCTTCGGCCGCCGGTGCGCCGGTGGTGTGGTATGTCGATGGCAGCTACGGCGGCGCGAATGGCGCGAGCAATGGCACGTCGGCGCGCCCGTTCACCTCCTTCTCCAACGCCAACCCGGCCTTGAGTCTCACCGGCGCGGGCGACGTGGACGACCCGAACGATCTCATCTACGTGAAGAGCGGCACTTATAATGCCGTGGCGCTGCCGCTGGAGAACGCGCAGACGCTGCACGGCGAAAACACCGCGCTGGTCGTGAATGGCTTCACGCTGCAAGGGGCCGCCGGCACGGCGCCGACGCTCCACAGCGCGGGCACGGCCTTGACGCTCGCGAGCGGCAACACACTCACGGGCTTCACCATCGGCAACTCATCGATCGACATCGCCGGCACAGGCTTCGGCACGCTGACGGTGAGCAACGTGACGCTCAACGGCACGGGGAAGATTTTCGACCTGACCAACGGCAGCTTCGCGGGCGGCTCGAGCTTCAACAGCATCAGCGGCACGGGCTCGACCACGCATGGGTTGAAGCTCGACAACGTCGGCGTGACGGGCGGCGGCACGGTGAACTTCGGCCAGACGGACATCTCTGGCTCGACGGCGCAGGCGATGTTCATCACGAACATCAACACGACGGGCACGTTCACCTTCGGCGCGACGACGATCGGCACGACGACGGCGAGCACCGGCGGCGTCGAGGGCATCCGCATTGAGACGATCACAGCGGGCACGATCAACTTCGGCACGACGCTGGTGCAAAACAGCGCGGGCCGCGGCATCGAGGTGCTCGGCGCGGGCAGCCCGGCGGTGAGCTTTGGCGCGACGACGGTCACCAAGGCGGGCGGCGATGCGGTGCTCGTGCAGAACACGACGGGCGGCAGCGTGGGCTTCACCGGGCTCTCGATCGATAACATCACCGGCAAGGGCATCTGGCTGGACGGGGCGGGGAGCAGCTTCAACACGGGCGCGGGCGGCACGATCGCAACGGCGAGCGGGACGGACGTGGATATCACCAATGGCACGGGCGCGGTGACGATCACCGAGGCGATCACGAACACGGCCGGCGGGCTGATCAACATCGACAATCACGAGACGGGGAACATCACCTTCTCGGGCAACCTGAGCACGAACACGACGGGGATCACGGTCAACAACAGCAACACCGGAACGATTCTTTTCTCCGGCGGCACGAAGACGCTGGGCACCACCACGAACCCCGCGGTGAATCTCACGAGCAACACCGGCGCGACGATCAATTTCACCAACGGCGGGCTGGCGATCACGACGAGCAGCGGCACGGGCTTCAACGCGACGGGCGGCGGGACGATCAGCGTGGCGGGTTCGGGCAACACGCTCAGCTCGACCGGCGCGACGGCGCTCAACCTGACGGGCCTGATCATCGGCGCGGGTGGCGTGACGTTCGACACGACGACCTCGGGCGGCGGGACGAACAACGTGAAGATCTCGGGCGCGACGGGCGGCGCGATCGCGCTGGGCAGTGGCAGCCTGACGAATGCCACCGGTGTGGCGTTCCTCGTCGGCGATGGCGCGGGCACAGCGACCACCGGCGGCACCGCGGCAATCACCTACAGCGGCTCGATCACGACCGCCACGACGGTGCGCGCGGTGGACATTCAGGACCGTGCAGCGAGCGCGGGCGACATCACGCTGTCCGGGCAGATTCAGCACTCGAGCGGCAACGCGACCGTGATCTTCCTCGATCAAAACGCGGCCGGCACGATCACGTTCTCCGGCGCGAGCAGTAATCTCAATGGCGGCAGCTCGACCGCGGTCAGTCTCACGAACAACACCGGCGCGACGATCAACTTCACCGGCGGCAGCATGACAATCGCGTCAACCAGCGGCACGGGCTTCAACGCGACGGGCGGCGGGACGGTTAGTGTGACCGGCACGGGCAACACGATTAGCACCACGACCGGCACAGCGCTGAACGTCGCGAACACGAACATCGGGGCGAGCGGACTCACGTTCCAAAGTATCAACGCCGGGACGGCGGCGAGTGGGCCGGTCAATGGCATCGTCCTCAACACCACGGGCTCGGCCGGTGGACTGACGGTGACGAGCACGGGCTCGGCGGGCACGGGTGGCACGATCCAGCGCACCACGGGAGACGGGATCGTTCTCACCAGCACGGCGAAGGTTTCGCTGTCGAACATGAACATCAACAACAACGCGGGCCATGGCATCAACGGCTCGAACGTGACCGACTTTTCGATCGCCGGCTCGAGCCTGAGCGGCAACGGCGATGCCGTGGGCGAGCACGGGATCAACTTCGCCAACCTGCTCGGGACGGCGAGCATCACGAACACAACGATCACCTCGTCGGCGGAGAACAATCTGTCGATCGACAACACGAGCGGGACGCTGACTTCGCTGACGATTTCAGGCAGCACCTTCAGCAACACGCGGCTGAGCGCGCTGGGCAACGATGGGTTCCTTTTTAGCGCGCATAACTCCGCCATCGCGACGATTTCCATCACGGGCACGGCCTTCAGCAACAACGCGCTGGTCGGCGCCCAATTCCGGGCGCTCGATTCCTCGAACGTGACCTTGACGGTGCAGAACAATAGCACTTTCACCAACAACAACTCAGGCCTCCAGATCGAGAGCAACGGGAGCGCGCACATGACCGCCACGATCGGCGGGACGGGCGCCGGGCAGGGCAACACGTTCTCGGCGCCAGCGGTGCCCGCGGGCAGCGCGAGCGATGCGATCACGGTCAGCAATTTCGCCCTGGCGAACAGCGCGTCGGATCTGCGGGTCAAGATCCTGCGCAACACGATCACGATCCCGACCGGCGGGGTGAACCATGGCATCGTCGTCCAGGGCAGCGGGACCAACGCGCCGCTGGAGGTGCAGATCGATAACAACACGATCACGAACAACGGCTCGCTCGACGCCATCCACGTGGACACGCCGGACTTGAACACGACGCCGATCATGAACGTGATCGTCACCAACAACTCGTTCACCAATGCCGCGAGCGCGGCCAATGGCGTCAGCGTGAACTATCGTCGCGCCGGCACTGCCGTCTTCAAAGTCGAAGGCAATTCGGGGAGCGTGCCCGCCGGGTTTTTTGGCGTCCAGGTTCGCCAGACGCTGGGCACGGTGTCCCTCGAGCGCGGCGTCTCCGCCTCCAGCACCGCCTCGGTCGTCCTGGCGGCCAACAACCCCAGCGCCCCGAACCCCAACATCACCGGCACCGTCTTTGTCGTCAGCAATGGCACCGTCGTATTCCCGCTGTTGTTCGCGCCGCCGACGGACCTGCCGGTGATCGAGCCCGTGGTGGGAGGCGGTGAAGGGACCGCGCCCGTCGTGCCGCCGCCCACGGTCGTGGGTGAGGTGCCGCCGGTGGTGGTCGATCTTCCGCCCGTCGTGCCGCCGCCAGTCGTCGTGCCGCCGCCGGTCGTGCAGCAGCCGGTGATCATCGACGACGGCATCCTTTCGCAGGCGGAGCTGGACTCGCTGGTCGAGGCGGGAATCGCGCGCTGGGCGGCGGCGGGCTTGAGCCCGGAGCAGGTGGCGATTTTGCGCGGCGTGGTCTTCACGGTGGAAGACCTCGGTGGCTGGCAGATCGGCGAGGCGGGCGATGGGGTGGTGACGCTCGATGCGAACGCGGCGGGCAACTCGTGGTTCATCGACGCGACACCGATGGACGACGCCGAATTTGCCGGCACGGGCACGCAGCTTTTCGCGACCGCGGACGGCGGGGCGAAGACGCGCATCGATGCGCTGACGACGCTCATGCACGAGCTGGGGCATCAGCTCGGGCTCGACGATTCCTATGTCAACAACGACGCGGCGAACCTGATGTATGGCTACCTGCACCAGAGCGAGCGGCGCCTGCCCGCGCTCGGACAGGCCGAGGGCGTGGCCCCGCACTATCTCGCGGAAGCCGCGCTGACCTTCGCGCCGGATGCGGCGCCGACGCTCGGCGACGTGTCGCTGCCAGTCGGCAAGTCGATCACGATCGTGTATGACGGGACGGTCAAAGCCAACCTCATGAACGGCCTCGCGCCGACGGTGGTGACGAGCCAGATTGCGGTGACGCACGCGGGCGGGACGCTGAACAGCAACCAGATTGCGTTTGCCGTCGATTCGCTCTCGATCGGCAACCAGGTTTTCAACGATGTGAACCGGAACGGCGTCTTCGATGGCGGCGATACCGGCATCAACGGCGTGGCGCTGAGCCTCTTCGTGGATGCGGATAACAACAACGTCCCCGAGGGCGCGGCCATCGCGACGACGACGACCGCGGGCAACGGGAACTACGCCTTCCTCGGCCTGCTGCCGGGCAACTACATCGTGCGCGTGGATGCGGGCAATTTTGCGGTCGGCCAGCCGCTGGCGGGCCGCATCTCCCTGGCCGGCGCCATCGACCCGGACAACAACGATCCGGATACCGACAACGACGACAATGGCGTGGACAACGCGAACCCGGCGGTCAACGGCATCTCCAGCCAGGCGATCACGCTCGAATACAACAAGGAGCCGACGGAAATCCCCGTCGGCACCGACATCAACTTCACGCTCGATTTCGGCTTCAAGACGCCGAACACGGTCGGGGATCGCGTGTGGGCCGACATCGACAACGACGGCATCCAGGACGCGGGCGAAGTCGGGCTCAACGGCGTGGCGGTCCAGTTGCTTGACAACGGCGGCGCCGTCATCGGCACGACCATTACGGCGGGCGACGGCAACTACACCTTCGTTGGCCTCGATGATGGCACTTTCAAGGTGCAGATCGTCAGCGCGACGCTGCCCGCGACCGCGACGCCGACCTTCGATCTGGACGGCACCGCCACGGCGCACATCGCCACCTTCACGCTGACCGGCGGCCAGAACCGCACCGACGTGGACTTCGGCTACCGCGGCACGGCGAGTGTCGGCGATCGCCTGTGGGCGGACCGCGACAACGACGGGGTGCAGGACGCGGGCGAAGCGGGCTTCAACGGGGTGACAGTGCAACTGCTCGACGGCAGCGCGAACGTCATCGCCACCACGACGACGGCGGGTGATGGCAACTACAGCTTCGGCAACCTCTTCGCCGGAAACTACAGCGCCCGGGTGGTCAGCGCCTCGCTGCCCGCCGGCGTGGTGCAAACCTACGATCTCGACGGCACCGCCACGGCGCACGTTGCGGCCTTCACGCTCACCGCCGGTCAGAACCGCACCGATGTCGATTTCGGCTACCGCGGAACCGCGTCGGTGGGTGACCGGGTGTGGCAGGATTCCGACGGCGATGGCGTGCAGGATGGCGGCGAGCCGGGCGTCAACGGCCTGACGGTCGAGCTGCTCGACAGCGGGAACAGCGTCATCGACAGCATCACGACCAGCGGCGACGGGAATTACACCTTCGGCAATCTGCTCGCCGGCTCCTACAGCGTGCGCGTGGTCAGCGCGACGCTCCCCGCGGGCTTCAACCCCACCTATGACCTCGACGGCATTGCCACGGCGCACCGCGCCGCGTTCACGCTCACCGGCGGGCAGACCCGCACCGATCTCGATTTCGGCTACCGGGCGACCACCGACCTCGCGATCACCAAGACGGACGGCGTGACGAGCGCGGTGGCGGGCAGCTCGGTGATTTACACGATCACGGCGAGCAACGCGGGAGCGACCGGGGTCACCGGGGCGACGATCGCGGACACGTTCGATTTCTCGCGGTTCAGCAGCGTCTCGTGGATGGCGGTGGGCGCGGGCGGGGCGACGGGCTTCAGTGCGGGGACGAATACGACGAACATCAACGACACGGTGACGATGCCGTCCGGCAGCTCGATCACCTACACGGTGACGGGCAATCTCAAATCGGGCGCGACGGGCAGCCTCGTGAACACCGCGACGGTGACCGCGCCCGCCAACGTGACGGACACGAACACCGGGAACAACAGCGCGACGGATACGGACTCGATCGGCAAACAGCACGATCTCTCGATCACCAAGACCGACGGGAAGACGCAGTCGCAGCCGGGGATTCAGGACATTTACACGATCGTGGTGAGCAACGCGGGGCCGAGCGATGCGACGAGCGTGAACATCGTCGATAACTTCCCGGTGACGTTCACGGGCATCTCGTGGACGACGTCGGTGAGCGGCGGCGCAACGGTCTCGGCGCCGACGGGCAACGGCAACATTTCGACCGAAGGCGGCGTGTTTCTGCCGAGCGGCGCGTCGATCACCTACACGGTGACGGGCACGATCGCCGCGGGCACGACGGGCACGCTGAGCAATACGGCGACGGTGGGCGCGTCCGATGGCGCGACGGAGATCAACGGCGGGAACAATTCGGCGACCGACAACACGACGATCGTCACGGACGACCTGAGCATCACGAAGAACGACGGCAGCGAGAACGCAGTGCCGGGCTCGACGGTGACTTACACGGTCGTCGTGGCGAATGGCGCGCTGAGCGCGCAGGCGGCGAATGGAGCGACGGTCGCGGATGTCTTCGACCTGGCGAAGCTGACGAACGTGAATCTGCTGAGCTTTGGCACGACCGGCGGTGCGAGTTCTTCGCACGCGCTCGGCGCGGTGGCAGGCGGAAACTTCAGCGACACGGTGAACCTGCCGATCAACAGCACGATCACCTACACCTTCACCGCGACGGTGCTGGCGTCGGCGACCGGTTCGCTGGCGAACACGGCGACGATCACCGCGCCGGGCGGCTTCAACGAAGCGGACCTCTCGAACAACAGCGCGACGGACACGGACAACCTCACGCCGCAGTTCGATCTCGCGATCACGAAGAGCGATTCGCCGGACCCGGTGATCGCGGGGCAGAACGTGACCTACACGATCAATCTCGCGAAGAGCGGGCCGAGCGATGCGGGGAGCGTGGTGATCAACGATTTGCTGCCGAGCGGGCTGACGTTCGTCTCGGTGACGACGCCGGGCGGCTGGAATGCGAGCACGCCGGGGGTCGGCGGCACCGGGACGGTGACCTTCACCAAGCTGGCGACGATGACGACCAGTGAAGCACCGGTCTTCACGATCGTGGCGAAGGTGGATTCGTCCGTCGTGAGCGGCACGGTGCTCTCGAACACGGCGAGCGTCTCCTCGTCGGGCCTCGACCCGAACGACGGCAACAACTCCTCGGCGGCGACGACGACGGTGAACACGCTGGCGGAAATCATCGTGGACAAGTCGGGAACGGAAAGCGCCGTCGCGGGGAACAACGTGACCTACTCGATCACCGTGCGGAACACCGGCCCGAGCGACGCGCAGACCGTGAATCTCACCGACGTGCTGCCGGCGGGGACGACGTTCCTTTCGCTGAGCTCGCCCGGCGGCTGGAGCGCGACGACCCCGGCGGTGGGCGCGAACGGGACGATCACGGCAAACATCCCGACACTGGCGGCGGGCGCGAGCGCGACCTTCACGCTGACGGCGCACGTGGAATCGAACGTGGTGAGCGGGACGATCCTCGCCAACAGCGCGGAGGCTTCGACCCTGACGCCCGAGAACGACTCGGAGAACAACTCCGCGACGGCGTTCACGAACATCAGCACGCAGGCGGACGTGACGGTGACGAAGCTCGATTCGCCGGACCCGGTGACCGCGGGCACGGACGTGACTTACACGATCACGGTGGCCAATAGCGGCCCGAGCGACGCGCTGAGCGTAAACCTGAACGACGTGCTGCCGGCGAACGTGACGTTCGTTTCGCTGAGCACGCCGGGTGGCTGGAGCGCGACGACGCCGGCGTTCGGGGCGAACGGCACGATCACGGCCTCGGCGGCGAGCCTCGCGGCGGGCGGCTCCGCTGTCTTCACGCTCGTCGGGCACGTGGCCTCGAGTGCCGGCAATGGCACGCAGATCAATAACACGGCGACGGCCTCGACGACGACGAGCGAATCGGACTCGGAGAACAATTCCGCGACGGCGGCGACGGCGGTGATCACGCGCGCCGACCTCGGCGTGACGAAGACCGATTCGCCGGACCCGGTGCTCGCGGGTGCGGATATCACCTACACGATCACGGTGACGAACAGCGGCCCGAGCGACGCGGCGAATGTGACTTTCAGCGACGCCCTGCCGGCGGGCACGACCTTCCGGTCGATCATCCCACCCAGTGGCGGCTGGAACGGAATGACACCGGGGGTCGGCACGAACGGCACCATCACCGGCTCCACGGCATCGCTGGCGGCGGGAGCCTCGGCGACGTTCACGGTGGTCGCGCGCGTGGATTCGGGCGTGGCCACGGGCACCGTGATCAGCAACACGGCGGTCTTCGACACGGATACCCAGGATACGAACGTGGAGAACGACTCCGCGACGAGCATGACGACCGTTTCCACGCTCACCGACCTGCAGATCGTCAAGGATGCGCCAGGGGCGGTCGCGCCGGGCACGAACATCACCTACACGCTCACGCTCGATAACACGGGCCCGAGCGACGCGTTGACGGTCGCGCTCACCGACGTCCTGCCGGCGGGCACGACGTTTGTTTCCGCCACGCAGACTTCGGGGCCGGCGTTCAGTATCAATTCGCCCGCCGTCGGGGATTCCGGCACCGTCCTGTTCACGGCGGGAAGCTTTGCGACCAACGCCCAGGCGATTTTCAGCATCGTGGTCAGCAGCGGCGCGCTCCCCGCCGGCACGAACGTCACGAACACCGCGAGCGTGACGACGACTACGCCGGAGATCGACACGGAGGATAACACTTCGAGCGACACGACGCTGATCGGCGGCGTGGACCTCGCGGTGACGAAGGAGAACAACGGCAACGACGACGTAGTCGTGCCGGGCGAGACGATCACTTACACGATCAACTACGCGAACAACGGCTTCCAGACCGCGAACGGCGTGATCCTGACTGAGACGCTGCCGGCGGGCACGACCTTCATCGCGAACGGCAGCTCGATCGGCTGGACGCAGATCGGTGCGACCAATCAATACACGCTCACCATCGGCACACTCTCCGGCACCGGCAGCCAGGCGGCGGCTCAGCCCGAAGGCGGCGTCGCTCAGCCGCCGCCGAGCAGCGGCACGGCGGTCTTCGTCGTCGGCGTCGTCAACGTGGCGCCTGCGGGGCTCGACTCGATCGATAACACCGTCACGATCGACTACGACGGCAATCAGGGCCCGGACACGGATTCGGAAGACAACACCGCCACCGACAGCGACACGCTCAACGCCGCGCCCGACCTCACGGTCACCAAGACCAACCCGCTGGTCAGCGTGCCGCGCGGTTACCTGCTCAACTACACGATCAATTACTCCAACGCCGGCAACCAGAACGCGACCGGCGTCGAGTTGCACGAGACGCTGCCCGCGGGCACCACATTCGACGCAGCGAACAGCTCCGAAGGCTGGACGCAGGTCGGCGGCGAATACGTCCTCGTGCTGGGCAATGTGAACGCGGGCACGAATGGCACGAAAACCTTCGCGGTGACGGTGAACAGCGAAGGACCGAACACGATCAACAACACGGTGACGATCGACGACGACAACACGAACGGCACCGAACCCGAGACGGAGGACAACACCGCCTCGCTGAGCAAGCCGATCTACAAGGGCGTCTATGTCGTCGCGGCCGGCAAGAAACTGCCGGGCGAGCGCGCCAGCAGCGTGGAACCGCGCGTGCGCGTTTACGACATCGCCACCGGCACCGAGGTGCTCGACTTCCTCGCCTACGAAGCCAGGTCCACCAGCGGCGTGTTCACCGCGGTCGGCGACTTCAACGACGACGGCTTCGACGACATCGTCACCACCCTCGGCAAGGGCTCGGGCCGCATCCGCCTGTGGGATGGCCTCACCGGCGAACGACTGGCCATCGGCACGCAGATGGAGATCAACGCCTTCAGCAAGACGACCGGCAACGGCGGCATGGTGGCAGTGGGCGACATCACCGGCGACGGCACGCCGGACATCGCCATCTCCGACGGCTACAAGGGCACGACGGTGCGTCTCTACAGCGGCGAAACCGGCGCGTTGCTGCGCAGCTACAAGCCCTTCGGCACGACGGCGGTCGGCGTGCACGTGGCGATCGCTGACTTCAACGGCGATGGCCGCGACGACCTCGTCACCGCGCGCGGCGACGGCAAACGCGTGCGGGTGTTCGACGGCATCAACTTCGACTCGCTCGTAGTGCCGACCCGCCTGCTCGACCTCACGCTGCCCGCCGGCAAGGCCTTCAACATCTCCGCCGGCGACGTGAACGGCGATGGCAAGGCCGACCTCATCTTCGGCAGCGGCCCGAAACGGCCCGCGGAAGTTTCCATCTACTCGACCCTCACGAGCAGCGTCGGCAGCCCGATCGCCATCGGCGCCGCCGACCCGCGCGTGGGTGTCAGCGTCGCCGCCGCGAGTGTCGATTTGGACGGCCTGGCCGAGATCATCGTGGCCGGCGGACCGAAACTGGGCGGCAACGTCCGCTTCTTCGAGGGCACCGGCTCGGAACTTGGCAAACTCGACTTCCAGCCCTTCCCCGAGCGCCTGACCGCGGCCCTCTTCGTCTCCGCCTCGCGCCCGCAGCCCGGGAAAATCCCCCCGCCGTAAGCGGCCGGCCCGTCAACCGTCAGCGTCTGACCCCGTTGGCCTCAGGCCATTCAAGATTTTTCTCATCACCCCTTTCTTGTGTGTGGTGCGCGCAGAAGCGTCTTGTTTCCACCGAAAATGCCGGACACTTCGCGCTGGCGGAATGGCGTGGTGCCACCACAGTGCGCGGCACTGCACTCCCCCTGCGTGAGCCAGCTCGCGCCGCCATGAAGATGCCCACGAATTCGCCCGCCCGCCCACCTGCCAGGCTCACGCCGAAACGAAAAGATCCCGCACTCGTCGAAATGCTCGAGGCGCGCATCGCGCCGGCGACCGTTACGGGCATCGATCTGAGCGTGGGCGGCTCGAGCCCGCAGCAGAGCCCCGTGGCCGGTTCGGGGCTGGAAAACCTCACCTTCATCTTCACGGTGCAGAACAATGGGGGCATCGACGCGACGAATCTCACGCTCGATGAGGCCTTCACCCTGCCGGCTGGCGTGGCCTTCAGCTCGGCGACGGGAGACGGCTCCTTCGCTGGCACGCACTGGATGATTCCGAGCCTCGCGGCCGGCGCCACGGCGACGCTCACGCTCCACTTTACGGCCGATCACTCCACGGTGAACAACGCGAACGTCGCGGCCACGGCGACCGCCGTCTCGGCGGATCAAAGCATCGTCAATCCGGGCGACGACAGCACGACGCAGACGGCCAAGATCATCCGCCAATCGGACCTGAGCATCACGAAGATGGGCACGCCTGACCCGATCGGGCCGGGCGGCACGCTCAAATATACGATCGTGGTCACCAACAACGGGCCGAGTGACAATACGAGCGCCACCATCACCGACCTCTTCCCCGCGGAGCTGTCGAACCCCACCTGGACGGCCAGCTTCAGCGCCGGCGCCAATGGCTCGGAGAGTGGTTCGGGCAATCTCAATGCCACGCCCAGCATCCCGGCGGGCGGGACTGCCACCTACGTCGTCACCGGCACCGTCAACGCGGCGATGAACACCACGCTGGTGAATGAGGCGCGCGTGGATTCGCCCGAGGATACCAACTCCAACAACAACTCGGCCAGCGCCTCGACGCTCGTCAGCGGGGTGAATCTCACGGTGGAGCAAAGTCCCCAGACGGGCACGGTGAGTCCGGGCCAGACCCGGAGCTTCTCGATCAATTACTCGAACATCGGGGTCCCGGATGCGACCGGCGTGGTCCTGACGGCGTTCCTCCCGGCCGGGACGGCGTTCAACGCGGTGGGCAGCACGGCCGGCTGGACACACGTGGGCACCACCGACCGCTACACGCTGGCCCTCGGCAAGCTCGACGGAACCAGCCATGGCGTGAATGGCGGTGGCACGGCGGCCTTCGTCGTCGGGGTGGTGAATCCCGCGCCCGCGGGGCTGGAGGAGATTGTCGTCACCGCGACGATCGCGGACGATGGCGTGCGCGGACCGGACATCGATCCTTCGGACAATAGCGCGAGCCGCACCGTGATCCTCGACGCGGCACCGGATCTCACGGTCACCAAGACGACCCCGCTGGCCAGCGTGCCGCGCGGCTACGAGCTCCCCTACACGATCAACTACCGCAACGCCGGCAACCAGGGCGCCACGGGCGTGGTGTTGCGCGAGACGGTGCCGGCGGGCACGGCGTTCAGCGACGCGGGCAGCGCCGAAGGCTGGACGCCGGCCGGCGACGGGAGCGGCGATTACATCCTCGTGGTAGGCAGCGTGAACGGGGGCGCGCAGGGCACGACGACTTTCGGGGTGACGGTGAACCCCGCGGGGCCGAGCACGATCGACAACACGGTGACGATCGCGGATGACCACGCCAACGGCGCCGACACCGATAGCGAAAACAACAGCGCTTCGCTGAGCAAACCGATCTACCGGGGCATCTACGTCGTCTCCGCCGGCCGAAAGCTGCCGGGCGAGCGCCTCCCCGAGCCGCGCGTGCGCGTTTACGACATCGCTTCCGGCACCGAGGTGCTCGACTTCCTCGCCTACGAGGCGAAGTCGAACTCGGGCGTCTTCACCGCGGTCGGCGACTTCAACAACGACGGCATCGACGACATCGTGACCGCGGTCGGCAAAGGCACCGGCCGTGTGCGCGTATGGGACGGGGTGACCGGCCAGCGCCTGTCGATCGGCACGCAGAAGGAGTTCAACCCCTTCGGCAAAACCGCCCACGGCGGCCTGGTGGCGGTGGGCGACATTAACGGCGACGGCACGCCGGACATCCTCGTCTCCGACGGCTACAAAGGCGCGACGGTGCGCCTCTACAGCGGCGAAACCGGGGCGCTGCTGCGCAGCTTCAAGCCGTTTGGCAATAGCGCCGCGGGCGTGCACATCGCGGTGGGGGACTTCAACGGCGACGGCCGCGAAGACGTCATCGCCTCGCGAGGCAACGGAGCGCGCGTGCGCGTCTTCAGCGGGATCAATTTCGAGTCGCTGCTGCAACCCACGCAAATGCTCGACCTCCAGTTGCCCGCCGGCACGGCCTTTGGCGTCGCCGCGGGCGATGTGAATGGCGATGGCAAGGCGGACCTCATCTTCGGCAGCGGCCCGCAGCGGCCCGCAGCGGTGTCCGTCTATTCCACGCTCACGAATGCCCTCGACGCCCCGATCGCCCTCGGCCTGGCGGATCGGCGCGCGGGCATGAGCATCGCCGCGGTCAGCGTCGATGTGGACGGCCTCGCTGAGATCATCGCGGCCGGCGGGCCGAAACTGGGCGGCACGGTGCGGTTCTTCGAAGGCGCCGGCAGCGCACTCACCGGCCTCGACTTCCAGCCCTTTCCCGAGCGCCTGGGCGCCGCCCTGTTCGTCTCCGGCTCGTTAGCACTTTTTTAGCGGTTTAGGCGCATGCCTTAACTACCCTGTTTCGGCGCCGTGGCCGAATTGGGAGGAGTGAAATCAAACGATTGGATTCAGATCTTTCTCTACCTCGCCGTGCTCGTGGCGCTCACGCCGGTGCTCGGCGCATTCATGCACCGCATCTTCAGCGGTGAGCGCACCTTCCTCACGCCCGTGCTCGGGCCGGTCGAGCGGCTCATCTACAAGCTCGGCGGCGTGGATGCGCAGCGTGAGATGAAATGGACGCACTACGCGGCGGCGGTGCTCGCCTTCAACGTCCTCGGCTGCCTGCTGCTGCTCGTGCAGCTCCTGACGCAGGCCTGGCTGCCGCTCAACCCGATGCACCTGCCGAACCTGCCCTTCGGCCTCGCCTTCAACACAGCGGTGTCGTTCATGACGAATACCAACTGGCAGGCTTACTCGGGCGAAAACACCATGAGCTATCTCTCGCAGATGACGGGGCTCGCGGTGCACAACTTCACCAGCGCCGCGACCGGCATCGCCGTGGTCATCGCGCTCATCCGCGGGCTCACGCGGCGCTCGGGCGTTTCGATCGGGAATTTCTGGGCGGATCTCGTGCGGTGCACGCTCTATGTGCTGCTGCCGGGGTCGCTGCTGCTCGCGGTCGTCTTCATGCAGCAAGGGATGCCGCAGACGTTTGCGCCTTACGCCACGGCGAAGACGCTCGAAGGCGCGGAGCAGGTGATCCCGCTCGGGCCGGTGGCGTCGCAAATCCCGATCAAGCAGCTCGGCACGAATGGCGGCGGTTTTTACGGCGTGAACTCGGCGCATCCTTACGAGAACCCGACGCCGCTCACGAACTTCCTCGAGATGCTCGCGATCTTCGCGATCCCGATGGGCCTCACTTACACGCTCGGGCTCATGACGGGCGATCGCCGCCAGGGCTGGACGATCTTCGGCGCGATGTTCGCGCTCTTCCTCGCGGGCTTCCTGCTCTCGTGGTGGGCGGAGAGCCAGCCGAACCCGGCGCTCGGGCTCGCGCACAATATGGAGGGCAAGGAAGTGCGCCTCGGCATCATGAACACGACGCTTTTCTCGACCATCACGACCGATGCGTCGTGCGGCGCGGTGAATGCGATGCACGACAGCCTCTCGCCGATCGCCGGCGGCGTCGCGCTCGTGAACATGCTGCTCGGGGAAGTGATCTTCGGCGGCGTCGGCGCGGGGCTCTACGGCATGCTGGTTTTCGTCATTCTCACGGTCTTCATCGCGGGGCTGATGGTCGGCCGCACGCCGGAGTATCTCGGCAAAAAGATCGAGGCGCGCGAGGTGAAGTGGGCCGCGGTGGCCGCGCTCGCGCCGTGTGTGTGCGTCCTCATCGGCACAGCCATCGCGGCGGCGGTGCCCGCGGGTTCGGTAACGATCAACAACCCGGGCGCGCACGGCTTCAGCGAGATTTTCTACGCTTTCACCTCCGCCGCCGCGAACAACGGCAGCGCCTTCGCCGGCATCGGCGTGAACAATGACTTCTACAACTACGGGCTGGCGATCGTCATGTTCCTCGGGCGTTTCGCCATCATCGTGCCGGTGCTCGTCATCGCGGGCAGCATGGTGAGCAAGAAAGTCGCGCCGCCTTCGCCGGGCACCTTCCCGACGACGGGGCTGAACTTCGTCGCCCTGCTCATCGCCGTCGTGCTCATCATTGGCGGCCTGAATTTCTTCCCCGCGCTCTCCCTCGGCCCCGTCGTCGATCACCTCCTGATGGCTGCCGGCCGCACCCTGTAATTTTGCCACGAGCCTCAAACCTGTCTCTACCGCCGATCATCCCATGACTGTTCCCGCTGTTCTCGCCCCGACCCGCAAGAAAGCCGCGGCCTTCACCGATCCCACGCTGCTGCGCGCGGCGGTGATCGAGTCGTTCACGAAGCTCGATCCGCGCGTGCAATGGCGCAACCCGGTGATGTTCGTCGTCTTCGCCGGCGCGATCCTGACGACGTTCGCGTGCTTCACCCAGCCGAGTGGCTTTAATATCCACATCACGCTCTGGCTGTGGTTCACGGTGCTCTTCGCGAACTTCGCGGAGGCCATCGCCGAGGGCCGCGGCAAGGCGCAGGCCGCCACGCTGCGCAAGATGCGCACGACCACGATGGCGCGCCGGCTCAAGAACGGGCGTGAGGAGCAAGTCGCCGCGGGCGAGCTGCACAAGGGCGACCTCGTGGTGTGCGAAGCAGGCGACGTCATTCCTTCCGACGGCGACGTCGTCGAGGGCATCGCGAGCGTGGATGAAAGCGCGATCACAGGCGAGTCCGCGCCGGTGATTCGCGAGAGCGGTGGCGATCACAGCGCCGTCACCGGCGGCACGCGGGTGATCAGCGATCGCATCGTGGTGCGCATCACGGCCGAGCCGGGCAATACCTTCCTCGACCGCATGATCTCGATGGTCGAGAGCGCCACGCGCGGCAAGACGCCGAACGAAATCGCGCTCGGCATCCTGCTCATCTTCCTCACGTTCGTCTTCCTCCTCGCCGTCGGCACGCTGCGCCCGATCGCGCAGCTCAGCGAGAAATTCGCGGGCCAGCACGGCGTCATCAATGTCTCCATCGTCGTGCTCGTCTGCCTCACGGTGTGCCTCATCCCGACGACGATCGGCGCGCTGCTCAGCGCCATCGGCATCAGCGGCATCGACCGCATGATCCAGCGCAATGTGCTCGCGACTTCCGGCCGCGCGGTGGAAGCCGCGGGCGACATCGACGTGCTCTTGCTCGACAAGACCGGCACCATCACGATGGGCAACCGTCAGGCCTCCGCCTTCATCCCCGCGCCCGGGGTGGAGGAAAAGGACCTCGCGCTCGCCGCGCAGCTTTCCTCGATGGCCGACGAAACCCCCGAAGGCCGCAGCATCGTGGTGCTCGCCAAGGAGCGCTTCACCCTCCGCACGCGCGACGTGGCAGAGAAACACGCCGAGTTCATCCCCTTCACCGCGCAGACGCGCATGAGCGGTGTGGAAATCAACGCGCCCGACCAGGTCGTCTCGCTCCGCAAAGGCGCCGCGCAGGCCGTCTTTGCGTGGGTGCGCGAGAATGGCGGCGTCTGCCCCGAGGCCGTCACGCAAGCGGTCGAGTTCGTCTCGAAGTCCGGCGGCACCCCACTCGTCGTCGCCGAGAAAACCCGCGTGCTCGGCGTGGTGCATCTCAAGGATGTCGTGAAAGGCGGCATCCGCGAGCGCTTCGCGCAGCTCCGCAAGATGGGCATCCGCACCGTGATGATCACCGGCGACAATCCGATGACCGCCGCCGCCATCGCCGCCGAGGCCGGCGTCGACGACTTCATGGCCGAGGCGAAGCCCGAGGACAAACTTGCGCGCATTCGCGAGGAACAGGCGAAGGGCCATCTCGTCGCCATGACCGGCGACGGCACCAACGACGCACCTGCGCTCGCGCAAGCCGACGTGGGCGTGGCCATGAGCACCGGCACGCAGGCCGCGCGCGAAGCCGGCAACATGGTGGATCTCGATTCGAACCCGACGAAGCTCATCGAAGTCGTCGAGATCGGGAAACAACTGCTGATGACCCGCGGCGCGCTGACGACCTTCAGCATCGCGAACGATATCGCGAAATACTTCGCCATCATCCCCGCGATGTTCCTCGGCCTCTACGCCGCCACGCCCGGCGGCAAGGGCCCGCTCGCCGCGCTCGACCTTATGCACCTGCACAGCCCGCAGAGCGCCATCCTCAGCGCGGTGATTTTCAACGCGCTCATCATCATCGCCCTCATCCCGCTCGCCCTGCGCGGCGTGAGCTACCGACCGCTCGGCGCCGCCGCCGTGCTGCAGCGCAACGTGCTCATCTACGGTCTCGGCGGCGTCCTCGTGCCGTTCATCGGCATCAAGCTCATCGACCTCGTCCTCGTCGCTTTCCACCTCGTATGAACGCGCTCTTGGACATCGCGGCGCGACGCGCCGCCGTTGGAGTCCAGCCTTTAGGCTGTTCGAAAACCAACTCGCAGCCAGCGGCTGCGCCATCTCTCACCGCCACCTTTCCGCACGCTAAAGCGTGAACTCCAACTCGGAACAAAACATGAAAACCATCCTCGAATCACTCCGCGTCGTCCTCGTGCTCACCGTGCTGACGGGCATCGCGTATCCGCTCGCCGTCACGGCCATCGGTCGCGTCGCCTTCCACGAGCAAACCTCCGGCTCGGTCGGCCCGAACGGCACGAAGTTCCTCGCGCAAAAAACCGAAAGCCCGAAGTATTTCTGGCCGCGCCCGAGCGGGGCGGACTACGCCACGGTCGCCAGCGGTGCGAGCAACAAAGGCCCGACCAGCGCGGATCTCGCCAAGTCCATCACCGAGCGCCGGGAAAAGTTCGGCAAGGATGCGCCCGATGAGCTGCTCACCGCCAGCGGCAGCGGCCTCGACCCGCATCTCTCGCCCGAGGCCGCGAAGTATCAGGCCCCGCGCGTCGCCGCGGAGCGTAAGATCGCCGTCGAGAAAGTGAACGCGCTCATCGACGAGCTCACCGAAGGCCCGCAGCTCGGTTTCCTCGGCGAAGCGCGGGTGAATGTTCTTGCTCTGAATCTGGCCCTGGATGGGGCAAAGTAGCGGCGTGCCCGAAGACCCACGCCCCGATCCCGACGCGTTGCTCGCCGCGATTCGCTCCGACGAATCGAAGGCGAAGCGCGGGCGGTTGAAGGTGTTTTTCGGCATGTGCCCGGGCGTGGGAAAGACTTACGCGATGCTGAAGGATGCGCGGCGGAAAGTCGCGGAGGGCGTCGAGGTGGTCGTCGGCGTCGTCGAGACGCACGGGCGCGCGGAGACGCAGGCGATGATCGAAGACCTGCCCGTCGCGCCGCGCATCGAAATCGAACATCGCGGCGCGAAACTCACGGAGCTCGATCTCGATGCGCTGCTGCTGTGGCGGCCGAAGCTCGTGCTCGTGGACGAGCTCGCGCACACGAACGCGCCCGGCTCGCGGCACCCGAAGCGTTACCAGGACGTGCTCGAGCTGCTCGACGCGGGCATCAATATTTTCACCACGCTCAACGTCCAGCACGTCGAGAGCCGCAGCGATGCGGTGCGGCAGATCACCGGCGTCACCGTGCGCGAGACCGTGCCGGATTCCGTGCTCGATGCCGCTGATGAGATCGAACTGATCGACCTCACGCCGGAGTTGCTGCGCACGCGGCTTAGCGAAGGAAGAGTCTATCTCGGCGAGCGTGCGGCGACCGCTGCGGAGAATTTCTTCCGCGAGGAGAATCTGACGGCGCTGCGCGAGATGTCGCTGCGGATCACCGCCGAGCACGTCGATCGCGACCTGCGCGCGCTCCGCCAGGGGCAGAACGTCACCGAGCCGTGGAAGGCGGGCGTGCGCATCATGGTGGCGGTGAGCCCGAGCCCGCACTCGGAGGAGTTGATCCGCTGGGCGCGGCGCGCGGCGGCGGCGATGGAGGCGAGCTGGCTGGCCGTGCACGTCGAGCGGCCCAGCGCGCCGGAAGACGAAGCGCGGGTCACGCGTCACCTCGCGCTGGCGCGGCGGCTGGGCGGCGAGGTCATCAGCACCACGGGCCCCCACATCGGCGAAGCGCTGTTGCGGATCGCACGGCGGCATAACGTGACACAGATCATTGCGGGCAAGACCGAGCTGACTGGCCTGCGCGCGTGGCTGCGCCCGTCGCCGGTGCGCTGGCTGCTCGAGAATTGCGGCAGCATCGACCTGCTGATGGTGGGCGATCAGCACGCCGCGACTTCCTCGCTGCCATGGCGCGAATGGTTGGCGGGCCAGCCAGCCGGTTATGCCGCGGCCGGTGGCGTCGTGGCCGCCTGCACCCTGGCCGGGCTGGCCCTGCTGCCCGCCATTGGGTATTGGACGGTTGCGCTCATCTACCTGCTCGCCGTGACGGTCGCCGGCGCGTTTCTGCGCCGCGGACCGATCCTCGTGCTGGCGGCGCTGAGCGCGCTGGCCTGGGATATCCTGTTCATCCCGCCGCGGTTCACGCTCTACATCGGCAAGACCGAGGATTGGGTGATGTTCGTGATGTTCTTTGTCGTGGCGCTCGTCGTGGGGCAGCTCACGGCGAGGCTGCGCGAGCGGGAACGCGCGGAGAGCGAACGCGAGGCCCGCGCGGTCGCGCTCTACCACATCAACCGCGCGCTCGCGGCGGGCACGCACCTCGGCGAATCGCTCCGCGCGGCACTCCCGCAGATCGGCGCGGAGGCAGCCGTGCTCCTGCCGGGACCGAACGGGCTCGACCGGCACGAAGCGAGCACGCTCGCGATTTCGCCGAAGGAGGAGAGTGTCGCCGCGTGGGCGTTTCAAAATCGCCAGCCGGCGGGCCGCTTCACCGACACGCTGCCGGAGTCGGAGGCGCTGCACCTGCCACTGCTCGCGGGGGACCGCGTGGAAGGGGTGCTCGCGATCCGGCTGCCCGCGCCGCCGGCGCTGGCGCAACGCGAGATGCTCGAATCCTGCGCCGCCCAGCTCGCCATCGCGCTCGGCCGCGAGCGGGCGTTGCACGCGGAGAGCGAGGCACGGCTCGTGCGCGATTCGGAGAAGCTGCAGAAGACGCTGCTCGATAGCGTGAGCCACGAGTTGAAGACGCCGCTCGCAGCGATTCACGCCGCGCTGGAGCAGCCAAGCCCCGATCTCGGCGAAATCCGCGCGGCCACGCGGCGGCTGCGGCGCGTGGTGGAGGAGTTGCTCGACGTCGCGCGCATCGAGAGCGGCCTCGTGACGCCGCAGCGCGAATGGTGCGACGTGCCGGAGCTGCTCGCCGATGCTCGCGCCCGTGCCGATCTTGCGGAAACGGCCATCGCGATTTCCAGCGGTGCGGCGCTGCCGCCGATCCACGTGGACGCGGCGCTGATCACGCATGCGCTCGCGATTCTCTTCCGCAATGCTGCCACGCACGGCGCCGCCACCGAGCCGCCGATGGTGAATGCGCAACGCGAGGGCGAACACATGGTCATCGATGTGGCCGATCGTGGATCGGGTCTTCCGCACGGCGACGAGGATCGCGTGTTTGCCCGCTTCTACCGCGCCGCCGATGCACGGCCCGGCGGGCTCGGCCTCGGGCTGGCCATCGCACGGCGGCTCGTGGAAGTGCATGGCGGCACGCTGGCCGCGGAGAACCGTCCGGCGGGCGGCGCTCGGTTCACGATGCGCCTGCCGATTGGCGGGGAGATGAAATTGCCTGCCGAAAAATGAAACCACGGGCACTCATCATCGACGACGAAGTGCAGATCCGCCGCCTGCTGCGCGTGGCGCTGGAGGGCGCGGGTTACGATGTGCACGAGGCGGAAGCGGGGCAGCTCGGCTTGCAAGCCGCGGCGGTGGTGCGGCCGGACGCCATCCTGCTCGATCTCGGCCTGCCCGATCTCGATGGACTCGCGGTGCTGAAGCGCCTGCGCGAGTGGAGCCAGACACCGGTCGTCGTGCTCACGGTGCGCGACGGCGAAGAAGACAAAGTCGCCGCACTCGATGCCGGCGCCGACGACTACGTGACGAAGCCTTTCAGCACCGCCGAGCTGCTTGCCCGGCTGCGCGCGGCCCAACGGCGCGTGCAGCCTCGCGAAGAAACCGCGGTCTTTTCCCACGAAGGTCTCGTCGTCGATCTCGTCGCCCGGACCGTCACAAGAGCGGGTGTGGACATAAAACTCACGGCAACCGAGTGGTCGATCCTCACGCTCCTCATCCGCCACTCCGGCCGCATTCTCACGCACCGCCAGATTCTCCGCGAGGTCTGGGGACCGAAAGCCGAGGAACACCGCGAGTATCTGCGAGTTTATTTCACACACCTTCGCAAGAAGGTGGAGCGCGACCCCTCCAACCCGCAGATCATCATCAATCAACCCGGCATCGGCTACCGCCTGATGGGGGGCGAGCACTGACTATCGGAGCTGGCCACTTTGCGAGAAGGGAACCTCCGGCGACGGGCTGAATATCCGCTCCACTCAGAAGGAATCCGAGTCGATCCGAGTGAATCCGAGTGAAAAAGGGAGCGTCGGCACCTTCGACAGGCTCAGGCGGCCCTTCTGCAAGCTCGGGGCGGGCAAAACGAGGGGGAGTTGACAGTCCTAAAGCGGTGAAGAAATCCCCTTGCGCGGCTCCAGAAGGTAGCGCAGCTTCCCGACCCTTTTTCTAAAAGCTGCCAACCACTGTTACCTTACCATGTCCACTGAACTGATGACAGAACTGCTCGAAGCAGGCGTTCACTTCGGCCACCAGACCAAGCGCTGGAACCCGAAGATGAAGCCTTATATCTTCGAGAAGCGGAATGCGATCTATCTCATCGACCTCGCGAAGACGGCCGAGCAGCTGGAGCGCGCGACCAAGTTCCTCAGCGACACGGCGGCGGGCGGCGGCAAGGTGCTTTTCGTCGGCTGCAAGAAGCAGGCGCAGGAAGCCATCCGCGAAGCGGCACAGGCGACCAATCATTTCTGGGTGAACCAGCGCTGGCTCGGTGGCACGCTCACGAACATCAAGACCATCCGCAAGAGCATCGGCCGCCTCAAATACATCGAGGCGCTTGAGAGCCAGCCGGAGTTTTCGAAGATGGGCAAGCAGGAGATTTCCGCGGTGAAGCGCGAGGGCGAGAAGCTCAAGCGCAACCTCGAGGGCATCCGCGACATGGACAAGCTGCCGGACGCGGTGATCATCATCGACACGGTGCGCGAAGCGAACGCCGTGGCGGAGTGCAAGCGCCTGAAGGTGCCGACCATCGCGATTGTCGATACGAACGCGAACCCGGAAGACATCACCTACCCGATCGCGGGCAACGACGACGCGATCCGCTCGATCCGCATCGTGCTCCAGAAGCTCGTGGACGCCATCGTGTCCGCCAGCGTCACCGAACGCAAGAAGGAGCAGGCCGCCCTCTCCGGCGTCTCGGAATAAGGCGCGTCGCCGCCTCGTCACTTTCCCCTATCTCCGAGACGAGGACCCCCGGTTCTCGTCTCGGTCCTTTTTCAACCCTAGTTACCTCATCCCTATGTCCACCGCTGTCATCGACGCCCAAACCGTAAAGACCCTTCGTGAGAAAACCAACGCCGGCCTGATGGAGTGCAAGCGCGCCCTCGCCGAGTCCAATGGCGACATGGAAGCCGCCATCGACATTCTCCGCAAGAAAGGCGCGGCCAGCGCCGCGAAGAAGGCCGACCGTGAAGCGAAGGAAGGCATCATCGCCCAGGCGATCCTGCCCGGCGCGAAGACCGGCGTGCTCATCGAGGTGAATTGCGAAACTGATTTCGTGGCGAAGAACGACCAGTTCAAGGCCTTCTGCGACGAGCTCGCGAAGAAGATCGCCGCCGATCCCGGCGTGGACCTCGAGTCCGATCGCGTCGCCGCCGTGCAGAAGATCGGCGAGAACATCCAGGTCCGCCGCAGCGAGCGCATCGAAGTGAAGGACAACGGCCTCGTCGCCGCTTACATCCACACCGGCGGCAAGGTCGGCGTGCTCGTGGAAGTCGGCGCGGAGAAGCCCGAGACCGGCACGCAGGACGCGTTCAAGCAGCTCGTCCGCGACATCACGCTGCAAATTGCCGCCGCGAATCCGATCTGCATTTCCCGCGATCAGGTGCCCGCGGCCGCCGTCGCCCGTGAGCGCGCCATCCACGCCGACACCGTGCCGCCGGGCAAGCCCGCGCAGGTGGTCGAGAAAATCATCGACGGCAAGATGGGCAAGTTTTACGCGGGCGTGTGCCTGCTCGAGCAGGCGTTCATCAAGAACCCGGACCAGAGCATCCAGCAGCTCCTCGACGCGCAGAGCAAGGCCCTCGGCGACAAGCTGACCATCCGCCGCATCGTCCGCTACATGGTGGGCGAAGCCGTGGCGTAAGGCCGCGCCTTCAGGTGCAAAACTTCAAGAGCCGGGCTCGCGAGGGTCCGGCTCTTTTTTATGCGGCGGGCCAACGCCTGACGGCTTCGGCTATCTCACTTTTCCCTCGTCAGCCCGCGCCCTCCGCGTATGGGTGCGCGCTCGCCGCGCCAAAATGACCGACCGCAAACTCACCTTCCTTCGCCGCCTCGGCTCGTCCGTGGGGCTGTGGGCGGTCGCGCTCTGGATCATCTTCTCCGGCTCCGAACCGGGCTTTGTCTTCCTCATCGGCGGCCTCTCGATGATCGGCCTGTGGGAGTATTACGTGATGCTCGATCACAAGAAGCTGCCGAACTTCAAGGTCATCGGCCTGCTCTGCGGCGGGCTTTTCGTCGCAGGCTCGTTTTATTACCTCAGCCAGCAAGGCGCCCAGCGTGCGCAGGATTTCGAAGTCGGCGCGCTGCTCCTCTTCATGCTCATCGTCTTCGCGCGGCAGATGTTTCAGCGCACCCGCGACATCTCGCCGCTGGAGACGATGGCGTTCACGCTCTTCGGCCTGCTCTACGTGCCCTGGCTGTTTAGCTTCGTGACGAAGATCGTGTATCTCCCGCCGCGCGATGCCATCGGTCACGTCACGGGCCATTTCTACGTGCTGTGGCTCATCGTGGTGACGAAGTTCAGCGACATGGGCGCTTATGTCACCGGCTCGCTCATCGGCAAGCACCTCCTCGTCCCGCACATCTCGCCGAAGAAAACGTGGGAGGGTTTTTTCGGCGCGCTCGTCTTCTCCGCTGGCGGCGGCTGCGGCCTGCTCGCGCTCATGGGCGACAGACTCAAGCTCCTCAACATGACGCACGCCGCGATCCTCGGCGTGGGGCTCGGCTTCGCCGCCATCATCGGCGACCTCGCGGAGTCAATCATCAAGCGCAGCGCCGACGTGAAGGATTCCGGCCGCCTGCTCCCGGGCATCGGCGGCGGGCTCGACCTCATCGACTCCATCCTCTTCACCGCGCCGCTAATGTTTTTCTACATGCGCTTTATCGTCGGGATTTCGTGAAAACCACAAAGACACAAAGACACAAAGGAAGGGACCGGCACGGGGACACCGCTCCATCCCTGCGTTTCTTTGTGTCTTCGTGTCTTTGTGGTTCCCCCTGTGCCGCCCAATGAGAAAGCGCCGCGTCGTCATCCTCGGGGCCACGGGCTCGATCGGCACGAGCGCGCGCAAGGTGGCGCGCGATATTCCCGACCGCATGGAGATCGTCGGCATGAGCGCCCACTCCAGCGAGGCGGCGCTGCGTGAAGCAGGGAAGGAATTTCCGAACGCGAAGCTCGCCATGTCCAGCGGCGATGGCGGCGAGGAGCGGCTCGTCGAGCTGGCCACGATGCCCGAGGCTGACATGGTGCTCATCTCGATCATCGGCACCGCGGGCCTGCGCCCCGCGCTCGCGGCGATCGAAGCCGGCAAAGACCTCGCCGTCGCCTCGAAGGAAATCCTCGTGATGGCCGGCGAGGCCGTGATGACCGCCGCGCGCGAGCACGGTGTGCAGGTGCTCCCCGTGGACAGCGAGCACAACGCGATCTTCCAGTGCCTCGAAGGCCACGCCAGCGAGCACGTGCGCCGGCTCATCCTCACGGCCAGCGGTGGTCCCTTCCGCAAACTTCCCGCCGATCAGCTCGCGAATGTCACCCTCGAGCAGGCGCTCAAGCACCCCACATGGGACATGGGCCGCAAGATCACCATCGACTCCGCCACGCTCTTCAACAAAGGCCTCGAAATGATCGAGGCGCGCTGGCTCTTCGATGTGGAGATGCAGCGGGTGGACGTGATCGTGCATCCGCAATCGATCATCCACTCCATGGTCGAATTCATCGACGGCTCCGTCCTCGCGCAGCTTTCGACGACGGACATGTGTTTCCCCATCCAATACGCCGTCACCTGGCCCGACCGCGTGCCGAATACCCTTCCCCCGCTCGACTTCGCCCGGCTGGCGAAACTTGACTTCGAGGAGCCCCGCCGCGCCGATTTCCCCGCCCTCGATCTCGCCCGCCACGCTGGCGAAACGGGCGGCACCCTCCCCGCCGTGCTCAATGCCGCTAACGAGATCGCCGTGGCCACTTTCCTCGACCGCCACTGCACTTTCCCCGCCATCTGGCAGACCGTGGGGCGTGTCATGAATGAACACACCTCGGTTGCAGCCCCCGACCTCGGGGCTATCCTCGAAGCCGACTCATGGGCGCGCCGCCGCGCCGCAGAACTGCTCTCCTAAATGTCCATCACCGAAATCGCCCGCATCGTCTTCATCTGCCTCGAGGTTTTGCTGCTGTTTAACCTCCTCATCTTCGTGCATGAGCTCGGCCACTTCCTCGCCGCGCGCTGGCGCGGGCTGCATGTCGTCGAGTTCGCACTGTGGTTCGGCAAGCCGCTGTGGCGCAAGAAATTCGGCGGCGTGTGGTATGCCATCAATAGCATCCCCGCCGGCGGTTATGTGAAACTCCCGCAGATGGCGCCCATGGGCTCGCTCGAGGGCGAGGCCGAGGATCTGCCGCCCGAAGCCAAGCTCCCCGTGAAGCCGCTCGACAAAATGATCGTCGCCTTCGCCGGCCCGCTCTTCAGCTTCCTGCTCGCCTGCGCCTTTGCCGTCATCGTGTGGCAGGTTGGCCGGCCCGTGCGTGAATCGGAACGCACCACGGAGATTGGCGATGTGGCCCCAAACAGTCCGGCGCAGAAGGCCGGCCTGCAACCGGGCGACAAAATCACCGCCATCGATGGACAGCCCGTGCACCGCTGGATCGGCATGTCGAGCGAGAGCGTGATGTGGCGCATCGTGACGAGCGAAGGCGAAAAGATTCACATCGACTACCTGCGCGACGGCAAGCCCGCGACGATCGAGGCCACCCCGGAGGTGCCGACCACCAAGGTGTATCAGCGCCGCGGCGTGCGGCAGCTGGGGATTTACCCCGCCGAAAAACCGCTCGTGGAAAAAGTTACCGCCGGTGAAGCCGCCGCGGAAGCCGGTCTGCGCCGGGGCGACCTCATCGTCGAGGCTAACGGGAAAAACATCTTCCTCTACGACACCATTGCCGACATCGCGCGCGCCAATCCAACCGAGCCCGTGTTGCTCACCGTCGAGCGCGACGGGCAGCGGGTGAAGCTGACCAAGCCGTTCGTTCTCACCAAACCCGCCGTCGGCGAAGTGGTCGAGCAAAGCCCCGCCGCCGCGGCCGGCGTGAAAAAGGACGATCGGGTGGTCCGGGTCGGCGGCGAGGAAATCTTTTCGGCCCTCCACATCACCGAGCTCATCGAACGCAACGGGGACAAGCCGATCGCGCTCGAGCTCAGTCGCGGCGGCACGCCGGTCACCGTGACCGTGCAACCCGAGGTGCCGGAGGGTGAAAAGAAAGTAAAGATCGGCATCGCCTTTCACGAGGACAACCCCGGCCTCGTGCTCAGCGCCAAGACGGATTTGATCAATCCCTCCCCCGTCGAGCAGGTGCGCCTCAGCGCGCTCAGCATTGTCAATACGCTCGGCGCCGTCCTGTCGCCCAAGTCGCACGTGAGCGCGCAACACCTCGGCGGCCCGGTCACGATCTTCCGCACGTATTACCAGCTCTTCCGCAACCCCGACGGCTGGCGCATGGCGCTATGGTTCAGCGTGCTGCTGAACGTGAACCTCGCGCTGCTCAACCTGCTCCCGCTGCCCGTGCTCGACGGCGGCCACATCACCCTCTCGCTGTTCGAAGTCATCCGCCGCCGGCCGATCGAAGGCGCGCTCGAAACGCGCATCCTCGAATGGGTGCAGACTGGCGCCGCGATGCTCCTCATCGGCTTCATGCTCTTCATCACCTTCTTCGACGTGCAGGACGTCTTCGGGGGCCGCGGCAACAAGCCCGTGATGAAGTTCGCGCCGAAGTCGCAGGCGAAGTGAGGCGATGACCTACTGCGCGTCGTCCTACTCGTATCAGCGTCGGAAGTCGCGAGTCGTGATGGTCGGTGCTGTCGGTGTCGGCGGCGACAATCCGCTCCGTGTGCAGTCGATGCTGACGTGCGACACGATGGACACGGAGAAGTGCATCGTGCAGACGATGGAGCTCGCCGCCGTAGGGTGTGAGATCGTGCGCATCACCGCGCCGACGGTGAAGGATGCGGCGAACCTTGAGCCCATCGTCGCCGGCCTGCGTGCGCGCGGGTGTCACGTGCCGATCGTCGCGGACATTCACTTCAAGCCCGAGGCCGCGATGGAGGCGGCGAAGTGGGTGGAGAAGGTGCGCATCAATCCGGGTAATTACGCGGACTCGAAGAAGTTCAAGATCGTCGAATACACCGACGCGCAATACGCGGCGGAGCTCGACCGCATCCGCGAGCGTTTCACGCCGCTGGTGCTATTTTGCAAGGAGCACGGCCGCGCGATGCGTATCGGCACGAATCACGGTTCGCTCAGCGACCGCATCATGAACCGCTACGGCGACACGCCGCTCGGCATGGTGGAGAGCGCGCTGGAGTTTGCCCGCATCGCGCGCGATCTCGGTTATCACGAGCTGATCTTCTCGATGAAGGCAAGCAATCCGAAGGTGATGATCGAGGCCTATCGGCTACTCGTCGCACGACTCGCGGAGGAAGGGCCGGATTGGAATTACCCGATCCACCTTGGCGTCACGGAGGCCGGCGACGGCGAAGACGGCCGCATCAAGTCCGCCATCGGTATTGGTTCGCTGCTGAATGACGGCATCGGCGATACGATTCGCGTCTCGCTCACCGAGGACAGTGTGCACGAGATCCCGGTGGCGCAGGCACTCGCGCGACTCTGCGTGCCAGCCGAAGTGCGTGGGCTCGACGCACCTCCACCTGCGGTCGCGCATCCGTTTTCCTATCAACGCCGCGCGACCGCACGGATGGAAGTCGCGGGCGTGCCGCTCGGCCACGAGGAAACGATTCGCGTCTTCACCACGCAGGACCGCTGGGATGCGCTCGCCCACAAACTCGACAAGCTTGGCGACTACACGCCCGAGGCGGTGCTGGAAACGAGCGGTGTCACCTCGGTCGATCCGCGCGATGAAGTGGGGCTCGCTGAATTGAACGACTTGCCCGACGCAAAGTTCGTCACCGTCGCCGATGGCGTGGACCTGCCGGTCATCGCCGCTTTCCGCCTTCTCGCCGCGCGCCTCGACGACCGGCATCCGATCCTGCTCAAGGACACGCTTTCACCCGAGAAGCCGGAATCCGACTTCCTCTCCGCCCTGCTTCTCGCCGCCAAGCGTCTCGGCTCCTTGCTGTGCGACGGCATTGGCGACGCAGTCATCGTCCGTGGCGAAGCTGCGCCCGGCCAGTCGCTTCGGCTCGCCTACAACGTCCTGCAGGCCGCGGGCGCGCGCATCTTCAAGACCGACTACGTGGCGTGCCCGAGTTGCGGCCGCACCCTCTTTGACCTGCAAAGCACCACGGCGCGGATCAAAAGTGCAACGGCCCATCTCAAAGGCGTGAAAATCGCCATCATGGGCTGCATCGTGAACGGCCCGGGCGAAATGGCCGACGCCGATTTCGGCTACGTGGGCGGCGCGCCGGGCAAGATCAACCTCTACGTCGGCAAGCAGGCGGTGAAGTTCAACATCCCTTCGGACGAAGCGGTGCATCGGTTGGTCGATCTCATTCGCGAACACGGGAAATGGGTCGAGCCGCCAGCTTTGGTGGCGACATAATAATTTCGCTAAAAGGTGCTTCCCTCCTCTCAGGAGTGAGATACTCTCGCGCCTTCGCAAAAACCCATGGCCAGAATTCTCATCATCGACGACGATCCAGCGATGGTCTCGGTCATTTCCGAGATTTGTCACGAACGCGGACATCAAACAGTCGCATTTAACTCCGGCCAGAAGGCCCTCGACGCCCTTGCGGCGCAGGCCCCACAGCTGGTCATCAGCGACCTGAAAATGGACAAGGTCGGTGGCCTTGAAATCCTCAAGGAGTGCCGCGAGGTGCTGCCGCAGACGCCGGTCATTCTCATCACTGCTTACGCGAAAGTCGAAAGCGCGCTCGAAGCGATGAAGCTGGGCGCTTACGACTACATCACCAAGCCATTCAAGGTCGATGAACTCCAGCTCACGATCCAGCGCGCGCTCGATCATCAGCACGACCGCCGCGAAATCCGCAACCTGCGGCAGATCGTCAAAGAGAAGTATCGCTTTGAAAACATCATCGGCACTTCCGGCAAGATGCAGGAGGTTTACAACCTCATCGCCAAGGTCGCCGATACCGACTCGACCATCCTGATCCAGGGCGAGAGCGGCACCGGCAAGGAACTCGTGGCCCGCGCACTGCACTTCAATTCCGTCCGCCAGCACCAGCCCTTCGTCGCGATCAACTGCTCCGCGCTGCCGGAAAACCTGCTCGAGTCCGAGCTGTTCGGTCACAAGAAGGGCTCCTTCACCGGCGCGGTGAATGACAAGATGGGTCTCTTCGAGGAAGCCGAGCAAGGCACCATCTTCCTCGACGAAATCAACTCGATGGCGCTCTCGCTCCAGACGAAACTGCTGCGCGTCCTCCAGGAGCGCCAGCTCCGCCGCGTCGGTGACACGAAGAGTGTCCCGATCAACGTGCGCGTGCTCGCTGCGACCAACGAATCGCTCAACGACAAGATCAAGACCGGCGAGTTCCGCGAAGATCTCTACTACCGCCTCTGCGTCATCCCGATCGAGATGCCCGCGCTGCACGAGCGCGTGGACGACATCCCGCTGCTCGTCACGCACTTCCTGCAGAAGAACGCGTCGCAGACCGGCACAGAGCCGAAGAAGATCGACCAGAAAGCGATCGAAGCGCTGCAGGCCTATCGCTGGCCCGGCAACGTGCGCGAACTCGAAAACGCCATCGAGCGCGCATGCGCCCTGTGTGACGGCGGCGTCATCAAGCCGCACGATCTTCCGCCACAGGTCCTCCGCCAGGGCGGCGCACCCGCTCCGAGCGGTCCGTCCACGCTGCCCGTCGGACGCACGCTCGATGACTACGTCCGTGAGATCGAACGCAACTTCATCGAGGAAACGATCAAGTTTAACGGCGCCAACCGCGAGAAGGCCGCCAAGATGCTCGGCATCTCGATGGCCACGCTTTACCGCAAGCTCGAGGTAAAGAAGAACCGCGGCGAAGCGGAAGGCTGAGTTTTTCTCCCCAGAGCGCGCACCGTTACCCACGTCGCTCTGATGAACCTTTTCCCCGATGAGTCCGCGCGCCGCGCGGCGTTTCCGGTCTGCCACGAGAAGATCTTTCTCGCTCACGCCGCCGTGTGCGTGCTTCCGCGCGCCGTCGCCGACGCCATGCATCGCTACATCGAGCTCGGGGCGCTCAGCCATCAGGAAGACGCGCACACGTGGCGCGATGTAAACGCCACGCGCGTCCTCGGCGCGCGTATCCTCGGCTGCGACTCCGATGAAATCGCGTTGCTTGGCCCGACATCGATTGGCCTCTCGCTTTTCGCCAATGGCCTCGACTGGCAGCCCGGCGACGAAGTCGTCTGCCACGCGGACGATTACCCCGCGAACGTCTATCCGTGGCTCGATCTCCAGCGCCGTGGCGTCACCGTGCGCCTGCTGCAGCCGGAGAAACCGGGCGAAATTACGCCTGCGCTCGTCGAATCCGTGCTCACTCCGCGCACGCGCCTCGTCGCCCTCGCCAGCGCGCACTACTTCACCGGTTACCGCCCCGACATGACGACGATTGGTGCAATGCTCCACAAGCGCGGCATCCTCTTCGCCGTCGATGCCATCCAGACCGTCGGCGCCTTCCCACTCGACCTCACGCACGTCGATTTCCTCAGCGCCGACGCACACAAATGGCTCCTCGGTCCGTGCGCCATTGGCCTCGTGATGGTGAAGCGCGAGCGGTTCGAGCAACTGCGCCCGACGCTGCTCGGCGCGTGGAATGTCCACAGCCCCGGCTTCCTCGCGCAGTCTGAGATTCGCTTCATGCCCACTGCACAGCGCTACGAACCCGGCGCGCTGAACTTTCCGGGCATCTACGCGCTCAAAGCCGGGCTGGAGCTGCTGCTCGACACCGGCATCGAAGAAATCGCCGCACGCTTGCTCGAACTGAAAGCCGCACTGCTCGCCCGCCTGGAGCCGCTGGGGTTCACGGTGCTCGGCGTGCGCGAAGGTCCGAACGCTCACGCGATCACCACGGTGCACCGCGAGAACACCGATCACAAATTGCTGCACGAACGCCTGCTCGCCGCGGGCATCGTCTGCTCGATGCGCAGCGATCGCACTGGCCGCGACTGGCTGCGCTTCAGCCCGCACTTCTACAACACGGAAGAGGAGTTCGACCGGGTGGCTGAGGCGTTGTTGGAGTCCAGCCTTTAGGCTGTTCGAAAGCATCCCTCAGCCGAAGGCTGCCAATCCCCCTCCTTTCCACAGCCTAAAGGCTGGACTCCAACATTACTCCACCCGCAGCTTCCCCGCCGTCCGTCGCGCGTGGCGATTGCCGGCGAGGTTCACTTTCGCGGGCTTGAGTTTCGTCACGAGGCCGCACACGGCTTCCACGTCGTCGAAGCCGACATCTTCGACTCCATTCGCGCGGAGCCAATCGAGCACGACCCGTCGCAGCAACGCGAGCGGCAGCGTCTTCAAATCGGCGACCCGCAGCGGCTCGCACGAAACGCGCGGTGTCTGGCCCGCGAGATAATCCTCCTCCGCGCCAAGCACCATGCCGGTTCGCCACAACGCACGCTTCACGTCGCGATCTAGCGTCTTCTCCAGCAACGGCAGCAACTCGTGCCGCACGCGATTGCGCGTGAAGCGCGGGTCACCGTTCGACGCATCCTCGCAGTATTTCAGCTTATGCTTCGTCACATAGGCATCGATTTCTTCGCGCCAGATGCCGAGCAGCGGCCGATGCAACTCCATCCGCGCGCCACGCACTTCGTGCACGCTGAACGGCTGCATCCCCGAGAGCCCGCAGCGTCCGCTGCCGCGGAAAAGATTCAGCAGCAGCGTCTCCACCTGATCGTCCGCGTGATGCGCGAGCAGCACGCGCGGGCACCAATGCATGCGCGCAACCTGCGTGAAGAACTCCAGGCGCGCCTCACGTGCGGCGGCTTCGATCGAGAGCTTTCGCTCCGCCGCGAGCGCCGCGACGTTCACACGATCCGCCTCAAATGGCAGCTCATACTGCTGCGCCAGCTCCGCGGTGAACCACGCATCGGTATCGCTATCCGGGCGCAGCATGTGGTCGAGATGGCAGACGATGAGCCGCTGATAGCCCGCGTTGAAGACCGCGTGCAGCAGTGCCACCGAATCGCGCCCGCCAGACACGCCGACGAGCAGCACCTGATCACGCCGCAACCGCGGCAGATCAGCTACGGCTTTCTCCACAAGCGCGGGGCGCGGCTTGGATGGCATCAGCCGATGCGATTTGCGCCGAAGTAACGGTGCAGCGGTTCGGGCAGCGCGATGCTGCCATCGGCCTGCTGATACGTTTCGAGCAATGCCACGTAGAGCCGTGGCAGCGCCGTGCCAGAGCCGTTGAGCGTGTGGCAAATGACATTCTTCCCGTCCGCCGACTTGTAGCGCAGGCCCATCCGGCGCGCCTGGTAGTCGGTGAAGTTCGAGCAACTCGATACTTCGAGGTAGGCCCCCTGCCCCGGCGCCCACACTTCGATGTCGTAAGTCTTCGCCGAGCCGAAGCCGACATCGCCCGTGCACAGCTCGATGATGCGATAGTGCAGGCCGAGCAGTTGCAGCACTTTCTCCGCGTCGTTGGTGAGCGTTTCGAGCTCCGCAAAGGAAGTCTCCGGTGTGGTGATCTTCACCAGCTCGACCTTGTCGAACTGGTGGATGCGGATGAGCCCGCGCGTGCCCAGACCTGCCGCGCCCGCCTCGCGGCGAAAGCAGGGCGTGTAAGCGGTGTAACGGATCGGCAGCGATTCGAGCGGGACGATTTCCTCGCGGTGCAGGTTCGTGACCGGCACTTCCGCAGTCGGCACGAGGTAAAGATCGTCGCGCTCGCAGCGGTATTGCTGCTCCTCGAATTTCGGGAGCTGCGTCGTGCCAACGAGCGCTTCCGAACGCACAAGGAACGGCGGGAGCACTTCGGTATAGCCGTGCTGGCCGGTCTGAAGATCGAGCAAAAAGTTGATCAGCGTCCGTTCCAACCGCGCTCCCGCGCCGGTATAGCAGACGAAGGCCGAGCCGGTGATCTTCGCGGCGCGCTCGAAGCTGAACAGTCCCAGTTTCTCGCCCAGCTCGACGTGAGAGCGCGGCGCAAAGCCGAACGCCGGCTTCTCCCCCCACGAGCGCACGACCGGGTTGTCTTCCGCGCTCGTGCCCTTCGGGCAGGCATCGTGCGGAAGGTTTGGCACATTGAGCAGGAGCGTGCGCTGGGCGGCTTCGAGCTGCTTGGCCTCGTCTTCGAGCTTGGCGATCTCGTCGCCCATCGTGCGGACCTCCGCTTCGATCGCGGAAGTATCCTCGCCTTTGCCGCGCTTTATCCCGATCTCCTTCGAGATGCGTTTGCGGTCGGCCTGGAGCTGCTGAAAGATCGTCTCCGCCGTGCGGCGCTTGCGATCGCACTCGAGAATTTCGTCCACCGCACTCGGCAGGGACGAATCGCGCAAGGCGAGGCGTTCCTTTACGTAGTCTGGATTTTTGCGGATGAGGCCGATGTCGAGCATTGGAAGGGGCGCGAGGCTAGCCGGGAGCGGATGAAAGGCAAGGTGTCCGCGCCCGTTGGAGTCCAGCCTTCAGGCTGTTCGAAAAACAACCCCAGCCTTCAGGCTGCGCTCTTTTCAACCGCCGCCTTTCCGCAGCCTAAAGGCTGGACTCCAACAAAGCGCAACCAGGCACGCCATCCACCCGATCCAGGCCACGCTCGACCACGCCAGCCAGCGTTCGTTCACCATGGCGTTCGCTTCGCCGTAAAACCACGGCAACCCGCCACAAAGCGCGGTGTAGAAGACGAAGAGGAAAATACCGTTGCCCGCTTCGACCAGCACCCAGAACCGCGGCGACACCATGAAGATCGCTGCCAGCGGCCACACGAGATACTGTGCCGCCACGCCGCTCGCACCCACCATGAATGCCGCCCACACCAGCGCCAGCGTGAGCCACAGATCACCGCGCCGTCGCATCCACGCGATGCCCAGGCACACGATGATGAGCAGCCACTTGAGCACGTTCATCACAAGCACCTCGCTGTGCGGCAGGTTCTCCGCGCCGACGACTTGAAAGGCCGGATTCCCCATCGTCTTCAACAGCCACGTGATACCCCAGATGCCCCAGTAGCCGGTGTAGCCCAACGACTGGTGGATGAATTCAAATGGGCACAGCAGCAGCGCCGGCGACCAGCCGAGCAGGATGACGCTCGCTGCCGGCACGAAGAAACGGCGCGCTTCGCCACGCGCGAGCCAGTGGAAAAAGAACACCGGCGTGACGAACAGCGCGGCGACCTTGATGTTGCACGCCATGCCGAGCCAAAACGCACAGCGGCGCGAATCGCGCTGGTCCGCCGCGAAGAAGAGGCTCGCAGCGAGGAGCGAGTCCACATTCCCGTGAAAGCCACTGACCATGAACGCAGTCGGGCTCGCCGCAAAAGCCGCCGCCCACCAGCCGTGGCCGCGCCGCAGGAGCGCCAGCGCCACCGCAGCGTCGGCGATCACACCAGGCGCACGCAGCAGGAACGCGAAGACTCGCTCGCTGCCACACGAGAGCAGGCTCAGCAGCACGGTGAAACCGCCGACCATCGGCGTGTGATTGAACAGCGGATCGTTCCGGTATTCGTGCGCGAGGCCGTGCTGGAGAATTTCCCAGCCAAAATGGCGGAAGAAGGCCATGTCGTTCGTGCCTAGCGTGAGCGCCGCAAGGAGCAGCTTGAGCAGCGCGATGGCGCAGATCGCGTAACGAATCATCCCGCGAAGTGACGATCGATTTCCGCGGCGATCATCGTATCGAGCTGCGCGGCTTCGCGTTGCAGAAACGCCATCAGCGGTTCGCCGAGATCCGCCGCCACCGAGCGCGCGGTGACGTGGAGCAACTGCCGTCCGCGTGCGTCGTCGAGGAAGATGCGCTCGAGATCAGAGTCCTCCACATCGGGCAGCGCGTGGATATCGTCTTCGGTCGTGGACAACGCGCCTTTCGGTTTATCGAAGGCGAAGTGTTCCTGCGCGGAGACGAGCGCGCGGCGAAAGAGGGCCGCATCGGTTCGCGCAAGCAGTCGCATCGCCTCCATCCAGCCGAGATGGCCAAGGTCCAGCAATACGCTCGATCCCCATTGCGCGATGACCGCGGGCAGCACCGAAAATTTGCCGGTGGCGTGAGGGATGAAAAGCTTGAGGGCCGAGTCGCGGATGATCTCGCCAAACGTGCCGAGCGCACGAAGGAACGAATCCGCGTGTTCGCCGAAATCGACTGCTGGCTCGATGCTGACCGGCCAGGAGAGCGAGAGATAGTCAGCCGGCTCCGTGCGGCGCTGCATTTCCGCGACGATGAATTTGAGCTCTCCCTCCGTGGTGACACCACCATCGGCGACGGACCACAGAATATGTTCCTCGTATGCGTCCAGCTCTGCGTGGGCAATGGCCCAGGCATATTTGATCGTGGCGCGAAGATCTGCTTCAGGCCGGAAAAGGCCGTCTTCGATCAAAGCCGCCCTGGCGTCGGCGAGTTCGTCCTCGTTGAGCAGGCCGGCTTCATCGTGCAGGTAGTCCTTCGAGTTGATCTCCTGCATCTTAAGAATCGGCCGGTGATTGCGCGCGCGCAGTGCGGTGGCCACTGCGGTAGCGAGCGAGTCGTGCGGTTCGGCGACGCGAACGAGCATCAGCGTTTCTTCACCAGCTCGCGCACCTGTCCCTCCAGGCCATCGAGCCCGGCGAGCGAGCGCAGGCGGCCTTCGCGGTCGAGCAGCCACACGGTCGGGAGCGTATTGATGCCGAAGCCGCGCACGATCGGGCTTTCCCAGCCGCGGCCATCACAAATGACCGGCCACGTGATCTTGCGTTCGACGGCAAGGTTTTCGAGTGGCTCGCGTTTGCTATCGAGGCTCACGCCAAAAAGCTGCACGTCGTCCGCCGGCCACTTCACCTGCGCGATCGTGGCGAGAGCATCGAGCGACGGCTGCGACCACGCCGCGAAAAACACCAGCACGACAACCTTGCCGTGATGCGCCGCGATATCGACCGCCTCCTCACCGGGCGGGGCGAAACGCAGCGTGATCGGTTCACCGAAAAAATCGAGGCGCTTGAGATCGTCGGCGATGCGCGCCTTCATTTCGTCGTCGCGCGCGATGATCTGGGCATCCACCAGCAGGGCGCGTTTGCGCTTCGGCTCGCGGTCGAAGCACGACGCGACCTCCGTGAGCAGCGCCGCGAGGCGGCGATCCTCGGGAAAGGACGCCTGAAAACTTTTCGCGAGATCGAAGAGGTGCTGGCGTTCTCGCAGGTCGGGCGTGCGCCAGCGGCGCATCATGTAGCTGACCCGCGCAAAACGCGCATCGGCCCGCTGCTCGGGCGTCGCCGTCTTCTCGGCCTCGGAGATGAGTGCCTCGACTTCGGGCGATACGATGCGCGTATCCTGCACGTCGGCCTTGAGCTGCAACGTGCGGGCGAGGCGCAGCTTCGCCTCGAAGAGGCGCGTGTCCTTCGGATACCGGCGGATGAACGCGCGCACACCGTCCTCCTGCTTCGCGAGGTGCTCGAGCGCGATCGTGGCCACCTCGCCGGGCGACGTCGGGCGACGCTGCGGGCCGGCGTCGAGGGCCACGAGCGCAGCCCAGTCTTCATCCGCCGTAGCGGCATAGAGCAGCGACGACACAACGAGGGGCAGGATGAAACGAAAGCACTTCACCCGCCCACCCTCACCCAGCCGCCGCATGATGGACAACCCCGAATGCAAACGCGTATAGCTCGGGCATGCGCCTCTTTCCTGCCCTCGTCTTTGCCGCCCTGCTCGCTCCCGCCTTCGCCGTGCAGCGACCGGGCGATCTCGCCGGCGATATGTCGCTCGGGAAATTGCTCATCGACGGTGAAGGCTGGCAGGTCGTTGCGGAGGACCTTGGCTTCGCCGATGGGCCGATGACGGATGCGGAAGGAAACTTCTATTTCAGCGACCTGAAAGCGCCGGCGATTTACAAGATCGCGCTCGACGGGACGAAGACGACGCTCATCGAGGAACTCGCCAGCGGCTTGAAGTTTGGCCCCGATGGCCGGCTCTACGCATGCCAGGGCGCGAAGAAACGGCTGATTGCGATCGATCTCGCGACGAAAGCCATCGATGTGATCGCGGAAAACGTGCAGCCGAACGATCTCGCAATCTCGCGCGCAGGGCAGATTTATTTCACCGAGACGGGGAAGAAACAGGTCACACGCATCGACTTGAAAACGAAGGCGCTGAGCGTGGCGGACACAGGCATCACCGCGCCGAATGGGATCGCGCTCTCACCGGACCAAGGGACGCTCGCGGTGAGCGACTACCGCGGCGAGCATGTGTGGACCTTCCGCGTCGAGCCGGATGGCACGCTCAGCGGAAAAGCGCCTTACATGACGATGCGACGCCCGATCGATCCGAAGGGTGAATTCGCGCGACAGGCACCACCGCCGATGCTCGCCGCTGCGGGCGGCGATGGCATGTGCAGCGACGAAACGGGGCGCTTCTACGTAGCGACGACGCTCGGCGTGCAGATCTTCGATCCGACCGGGCGCGAGTGCGGCTTGCTTCCGCGCCTTCAGCTAGACAAGCCGCTCACGAGCTGCGCCCTCGCGGGCCCGGGCCGCGCGTTTCTCTACGTCACGAACGGCGACAAGATTTTCCGCCGCAAGGTGCAGGCCGTCGGCGCGTTCTTCGCGAAGTAAAGAGGAGTGCCGCGACGAGGAAAGTGACAGTCGCAGACGGCTCGGGGATGACGTCCCAGCCGACATCCTTGAGCGCCGCAACATCGAGCGCGGTAAAGAGCTTGCGTGTGCCCACGGTTAAGGTCGGATCCATCGCCGCCTCCTGTGGCGTATTCGTTCCAAAGACGAGGCTCATCGTGCCCTCCTTCCAGTGGTGGTTGCTGCTGGTCTCGGTGGGAGCGGCACTGCCAAAAACCGACACCACATTTGGCCCGTTGAAAAATGCGCCGCTCTGGCGGGTATTCCACGATACCTCGGGGTCGTTCACATTGAGACCGAGGCTGTGGCCGATCTCGTGCAGTGCGACGGAAAAGAAATCGTTCTCCCCCGCAATCGGCAGCGTGAGCCGATCGAAGTGCCACGTGGTATCGAGGTCGAAAGTGATGCTGCCACCCCAGCGTGCGAAATCGGTTGGCGACGCAATGTCCACGCCCGTTTCGCCACGCGTTTCGACCGTGGTATTCCAAGCCGCCGAGCCGAACGAACCGAACCCACCGTATCCGCCAAAGCCGAGCGTGCTGCCGAGCTGCCGGCCGCCAGCGTAAAGCACCAAGGTATTCGCGGCGACGGAGAGCCCCAATTTATATTCGTTCGCACCGGGATCGAGCGCGGGGGTCGAGGAGCTGATCTCGTAATTGCTCCCGGTGCCCGGATGAGTGAAAACCTCGCTCCAGCGATCGCCGCCCGTGGGCGTAATTGCGCCGATTTGATCGACGATGATTCCCTCAAAAAAATCCGCGGCGCTTTCGAGCGTAGCTTTCGCCTCGGGATGCGACGTGAAGAAGCCGTTCGTGTCGTAGCTGTAGTCGATGATGATCGTGAACGCGTGCGCGGACTGGGCGACCAGCAGCGCTGCGGAAGCCAGCAAGGCGAAACAAACCGACCGATTCATGCGACATGGTAGCGCAAAACCCGCGCCAGTGCCGAAATCTGCTGGTGTCCGGCGTCATTGATTTTTGACAAAATGGAGATGCGGACGGAGCCGTTGGAGTTCAGCCTTTAGGCTGTGGCAAGGTGGAGGGAGAATTCGGCAGCCTAAAGGCTGAAGCGTCTTTTCAAACAGCCTAAAGGCTGGACTCCAACCCGCCGCCTTGCCGGAAGCACTAGCGCTTCTTTGGCCGGTTCATCGAAAGGATGCTCGTGCCTCTCGTGATCCAGCCACTGCCACCGATAATGACGCGGCGCACGGGCAGGCCCGTTTCCGGGTCATGCGTGAGCGCGTCGTCGGTCATCTTTTGCTCGATCTCGAAGCGGCGCACCTTCTGCCCCTTCTTCTGCGGGATCGTCTCGTAAACGTAGGTCGCCATGCGGCCCGGGACTTTTTCCTCGTCCGGTTTACATTTCGCCGAACGTGGCGAGCTGCGCGCTCTCCATGATCAGCGTGGGCGGAGTGCAAATCGTGGGCGGCTCCAGCAGCCCATCGGTGCTCACGGGAATGAGCTTCGAGCTTTCCTCGGCCATCTCGCGCAGGGAGGCGAGCGCCTTGGCGAGGTCGATGTCGTTCGACTGCACCAGCATGTTGCCTCCAAACTCCGTGGACTTAGCCGCCACTCTGTTCATCGCCGAGCGAGCGGGCGCAAAGGATGGCGTATCAAACTTGGCGATTGTGAACGCCACGCACGCAGCGAGGCCGATCGCACCCGCGATGTCGCGGATGATGTAGCGCGCCGTGTGGTGCGGGCGAGTGAGTTCCGCGCGTTGATCGGCCTTGAGAGCCAGGTCGCGAATTTCCGCCGCGACGATCTCCCGCTCGTAGCCTTGTTCCAGCAACCGCGCGATCTCGATGGTCTCGCATACGTCGTTCCGGCATTCCTCCGATGCTGCCAGCATCGACTCGATATAAATCCGCTCCTGGGGTGTCAGTTCGTCCAGCGCGTAATCCGTCAGGTCCTGATCTGAAAGTGGTCCTCTCACGATGCTGCTTTGGTAAGGTAGATGATTTTCTCGTCTTTCTCCTCGCGCTCGAACTTCGAGCGAAGGTTCCGCATGGCGGCATTCAGGAGGAAACCGACGTTGCCCACGCTCAGGCCAGTGATGTCGCTGATCTCCTGGTAGCTGTGGTGGTGCATGAAGCGGAGGCGCACGACCTCCTGCTGGTTCCGGGGAAGTTCTTTCACGTATTCCATCACCTGCGCGACCTGCTCCTTGCGGTCGAGCTCCATCGCAGGCGTTAGGCTTTCGCACTTCTTGGACTCAAATTCCTGCTCCTCGACGTAGATGTAACGGTCCTCTTTCTTGAGGGACTTGAGGGCGCAATTGCGGCAAACGGTGAAGAGCCACTGGGACAGATGCCCCTCGATGTTCTTCTGCTCCTGGTTGTGCAGGCGCATGAAAGTCTCCTGCACGATGTCGCGCGCACGATCGAGATCCTGCACGATGCTCAGAGCATATTGCAGCAGCGGACGCTCGAAGCGCTCCAATGCGGCGATGACCCAGGCGGCTTTTTTCTTTTGTTTGCTTCCGAACATGTGTTTGGTGGTTCTTGAGGTTCGCTGGCAGGTAAACCTCGCCGCGGGGGTTTGCTAAGAGAATTTTTCTCCCAATCGGGTGGGCGCTTTTTTTACCCGAAAACACGCTCGTTTTACCGCCGTTTCCATGGCGTCTGTGCACAAAGGCACGACGCCCCAATCCGTGTGGGCCCTACCAAGTCCTCTGATCCCGCTACAGGATCAGTTTTCGCCCTGCGGGCGCTGTTGGCGCGCTTGCTTGCGGAGGAGGTTCTGAAGTTGCACGAAAAACGGCGTGCCCCAGCGGTCGCGCAGCCGGCCATCGGGGGTGAGCGCGGAGTGCGTGGGGGGTAGAACGACCAGTTTCATCGGGTTGTGGCCGGTCAGGACGCGGGCGAGGTCGCTGTCGTTGCCGATCGGATGGCCCTGCCGGCCATGGAGCAGATGGAGGTATTGCCGCAGCATCGCGTGCAGCGTCGCGACGTCATGCTGGGCGTCGAAGCCGGGGGCGTTGAGTTCCGCGGCGAGGCGGGAGCCGCGGGTGCGGACGTCGTCTTTGCGCGGCGGCGGCGCCGGCTCGGACCGATCCACGCTCGGGGTGCTGGCTGCAGGCAGCACTTCGACCGAAGGCGGCGTTTCCGCGACGCGCACGACGGGCGGCGGCAAGGGCTCACGCGCGGACGGCCACACCACGACGATCAGCGTGGCGGTGCCGACGAGTGCGAGCAGCAGTCCGGTGCGGGTCACGTGAGCAGTCGATTACAAAAACCCGAGCGGCGAGCCGGTCGCGCCGACGGTGTAGAAGTTCCCGAGATTCGGCAGGACGAGGTGCATGTCGCTGCGCGGCACGCCGAACCAGAGCGCGAGTTCGGCGAAGTATTCATCGACCGACGTCGTCGGGATGAACCGGCCGCGACCGACGTCGAGCGGATTGTCCGCGTAGAGCTGCGGATACTGGCCGTAGATGCGCTGGCCATTCACCGCGCCGCCGACGACCAAATGATTGCCACCCCAGGCGTGATCCGCGCCGTCGTTGTCGTTGGTGAGCGTGCGGCCAAAATCCGAAGCGGTAAAGAGCGTGACTTCGCTGTCGAGACCCATCGCCGCGAGGCAATCGAAGAACGCTTTCACCGCGCCATCGACTTCCGGAAGCATCTCCGCCTGATTGGCGATCACGCCGTCGTGGTGATCCCAGCCACCATATTCGATGAAAAACGTCTGCCGCGATTGGCCGAGCGCGGCGTGGCCCTTGATCGCCTTTGCGACCATGCGGAACTGCGCGGCGAGATACGTGTCGGGGAAGGTCACGTCCGGCAGCGTCACGTCCACCGCGCTGTTGAACTTCGAGTAGGCCTCGAGGGCGGCGATCTTCTTCGTGTTGAAAGCCTGGGTGAGCAGGTGCTGGTATTGAAACGCGAGCTGCGAATCGACCGCGCGTGTGCGGATCGGGACAGTGCTATAATCATCGACATAGCCTTTTTCGTAACCTTCGAGGCCGATGGCGCCGCCGGGGCTCACGGTGTATTCGAGGGTGTTCTCGCCGCTCTGCCAGATGTTCGCGCCGGTGAGCGAGATGTTCATCGACACGGACTGGTCCGCATTCATGTCGTGAATGAGATCGGCCGCGCGCCCGGCCCAGCCTTTCGCCGAGCGCACATTTGGCGTGGAGGTGTGCCACTGCTCGATCTGGTCGGAGTGCGAGTAGAGGTTGATGGGAAAACGCTTCGTGCCGTCGTCCGCATCGTAGTCGGCCTTCGTGACGGGCTCGACGAGCGTGCCGACGTTCGCGACGAACGCCGCCTTGCCCGTGTTGAATAGCGACTGGATGCCGCTCAGCCCGGGATGCACCCCGAGCGATACGCCCGGCGAGACGGTCGGGTTGAGGGCCAGCAGTTGATTCTGCGGCAGCGCGATGTTGCCGCGCACGGTTTTGTATTCCGCGTATTCCGTGTCGCCGCGCGGCACGAGCACGTTGAACGTGTCGCAGCCGCCCGAGAGGAACAGACAGACGAGCGCGCGGTGATCGCTGGCCGGCGCAGCGGCGGCAGCCACGTTGCTGGCGAGCTTCAGATTCAGCAGCGTGTTGAGGATCGGCATCGCGCTGATCGCAGCGCAGTTGAGCCGGCCAAGGAACCGGCGGCGGGAGAGGTTTGAGTGCGACATGGTGTGCGGAGAGTAGTTATTTGATGACGCCAAATTCCGGGGACGTAGCGATGAGGTAGATGGCCATTCGCACGCGCTCCTGTTTCCACTCCCACATGTCCGTATGGATGGCCTCGACGGCTTCGCGGATGACCTCGTGCTCTTCCTTCGGCAACGTGCCGCCGGTGAGCAGCAGATCGAGCCGGCGCATCAGCGCGGGCACATCGTTCACGAGCTTCATCTCCGCGGTCAAATTCGGCTTGATCTGTGCGCGCCGATTTTCGCTACCCCAGCGCAGGAAGTCACTGCCCTGCAGCGCCCAGAAATAATAGTTCGGCACCTCGGTCGCGGTGACGGCGTTCAGGATCTGGAACTCCGGCCCGACGAGGCCGGCGTCGTTCACCGGTCCCGCGGGCGAATACCCGGGGCGGAAGAAGTTGAACACATTGCGCGCGGACATCGGCTGCTGGAAGTGGATGTCCTCGAGATAGCGCAGATCATACACGCCGTTCGCCGCCCGCGCGTGCAGTGCGCGGATGAGGTTCGCGGTGCGCAGATACGGCTCCTTCATTTTGCCCGACGTCGCCACGCCGATGAACTGCGGCTTGCGCGCCTCGTCATCGAGCAGGATGGCGCGAATCACCGCCTTTATGTCGCCACGCACGCCCGCGCCGTTGTTCACGAATTTCGACGCGACCCGCTCCACGTATTCCTTCGAGGGATTCGAGGTGACGAGTTTCTGGATGAGCTGCTTGCAGATGAACGGTGGGCAACTCGGGTGATTGAATAGCATGTCGATCGCGACGTTGAGATCGGCCAGCGCGGTCGCGCCGGTGTCCTTCATGGTCTCCGGGTCGAACTCCGGATGCGCCTCGATCACGACGCCATTCAGCAACACCTTGCGCGTCATGTCGTGGAACTCGTCATACAGCCGCATCGGCCCCGTGAAGTTTTCCGGCGAGTCGTAGAAGCTATCGGCCTTTTTTCCGCCAAAGCCGAAGCCGGTCATCACCTTCGCCATGTCGGCGATGATGCGATTGTCGTAAGTCGCGATCGGCTGATTGTTGCCGTCGAGCTTGGGCGTGCCGTCGAGGTTCAGCTCGAACAGCCCGATCGACATCAGCTGCATGATTTCGCGCGCGAAGTCTTCGTCCGCAAACGTGCCCGCCGCGGGATCGCCCTTCTCGTTGCCGAGGTGGTTCAAGTAGGTGCCCATGCACGGATGCGTGGCCACGTTGAAGAGCAGCGTGCGGTAGTTCCCAAACGAGCCCTTCAGCAGCATGTCGTAGTAGTTCATCATGCCGACCGGCTCATTCCACAGCTCGTCGAGGTGATCGGAGATGACGAAGATCTCGCTCAGCGCGAAGCCCACACGCTGCCGCAGCGGATCGGCGGACGCGGACTGATCCATGGCTTCCTTCCACCACGACATCACTTTCACATCGCCACCGACACCATCTTTCTTCGCGCGATCCATGCGCTGGATGAGCGGCTGCTGCAAACCGATCGGCCGCGCGAATTGCACCGTGACCCAGCGGTCGAAGCCGAGCCGCATCACTTCGTTCGCGTTCTTCAAATCCTGGTTCGGTCCGAACGCGGCCTGGTTGAGAAAACGGATCGCTTCCTTTTGGCCGGGCAGACCGTTCGCGTTCAGCAGTGTCACCGTCGCCGACTGCTCGCTCTTCTCTTCGCTCGGCGTGTAGCCGTTGCCGGGCTGCAACGTCACGATGACTGTCTTCGTCGGCTTGCTCATCGCGAAATTTTTCGGCGCGAAGTCCAGCCACGCCTCGCGGTCGCCATCGGGGATCGTGATCGAAGTTCCCGCGGGACCGGTGTAATCGACGCCCGCCAGCGCGGTGCCGCCGAGGGTGAAGTTCACGACCAGCGATCCCGTGGTGCCGGTGCGATGCACCGCGACCACACCCGGGTCCGGCCAGTCCTGCCGCACGCTGCCATCGATCAGCACGAGCGAGACGACATCCGGGTCCGCGTGCGCCGCGCTGACGGCGAAAAGGAGGCTCCCGAGCGCCGGGAGGAAGCGAGTTTTGAAAAGCGATGTTTTCATCCTGAAGGGTTCGTTGATTTGATCACCGGCCAACGCGGTGATGGGCTCACTGCGCCGGTCTGCGAACCCAAGTAAGCCCACGCAATGCCCAGGTGAAAATTTATTTTTCGACCGGGGTGTTTTTAAAATCTTCGGCATCGTTCCGCTCGCGCGAACGAGAGTCTGCCCTTGCCAGCACCTGAGTATTTCCACCGAGTTCGACCTTTGTGGAGTCCGTCTGGCCCTTTTCCGCTCCGCGAGAACGCTTACGCGGCCTTTTTCGCCGTCACGCTTTTCTCAGACGTGGCGTTCAAAAACGACTGGGCGGCCTCGCGGCACTCGGGGCAGTAGCGCACCACCACGAGGCGGGTGCGGCCGGTGCGCTTGAACAAACCCGGGCGCTCGCACGAGGCGATGGCGGTCCAGCTATTCGGGAAGTGACGCTGCTTGATGAGATCGAACCGGTCGTCCGCCTCCTCGTCGCGCGGCACCAGCGGCGCCTCGCCGAGGAAGCGCGCACAGTCGTGCAGCCTGCACACGGTGCCCATGGCGTCGGGGCAATGCGCGGGCTCGGTGAGGTCCTGGAGCGGGCTCGCCGGCGGCGTGGGCGTGAAAAGCGCGCGGAGCGGGGCGACGAATGAAGGACGCAGTGTGGCAGTCATGGGCGTGCGGTTTTGTTTCGCCCGCAGAATGCGCCCACTCCTCCATGGCCACCATACTACTATCGGCTTATGCGCCGACGATCGTGAAACCCGCCGCGTTAGTTCTGCTTGATCGTGGACTCGAACTCGTCCACGCGCTTCTGGCCGAGCTTCTGCGCTTCGACCGCCCGGCCTTCCGCCTTCGCCTGCCGATCGGATTTCTTCATCTCGGAAATCGACGGCATCTTCAGCTTCACGAGCTTCTGGTTGATGGGCGCCCGGTAGAACCAGGCTGCGGCCCCCCCGCCGAGGAGGATCAGGACGAGCAGCACTTTCCGCACGGTCTTGAACACTTTCCGGCGCCGCTCGACACGCTCGGCCTGCACCTGCTCTGCGGCAGCCTCGGTGCTGTATTGGTTCATCAGGTTCTCAAATTGATTCTGGGCGCTCATTTTTAAGGTTAGTTATGGATACAGATGGTGGAATTGCGCGGATGAGAAAGCACGGTGTATGCCTGACCTCCGTTGCGGCTACTACGCAAGCGCAAGGCTCCTTCTGATACGCTGGCGCGGCGGGCCAAAACCGCGTCCGCAAAACCACTCCCGCGCTGGCTTCATCGGCGCGGCCATGACACGCTCTTTCGCATGAATGACTCGCGCGTTCGGCAGCATCCCCCGCTCTGGCCATGGCTCGTGGTGGGCATCGTCGGCGCGCTCATCGTGTCGCAACTGCTCCGCCTCGGCCGGTCAAACGATTCACACCCGCCGGACGACCAGCCGCTCGAGCGCGCCACCACGCGCCAGCTCGCCGACGCCGTCTATCTCCGCTTTCTTCAGGACGAAGCCGCGCGATCGCCCGAGGAGCGCCTGCGCCGCGCGATCGAAGGCATCGCCCGCAAAAACTCGCTCCTGCCGGACGCGGTGCGCGAAGCTCTCACCGCGTTCGCCGCCGGCGTCGAGGCCAACGCTTCGCGCAACGCCTACGAAGCCGCCGTTGCCGCGACAATTCGCGGCCGCTTCCAACCGCTGCCGGCGATGAATGCACCGGTCGATCCCCTCGGCGGACCGCTCCAGCAAATCAGCGCGCTGACCGCCGCGAAAGACTGGGCGAAGGCGGAGAGCGCCATCACGGACCTGCGCCGCCGCACCGATCGCGAGCGCAACGCCGAGGACTACGCGCGCGTGCAGGCCGCCGCTTTTTTTCTGCGCTACTCGCAGGATCGGCTCGACGAGGCTTTCGATCTCGCCCGGGAAGTGCGCGCCATTCGCGAACGCGTCCTTCCGCCCAATTCTCCCGGTGTCGCGCGCGCGTTGGAAAACGTCGCCGTCTGCTTCGCGCACACCGGCCGCAGTGACGAAGCCGTGCCGCTCTACCGCCGCGCGCTCGCCATCTACGAAAAGGCCTACGGCCCCGACGACCTCGACTTGGCCGACACCGCCAGCGAACTCGCTTCCGCCCTCATCGACACGAACCAGCTCGCCGAAGCCGAAGCCAACGCCCACCGCGCCATCCCGATCTTCGAGCGCGCCGGAAAAGGCCAGGCGCTGCGCCTCGCCCTCACGCTCGACCGCCTCGGCTCCGCCCTGCTCCTCGCGCAACGCCACGCCGACGCCGAGTCCGCGCTGCGCCGCGCCGTGGAACTCTACGATCAAAATCTCGACGCGCGCGCCAAGGACCACTCCGACGCCGTGCATCGTCTCGGCCTGAGCATCGCGCGGCAGGATCGCCGCCGCGAAGCGCTCCCCTACCTCCAGCGCTCCACCGAAATCGCCGCCCAGTGGTTCGCCGACGACGACCCGCTCTTCGCCGTGCTCTTTCACAACATGGCCGTGTGGGCCGACGGCGCCGGCGACGACGCCCTCACCGTCAAAGGCTACGAGCGCGCCCTGCAAATCCTCGCCAAAAACCAGCGCCGCACCAGACAGGAGCCCGCGCAGATGCGGCAGACGAAGGAACTCTACGCCGCCTACCTCCAGCGCGCCGGCCTTTCCGAAACGGAGATCCAGCGCAAGATCGCCGAAGCCACGCGCTAGCCGGCGTGCTCCGCCTTCACCCACGCGAGCGCGGCCTCGCGGTCGGCGAGCGTGCCTTCGAGCTGGCGGCTCTGCACGGCTTCGAGGATTTCCTTGAACCGCGGGCCGGGCTGGAGACCAAGCGCAATGAGATCGTTGCCGGTGATGAGCGGCTGAGGGATGAGCGGCTCGTGCGCAAATTCCTCGCGCTTCGCGCGCACGTAGTCGTAGTTGTCGAGCAGGCCATGGCTGCTGGTGCAATCGACGCGGTGCAGCTCCATCTCGTCGTCGAAGTGCGGGCGTGCCATGAAGCGTTTCAGCTTCGCCACGCGCATCTGTTTCACGTCCTTGAAGACCATGTGCTGCGCGACCGCCTCGGCCGTGGCGTCGATTTCGGCGCGCGAAAAACGCAGCCGCTCCATGATGCGCACGGTCGTCTCCGCGCCGAGCTTGTCGTGGCCGTTGAAGCGGATGCGTCCGGTCTCGTCGATGGTGCGCGTGGTCGGTTTGTCGATGTCGTGCAGCAGCACGCTGAAGACCAGCGGCGCACTGACCTCCTGCGGTGGCAGCAGACCGAGCATGATGCGCGTGTGCACGAACACATCGCCCTCAGGATGAAATTGCTCCGGCTGCGTGCAGCCCTTGAGCGCGTCCATCTCGGGCAAAATTTCGTGCAACAGGCCGCTCTGGTCGAGCAGATCGAAGCCGCGCAGGCGGTTCGGATGCACGAGCGTCTTCACCAGCTCCTCGCGGATCCGCTCGGCGCTCACGTCATGGATGTGTTTCGCATTCGCGCACACTGCGCTCCACGTGGCGGGCTCGATTTCAAAACCGAGCACCGTGCCAAAACGCACCGCGCGCAGCATGCGCAACCGGTCTTCGCGAAAGCGCGCCTCCGCATCGCCGATCGCGCGCAGCACGCCTGCCGCAAGGTCGCGCTCACCGCCGACGTAGTCGATCACTTCGCCGGCGATCGGATCGAAGAACATCCCGTTCACCGTGAAGTCGCGCCGCTCCGCGTCTTCGCGCGGAGTGGTAAAAACAACACCGGTCGGACGGCGCCCATCGACATACGCCTCGTCGCTGCGAAACGTCGCAACCTCAATGTCGTGCCCTTCTTCGTGCACCACGACGACACCAAACGCCGCGCCCACCGCATACGTGCGCGGAAAAAGCGCCTGCACCTGCTCGGGCCGCGCATCCGTCGCCACGTCATAATCGTGGGGCTCCTTGCCGCGCAGCCGGTCCCGCACGCAGCCCCCCGCGTAATACGCGGTATGGCCTGCGTCGCGCAGACGCTGGACGATGTGGCGGGCAATGGTTTCGAGCATGGTGGAATGCGAAAGTGCTGGAGGGATCGGGCGGTGACAAGTGCAGCGCGAAAGAATGGCTCGTTTCGAGCCGGGATTTCGCCTCTGCTGGGGTCCGCCCAGACATGCCTGCGTCATCGTCCCGTGAGGAAACGATTTTCAAAGCCGCGCTCGCCGCAAGCTCGGAGGATGAACGCGTGGCGCTGCTCGATCGCGAATGCGCCGGCGATGCGGCGCTACGCGCCTCGGTCGAATCGCTGCTGCAAGCGAGCGCGGCGGCGGAAGATTTTCTCGGCGAGCCGATCGCGCTCACGCAGGTGGAGGCGGACCTGGGCAAGACGGTGATCGATCGATCCGCGGCCGCGGGCCCTTCGACGGTGAACCTGCCGCCGGAGAGCTACGCCGTCGGCGGGGAGATCGCGAGTGGCGGCATGGGCAGCATTCTCGAGGCGCAGGATCGCAAGCTGGGGCGCAAGGTGGCGATGAAGGTGATGCGGCTCGAGGCCGCCGTGAGCGAGGACGCGCGCCGCCGCTTCGTGCGCGAAGCCACGGTCCTCGCGCGGCTCGAGCATCCGAACATCGTGCCCATTCACGAGCTGGGCTGGGACACCGAGGGACGGCTCTTTTACACGATGAAGCTGGTGCAGGGCCGCACGCTCCAGGCGGTCATCCACGGGTTGAAGTCGGGCGACCCCGATTTCGTGCGCCACTATACGCTCGATCGGCGGCTGACGATCTTCCGCAAAATCTGCGATGCCCTCTCGCTCGCGCACGCGCGCGGGGTGATCCATCGTGACCTCAAGCCGGAGAACGTGATGGTCGGCGAGTTCGGCGAAGTGCTGGTGATGGATTGGGGCATTGCGAAAATCCTCGGCGACGCGGCGCAGGCCGCGGAGGAATCGGCCCAGCGCGCGGAGTCTCTCCAGCCGGGAACCAGCGAGCGTTTCCGCACGCTGGCGGTCGCCGAGTTGCAGAAAACGGTCGCGGAGCTGACCATGGAAGGCACGGTGATCGGCACGCCGCACTACATGTCGCCCGAGCAGGCCGCCGGACGCGTGACGGAACTGGATCAGCAATCGGATGTCTTTTCGCTCGGCGCGATCCTCTACGCGCTGCTGGCGCTGCGCCCACCGTTCGAAGGCGCGACGATCGACGCCCTGCTGGAAAAAGTGAGCCACGCGCAGGTCACGCCGCTCGATGCCACGCGTCTTCCCTCCGCGCTCGTGTCGGTCGTGATGAAAGCCCTGGCGCTCAAAAAGCCGGCGCGCTACGCCACGGTCGCGGAGTTGAGCGCAGACGTGGAGAAATACCAGGGCGGCTTCGCGACGAGCGCGGAGAACGCGAGCCTTTTCACCCAGTTGCGCCTGCTCGTGCAGCGGCACCGGCGGGAGTTCACCATCGGCTTCGCGGCGCTGGTCCTGCTCGTCGGCGCGACGGTCTGGTTCGTCGTCAACATCACCCGCGAGCGCAACCGCGCGGAAAAGACGCTGGCCGAATTGCGCGGCACCGCGCCGACGTTCGTCGCGCAGGCACGCGCTCTCGTGGAGCAAGGCAAGCTCGACGACGCCCTCGCGAAACTCGGCTACGCGATCGATCTGGACCGGAAAAACGCCGACTACCAGCTCCAGCGCGCGCATTTGCTCGAAGCCGCCCAGCGATTCGACGAAGCGATCCCGGCTTATCGCGATGTGCTCGCGCTCGATGCGTCGAATGCTTCGGCTCGTGACAATCTCGCGCTCTGCGAACGGCTGCGGCAGGCAAATGGCGGTGCGCCGCAGCTTCGCCGCGAATGGCAGATGGAACTGCTCGACGCGCTGCTGCACGAAAACCGCGCGGTCGAAGCGGGACCGCTGGCCGCGCTGGTCGGCAAGGATTCCGGCGCGATCGAGGCGGCGCTCCGCGCCCGGCTCAAGGAATACAAGGCGCAGCCCGGATGGTGGGACACCCGCGTGCAGAAGGTGTCGAACGGCACGTTCAAGGTCGAACTGCAAAAGCTGAAGATCGGCGATCTTTCCGTGCTCGAGGGGATGCCGATTTCCAGCCTCAACTTCAGCGACACGGACCTCACCGACCTGGCGAAGCTGCCTCGCCTTCCGCTGACCGCCCTCAACATCACGCACACGCCAGTGACCGATCTTTCGCCGCTGCGCGGGCTGAAACTCGAACAACTCTACGCCACCGGCTGCCGTATCAGCGACCTCGAACCCCTGCGCGGCATGCCGCTCCAATTGATTGCCGCGGTGGATGCGGAAGTGGCCGACCTCGCGCCGCTAACCGGCATGCCATTGCAGGATCTCAATCTCCAGAACGGGCACACGCAGAGCCTCGAGCCGCTCAGCGGGATGCCGCTGCGGCGGCTCATGCTCTTCAAGTCGCGCTTCCCTCTCGACCTCACGCCGCTGGCGAACTGCCGCGAGCTCGAAGAAATCGTCATCCCCGCCAATGCCTCCAACGTATCGGCGCTGCGTGGCCTGCCGAAGCTCGCCCGCATCTGGATGGACAGCCACCAGGATGCGCTCATCCCGGCGGACAAATTCTGGGCCGAGTTCCAGCCGGACTGGGACTCGTGGGGCAAGCTGCTCTTCGCGTTCAAAAAGGGCGGCGTCACCTTGGACGAGCGCAACTTCGTGACCAAACTGCCCGACGGCACACTCGATGTGCGCCTCTACAGCACCGCGCTGAGCGACCTGACTCCGGTGGCCGGCCTGCGCATTTCACAGCTCGTCCTCACGAACACGAAGGTCCGCGACCTCACACCGCTCCGCGACCTGCCACTGCACGAGCTCATCGTCGCGGGCACACAGGTGGACGACCTCGCTCCGCTGCACGGTCTGCCGCTGAAATTCCTGGGCGCCGACGGGACCGCCGTGACCGATCTCGAGCCCTTGCGCGGGATGCCGCTGGCGCGGGTGAACCTCAACAACACCCACGTCACCTCGGTCGCGCCCCTGCTCGACTGCCGGGAGCTGGAATCGGCCATTCTGCCCAAGTCGGTGCGCGACGTCGAAGTGCTGCGCGATCATCCCAGCTTGAAATTTCTTTCGATCGGCGCGGGAGGCAGACAAGGCCTCGCGAAGCAGACGGTGGAGGAGTTCTGGCAGGAATTCGACACGCCGAAAGGGAAGAAGAAAAAGTAGCGCCCGCTATTTCTTCCGATCGATCGGCTGATCGTATTCGAGGCGGAACGTGCCGGTCGCCTCGCCGCCCAGTGTCGGGTCATACTTCGCGGTCTTGCCGTCGAAATCCACCCGCATGGCAACAAAGGGCAGATCCCGTTTCTTCTCCGGATTGTTCACGAAAAGCTTCAGTGTGCCGGGCGTCTTGATTTCCCAAAACCTCCGCGCGGCCCATTTTCCACCGATCCCTTCGCCTTTGCAGGTTCCATCCTTGATGAAGATGAAGGTGCCGGGCTTCTCCTTGCCATTCGGAAGTCCCTCGAACGCGCGCCACTGCGAGTTCTCGAAAAGCTTCTTCAGCTCGCTCTGCGTCGCGGCGCGAGTCGCAGGGGCGGCGGAAGTTTTCACCGGGGCGGTGGCGGCTTGCGCGCCGGCGGTCGCCTGCAATTCGGCCTGCACCTGCCGCGTCAGCTCGGGCTGCGCGCCGGTGGAAACGCGCCGCAGGAGCGACTCGAGCGCGAGGCGATATTGCCGGTCCACCATCTCGCTCGCACCCGCCGGCGTGCCCGCGTGCTTTTGTTTGAGCTGCTGAAACTCACGCTCCTCGGCCGTCTCTGCGTGCAGCGCGCAGACGATGCTAAAAACGAGGATTAAAACGGGAAACGGGTGGGATGATATTTTCATATTCACCCGTAGATGCGAAATCAGCCGCACCGATGAATCATCGAGCGCGGAATTTTTTTACGGCAGCGGGATCCGCAGCACGCCACTGCGCCCGTCGGTGAGTTTCACCTTCGCGGTAACGAAGCCGTTCGCGTCGGTGCTGCGACCCTGGCCCATGCTCGAAGTCGGGGCTTGCAGCGCTTCGAACGTGCGCACGTTTGAAGTCTGCCCGAGCACATCGATGGGCTGACCTTCACGCAGGAGCAGCTTCGCTTCCTGCGTCGCCGACACGCTCCACAGTCCGAGGTCTTCGCTCCCCTTCACTCCACCGCCACTCACGGTCGCGGTGAAGACCATGCGGGCCGGATCGCTGTCCGTCACCACCATCGAGAGGAAGCGCCGATAGACCACGTTCGTCCCGAGCCCGGCCGCGTGACCGCCGAGGCGGGCCACCACCGTTTTCGTCGCGCCATCCGCGATCACGAGCGCCTTGTTGCTCGCGGACTTCACGCCACGGCCGGAGAGCGTCGCGAGGAATGCGGTCAGGCCGCGCTCGCCGAGCAGCGGCTGGCCGAACGAGCGGTAAGTGACCTCGCTCAATCCGGTCACGCCATCGCCGCGAGCGACGAGGCGATGCAACCCGCCGCCCGCCGTCGTGAAGATCGCCGAACTCGGCGGAGGCGGAGTGCCGCGCGCGATCGAGCGCAGCGTGGCGAGAAACGCGTGGAGCCCACCGCTCGCCGTGGCCGGTGGATTGAAAGCCTTGAACTTCACACTGGTGCTCGCCACGCCCATCTCGTCCGGCGCGAAAAAGGTCGTATCCGCCGGCACATCGACGCTGCCATCCGCCGCGACGCGCACAATGCCGCTGCTGCCGTCCGGGAAAGTCGCGACCGCACCGACCCCGCCATCGGGCGCAAAGCTCCGCCGCTGATCGCTCGCATTGGCAACCGGAGTCATGAGCGTGAGTTTCTTTGGCATCCGTTGATCGGTCCCGCTCAGCGGCATGCCGGTGCGCAAAAGCCGGTCGCTCGCGCCACCGCTCGTTTTCTCCCGCCAGACGCCGAAGTCGTTCACCTTCGTCACCCCGGCGGTGCGGAAGAGGTTCGCGGTGTAGATCAAGCCGCCGCGCGTGCGCGGGAGCCCGAAGCCGCCGAACTTCGCAAACTGCCCGCCGCCCGTGGCCGTGCCGGCGACCGCCGCGAGCCGCTTGAGCCCGGCGCCCGAGTTCACCTGCGAATAGAGCGCCGCGAACTTCGCCCCGGGGCGCAGCAGCCCGATCAACCGCGGCTGCGCACCGGGCAGCGACGGGATGTGCACCGCCGGCACGAGTGCCATCGCCTGGAAGCCGAACGATTGTCCGCCGAAAACCGGATCGCCCAGCGCCGCATACTTCGAACCTTCCGGATCGTCTTCCCCCGTGCGCGCCAGCACCTTGCCCGCGAAATCGCTGTAGATCGCCGTCACCGGCTTCTCGCCGTCTTTCGCAATCGTCACCGCGCCCCCGATCAAGCCGCCATCGATCGCCGGCGCGCCGAACGAGAAAAACATCACGCCCGTCGGTTCGCCCGGCACGTCCGCCGCGTCGGTGGCGAGGAAGACTTTCAACGGTGTGGTGAACGAGACAATCGGCCCGGTCGTCGTGCCGAGGTAATTCGTGGACACCACGCGAAAATAGTAGATGCGCCCGGCCTCGAGGCCCGTGATCGGCGCGCTCAGCGGCGTGTTGTCAAGCCCGCGGCCCATGTCCTGCGCCGTCGTGGAAGTGGCGCCCGCCAGCGCCGGGTCGGTGCTGTATTCGAAATACGCGACCGTGTGCAACCCGCCCGGATTCACGTCCACCTGCAACGTCGCCCCGGTCGTCGTGACGGAGGTCGCCGTCGCATCGGCAGGGTAATCCGGCGCGAACGACGGCGGCCCACCGATGAGACGCGTGACCCCGATGTCCCCGCTATTCCCAGCCTTCCCCGTGGCCACGATATTCCCATCCGACTGGAGCGCGATGCCGGCGATGAAATCGTCGCGGCTACCCGGGTCCCGGATGACCACGCCCGTGCCGCCGAAAGTCGAATCGAGCAGGCCGTCGTCGAAGTAGCGGAGGAAACAATAGTTCGCGATGTCCGTCGCGCCGCCGATGAGGATCTTGCCATCGCCTTGCAGCACCAGGCTGTTGCCCTCGTCGAAGAGACGGCCGGAGGCGGTGGCGCCGTTCTCGACGTTGTTGATGACGATGCCGTTGGTTCCGAAGCCCGTGTCCAGCGTGCCGTCCGCGTTGTAGCAGACGAGCGCGATGTCATCGTCGTTGTTCTTCTGCGTCGTTCCCACGACGAAGATTTTTCCATCGCCGCGCACCGCGACACCGCGCGGAAAGTCCCGGCTGCCCGTGTTCAAGTCCGTGATCACCACGCCGTTGGTGCCGAAGTCCGTGTCGAGCGTGCCGTCCGCATTGTAGCGCAGCACGCCGAAGTCTTCATTGTTGCCGGTGTTCGCCTGCGTGTTGCCGACCACGACAAATTTGCCATCCGACTGGAGCGCCACACCCGTCGCCCCGCAGGCACCGTTGTCGCCCCGCACGTCGGTGATCACAACGCCGGCGTTGCCGAAGTTCGCATCGAGCGCGCCGTCCGTCTCGAACCGGGCGAGCGTGAAGCCGTGCGAGACGGTCGGGTTCCCGGACGCATTGCCGATTCCGCCGACCGCGATGATTTTCCCATTCGGCTGCACGGCGAGCGCGAGGACGTAGGCGTTAACGAAATTATGCGCGTTCGTTTCGGCGTAGGTGTAGCCGACCGACGCCGTGCCATCGCTGGCAAACGAGGTGTCGAAGGACCCGTCCGCGTTCAGACGCGCCAAGGTGAAAGCGCCATACAGCCCGCTGTCATTGTAGTGGGCGTAGCCACCCACCACGATCTTCTCCGCGCCACCGTAGTTGTGCACCGCCGCGCATGTCAGTGACTCGTCCGTGGTGCCGAAAAGGTCGATGCGCGCGCCCGTGCTGTTGAAAGTCGTGTCCAGCACGCCGTTGCTGCCAAAGCGGACCACCGCGGAGTGCGCGTTGCCGAAGAAATCCACTGTCGTCGCCGCGACCACGGGCTTCCCATCGGCTTGAATGGCAATGCCGCGTCCCGTGTCGCCCCCGCTGCCGAGTTCGTAGGAAGCCATCCCGTTCGTGCCGAACGTCGGATCCGCGTCGCCGGGCGTGGTCCCGGCCCAGGATCGTGCGAAAGCGAAAAGCAGGACGGTCAATAATTGCAGGAGGATGCGTGTCGTGTTCATGGGACGAATGAGCGAAACGCTGGGTTCTGGGGTGCAGCGTCGTGGCCGCCAGGGTGATGCCACACCTGGATGCCCGGTATGCGACGGGGATAGCGTGAAGCGTTGCGATTGGGACAGACGTTTTTGTCGAGGCATGACGGATGAATGAAGGTTCGCCCGGAGATGCGAAATCCGGCCCGCGGATGAATCATCGCTTTCAGAAAATCTTCCCGTTAATGCTCGGGCCATGAGTGATGCTCGCCCCCCAGCTGAACCGCACCCGCGGCGTCGTTCGGCGGAATTGATCACCACGGTCTATGAAGACCTGCGCCGGCTCGCGGCGCAAAAACTCGCGCGCGAGGCGCCGGGGCACACGCTCAGCGCCACGGCGCTCGTGCACGAGGCTTACCTGCGCGTCTCCGCGGATGAGACGGCATCGCGCTGGGAAAATCGCGGCCACTTCTACATGGCGGCGGCGGAAGCGATGCGGCGCATCCTTATTGATCGCGCCCGGCGGAAGAAGGCGGCGCGGCATGGCGGCGGCGCGGAGCACGAGCCGCTCGACTCGATCGAGGCGCCGGCCGGCGCGCGCGATTTTTCCGACCGCCTGCTCGCGCTCGACGACGCGCTGGAAAAACTCGCCGCGCACGACGAGCGCAAGGCCCGGCTGGTGGAGTTGCGTTACTTCGTGGGCCTGACGAGTGAAGAAGCGGCCGAAGTGCTCGGCATCTCGAAGCCGACCGCCGACCGCGACTGGACTTACGCGAAGGCGTGGCTCTTTCCAGCACAGTGGGATCCGAAGCTTGGAATTCACGTGACTTGAAGTCGCGGCCGCACTGACCCTATAGTGAGTCGTATTAATTTAAATCATACCAACATGGTCAAATAAAACGAAAGGCTCAGTCGAAAGACTGGGCCTTTCGTTTTAATCTGATCGGCACGTAAGAGGTTCCAACTTTCACCATA
>JADMIO010548872.1_pt1 | contig 75808 bp, 69 predicted proteins | sample 8958161 | NCBI WGS metagenome assembly JADMIO01 (sample SAMN16585339, study PRJNA669376) | soil metagenome | isolation source: Crop rotation soil | place: USA: Cullars Rotation, Alabama | collected 2011
CGCGACAACTTGTCCACGTGGAATTCTAAGCTTAGGATCCCAATGTGCTGGAAAGAATTCGCATCCGTGCCGGCTATCATGCACCCGGCTTTGCGGAATCGCCAGTGCGTCAATCGGACCAAGTCTCGAACACCGCTATCGACGACAACTGCACGAGCGACTCGTGGCTCACGTTAGGCGCAGGAACGGTGGCGCAGGACATCGTGACCGACGATCGCGGGACCGCGAAGCAGGGTCGTCGATCCTCCGGTGACTCTGCGCCACGACACCGCGTCCACGGCGTGAGCGCGGCTGATGGTTGCCGCCTTCGCTTCGGAGAACCCGAAGCGGTCCGACGTTCGAACCGGCTTCGAGTCACCCGCCGGTCCCGAGGTCGATGTTGAGCGTACTTACGAATGCATCTGCACATCTCCTCGGAGCACCGGACCCATATTTATTGGCAAGCCTGCCGCGCAGTGCGCAAGCGCGGTCCCCGGAGGACCGCCGCCGAAGTTGCTCGCAAAATCGGGAACGCCGTTGTTGCCGTTGCCATTGTCCTGCACGGTCCAGTAGAGTTCCTCTCCGGGCGGGTTGAATGCCACGTTGCTCTCTGTAATCACGGCGCCCAATCGAGCGACGTTGCCCTCGATCGTGAAGCAAAGCACCCGTGCGTGCTCGCGCTGAAGAATGAATCCCTCATTCGCACACGGATTCTGCGGGTTGAACAGTTCGAGCTCGCCGCTGAATGTGCCGTCAACATGTCGCACGGCACTGAAGGCGTAATCCAACGTCGGACAGATGCCGCCGGTCCCAACCTCAACGCCAGCGGTGACGCCCTGCTCACCGTCCAGTGGCTGGAGTACGGTTATACCCGCATCTGCAAGGAGGCTGTTCATATCCGAGAGCACATCGTAGCTAGGGCTTGAGGCTGGGCGCGGATCGGCCACTTCACTTACATTCGCGCAGCCCGCAATCATCCCAGCACAACCCAGAATCACGACCAGTTTCGACCGACGCATCAGACACCTCACCTGGTTTCAGCGTGAAGCGCGTCACCGGCGAGATAGATGCCAGCAATCATTCGAAGCGTCGGTTTATGAGCAACTAAAGAGGCCGCTTGACAACGACGGCACCTTCGCAGCTCTCATATTTCGCAAGCCAGTCTCGGTATGAAAAACAACCTGTGGCCGGAGCAGCGATCGGCAGCGTCCTCACGCGTCGCGCACGTACGGTGACCAACCTCCATCTACAAATCGATCATTGCGAAAACACCAATCGTAATGAGCCGTCTCCGCGCATTGGGATTAGTAGCCGCGTGTGCGTCAGTGCACGACGAAGTCATGCATCATTCCGTGTGCCGTATGTGGCTTGCCGTCTCTGGCGTCCGGGATGAAGCAGAGCATGACATAGTGCCCCGGCGTGAGGGTGAGTGAAAGCTCATTCTCCTGACCGGGTGCCAACGGGCTGACACCACCGAGAAAGCTCGCCGGTGGCGGGCCCTTCATGTTCTCGATCCAGGCGGGAATGTCACCCGGCGATTTGCCAGGAGCGAGTCGCGCGAGCTCGAGCTCGTGTGACAGCTTACCGTCGTTGCGGACAAGGAGCCGGTGATGACCAGCCGTGAGCGGCGCGGACGTCGCGTAGCCGTAATCCTGAAGCGTGACGGTGTCATCCGGCGATCTGGGGAGTGACGCCTGTCGAGGCCCAGGCATCACCGTCACGTCCGCGTACATCCCCTTCATCACGTGAGGCACGCCGTCGGCGCTCGGAATGATGCAGAGCGCGGCGTAGTGACCCGGCGTGAGTCGCAGCGTCACGTCGGGAGCAGTGCCACCCGGATTCACGCCATTCGGACCGCCGACGTCGACTGCCCACGACGGCGGAGGACCACCCGCCTCCATCGCCTTCACCAGGTCCGCCGCGGACTTCCCTGCGGCCAGTCGCGCGAGATAGAGCTGATGGAGCTCTCGCCCCTGATTCACGAGGCGAAATGTCGTGGGTCCCGCCGGCAGCGAGGTGGGCATCGCGAGCCGATAGTCGGTAGCCACCACGCTCACGACCGGATCCGAGCGCACGTCGACGGTGATCCTTGCCGGCGCGAGCGCCGGGAACACGAACAGGCCGAGTACCGCGTAAGAATTGATCATCAATAGATTCTCCTCGGGCGAGATTGACGGTTGCGCGTCGACGAATGGCCGACGCGACTATCCATCGTTCATAACGCGAATCTTGCAGGAGGGCCATCGGGCCGCAAGAGGTTCTTGACACACGTGTGCCACTCAGCTACACATGTGTCATGGCTGACGAGACGCTCCGCGAGAGACAGGCCGCGCTGGCCAGGTCGGCGGTGCTCGAGGCGCTTCGCGCGCATCTCGAGCGCGGCGATGCGGACGAGGTGTCGATGGACGATCTCGCGGCGGAGGCGGGCATCTCACGCCGCACGCTGTATCGCTACTTCCCGACGCGGGCGGATCTCGTCGCCGCCGCGGCATCGTGGATACGCGACGAGGTGCTGCAACTGCCTATCGAGATCGGTGACGAGGGCATCGCCGCGAGCTTCCGCGCGGCGGCAACACGGCTGAACGAAAACCCGCAGCTCGCACGCGCGTTGCTGCGCACGGAGACCGGACGCGCCATTCGCACCGGCTATCGCAGCGCGCGGATCGAGGCCATCCGACGGGCGCTGCGCCGAGACGTGCCCGGCCTCTCGCGCGGTGAGCTCGACCGTGCCGCCGCGGTGCTCGGCTATCTCTGTAGCTCCAGCGCATGGATCACGATCCAGGACGAAGCGGCACTCAGCGCGTCGGCCGCGCAGGCAGCGGTTGTCTGGGCCATCGAAACCCTCCTCGCGCGCCTGCGCGAAGAGCACCACTCCAGCGCTCGATCGAGGTGACCGATGACGGCACTGACCAACGACTCACGGCGGATTCAATTTCTCGGCAACAACGAGATCACCGTTCTCGTTTCCGGTGAGGAGTCCGGCGGCGCCTTCTCCCTGATGGAGTTGCAGATCCAACCGGGTGGCGGCGCGACGGCGCTTCACACCGATCGCTGGGTCGAGGTGTTCTACGTGCTCGACGGGGACGTGGAATGGACCATTGACGAGGGCGGCGCGTTGAAGACGTGGCATGCGCGGCCGGGCGATACCATTCGCGTTCCGCGTGGTGTGCGGCATCGGTTTGCGGGCGCAGGCACGACGCCGTCGCGCATGCTGACGATGGGAACGCCCGAATACGAGGAATTCTTCCGGGCGCTTGGTGCAGCGTGGGAAGGACCATACGACCGCGAGAAGACGCCGCAGGCGGTCGGACCCGTATTCCAGCGGTTCGGCATGCAGCTCTGCGCGGCATAGTCGCGTGCGGTGATGGACGCGACGAGCGGCGCCGGCAACTCGTCATTCGTCCGGATTCTCGGACATGACTCCGTTCGCCGGACCGTGACTGAGTCGGAGGGTGACGACCTCGCTACCGGCACCAGCTGAGCGCGATCAGGCCGGGAATCAAGAGATCGCGCCAGTCCGAAGGATACTGCCAGACGCGACGCACGACCTCGGTCGACTGAAAGATCAGACACTGCGCGCCGCGAGTCCCGGGGACGTTCCCGCCATCCCACTCGGTCACGGTCCAGAGCACGTTTTCGTCGTCGACGAAGGAGACGTTCGTTCCAATATTCCGACGAGACTCCGGCGCGGTCCACATGCTCACGTCCCACACTCCGCGACATCGGCGCGCCCTACCGGCGCTTTCGGCCGAGCTGAGGCCAAACCCAGGATTGGAACACCCATCGGAGGACTCCGGTGCACACGCACGTGCTGGCGACCGTCGCGGTGACGATCGTGACGATCAAACCCGGGGCGCGGCCCTCCTGAGGGTGATGTGCCGTCGGCGCGGCACGAGAGGCAAAAGCGGAGGCGAGGCAAATCGCCTTCGGCCCGTCGCCTGTTCGTATTTGTGAAACTCGGGCGAGCCGACTGAATTCAACCGCATGAAGAGCGCCACCGCGAGCCAAACGAGACTAAATGGCCAGTGAGCGATGGCGGCAGCCTAGGAAGAGTCGTGCGCGGAGGCTATATTACAGGACGCGGCGGGGCGTTCACACCAGCCCGCATTTCTGCGTCCGGCGCTCCTGGCGACGCCTCTCCTTCATCCGAGGTCGTCATGCCGGCTACAGACGCCAACGGCCGACGGGAGGTCGCATGATCAGCGCGCCTCCTTCTTCAGAGCTCGGCAATCGATACGAGCACAAGTACGACCCGCCGTTTCTCACCACGCCGCGTGCATTCGCACCGTGCGCGCGCGAGTTCGCGCGCCTCAGCGCTGAAATCGTCGACGCGATCGCCAGAGCGTTCGGTGACCTGCTGCCGGAGAAGATCATCGTCCGCCAATCTCCAGAGCGATGCATCGTGCAGGTTGGACGAGCTGCCCTCACGGTGGCGTGGCTTCGGAACACTCACGATTCCATCGCGGAGGGTGAGCTCCTCGTCATTCTGTGGCGTGGAATCGTCGCGCCCCGCATGCACTTCCAGCCAGAGCGCCTGACTGATCCCGCGACCATCACGGCAACGGCGGTCGGCGAGACCGTCTTCATGGCGGAAGCAACCTGTGAGGCCGATTGGATGTGGCGCTCGATCGAAGCGACATCGGAACGGTATACCTCCGCCACTCTGGCGCGTGTCCATGCCGACCAGCTCTTCGTCATCCATTAGCAGCTCAGAGAAAGCGCCTAACGTGACCGCTCCCCGGCCTTACGACGAATACCGCAACTCGCCGCTCTGGTCGGCACTCCAGCAGACCCTCGGGGAGCTGATCGCGACGCGCGAGCTCGCGATCAATACGGCGCCCGAATACGTCATCGGGTATCTCTGCCGCGAGCTGATCGCGAAGCGGGTCGTCTCGGCTGACGCGTTTCCGGCAGAATCGTAGCGACTCCCTCGTCCTTGATCGCCCTCACATCAGCGCTCGTGAGGCACGATGCCGGCCGTAACGATCTCGTAATGCAGCCCTTTGATTGCGAGGTTGAACGCCTTGACTAGGTACGCCCCGGGAAAGCGATGCAGCCGGCGCTGTCTCACGAAGAACTCACGTGCGGCGCGATACAGGGTGCGAAGATCATCCACGCTCGGCGCGCCCGCATCGATCCGGTCTTTCACGCTCGCGGCCCAGGAGACGATCTCCTCCGTCGCACGGTCGGATGCGCTGCGCAGCAGCGCCTCTCGGGCGTTCTCGACCAGTAGCAATGCCCGATCCAGCCCGGTCGTCGGCGCGGGCTGCCCATCGACGAGCTGCCGCAGCTGCCACTCGAGCGCCGCCGTCGCTCGCTTTGCCTCTCGTTGGCGGAGGCGATCGTGCCGCCAACCGTTCCACAACAATCTGAAGTATGCGCGCCGAGGCGCGCGCACGACGCCCTGATACCACACCGAGCGGATTCCGGCGCGAATATCTCGCCAGCGCGTGGTTCCGTTCTGAAAGATGTGCGGTTCCAGGCGGTCGAGCAGGGCTCGCGACCGCTTGAACATGGCCCCGCGTGAAAAGAGCTGCTTTAGCATCTCGTAATATCCGCGCCGCATCTCCTCGACATCCATCAGGCGCGGCACGAACTGCACTTCATCGTCGGTGTTGTTCCCCGAGTACTCGGCTTCACGAAGCCGCCCCTCGGCACGCAGCCGCTCCGCGAGCGGAGTGTGGGGAATCGGCGTCAGCATCCCCGCCATTGCCGTCGGAATGGCGACCTCGCTCGCGAACGACGCGATCGCGGTCCCCGTGTCGCGCGTGTCCTCATCACATCCGAAGATGAAGCCGGCCATCACCTCGATGCCCGCGCGCTGAATGGACGCAACGGTGGCGCCGATGTCGACCTTCATGTTCTGCTTCTTGTTCATGCGGCTGAGCGCCGCCGGATCGGGGTTCTCGATACCGAGAAATACTTCCGAGAATCCCGCGGCCTTCATGAGCGGCAGCAAGTGCGCGAGCTTGGCCGAGCCGAGATCGAGACTGGCCTGGGTGTAGAACGAGAACGGGTAGTCGTGCGCCCGCTGGAAGTCGATCATGACGCGCAGAATCGATTCGATCGCCTCGGGATTTCCGACAAAATTGTCGTCGACGGTGAAGATGCCGCCGCGATAACCCAGCGCGAACAGCGCCTCGAGCTCGCGGCGCACCGAGGCGAGCGTCTTCGGCCGCGTGAAGCCGCCATTGAATTGGATGATGTCGCAGAAGTCACATCGAAAGCGACAGCCGACCGTGGTTTGCAACATCATCGCGCGATAATCGCCGATGTCGATGAGATCCCATCGCGGCGGTGGGACGTCGCCCAGCGGCTTGAAGATCGTCCGATCGTTGAGCGCCTTGCGCGAGCCCGGCTCCTGCGCCGCGACGGCCGGCGGAATCAGGAGCTCTGGCGGATCGTCGGAGTGACGCGGTCGTTCGTCGCGCAGCAAGCGATCGATCGCCTCCACCCACTGGCCCCCCTCGCCCCACACCAGGACGTCGAGCCCGCGATGCAGGATCTCGTCGGACGCCGTTCGCGGGTGGAGAATGTGATCGCGGTAGCTGGACGGATAGGGACCGCCGAGTACCCACGGAGTCGTTAGGCCTCGCGCGGGGCCATCGAGCAGCGAGACCAGCGACCGCTTCTGCACCGACATCGCGCTGACGAAGACGGCGTCGCTCGCCGTGATCCGCGCGCGAAGCTGATCATCACTGGGGTGTTCGACGTTCAAGTCGAGGAGCTCGAACGACCAATCGGACGGCATCAGCGAAGCGAAGGTGAGGAGACCGAGCGGCGGAAAAGCCGCCTTCGCCCCGACCATCGGCATGATGTGCCGGTAACTCCAAAAGGAGCTGGCGGGAAATTCCGGGTAAATCAGGAGACCGTGCACAGCGCCCTCCGAGGGGTGGGATATCGCGGAGCGGCAGCCGCGGCAGCTGCGCTTCGGATGAGTCTAGCTGAAAAAGACGCTCCCCGACAGATCCATTGAGCAACTGCGTATCGCGCGTCGCGAGTGACGGCAGTGCGTATTTAGCCTCTTCTGAATTGTGCCCGCGGCTGCGCCGGGCGCTAGATTCAGCCTATCATCCTGATCGAGGATTCGCGATGACGGACGCTGAAGTCGAGCCCACGCCCGCGATACCGGCCGTCGATCGCCGCGCGACCACGCACCCGGGCAATGCCGCCCTGCGTGATGCGTTCCCAACACTGGTCGACGAGTGGCGGGCCTATTGGCGAGAACAGCCCTGGCACCGCGGTCGCGACGGCGACGGGCCCGACGCGGTACTCGATGTCCTGCGCGCGATTCTGGACACGGCGATGGCCGAGCACGGTGGCCAGAAGGGTCACGAGCGTCTGCTGCGGGCGAGCGTCGCGCACGGCCGCCAGCGCCAGCATCAGGGTGCCTCGGAGGAGACGCTGCTCGGGGAGTACCATGCGCTGCGAAAGGCACTCTGGCGGCACCTGCTCACCTCGGCGCCGATGACCGAGAACCTAACGACGATCTGTCGCGTCGACATCGTCATCAGCGCGGCGTCGGGACTGGCCCTCCGCGGCTACATGTCGCAGCTCGTTGCCGTCGACTTCCCCTGGGAGCGGGAGCTCGCGCGTACGATGGCCGCCGTGTCGGAGGGATTGGTCCGCGCGCTCGGCTGATCGTCGGCGCCCCGCCGAGCGTGGATATCCTCAGGCTTCCGCCGACTTCGTACGCGGCACTCGCGAATCCCCGTAGAACGCGAGGAGCACACCGCGGAGAACGAGGCGGCGCAGATCGGTGAGCTCCAGATCGTGAGGCGCCCGCTGCCCACCGTAGTCGTCCGCGAGCTTGATCAGCAGTGCCAATACGCGCTCGACGGAGTCATGGCGAGCCCGAGCGGAGCGCACGAACACCGCCACGGCCCGTTCGAATGTGCCAATCTGGCCCCGACCGAGAAACTCGCGCATGGCCTTCTCGATTCGTTCGAGATTCTCCCCTTCCTCGATGACGCCAAAGACCGCCTCGGGATCGAAGGCGGGGTCCTGGCTGAAGTCACCACTGCGCACCGGGTCATCGGACATGTCGAACCATATAGCGATGGACGTGCCGCCAACGCCGGCGACCCCGGGTACGTGGGTCCGGCGGACGCGACCGTGCGCCACACCCGCTCGCGCCGTGCGTTACAACGCCCGTCGTTGCCCACATGGTCAATACGTGCTAGTCTCCTCACTGACCAGTTGGTCAATAACGCCCCTCTCACACCTGACGGGTCTTTCACGATCACATGCCAGGCCAGAAAGCACCGGAAGAATACCGCCGCAACGACATCCTCCGCGCCGCGTACGACGTCGCCGCGCGGCATGGCGTCGAGGGCCTCACCGTCCGCGCGGTTGCCGAGCGCGCGGGCGTGAGCCATGGCACGGTGCTCTTTCACTTCAACCGGCGTGACGCGCTGGTCGTCGCCTTGCTCGACAGTGTGCTCGAGGCGACGACGGTACTTCCCGTGCCGCCGGCGATCGAACGCCTAACGGAGCCCGGCGAGCGCCTCCGCGCGCTGTTGCGCGCCGAGATGGAGCGACTCTCCGGCGATCCGCGGCCATTTCGGCTCTTTCTCGAGTACTGGGCCCTGGGCGTGAGAAACGCTCTCATTCGGCGAAGGGTGAGCGCGGCGCTCGACCGCTATCGGACGTCGTTCCGCGAGATCGGCAGCGTGGCCCTGGCCGGCCGGCGAACTCGTACGCGCTCGGCAGGGGATGGACTCGCCGCCACCGCGGTGAGCTTCATCCACGGCTGCGCACTCCAGGCCGTGATCGATCCCAACGCGTTCAGCGTCCGGCAACACTTCGACGCCGCCGCGCACATGCTCGATAGTTTTCTCTCATGAAGGATCCATGTGAACACACTCCTGTTCGTCCTGCTGGTCCTCGTCGTCGGTCTCGCGACGGGTAAGCTCATCGGTGCCGGCCTGGCATTCACGCACGGCCGCACGCGCCACGATCTCATTGCCGGTGTCGTGGGCGCGATCATCGGCGCGGTGCCGGTGCACTTCGTCGGACCAGCTGGATACCGCGAACCGCTGCCCGCAGTGCTCATCGGCCTGTCCGCGGCGATGCTGGCGACGTGGTTGAGACGGGTCGCCATCTGGAAGAAGGAGCCGATTCGAAGCGTCACGGACGTCGCTCCCGAGGACGCGAACGATCGTCACGGGCACGACTTGCTGACCACGGCCGAGGGGAGTCGCCTCCTCCTCAGTGGCGGACGGCTCACCGTGGAAGAGCCGGCCGTGGCACGCTCGCCATCCGGCGCATTGTGATGACGCGCGCACTTTCTCGAAGTTCGTCGATCACCTGATGGCGACGCCGTCCGCGCCGCGACGGGCACGAGGCGGTCGTCACGGGTCAGGTGCCGTGCGTCCAGGTGAGCGGATCCCACCGCCCATCGCTTCGGCGTGAGAGGTTGCCGGTCAGGCGTTTGCGCCAGTCGGCAAATGCGGTCTCGATTGGCGACTGCTCGGTCGTCTTCGGGAACGGCGCGGGCTCGTTTGCAACCGGCTGGGGTGCGGCCAGCGGGCCGTGAGACCTGGCGCGCGGCATATCGTCTCGGCTCGTCATCGGTTCGACACGATTCTCGGAGTTGGCACCGCGTCCTTCGGGGGCCGATCCTCATTGCCGCGCAAACCCTCGCCGCCCAGATGCCCGAAGTACGCCTCGACGCACCAGAGAATCACCTGACGCATGACGGTTGGCTGAACCAGCGGCTCGGCCATCGGCGACGACTCGACGAGGCCCGTCAGGGCGACGATGACAGCGCCGGGCGAGGTTCCGAGCTGGTGCTCCGCTCTGACATACGTCCAGACGCCACGACGCAGGGATTCGTCGTCACGCGGCGTGGCCGCGAGCGCCGCGCTGATGACGGCTGTCAGGTCCTGCTGCTCCTCGAGCTCCTCGAGTGTGAAGGATCTCGGCCGAGCGGGCTGTTTCCGGGACATGGGGTCTCCTCTGACGGCGATGCGGGCTGACCGGAATGGCTCGGGTGTCGATGCGTATTCCGCGCAAGGAGCGCCAGAGGGAGCAGCGACCGCGCCGCCCGCCAGCTGTTAGAATAATCTAATCGCCGGACCGTATGCCCGGTTCCATTTTCCGCGCGTTTGTGGCCCGGGAGCGTAGCGCGCCGCTTTTGTTGACCAATTGGTCAATATGAGCTATATTGTCTCCATCTATTAGCCGTACACGGCGTGCCCGTCGCCGTGCCCTCCTCCCGAGGCGCTTCGCATGCCCACCGAGCAGAAAACTTCCGTGAAGGTCACGCCCCTTGCCGATCGCGTCGCCGTCAGAGCGCACGACGAGGCGGAGCAGATGCGCGGCGGCCTCTACATCCCGGATACCGCGAAAGAGAAGCCCCAGCAGGGCGAGATCGTCGCTGTCGGTCCGGGCCGGTTCGAGAAAGACAAACGCGTCCCGATGGACGTCAAGGTCGGCGACAAGGTGCTGTATGGGAAATACAGTGGCACCGAAGTCACCATCGATGGTGAGCTCGTGCTCATTCTCCGCGAGTCCGATGTCCTTGCCATCATCGGCTGACATCGCGTTCGACCTGCAAGCCGTACTCTCTTTTTACAAGGACTCGTTATGGCGGCCAAAGAGCTGCAATTCAATACCGATGCGCGCGCTGCCCTCAAGCGCGGCCTCGATCAATTGGCGGACACCGTGAAGGTCACCCTCGGCCCGAAAGGGCGGAACGTCGTCATCGATCGGAAATTTGGCGCGCCGACGGTCACGAAGGATGGTGTCACCGTCGCAAAGGAAATCGAGCTCACCGATCCGCTCGAGAACATGGGCGCACAGATGGTGAAGGAAGTCGCGACGAAGACGAGCGATAATGCAGGCGACGGCACCACCACGGCGACCGTGCTGGCGCAGGCGATTTTCCGCGAAGGGCTCAAGAACGTCACCGCGGGGGCGAATCCGATGGCGCTCAAGCGCGGCATCGATCGCGCCGTGGCCGCGGTGGTCGAGGAACTGAAGAGGATCAGCGTGCCGACCGGCGGCAAGAAGGAGATCGCCCAGGTGGGGACGATCTCCGCGAACAATGATGCGGAGATTGGGAACCTGATCGCCGAGGCGATGGAGAAGGTCGGCAAGGACGGGGTCATCACGGTCGAGGAGGCCCGCGGGCTGGATACGACGCTCGAGACGGTGGACGGCATGCAGTTCGACCGGGGGTACGTCTCGCCCTATTTCGTGACCGATCCGGAGAAGATGGAAGCGGTGCTCGAGGATGCGTTCATTCTCATCCACGACAAGAAGATCTCGTCGATGAAGGATCTGCTGCCGGTGCTCGAGAAGGTGGCGCAGCAGGGGCGGCCGTTGCTGATCGTCGCCGAGGACATCGAGGGCGAGGCGCTCGCCACGCTCGTCGTCAACAAGCTCCGTGGCACGCTGCGCGTCTGCGCGGTGAAGGCGCCTGGGTTCGGCGATCGTCGTAAGGCGATGTTGCAGGACATCGCCGTCGTGAGCGGCGGGAAAGTGATCAGCGAAGAGATTGGCGTGAAGCTCGAGAGCGCCACGCTCGCGGACATGGGCCGCTTCAAGCGCATCGTCGTCGACAAGGAGAACACCACGTTGGTGGACGGTGCCGGCACGGAGGAGGAGATCCAGGGGCGCATCGCCGAATTGAAGACGGAGATCGAGAGGAGCACCTCGGACTACGACAAGGAGAAGCTCCAGGAGCGTCTCGCGAAGCTTGCCGGCGGTGTCGCCATCATCAATGTCGGCGCGGCCACCGAGAGCGAGATGAAGGAAAAGAAAGCGCGCGTCGAAGACGCCCTGCACGCTACGCGGGCCGCGGTCGAAGAAGGCATCGTGACCGGTGGTGGCGTTGCCTTCATCCGAACACAGGGCGTCCTCAAGCATCTCCAGCTCGACGATTCCGAGGAGCAGATCGGCGTCGGCATCGTGCGACGCGCGATCGAGGAGCCGATTCGCATGATCGTGCAGAACGCTGGCGGCGAACCGTCGATTGTCGTCGAGAAGGTGCGGGCGTCGAAGGATGATGCGTTCGGGTATAACGCGCTCACGGACAAATTCGAGAATCTCATCCAGGCCGGCGTCATCGATCCGACGAAGGTCACGCGCATGGCGCTGCAGAACGCGGCGTCGATCGCGGGACTCCTGTTGACGACGGAATGCACGGTGGTGGAGCACTCGGACGAGAAGCACGGCACAGCAGGGGCCGGCCGAGGCGGCGACGCGAACGGGATGTACTGAGGGCTCACAGAGTGCAACGGCGGAGCCGGATCGCCAAACCGGAAGGCGCCTGACTCAACGCGATTTCGGACGCAAATGCTCAGAGCGTTTTTTGGTATCGCTCCCATTGTGCCTTCTGCTCGCGCAGGAAGGCGATGAATGCAGGAGTGGAGCGGATAGGATCCAGCCGCGGGTCCCTTTCGAATAGTGGGTAGCACGGCCATCCGTCCCGAACCGCGCGCTGCAGCCATGGCAGGGCCGCAAGGGGCCGATGGAGGAGCGCATAGGTGACGGCGATGTTGTATTCGGTGTGGTGGAAGTGGACGTCGTTCTCGCCTTTTGGAATCGCTGATTGAATGTCCGACTCCGCGCCCGACACATCGCCGCGCTTGGCCCTGAGGATCGCGCGAGTGCTGGTGATCACGCCGCCGCGATCCTCCGGGTGCTCGCGCAGCGAACGCTCGACGAGTGCCGACGCTTCTTGATCTCGCCCGAGCGCCATCAGCGCCCACGCCAGGTCATACTGTTGTATTGTCGGTTGCAACGTCGGCGGGACCGCACGCATGAGCTGCAAACCTTCCTCGTAGCGGCCCTCGATGAGTCGAACCTGCCCAATCCTATCCAGAACGAGCTGCTGTCCCGGGTCGATGGCGAGCGCATTCTCGAACTCCGCGACCGCCTCGTCGAGGAGGCCGATGTGGAGATAGATGAAGCCGAGGTGGGCGTGCGCGACCTCGAGATTGGGGTTCAGCTCGAGCGCCCGACGTTCCTCACGGATGGACTGTTCGTGGCCGAATTGCCGAGTGGCGCCCCAGAGCAGCCGGGCTCTCGCCCAATGACCTTCGGCGAGAGTGGAATCGATCAGTAGTGCTTTGTTAACAGACACGAACGCCTGCTCGAGCGCCTCTGAGTCGTTAGGTGCAAACTGCGCTATACGCGCGATGTAGGCGGTCGCCAGCCAGGCGTGCGCCAGCGCGAAGGTCGAATCGCGAGCTACGGCACGCTCCAACAGTCCAATCGCCACGGAATCGTCTTCTCGCGTCACACGCTGCATTCGAGTCCGGGCGCGCAGAAAGAGATCGTAGGCATCAACGTCGCGTGTCGGCGGCGTGCGCAGCCGGAGGTTCTCAGCCGACGTAACTGAAAGTTTCAGCGCCGTCGCAATGCTCCGTGAAATGCTGTCCTGCACGGCAAAGCGATCCTTGCGGGCGTCCACGAATCGCCGCGTCCAGAGCTGCTTGCCCGATGAGGCTTCTATCAATTGCAGATCGATCCGAAACGTGTCGGCCGTCTGCTGGATTGTTCCTTCCACCAGGCCATCGACGTGAAGCGCCCGACCAATCTCACTGCTCGAGCGTAGTGTCCCCTTGAAGGGCATCACTGATTGCCGGGCGATCACACGCAGAGAGTGAATCCGACCCAGGTCGGCAATGAGAGCGGCTGTCATACCAGCGGCGAAGGCATCCTGAGCGGAATCGCTCGAAAAGTCCTCGAGTGGCATTACGGCGACGGAGTGCATCCAGGTGTCGCCGCGATAGGCCGGGGAATGCGCATGCCACATTTCGAGCGCCTTCATACCGACAAACCAGTACGTCCCTCGCCGAGGGCGGCCGGAGCCGTCGTGTCATCGGCCACGATACCGACGACATCGCTCATCGAACATGTCGTTACGCCGCAGGCAACCGACCAAGCCATCGACGTAGCCCTCGACGATCATTTCGCCTGGCTGGATCCGAGCGCCGCGTCGAATCATCAGCTGTTCGTATACCTGCCGGGCAGCGGCGGCGTGCCCGCGAATGCCCTTCTCATTCAGCAGCAGGCTGCGCGCATCGGATACCATAGTATTGGCCTCTCGTATGTGAGCGACTATTCCCTCGCCCAGTTGTGCGCAGGTGCATCGGACGGCAACTCGTGCTTCGAGGGCACTCATTACGAGATTGTCTACGGCGTCGACCGCAGCCCGCTCGTCGATGTCAACGGCCCGAACAGCATCGTCAATCGTTTGACGAAGCTTCTCCAGTACCTCAGCAACACCTACCCTGACGAGGGTTGGTCGGATTTTCTCGCCGACGGCGCGCCCAATTGGTCGCAAATTGCCTTCGGCGGCATCTCGCAGGGCGGCGGCAATTCCGCGATGATCGCGAAATATCACGTCGTCGGTCGCGTCGTCTTCCTTTCCGCGGTTACGGACGCTTTGGGGTCAAGCGACTGTCAGCCTACGCAGAGCTGGCAAGCATCGCACGTGACACCATCGGACCGGTACTGGGGACTCGCGCATGTTCAGGATCCCGCGTACCCGAATATCTGCGGGAGCTGGAGAGCCCTCGGGATGGCTGCCTTGGGCCCGCGGATACAGTGGAAGCGAGCACCCCGCCGTATAGCGGGACGCACATGCTCATCACCGATCTGCGGCCGCAACGCGGCGGTTACAAAGAAGCTCACACCTCCACGGGGATCGACCGCTACACGCCGTTGAACAAAGATGGCAGCCCCTCCCTTGGCGACGCATGGCGCTACATGCTCTCGGCGCCCTAACGGCGGCGGGTTGCTTTTCTTTCCTTGACGCGCCGCTCCTAAGGCAACATCATGGGCTCTGGCTGCTGCACGGCCCGGGTCCTCTTCTCCTCCGCGACGCCCCATAACGCCACGAAGGACCCATGATGCGCCGAGCTTCCGAGAGGGAAGCTCGGCGAGCGCAGTCCAGAGAGAAGCGAGGCCGACGTGCATGTCATGTCGCCGACTTGGTCCGTGGCCGCCGCGTTGCTCATAGCCGGCGCCCCACCGCTTCTGCCGCAGGTTGTCGGATCGCCTGCGCCCGACTTCACGCTGACGACCCTCGCCGGCGACACGGCCATCCTTTCGCGGTACAGAGGCCATCCGATTTTGCTGAACTTCTGGGCGAGCTGGTGTTCGCCATGTCACGACGAGATGCGCGACATCGTCGCCGTGTACGCCAGGCACAAGGCGGATGGTTTGATCGTGCTGGGCATCGACCTGACCGATCAGGAGCGGATGAAAGATGTTCGGACATTCGTAACTCAGCTTCAGCTGACGTTTCCCATCGCCCTCGACGAACGCGGCAGAACGCGCGACAGCTACCTGCTCCGGGGGATTCCCACATCGGTGTTCATCGACAGCATCGGCATCGTGCGGCTCGTTCATCGAGGTCCAATCACGACGGCGGCAATGCAGCGAGGGCTGAGCCTGATACTCCCGGCCGTCCAATAGACAATCCAGCACAGGAGAACCCGATGCGCGCACCCACGTCGCCTTCCCGTCGCGCAACCGTGCTCGCGATCATCGTCGCGAGTGGTCTCGGCATTGCGGCGCTGCCGCAGTTGTCCTTCGCACAGGGTTGAATGCCTGTGCGATTCACAACCCCCAGTTTGGGGGGACAAGGCGAAACGCAGTCCGCAGATCTGACAGCCCATCAGTGGCAAACGATGATGGGTTACCGTTACCTGCACGCGTCGCAGGCATTCGTCGGCTCGCATATCGTGCCGACCAACGACCCGCTGATCATCAACGTGAGCTCCCTGGACGTCACGACGCGATACGCATTTACGGATCGTCTCACGGTGAGCCTGACGATTCCCTTCGTGTCGGGCACGCAGTCACGGTTGTACGCGGATTCGCTTCGCCATGCCGTCTCGGCAGCCGGAGTAGGCGACATCAGCGTCATGGCCAACACCTGGCTGCGTACGCCGCGAGGGCATCGGGCCAACATGGCGCTCGGCGTCGGCGTGAAGCTGCCCACCGGCTCGCATACTGTGTCGGATAGCTATTTTCTCTCGGCGGGCCAATCGATCCGCTACCCCGTCGACCAGGCCATCCAACCGGGCGATGGCGGGTGGGGTTATATCGCTCAGCTGCAGGCGTTCGCGACTGCCTTTCACAACGGAATCGCGTATGTCTCCGGCTCATATCTGGTGAACCCACGCAAGTTGAGCGACGTTGCGAAGGACCCTGGCGGCACCGTGTTCTGGTCAGTTCCCGATGTGTACTCGTCACGCGCGGGGCTCGCTTTCGCCTTCTGGCCGCGTCTGGGCATGTCGGGCAGCTTCGGCGCGCGCGTCGACGGGCAACCCGTGCGGGACCTCATTGGCGGAGCGGATCCCGGCTTTCGACGTCCCGGCTACTCGGTGGCGCTCGAGCCGGCGTTGGCGCTCACGAGCGGACCTAACGAAATCAGCATCAGCGCGCCCTTTCGAGTAGCCGCCAATAGAAAGGCGAGCGTGCCGGATCTCCAGGCCGGGAAGCACGGCGGCGGTGACTTCGCGTCCGCGTTGGTGTTCGTGGCCTTCTCTCGCCGCTATTGATCGGGTAGTTCGTGGGCGACCGGAGCTACAGCGTGTCTCGGTAGCGTTCCCACTGCACGCGCAATTCTTCCAAGAGGGCAAGGAACTCGGGATCGTGCCGCACATTGTCCAGGTTTGAATCCCTGGCGAAGTACGGATAGCACGGCCATCCATCGTCCGCCGCGCGGCGCAGCCAATGTACGGCTTCCCGCGGCCGCCGCATGAGCGCGTACGCCGACGCGATGTTGTACTCCGTGTGATGAAAGTGGACGTATCCCGCGCCCAGCGTCTCCGCGGCGCTGATGTCGCGTTCAGCGCCGCGCGCGTCACCGTGCTTCGCTCGCAGGATGGCGCGAATGCTCGTTACCACGCCACCCCGGTCCCGGGGGTATTTGAGCAGATACTCACCGATGAGCGTCGACGCTTCGTCGTCCCGATCGAGATAGAGCAGCGCCGATGTCACATGGTAATACCAGAGCGCCGGATTGAACGACGACGGAACGGAGCGCAAGGCGCGCAAGCCCTCCTCGTATCGTCCCTCATCCATCAGCGCGACCCCGATTCGATGCTGTGCGAAGCTGTTGCTCGGATCGAGGGTAAGCGTCTTCTCCAGCTCCGCGACCGCCTTGTCCAGCAGGCCGATGTGCAAATACACTAACCCCAGCTGGTGGTGCGCATCGTCGAGGTTGGGGTTCAGCTCGAGCGCGCGCCGGTACTCCCGGACCGCAAATTCCACGGTGAAGTGGTTGCGTGGTCCCCAGAGAATCATGCCCCGCGCGTAATGTGCCTCCGCCAGATCGGGGTCGAGCCGCAACGCATTCTCGGCGGCGAACAGCGCTCGCTCAGAGGCGTTCGGGTCCTCGGGGGCGAGTTGAAGAGCCCTCAGCCCATACGCACGCCCGAGGTATGCGTACGCCGCGGCGAAGCTCGGATCGAGCGCCACGGCGCGCTCGAGAAGGACGATGGCAATCGAGTCTTCGCTTCTGCTTTCATGCCGGAGGTGAAACTTGCCTCGTGAGAAGAGATCATACGCTTCCGTGTTGTTCGTGACGGGGATTTGCCGCGCCATCGCGTCCACAGCCGTCACCGGGGCCCCAATCGCCAGAGCGAGACGCCGCGCGACGCGACGTTCGAGCGACAATGACGTGCGTATGTCACCCTCGAAGCGCTCGGACCATCGCTGCTCGCCGGAGGAAGCGTCGATCAACGCCACATCGAGAGTGATTTCCTGGCCGTTGTGACGCACGGTACTCTCGACGACGCCATCGGCGTGCAACAGGGTCCCTATACGCTGGAGTGATGTACGGGGCACAATCGAGAGAACGGCCCGCCGCGCCGAGACGCGGAGCTCCCGGATACGTCCCACGTCCGACGTCAGGGATTCGCCCAGATCATCGGCCGTTCTGCCTAACGCGGTATCGCCTGGCGGATATGTGATTGGCAGGATCGCGATCGACCGCAGCATATCCCTCGCCGCAATGGAGCGTGTCCGCGGCGCGCTAGTGCTCGTGATGCCGAGGATAAGGGCCGTCGCGACCACAGCGAGAGCCGCCATGCGCGACCGGCTGCTGCGCACGCTCTGCTCCGCCGCATGCACCGCATGTGGGGTTACGAGGGATTGCGCCGGGACAGCAGCTTCGCCAGCGGCTCGTGGCGGAGGCGGCGTGCGCACAGCCGCGAGCAGCGCACGCGTCTCCAAAGACGGCGCGACCTCGTAGATGTCGGCAAGACGTTTCTCCAGTGCACGATAGACCTGCACGGACGCCACGCGATCTCCAGCGCGGAGGAGTACGCTCATGAGCCGGCGCGCGGCACTCTCGTCGTGCGGTGAGAAGCGGACCTCGTATCGCGCCCAGCGCGCTGCCGCTGTGAGGTCGCCGAGCGATTCGCTCTGGGCCACCATCCGCCTCGCCGCGTGCGCCGCCGCCGCTCGAAGACGCTGACGCTCGCGACCCAGCCAGTCCTCGAATTCGGGCGCCCCCGTGATGAAGAAGCCCTCGAGAAAATCGCCGCGGTACAAGTCCAACGCTTCCTCGAACTGCCCCGCGGCGAGTGTGTCGTCAAAGGTGCCGACGTCACACCGGACAACGTCGGCCGCGAGTCCGATTTCCTCGTCGCCCCGGCTCAGGAGCGCTGTCGATCCGAGAGCGGTCCGGAGCACATAAATGGCTTGTCGCAACGCGGCGCGTGCGTGCGCTTGGTCGAGCTCCGGCCAGAACAACGCCGCCAGGCCATCACGCCGGTGCATGCCGCGAGGAGTTGCGGCAGCGAGATACACCAGGAGCGCCAGTCGTCGAGGCTGAGCGGCGATGGTGTCGATCTCGCGCCGATCGCCCCCCGTGATGCTCACCGATCCAAGCAGTCGGAGCTCGATCACGAGCCCTCTTCGCGCCGTCGGCGCGCCTTACAGGACGCTACAGAACCTGAGTAGAGCGTCACCGCATCCGTCACGCATCGCGTGACGCGCCGCATCACAGCGGCGTGACACCACGGTCCTACGCTGGGCGAGCCTCGAATGTACCGCGTCGTGATACTGTCGGCAATGCCGCCGCGGGTCCCTCTCGACGCGCATCCCAACGCAGGAGGAGCTATGCGGTCGATCTTTCAAATTTCCTTATTTGCCCTCGCCCTGGGACTCGTTCAAGCGTGTGCGAACGACAAGTCCCGAACGCTGACCGGACCCAACGCGAGGATCCCGAGCTCGCCGTCGCTGGAGGCAAGCGAAAAGGACCCGGAGGCAAAATGGTCTCCGTGGTCGCCTCCGATCAATCTGGGAGCTGTTGTGAATTCAGCAGATACTGATTCTCATCCAGCCATCTCGAAGAATGGCCTCACCCTGTACATCAGCTCCCATCGATCCGATCTCCCTGGCGCGAGGGGCGGCATCGACCTCTGGGTGTCGCACCGCGCGAGCCTGGACAGTCCATGGGAGACGCCGATAAACCTCGGCGATTCGATCAACACGCCCGGTATGGAGCTCGCCCCGAGTCTTTCGCTCGACGGCCGCACATTGTATTTCCACCGTAATCCGGGCCCCTGCGGCGGCGCCGACATCTTTGTCTCGCATCGTCAGAACCCCGACGACGACTTCGGCTGGCGGACTGCGACCGCGTTGCCGTGCGGCACCGTCAACAGCGCCCTCTCTGATGCCGGCCCGACGATCTTCGAAGATCGGCGCATGCACACGACCGTGCTCTACTTCACGCGACAGGTGACGCCGGGGCCGAACGGCTTCGACATCTTCGTCGACACACTGCAGGACGATGGCAGCTGGGGCGTGGCGAGTGTGGTTCAGGAGCTCTCGAGCCCTGTCCGTGATACTCGCACGACGATTTCTCGAGACGGGCGTGAGATGTTCATCTCATCGGGACGCCCTGGCGGATTGGGAAGTGAAGATATCTGGCTCTCTACACGCCCATCGACCACGGATACGTGGGGAACTCCGGTGAATGTCGGCTCGACGATCAACAGTTCGGTCTTCGATGGTGCGCCTGCGCTCTCATTCGACGGTGGGTCGCTGTACTTCTTCTCCGAGCGAACCGGACCCGACGCGAACGGCGTGATGCCATCTGGGCTCCGAGACCTGTATGTCAGCACCCGCACACGCCTCGGGGACGAGAGCGCGGTCGAGAGGCGGCAAGCAAAGAATGATGTCGGCTCTCATCCATGACCGCGAAGGGCATCGCTGGCCAGGCAAGTCAGCGGCCAAAGCTCTGACTCGTTAGGTGAGCTCCGTCTGCTCACTTGGAGCCTGGAAGGACTGTTTCGGGGCGGGCTTCTATCGGGCGCGCCGAGGGCGGCGTAGGTTCATCGTGGGCCGGAGATGGCCTCTCGTCGCCCTTCACCGAACGGCCCTCAACCGGCCTCGGTTCGCCATGGCCGCAGGAGCTTTCTCGCATGGTCGAGCGGCCAATATGGAGCGCCGGGCCGCGCCGCAGGCTCGCGGCGTGGCGGTGCAGTCGGCCTGCGTGTCGTGTCGCTGTGGCCGTGCTGCTGATGTCGCCTGGCGCGCGGGCCCCGGCGCAGGGCATCGCCAGCGCCGGCATCCGCGGCACGGTCCGCGCCGAGGATGCCGATGGGGCGCTCAGATTATCCGATGCGCACGTGCACGTCGTCCATAGCGCCACGGGATTTCCCGCCGACGTCGACGCGCGGCATGGCCGGTTCCTCATTCAGGGCCTCGAGCCGGGCGGCCCGTACATCGTCACCGTTAGGCGACTGGGATATGTTGCGCAGCGTCTCGACGTCGTCCTCAAGCTCGGCGAGGTCCTCGAGCTCGACTTCGCTCTCCGGGCCGTGGCGACCCGGCTCGATTCCATGGTTGTCGGCGCGCATCAGAGATTGTCGAGTGAACTCTCCTACGCTCGAGGGGGCACTGCCAGCACGATCGACGAATCTGTCCTCTCCCGGCTGCCGACGCTCAACCGTGACTTCTACGACTTCGTTCGTCTCGTACCGCAAGTCTCGACCAAAACCGGTGCTCCGAGCTCGGCGTTTTCCGCCGGCGGAGTGGGGTTTCAATTCAACAACTTCCTCGTGAACGGCGTACCGGATCGGGCGACGAGCACCAACCTGTCCAATCCCTCCACTGGCGCGAGATCGGTGCCGCTCGAGGCCGTGCAAGAGTACCAGGTGCTCGTCGCCGCCTACGACGTCCGATATGGCGATTTTGCCGGCGCCCTCGTGAATACCGTGACGAAGTCCGGAACGAACGTCTGGCATGGTTCGGCGTTCACCTATGCCCGAAACGATCTGATCGCGCGTCATATCGCCGACTCGACGAGCGCCGGCTACGATCGGGTCCAGTATGGTTTCGGGATTGGTGGTCCGATCGTGCGCGACCGGCTCCATTTCTTCATCGCCCCCGAGGTACAGTATTTCGCCTTTCCCGCGGCGGGCCCCTATGTCGGCCAGGCCGCGAACGCCGAGCGCCCCGTTCCCGTGAGCGCCGCGGATCTGGCGCGGCTGAATGGGATCATGCGGCAATATGGTCTTGCCGCCGGCTCCGCCGGACCAGTGGAGAACGGCAATCCGCTGCGAAATGTCTTCTCGCGCCTCGATCTCGCGGTCCCCGCCTGGAACAGCCGTGTCGTTCTTTGGACCAACTACAGCGGGAGCGACGACGTCGAGCTGTCGCGCGCCGCGCGGGACACGTTTTCCCTGTCGACGAATCAGGTGAGTCGTGCGTCGAGCGACCTGCTCAGCGCAATCCAGATCCACACGGCGCTGTCGCGCGCCGGCGGCGGGCATAACGAGTTGCTCCTCTCCGATCATCTCACGAACCTTCACCCCATCACTGGCGTTAGGCAGCCGATCGTACGGGTGCTGGTTGAGGGGACGTCGGGTAGTCCCGTCGTCATCAACACCGGAACGCACGAGATGGGGCAGGACACCTGGATTCATTCGTCCACGCTCGTTGCGCAGGACAACCTCACGCTTCCCATCCCGTTCGCGACATCTCATATCGTGACCGTCGGTGGCGAAGTTGAGCATTTCCGTCTCCAGCGAGGCGGCATTCCGGGCGCGTACGGGGCGTGGACATTCGGCAGCCTGGATAGCCTGGAGCACGGCGATGCCAATCGGTATGACGTTGGCTTGGACCTCGGGGACGTAACCGTGCCACTCGGAGGAACCCAGTACGCCGCCTATCTGAGCGACCAGTGGGAGGCCCACCGGCTTTTTTCCGTCACCGCAGGGCTCAGAGCAGACCTGCTCGCCCTCGACGGGAACGCGCCGTACAATGCGGCTGTCGAAGCGAATTTCGGTAGACGCACCGATCAGATGCCGCGAAGGCGCATCGAGCTTGCGCCCCGCGTGGGATTCATGTGGGACATCGGGAAGCGCCGGCGGGACCGCCTCCGCGGCGGCGCCGGCATCTTTACCAGTCGATATCCGCTCGCCTGGATCCACACCGCGCTCTCGAGCTACGGGACTGGCCTCGCCATGCTGCACTGCGTGCGCGGCGCGAGCAGCGTCCGACAACCGCCACCACCCTTCAGCCCGGACTACAGCGCGCCACCGACGGCATGCGCCGGTGCGACGCCGATCACCCAGGGGGATGTGGATCTTCTCGACCGCGATCTGCGGATGATGCGAGTCGCGCGCGCCTCGCTTGCCTACGACGCCAGCCTTCCCGGTCGGTTGAGCTTCACCGGTGAAGCGCTCGTTACGCGCTCGCTGTCGGATTTCGCATTTGTGAATCTGAACCTCCCGGACCCAAAGACGACCGATTCCCACGGACGGGTGATGTTTGGCTCGATCGGTCCTCAGGGCACGGCAACGCAAGCGCCGCGCAGCGGCTTCTCCGAGGTGATCGACCTGAAGAACACATCCGGCGGCCGATCGTATCATCTCTCCGCCCGGCTCGAGAAGGAGCTGACAGATCGCGCCACCGGATCCATCGCGTACACATACTCGCGCGCGCGCGACGCCGAGACGCCGCTACGTGTGAACACGCGTGGGACCACTATCTGGGCAACGGCCCGCGTACTGTCGGGGCGAGACGACGACTTCACGCCCGGGATCTCCGCCAACGACATTCCGCATCGCGTGGTGCTCTACGGCGCCTACGCGATGCCGTGGACTCGCTGGCGCAGCGAGCTCTCGTTCTACTACGTCGGCGAGTCTGGTCGGCCGTTCACGTACGTCGCCTGGGGCACGCGCCTGCGCGGTGATCTCAACGCCGACGGAACAAATGCGAACGATCCCATCTACGTTCCGCGGAGCGCGTTCGACACGAGCGAGATCAGGTTGGACGCCAGTGGTGACTCGCTGCTGCTGCAACAGGCAGCACTCGAAGCATTCATCCAGGGGAGTCCCTGCCTCAGAAGCCAGCGCGGGCGCATCGTCGCACGCAACAGCTGCCGCGAGCCATGGTCCAACACCACTGTCGCCGCCCTCCGGCAGACGATCCCCCTCGGCGGTCGCAGGGTCGAAGCGCAGGTCGAGATTTATAATGTGCTGAACTTGCTGCGCGATCGCTGGGGCCAGCGGCTGGAGGCGGCGCCTGGATTGCTCGAGCACGTCGGCCAGACGGCGGACCCGCTCCAGGCTTCGCGTTCGATCTTTCACTTCAACGCCGCTGCCCCGCGCTGGACGACCGTACCGTCGGAATCGGCATTTCAGCTACAGCTCGCGCTTCGGTACGGATTCTAGCGACGGAGCCACCGGCGCAACCGATCGAATCGCGGGTCCGCGTGCAGATCGTCGAACAGTGGCAGCATGATGTTCTCGGACAGTGAAAGATCGGCCTTCGACCGATCGAGCCACTCGAACGCCTCGTCGCGGTCACCCAATCCGGCATGAACGACGGCAACCTCGAACGCGCCCTGATTGGTGCGCATCGAGTAATTCGTCAGCTCCGCGAGCAGGGACTGAGCCTCCTGGCGCTCGCCCGCTCGCGCAAGCACAAACCCGACGATCCCGCGGCTGCGTGTCGAGCGGTGTTGCCGCACCGCCGCGAGGGCTCCCGCCCAATCTCCATTCATCGCGTGACATATCCCGCTGTACGACGGGAGGCGGAGCAGCGGCGGTCGCAGCGCCTCCAGCTGCTTCATCCGCGCCAACCCTCGCACGTATTCGTGGTTCGCGCACAATTGGAGCGCTGCCTCGATCTGCGCGTTCGGCGAGAGCGGCTCGTCTTCCACGGCGCGGTTTGCCGCCGCCAGCGCATCCGCCGGTCGCTCCTCCCACGTGTACAGGCGGGACAGCTGCATCGGAGTGCGAAAGTCCGTCGGCGCGATGGCGACCGCTCGCTTCAACTCCCTTTCGGCCGCCGCGAGGTCGTACCCGACCATCAACGTCGTACCCACGGCGAGGTGCGCTTCCGGCAGCGAATCGTTCAGAGATACTGATTTCAGCGCTGCGTCCCTGGCCATCACGTAGAGGGCGCGAGGTGGAATCGCCGTTGTCTGGCTGAGCAAGAGCCTGACATACATGCGTCCCAAACCGGCGTACGCATCGGCATATGTCGAGTCGACCGCAATCGCCTGCTTGAAGTACGCGATGGCGGACCGGAGGCCGCTGTCGCTGCGGAGGAGAACCGGATCACTGGCGCGGCCGTAAAGCTCGTACGCGGCGACGTTCTGTGTCGGCTGCCGCCGCAGCGCGGCCAGAGCGGGCCCACCAAGCCGGACATCCAACTCGCGCGCCACTGCCGCGGCGATCTCGCTCTGAACGAGGAAGATGTCCTTCAACTCGCGGTCGTAGGTCTCCGCCCATCGAGTGGATCTGTCGCTCGCGTCGACGAGCCGCATCTGAACGCGAAGCCTCCCCCCATCCTTCTGGACGCTTCCCTCGAGAATGTTCGCGACGCCGAGACTGTCGGCAATTCGTCGTACGTCCAGGTTGCTGTTCCTGAAGACGAATGCCGAAGTCGGACCGACTACGCGGAGACGGTCGATCTTCGCAATCACCCCGATCAGGTCCTCAGTGAGGCCATCGACGAGCGCGGCGTCATGAGGATCGCCCCCAACATTGACGAGCGGCAGCACCGCGATCGACGGCGTGACGATCGCCGCCCGACCAGGTTCCCGCGACCCGATCCATGAGGCGCCGATGACGACGACCGCGAGCGTGAGCATGGCCACGCGATAGATTGAAGCCCTGCTTCGTGGCGATACGGAGCGATGGTCTGTCGGCTCGCCATGGGTGCCAATCCCGTTTCCGTTCGAGCCATCCTGGTCTGCGGCAATGTGCGCCGCGACGCTGGCATTCCGTTGTGCCAGATGTGGCTCCGGCCGCGCCGCGCTGCGCACGACGACCGATTCGGTTTTCGCCCGCTCCCGCACTTCGGCAACCAACTCGGAGACGGCGGGTCCGACGCTCGCTCCCAACTCTCGCCTAACGATCCCCTCGTAGCGCTCCGCGTATTTCAGCGCCCCGATGTGGTCGCCGCTCTTCTCGAGGGCGCGAATCAGGCCGATCGCGTGCGTGCTGCTGAGGGGGTCGACCTCGATCAGCTTCTGTCGCCACCGGCCAACCGCCGCGAGATCGTTTACGCGTTCAGCCTGCTTTGCCAGATTCTCGAGCGCTTCCGCGTAACGGCGCTCGAGGCGCCCCCGTTCGGCCTCGAGCCACTGCTCGAATTCGGGGGCGTCGTTGAGATAGAAACCATCGAGAAATCTGCCGCGATAGAGCTCCACGGCTGCCGCGAGCTCTCCGGCGGCAAGCGCTCCGCCGAAGGCGCCCACGTCGCTGGCGAGAACGGTGTCGTCGAGGCGAAGGGGACTCGTTCCCGTGAAGACATTCTCACCTAACGATGTCCGGATCGCGTAGAGCAATTGCTCGAGGGAATGACGCGCGCGCGACTGATCCGTCTCTGGCCAGAACAGGCTGAGGAGCTGATCGCGACTACGCCCCTGCTCGTTCGCGGCGGCGAGCACGGCGAGGAGCGCCAGCCTTCGCCGCTGGTGTCCGTGATCGCCCAGAACCGTATCGTCGGCGGACCCAACGAGTCGGAGCGTTCCGAAGGTCTGAAGCCGGAATACTGGCGGCGCGCGAGGGTCGCCGGCGGTGGAAGTCACGAACCAACCTACGCCCAACCCGCCATTCCATCAAGAAAATCCGAGTCTGGGTCAATTCTGAGAGAACTCTGATCGAACTCTGAGCCCGGGATGAGCGTGCGTTGCCAGCGTGAGGCAACGTCACTAACGAGGTTTCCGATGAACAGATCAGCTCCCGTTTATCTAGCCGTCGTCTTTGCGACAGTCGCCGTCAGCGCCTGCTCGGATCGCAGTACGCCGACTATGCCAACACGACCGAGTGCAAGCAGATCCCTGACGCGCTCCCAGACCCCTCCCGCCGACGAAGGCTTCACGAAGATCGACATGCCTGGTGCCGCGACCACGGTTGCGTTCGGCATCAACAATGACGGTGTGATCGTCGGACGCTATCTCGCCGCGGGCCAAACTCACGCTTTCGTGCGCACCGCCGAGGGCGAGCTCCAGACGATAGACTACCCCGGTGCCGGCTTCACGGTGGCGGGTAGCCTCAACAATCGAGGTGATATCCTCGGCTGGTATACGTTGCCGGCTTCTCCAGCCGTTAGGCACGGCTTCGTGTTGCGGCATGGGGAGTTCACCAGCTTCGATCCGCCGGGCTCCGTGTTCACCAACCCGCTCGGCATCAACGATCGGGGCGATATCGTCGGACGTTACTGCACGAACGGTCTCTGCCGCGAGCCGAGCAACGGGGATTTTCACGGCTTCCTGCTTCGCGACGGTGCGTTCACCGACATCGACGTGCCGGGCTCGAACGAGACGAATGCGTTCGGCATCAGCGAGCAGGGTGACATTCTCGGCAGCGGCGGCACCGCGAGCGGTAAGGGCGAGCTCTTCCTGCTCAGGCAAGGCGAGTACACCACGTGGGCGCTTCCCGATGGGAAGACACTCTCGCAGGACCACGGTGGCCTCAACGCCCGGGGCGACATCGCCGGTCGGTACTGCAACAGCAGTCCGTGCCTCACCGCGACCTCCGGTCACGCCTTTGTGATCATCGATGGTCGCTTCATGACCGTCGACGTGCCCGGTTCCATGGGCGGTGGCGCGTTTGGAATCAACGACCGTCGCGAGATCGTCGGAGGATACTACGACGGGACGGGGGCGCTCCATGCCTATACGATGCCCGTCGGTTCGGATCGACACACGACGGCGAGCACGCGATGGAACGCGCGCGCGACCAATCTGCTTGCCCTCCGCCCGCCGAGCAACTCGCAGGCGGCAACGAGTCGGATGCTCACCTATCTCTCGATCGCGCAGTATCGATCAGTGCTCGCTGCCGAAAATGGAAAAGCGGGACCGATGCCCCCGTCGGTGAGCGCGGCCGTGAACGGCGCCTCGGTGGTCGTATTGAGTGAATTCTTCCCATTGGATGTCGCGACCATTCAAGGATGGTTGAACGAAGACAACGCGGCGGACGCGGCGCCGGGCGAGAAGAACGAGGACGCGAGCGCGGGCGATCTCATCGGGCGTGCCGTCGCCGCGACGGTGATCGCACAGTCCAAAACCGACAACTATTTGGTGGTGTCACCGGGTCTGCCGCCGACTGGGCCAGGCTATTGGCTGAACGCGCCGGGCGCGTCGCCGGTGAGATCGCTCTACGGAGTGCGGCCGTTCTTCCTGACGAGTAGCGATCAGCTTCGCCCAGCTCCGCCGCCGGCGTTCGGCTCGGCGGATTTTCTCGACGCGCTTCATGAGATCCGCGCGATCTCCGACACCCGCACCGATGAACAGACCACGATCGCGAAGTTCTACGCCTGGGATACCGCGCCGTTCACGCCAGGTAATCTCAACCTCATCACCGATCGCGTGATCGTCCAGCACCACCAGTCGGAACGAGAGGCGGCGCGCCTTCTCGCGTATGCCAACGCCGCCGCGTTCGACGCGCAGATTGCCTGCTTCGACGCCAAGTATCACTACTGGTTCATCCGGCCGTCCCAGGCCGATCCACCAAATGCGGCGACTGGCAATCGCGGCATCACGCTGGCGGTGACGCTGCCGAATCATCCCTCGTACCCGTCCGGTCATTCCTGCGTAACGACGGCGATCCTGAGCGTCGTGATCGACGCGTTCCCCGACGAGCGAGAGTCGCTCGAGTCGCTCATCACCGTCATTGGCCTGTCGCGGATGTACGCGGGTTTGCACTACCGATTTGATGTCGCGGCGGGACAGGCAATCGGCCGCGGAGCGGCCGCGCTGGCCCGCGCCGGCTCGCTGGAGTGAGCGCCTGTTGGGACTTTTGCCTGTTTAACGACCGCGGCGCCGACGCCGGCGCCGCGAATTCCCTGGCCCTCGGCCCTTGTTTCCAGGAACGCAACCCACAAGCGTGAGGTTCACCGTCGTATGCAAATGACCGCCAGATGGGCGGGCGTGCTGCTGGTCTCCGTATTGGGCGTCGGCTGTCTCGACTCTGCGGCACCGGCGCGCGGGACAGTCGACGTCACCGTCGAGAGCACAGGAACCGATCTCGACCCCGACGGCTACGTCGTGACCCTCGATTCACGCCAAACGCAGCGGGTTACACTGAATTCCAAGACCGAGTTCGCCAGTGTCGGCGCGGGCAAGCACTGGGTGACCTTGGCTAACGTATCGGCCAATTGCACCGTGGGACATGAAAATCCGCGACCCGTGACGGTTCCTGCCGACGCGAGCGTTACGGCAGACTTCTCCGTCGCGTGTAGCGTACGTACGGGCAGCGTACGCCTAACGACGAGCACGCTCGGAGCGGCACTGGATGCCGACGGTTATCGACTGCGCATAGACGATGGAACGGAGCTCGCGGTCGCGACGAATGGTGTGGCGGTCCTGACGCAGATTCACGAAGGGGCCCACACACTCTCGTTGAGCGATGTTGCCAGCAACTGCACGCTGTCGGGAGAAAGCCAACGCACGGTGAACGTCGGCTACGCCGACACGACGGCGCTTCAGTTCTCCATCGCCTGCTCTACGCCTCGTGGCACGTTGATCGTCACGACGACGACGACCGGACTCGATCTCGACGCCGACGGCTACGCGCTGTCCTTTGGCTCGGACCCGTGGGATTATGACTGGTTATACACGATCAGCGTCCCGACAAACGGTACCTCCGTGGTGCGAGATGTCGCTGGCGGCAGTTACACGTTCGACATCGGGGGCGTCGCCCCGAACTGCCGCGTCGTCAATGTGGATCCGCCGATCTTTTCGATCGAGCATCATCTGGTCACCTCAGTGGCGGTGACGGTCACGTGCGTCGCCAGGGCCACCGCCGAGACAAGGTCGCGGAGCCGATTATCGGGATGATCCGGCGAAGAGGGCAACGAGGGGCCGGCGCGCTGTGGCGTTTAGCATCGTCTAAACGCCCCCGCGAGCCCACCTCTCGACGGGACGATGCGAGTCTGGTGCGCACAGGCTATACTCAAGGTGGCGATACACGCAATCACGCGTGGACAAGTTCCGATCGATCAGGGACCTTCCGGCAGCGAGCAGGTCCTTTCCTTTTCCTCGGGACCCTCCTGCCGCCGATTCGGCGGTGGATGCCGGGCCGGCGTCCTGGAGGAAATGACGTGCGCAAGGTTGCGCTCACCGTTGCGTTCCGAGAGGTGCTCATGTCTCCGAAGTCCATCCTCCTGGTTCAAGCCGGCAATGATTCCCTTCCCCGCCTTCGTGAGCGCCTCGAGGCGAAAGGCTACAGCGTCATCCAGGCCTCTGACGCCGCAACGGCCATGGACATTGCCAACCGCTCCGAGATCGCGCTCGTCGTCACGGAGCTGTACCTGCGCCTCGGCACGTCTCGCTGACTGGCGCGCGTCATCGGCAAGTCGCCCGCGCTACGCCGGACGAAGCTTCTCGCATACACGACGCACGGAAAGCGCGAGGACCGCGACTGGGCGCAGCGAATCGGCGCCGATGGGTACGTGAGCAGGCGTTCGGGGGAGGAGCGCTTTCTCTCCGTCGTCGACCACTTGATGTCCATGCAATCGAGCCCGCGGCGCTATCGAGTCGGAACCCGCAATGGGAACGATCGTGGCGCTGGCCAGTGAGCCACGGTGCGTCGAGTCGGCTCGCGCGTCGTCAGCCGATCGCCGCGCTCACGGAATTGCGTCAGCCGCCCTGAGAACGCGCTGACGTCTTGTCTCGGGCGCGATCTCGCTCCAGGCGCCGTCGCCATGCCCAACGCACGTCGAGGGGCAACGCCCGCCGCGTCAGCAGGGCGCGAAAGTAGGACAGGACGCGTGACTGAATCGCATCTCGCGTATCCTCGAGTCGCGAGGGACAGGCGGGATGGCGATGCTGTTCGCCGGACACGCTGAACCACCACCATGGCTGAGCGTCGTCCGATCGTCCGCGCTCGATCTGGCAGTCGAAGTGTCGATCATCGGCGTCGAAGCTGAACCGCGGGAGCTCGTTCATACATGCTCGACTGCAAGCGTGGTGAGCCGGGGCGACAACAAAATGGGGCCCGCTCGCATCGGCAGGCCCCCAAGTAGCTCGGAACTTGTCCACGCGCTCAGCGCGTGTATCGACGGATGTAATCTATCGGGCGCCCGGGGCGAGGCAACCCTTTGACGGTGCAGCCCTGATTAGCAAGGTTGAACACCGACATTATGCGCGGGCGGACAACGGTGCTAGATTGAAGCCACGCAGCGGGGATGTTCGCACCAGCCCGCACACAATTGCGGCCGGCGCTCCTGGCGGCGCCTCCTCCTGCCGAGCCCGCCATGCGATCCCGAGCACCCCGTGTCCGCCCCGATTTCATCGTCGTCGACTGGCGCCTCACGACACGACCGCTCGCTGCCATCGAGGCCGACGCGTGCGGACGTGGTCGAGCCGTCGTCCACCGCGCTCCTCGCCCGCTACTCGCGAAGGCGGCCGGCGATTCGCCGATGCCGAACGAGGACGCGCGATGAGTGCCTCCGATTCGATGATCTTGCCTTTCACCTTCGAGGCCGATGACCGGATCTTCGCCTGCCAGATCGAAGGGGGCCGAGCACGCGTGAGGCAATGGTGGTGGTTCACCGTCTCCGGCGAAGCGTATCGCTTCGCGCCTTTTCAGGCGAGCGCGGACGATACCCTGGAAAACGTGCGGTTTCGCATCGTGTCGTACTATCGCGAGCTCGTGGCGCGGCGCGCGCTCTCGCTCGATCCGCGCGAGGCGTGGGAGCTCCGCCGAAGGAATCTCGCCGCCCTCAAGTCGGCGCGGCGCCGGTGAGCGCCTAACGCGACGTGCCGCTGCCGCGGCGTCTACGGCGGGGACGTCAGGTGACGCACGACATCTCCCGCCTCGTACTGGCGCGACGCCTGTACTTGTAAGCGCAATTGGTGCGCGAGCCGGCCGAGCGCTGGCTCATGCGCGAGAACGAAGGAAGCCAACCGCTCCTGCACGTCGAGCGGCATGAGCGTTCGTCCGGCCTCGTAGTCGCCGAGACAATCCGCCGTCGTGCCGAAGCGCGGGCATATCGCGTTGGTCGCGCACAATGCCCAGCCACCGCCGTCCGAGCGCCGTGACTCGCCGCTGTGTTTCTTCCAGATCCTCGGGAGTCGCCGGTACGACGCCGGAGCGCGAATCGACGACCGAGCAGATGTCGATGCCGACGACATCCGCGCCCTCGCGCGCAAACGCGACAGCCACGGCGCGGCCGATCCCGCGCGCCGCACCGGTGACGACAGCGACTTTCCCCCGAAGGCGATCACCCATCAGTGGAGTACCTCACGACATCCGGCGTTCCGTGATGCGCGCCAATCGTACCATCGTCGATGCTGAAGCGCGAGTGAGGTCACGAGCACGATCTCTTACGGGAACACGAAGCGGCGCGCCGCCGCCGCCGCACGTGCTCGAAGTCTGTCGAGAATCGGAAGAATGGGAAGATGACGACCAAACGGCTTCAGCCTCGGCGTGGAGGGGGAAACCAGATCGTGCTGCTTCCGCTCTTTGGGGCCGTCGTCTTCCGCGCGCATCCGGTCGCCTCCATCAGCAACTGCAGACGCTGCCGAACAGAAGGACCCGCCATTCGAGGAATCACTGCCCGTATCGCACGACTGGTGTCCGTTGTCGATGCTCAGTCGCGGCAACTCGCTGATCGAGGGCTCGGTCTGCACGAATCCCGAGAGTTACCGGCCCATCGGAAGGGCTTACTCACTCATCAGAGAGAAATTCACAGTGCCTCGGAAAAGGCCACGCGGCAACGGGGCCGTTCACCGCCTCGATGCGAGGATTTCATCGGATGGCCAGGTTGCAACGCTTCGAACTCGAGTCGGTACAACTCCAACGCGACCACGAACACACGCAAGAGCGTTGCGTGTCGATTTATCGCGACAAGCACTCCGCCCAATTCTGCCCACGGACGCCGAGTTGGGGCCGATCGACACTTGGTTCGATGCGACGGTTCACACGTTTCGCGCAAACATCGTCGTGAAGAATCAGCCTAACGCGGCATGCGTGTTCGTTCTGACTACAATGCTTCCGTCGCCGGCGGCCTTCTCGGAATTCCTGCCGAACTACCGTTCCGCGCCCGACTCTTCGAAGTGGAAGCGGAGATGTTTCCTCGCTTCGCCGCGACCTTCGATGATGGATCACGCGGAGACGCGCCGCCATCACCTCGTTCCGCGATCGCTCGGCCCACATCGGTGGCCGGTACCCTCTGAATCGGGACTTCCGAGTGCCCTTCCTGCCTGCTGCGTCGGAGTAATGATTGCGGCGCCGACAGTCGTACTCGTTCCACGCGGAGTTTCACTCCTGTCGCGCCACGTTTTTCCCCTGACGCGTGAGTATTTTCGGGTCGCCGGATACTTCGCGTCGACCGCCGCAGAAGAGGCTATTTGGGATTGGCGACTTTCGTCGCAAAGACTGGCCGTTGATTTCTGCGATTGGCGACTTCGTCGAAACGCCTGGCCATGCGTTGGCAGGCGCCGAGGAAAAGTTGCCAATCGCGAGGGCGAATGACCACGCCGACGCGTGGTTTGTCGGGCGGACGGCGCACTTCATTATTATGGAACGCGACATGAATCTCTCGCCCGCGCACATCGCCTCGCGAGGGACACTTTTGCGGCGCTGACGGCGACTTTGCATTGGACGCATTGCTCCGAGCCGTCGGGTGCAGGCGGAGAAGACCTCAACGCGCGGCCGCGACGGCACAGGCAGTCCTCGCGACCCCGATGACTTCCGGCGAACGCCAGAGGCTCTTCGCGCCAGACGCGCAGCTCCTCGAGCACGCACTCAAGCATAACACCGACGCCCGCTCGCCAACCGCTCCGCCCTCGTGACCGGCGCGCGGCGACCCACCTCTCTCGGCGCCACGCAACCAGGCGTTCCCGTACATCGCTCGGATAGCCGTTCCGACGCCACGACGCCCAGGCTGAGCGCAACTGTCCTCCCATCCCGCCGATCAGCGTCCGCGAGGGACCCGTCACCCTCTCGCTGCTGTCGACAAGCCTCTCTTTCGTGCTCTCGGCGCAGCAAGCCGATGCCCACGGTCATCCATGCGACGCCCACGGTCACTGACGCATGCCGACGGTCATTGGCGCGCGCCCGATGCCATCTGGCCGTGGCGCCGCGGCGAATGTTGCGTTATGCTAGACGCGCCGAACACGGCTCGATAGAGGCTCGCCGCTGCAGACACCCTTTCCCTTTGCACCGCCGTGCCATGAACAACCGACAAGAGCGCGTGACTGCCGCCGCAAGAAACAGCGTCGGGTGGATCAGGAACTTGAAACATGCCCCACCGCGCGTCACGAAGGCCGCGGATCGATTGCAAGAAGCGCTCGATGAAGCCAGCGAGGCACGGCAGGAGCAGGTCAGGGCCAGGAACGCGCGTAAAGCGCCCAAGTACTCCGTCACGGTGGCGAAGACGATCCTCGCCAAGAAACATCTCCATCCGATCGCCGCCGATGGGCTCGAGCTTTTCGCCGGGCTCCCCGGCATCGAGGAGACGCTCAGAATCCCCCGCATAAAGGATGCTCCCGACGCGCATCTCAAGGCCGCCGAGCGGGTGCGGCGCGTGGCGGAGCAACATGAACGGGAATTCATCGACGAGCGCAATTACAGCGAGAGCTTCCTCGAGAAGTTCGATGAAGCCGTGGAAGATCTGTGCGCGGCGGCGAAAGTGGACCGTGGCTCGGCGCGCGCGAAGTACACTCGCGCGACCAACGACGTGAAGGACGAGCTCACGCGCGTGCGACGCGCGTTCAACTCGCTGGATGCGAGGATGGTCGAGGCGTACATGGACGATCCATCGGTCCTCAAGGTGTGGCGGCAGGTGAGCCGGGTGCGGGCGAAGACCGGGCGGCCGAGAAAGCGGTAGTCTCAGACGGTTTCGCGCCACGGGTGAAGCGCGTTTGGCGGGATGAGCCAAAGGCTCTCGAGTTCTCGAGCACACAGCTCAATCGCACCTAACGAGCCATTGTGTCGACGCACGAGCGACGAGGATTCTGTCGAAGTGAAGAGGTGGATGTTCGCGACGCTGCACCACGCTGCCTTCGCTTCAGCTTGTTCCGACTGTTCTCGACGTCAAAAGAAAGAGCGGCTCAGATCGTTCGGGAGCCGCCCCTCCTCGGTACACACGGATTCCGTTCATTTCAAACGGACCTCATGGGAAACTCGGGATGCTGCGCTGAAAAATCATACAGAAGCATAATTCATCATAGCCGGACGACGGGAAACCACTGAACGGAGCGCCAGCTACGAGTTGATGCAGTGCGCCTATGTGGCGAATGGCGTGACGCACGGATTCCTCATGTCACGCCGCTGATGGGACAGGCGGCTCGCCAAGCCGCGGCCGTGTAGCGCTCCCCTTCTCCACCGATAGCAAGCACGAGCCGCGGCTGCTCGACGGCCAGCATGTGCGCGGGCACATCGGACGCCTGCGTCAGCGCGGGCGAGCAACGCCAGGCGAGATGAATGTGGGGCGTAAAGCGCGCAATGATGCCGAGCGGCCGCACGGCGTCGACTTCGAGGAGCATGATCACCGCCGGCTCGCCCAACGGGGCGAAGATGTGCTGCCTAACGGTGAACGCCTCGTACGCGTTCTCGATCGTCACCCCTTCCGGCCGCTCGGTGACGCGTCGCGCGATCGTGTGTCCGGGGATCGGCTCGACGTATTTTGGTATCTGGAACGACAGCTCAGGTCGTGGGGCACTTGACCGGCCAGGACCAGAGCTCGAGTCGGCCGTCTTCGGTCCCCATGGCGATGACGCGCCGCCCGACCGCGGAGACGAACATTCCTGGTCGCGTGTCGCCAGTGATGCTCAGGGGCGAGTCGCCGAGGGGAATGTATGGAATGGCGCCGCGAGTCGAGTCACGATGCGCTTGCTGCGCCCTCCCGCCCTCCCCTCCCAGGCGAGCCGGCGATTACGATGATCAGCAGGAGCGGAAGAGCGCTCCTGTGCATGCTCGGAATCTGGTCGAGCATGGATCCAAGGCAAGCAGAAACGGCGCAGCGAGCATTTGCCAAGCTCGAATCGGCTGATATCATCATCCGCACCGACGACCAGAGAATTGCGGAAATGGCCGGCAAGCTCGGATTTCGAATACTTCCATCCCCGCCGCGACTCGGCGCGGACATCATCGCGCGCTTCCAGGGCGCGGCGAGCGCGAACGTCGCCGACGCGATGGGCCGATTTCATTTCATGGACCCCGGCATCCGATCGCGCAGTGGCTTCGCGCTCTGCGGTCCCGCCGTGACAGTGCTCTGCCGGCCCGCGGACAATCTCATGCTGCACAAGGCGCTCGACGTCGCGCAGGCGGGCGACGTGCTCGTCGTGAACACGGTCGGCTGCATGACCACGGCGGTGTTCGGCGATCTGATGTGCCGCACCGCGGCGGCAAAAAAGCTCGGCGGCATCGTCGTCGACGGGGCGATCCGCGATGTCGAGGGAATCGCCGCGCTGCGCTTTCCGGCCTTCAGTCGGGCCGTGACGCCGGGGAGCTGCGACAAGGATGGTCCGGGCGAGCTCAATGTGCCGATCGCGTGCGGCGGCACGGTGGTGATGCCGGGCGACGTCATCGTCGGCGATGCCGATGGGGTCACTGTGGTTCCGCGTGACCATGCCGAAGAGGTGCTTCATGTTCTCGACGAACTGCTAGAGCGCGAGCGGAAGCGTGCCCTTGAAATCGATCAGGGTATGCTCATTCGCAATGACGTAGATGATCTGCTGCGGCGGAAGGGCGTGATCGCGTGACGTCGCTCGGGCCGGACGACGATCCATACCTGCTGATGACGCCGGGCCCAACCCGTGTGCCCGAGCGCGTGCGCCGCGCGGGTGCGCGCGCGATGATGCATCATCGGACTGCGCAATTCTCGAGGGAGCTGGCGGAGATGCTCGAGCTTCTCGGGCCGATGTTCGGCACGCGGCAGCCGATCCTTCCGGTGCATACCACCGGTCGCGGCGCGCTCGAGGCGTCGCTCTGCAATCTGCTCTCACCGGGTGACGCGATCATCGCCTGCTGTAACGGCGCGTTCGGCGAGATGTGGGCGAAGGTCGCCGAGCGGTATGGCATCGTCGTCCATCGGATCGCGCGCGATTGGGCGCGCAACGTCGACCCTAACGAGATCGCGGAGCAGCTGGACGCCAACCCTATAATCAAGGCGGTGCTCGTCGCCTACTGCGACACCTCCACGGCAGTGCGCAACGACATCGCGGCGATCGCGCGCGTGGTGTCCGCCAGTCGGGCGATGTTGTTCGTCGACGGCGTGTCCGCGTTAGGCGGCATGCCCTTCGCGTTCGACGAATGGGGCGTCGACGTCGCGATCACCGCATCCCAGAAATGCCTGATGTCGAGCCCGGGGTTGTCGTTCGCGGTGCTCAGTGATCGCGCCTGGAAGGCAATGGAATCCGCTCGCCTGCCCCGCGGGTACTGGGATTTCCGGCCCATTCGCGAAACGCTCGCGAAGCCGCGTCCGGAGACGCCGGGAACGACGCCGGTGCATCTCGTGCTCCAGGTGGCCGAAGCGCTGCGCATGATTCACGAGGAGGGCCTCGACGCGGTGCTGCGCCGGCACGAGGGCATCGCGTCAGCCGTTAGGCATGGTATCAATCGGCTGGGGCTCGAGCTCCAATGCCCCAACCTCGATGCGTTATCGCCGACGGTGACCGCGATCGCCCTTCCGGATGCCGTGAGCCCGAAGACGGTGCGCGAGGGACTCCAGTCGCGAGGCATCCTCACGGCCGCCGCGATGGGACCGTTCGAGCCACGTGGGTTCCGCATCGGCCACATGGGTGACATTCGGCTCGGCGACGTGGAACGAACCTTGGCGGCGCTGTCCGAGGTGCTGACATCGCGCTCGGCCCCGGCCGAGGCGACGCGATGAGGCTGGAGACGAAGATCGCCGGCGCGCTGGTGGTCGGCGCCATGATCGGCGTTCTTGCTCGTACTTCCCTTCCCGGTGCCGTCTCGTTAGGCCGAGTTGCCGTTGCCGCGGAGCCGCTGGGGACGATCTTCATCCGGCTCGTGACGATGGTGGTGGTACCGCTCGTGATCGCGAGCCTCTTCACGAGCGTCGCGTCGTTAGGCGACATCCGGCGGTTGGGGGCGATCGGCGGCAAGACGCTGGCGTACTTCGCGGCCACGACGTTGATCGCGGCGGCGATTGGGCTGACGGTCGCCGTCCTCTCGCCGGTGGGCACGGACGCCGCCACGCGCGCCGCGCTGGCCGGTCAGCCGTCGGCACCGACCGCCGCCCTCGCCCCGCCCGCGCCAGGTCTCGTCACCAGCATCGTCGAGCTCGTGCCGCAGAATCCGATCGCGGCCGCTGCGCAGGGCGATCTGCTCCCGCTCATCATCGCCGTGTGCATCTTCGGCGCGGCCGCCACGGTTCTGCCTGTGCATCGTCGAGAGCCACTTGTGGCGTTTTTCACCGCTGTAAATGACCTGTCGATGGTCGTCGTGCGGTGGCTGATGTCGCTGGCGCCCCCGGCGGTGTTGCTGCTGGTGGCCGGAGCCATCGCCCGAACCGGGGCGGAGCTGCTCCTCGGGCTCGCCGGCTTCGCGCTGGTCGCGGTGATCGCGATGGCGATCCACCTTGTAGTAGCGATACTGCCCGCGCTGCGCCTCGGCGCGCGGATGGGCATAACGACGTTCGTCGCCGGGGCATCCGAGCCACTGCTCCTCGCCTTCTCCACTGCCTCGTCGAGCGCGACGCTGCCAGTCAGTATGGACGCCGCGACGACGCGTCTCGGTGTCTCGAGCGACGTCGCGAGCTTCCTCCTTCCCGCGGGCGCGACGCTCAACAAGAATGGGTCGGCGGTGTACAAGGCCGTGACGGCGGTCTTTCTCGCGCGACTGTATGGCATGGACCTCGGTTCGGGTGCGATGCTGGCGACGGTGCTCGCGTCGACCGCGGCCGCGTTTGCCGGCGCTGGCGTACCCGGCAGCTCGCTCGTCACGACACTGATCGTGCTCGACGCGATTGGACTGGGCTCGCACGCGGCGGCGGGCATTGCACTCGTCGCCGCCGTGGATCGGCCGCTCGACATGTGTCGGTCGCTGGTGAATACAACGAGCAACATTGTCGGATCCATCTGGATCAGTCGAACTCAAGCGCCGGCGAGTGCTCGGCGAGCGCAGATCGGAACTGAGCTTCCCGATGTCGAACGCAAAGACCATCAGCGAAAAGATTCTGTCGGCGCACGCCGGTAGAGATGCGCGTGCGGGAGACATCGTCGTGTGCGACGTCGACCTCGTGCTCGGCACCGACGCGTCGGCGCCGATGGCGATCGATTACTTCGAGCGCATGGGTGGCGACCGCGTGTTCGATCCCGATCGGGTGATGTTTGCGCTCGACCACTACGCGCCACCATCGAGCCCGAAGACCGCGGGATTCCACGATCGTGTCCGTGCGTTCGCGAAACAGTATCACCTCGCGCTGAACGAGGTCGGCGCCGGGATCAGTCATCAGATCGCGGTCGAGACGGGGCGAGTCGTCGCCGGGGATCTCGTGATCGGTGCCGATAGTCACACCGTGACCGCCGGCGCACTCGGCGCCTTCGCGACGGGCGTGGGCTCGTCGGACAGCGCCGCGGCGATGATCACCGGCAAGGTCTGGTTGCGAATCCCCGAAACGATCAGAGTCGAGATCACGGGAAAACGCCCCGACGGGCTGACCGCGAAGGACATCGCGCTCGCGCTCGTCGCCGAGCTGGGGCCGGAGGGCGCGAATTACCAGACCCTCGAGCTTCATGGCGACGCGTTAGGCACGCTCACGGTCGAGGAGCGCTTCGTCATCGCCAACCTCGCAGTGGAAGCGGGTGCCAAGGCAGCGATTGTCCCGCACGACGAGTTGACGGCGGCATATCTGGCCGGGCGAACGACTCGGCAGCCGGTGTTGGTCGAGGCGGATGCCGGTGCGCGGTATGCACGCACCGTGCGCGTCGATCTGTCGGCCGCAACGCCGGTTGTTGCGCTGCCGCATGCGCCCGACCATGTCATTGCCCTTGACCAGGCCGTGGGTACACCGATCCAGATGGTGTTTCTCGGGACGTGCACGGGCGGGCGCGTCTCCGATTTCCACGCTGCCATGGCAGTGCTGGAGCGTGGTGGCGGCCGACTCGCGCCCGGCGTGCAGCTCGTCGTCACGCCGGCGTCGCGCGAGGTGTATCTGCGCCTCGTCGCCGACGGCACGCTGGCGAAGTTTGGCGCGATGGGCGCGGTGATCACGACGCCCGGCTGTGGCGCGTGCTGCGGCACCAGCGGCGCCATTCCCGGCGACGGCGTCAATGTCCTCTCGACGGCCAATCGGAACTTCAAGGCGCGAATGGGAAACGCGACGGCGTCGATCTACCTCGCATCGCCGGAAGCCTGCGCCGCCGCGGCGGTGACCGGTCGGATCACCGACCCGGCGTCGATTGGTTAGCGTATGCTCATGACACGTGAGATTGTTGGCCGCGCCCGCCGTCTTGGCGACGACGTCAACACGGACTACATCATTACCTCGACGCGCAAGCGCGATACGCTCGACGAGACAGTTCTCGCGCGATATCTCTTCGAGACGCTCGATCCGGCGTTTGCGGCGTCGGTGCGACCTGGCGACATCCTCGTCGCCGGCCGGAACTTCGGCTGCGGCTCGGCGATGGAGATCGCGGTGACGGGCATTCTGGCGGCGGGCATTCGCGCCGTGGTTGCGCAGAGCTTCGCCCGGACCTTTTACCGCAACGCCATCAACAATGGGTTGATCCCAATCGAGTGTGACACGGGGAATATCGTCGAGGGCGATACCGTCACGATTCGATTCGGTGAGGGAAGTATCGAGGTGGAGAATGCCCGCGACGGCGCTGTCGTCGTCGGCCGGCCGATGCCGCCGTTCATGCACGAGATTCTGGAGGCAGGCGGCCTGGTGGGATATCTGCGCCGCGCGGACGGGGCCATGCGAGGCGCGACATGAATCTCACCGACGCATGGAACCGCCTCCGCGACCGTCTGCGGCGCGAGCAGCTCACGCCGGAGCTGGATGAAGAGTCGCGCTTTCATCGGGGGATGCTGGAGCGGGATCAGCGGCCACGGGCGCGCGTGGCGTTAGGCAACGTCACGTATTACCGGGAACGCGCGCGCGACTTCTGGAGTCTCGGCTGGGTGGACGCTTTGTTTCAGGATATTCGCTACGCGGCACGCGGGCTGCGTTCGCGGCCGGGCTTCACCATGGCGATGACGTTGACGCTGGCACTTGGCATCGGCGCCAACGCGTCCATCTTTTCGATCGTCGACCGGCTGCTCTTCCGGTCCCCGCCAATGCTTGCCCACCCGGCGCTCACCAATCGCATCTACGTCGCGCAGAGCGATCGCGGGCGTGAAGTCGTCTGGCCGGGCGTCTCGTACGCACGCTACATGGATTTCACGCGGTGGACCTCGTCCTTCGCGCACACGGCCGCGTTCACTACACCGACGCTCGCCATCGGCGTGGGCGAAGACGCCAGGGAGATGCCGATTGCGGCGGTGACGGCAAGCTTCTTCGCGTTCTTCGACGCGCCCATTTCGTTAGGCCGATACTTCACGATGCGCGAGGATGCCCCGCCGGCTGGCACACCCGTCGTCGTCCTCAGCCACGCGCTCTGGGAAACACGATTCGGCGGGCGCACGGACGCACTCGGCGCGAGTCTGCAGATCGGACCCACCGTGTACACCGTCATCGGCGTCGCTCCCGCCGGATTCGTCGGTCTCTCGGCCACGCAGGCACCGGCGGCGTACATCCCGCTCAGCGCGTACGCGGCGGCGTCCGGCTTCCAGGGCAGCGGCGGCGATGAGTGGTGGCAGACATACCATTGGAACTTCACGCAGTTGATCGCGGAGCGGAAACCAGGCGTGACCGTCGCTCAGGCGACAGCCGACTTGACGAATGCGTATCGGCGGAGCTATGCCGTGCAACGCGATGTGAGTCCGGACATTCCGGCTGTCGAGGTCGCGCGGCCGCGCCCGATCGTTGCGTCCGTTCTCGCCGAGCGTGGGCCGCACGAGACCAAGGTCGGCAGAGTCGCGACGCTGGTGTCCGCGATGGCAATTGTCGTGCTGCTCATCGCCATCGCGAATGTCGCCAACCTGCAGCTCGCCGCGGCGCTGCGCCGGCGGCGGGAGATCGCAGTTCGGCTCGCGTTAGGCGTGGGCCGCGCACGACTCCTCTCGCAGCTGCTCAGCGAGAGCGTCCTGGTCGCCATCCTCGGCGGGACGGCAGGGCTGCTCGTGGCGCACTTTGGCGGCGCGCTCCTTCGTTCGCTGTTCTTGCCTGACGACGCGACGACCAGCGTCGTAGGCGATCCGCGCACGCTCGTGGTGACGGGAGCCGCGGCACTCGTTGCGGGTCTCCTCACCGGGCTCGCGCCCGTGTTGCAGAGCCGTCGTGCGGATCTCACGCACGACCTCAAGGCGGGCGCGCGGGAGGGAACGTATCATCGCTCGCGCACGCGAGCGGTGCTGCTCATCGTGCAGGGAGCGCTGTCGGTGGTGTTGCTCGTCGGCGCCGGCCTCTTCGTCCGCAGTCTGCGCCACGTCCGCGAGCTGCGCCTCGGCTACGATGTCGACCCGGTCCTTCTCGTGGAGCTCAACATGCGCGGCGTGAAGCTCGACAGTGCACACGCGGTCATGCTTCGCCAGCAGCTCCTCGATCGGGCGCAGTCGCTGCGCGGCGTCGATCGCGCGGCGCTCCATATCAGCGTTCCTTTCTGGAAGACCCTGGACGGCCGCAATGGCATTCCCATCGAGCTGCGTGTGCCCGGCATTCGATCGGTAGACCGTCTCGGCGAGTTTTATGTCGACGCGGTGACCGCCGATTACTTCGCGACGATGGGGACGCGCATCGTTCGCGGTCGCGGCATTGGCGAGCGGGACGCAGCCGGCGCCCCTGGCGCAATGGTCGTGAGCGAAGCGATGGCGAAGGTGCTCTGGCCGGACAAGGATCCGCTCGGCCAGTGCGTGCAAGTCATAACTTACTCGACAACGAGCAGGGGGCCGACCTGCACGTACGTGGTCGGCGTCGCCGAGGACATCAGGAATTCGAGCCTGAGCGATGACAGGGGCTACCACTACTATCTCTCGGCGTCGCAGTTCTATCCGCAGCAAACCGGCTTGTTCCTGCGTCTCCGCGGCGACGCGGCGGCGCACGCGGAAGCCATCCGCCGTACCTTGCAGCCGCTCATGCCCGGCGCGTCCTACGTCACCGTCACGCCGCTCGCCAATGTGATTGGCAGTCAGATGCGCTCCTGGAAGCTCGGCGCGATGATGTTCGTCGCGTTCGGCGGGCTCGCGCTTCTGCTGGCTGCCGTGGGTTTGTACAGTGTGATCGCATACAATGTCGCGCAGCGGGCGCACGAGCTGGGCGTCCGGATCACGCTCGGCGCGGATGTCGGCGATGTGCTCAGGCTCGTCGTCGGCCAGGGCCTGCGGTTAGGCGTTGCCGCAATCGTGATCGGCGGGGGCATTTCTTTTTCCGCCGCGCCGTGGCTGAAGCCTCTTCTCTTTCAGGAGTCGGCGCGAGACCCGGCGGTGTATGGGCTGGTTTCTGTGGTTCTGCTCACGGTGGCGATTGTCGCGAGCTACCTCCCCGCGCGGAGAGCGGCGAAAGTGGACCCTCATGTCGTCTTGCGCTCCGAATAACGCAAGAGGTTTGCTGCGTTTGGAGAGCGATTCCCTTCTCGCTGTCGAGCCGCCGGCCCTCACACCAACAGTGAGCCGACTGCTTCCAGCACCCCCTTGAATCTCTCCCCGATCGAGAGCGTCGAACAAACCCATAGGCGGCGTTTCAAAGCGCTGTTACGGCCCAGGACTCAATCAGAGCACTCAGAGCACAATGCAGATCGCCCGCGATGCAGTCGCCGACTCCCTCTTCGCGCTCCGCTCCTTCCGCCGAGCGCCAGGCTGGACCTTCGTCACACTGGTCACGATCGCGCTCGGCGTCGGCGCCAGCACCGCGGTGTTCAGCGTCGCGGACACATATCTCATCCGGCCACTCGCGTACCGCGACGCCTCGCACGTCTACGCCGCGTCCATGCAGGGGAATCTCGACGGCGAATCGATCACGCTGCCGATCTCGGCGGCGGTCGTAGGGGAGTGGCGGCGGAGCGCGCGCACCATCGACGCGGCGGCGCCATATGGCACTGGTCCCCTCGCCTACCTGCGAAACGATACTGGCGACGTCAGCGTCACGACTGTCGCCGTCGACACCGCCTTCCTCGGGTTCACGGGAGCGCGGCCGCTCATCGGGCGCAACTTTCTGGCCGGCGAGACTGTGCCTAACGGGCCGCGCGCGATCATCCTCGCCGAGGGCTTCTGGCGCCGGCAATACGGCGGATCACCCGCTGTACTGGGAAAGGTCGTGCGCCTGGACCTCTCCACCGACCCCGATCCGCGGCCTCGCACGATCGTCGGGGTGATGCCCGCATCCGTCTTTCTTCCGGATTTCACATCCGCGCGGCCCGACGTCTGGCTGCCGCTCGTCGACGGCCAGCAACCACGGATCAGCGGCGTTGCCGTGCGCCTAACGGCTGGCGCGTCCGCGACGGCGGCGAACGAGGAGCTCACGAGCATCGTGCGCCGTCCAGACGCGTTTGATCCCACCGACGAGGCGCTGCACCCGCGCGTCCAGCTGAGCCGTCCTCAGGATGAGCTGCCGTTTCGTCAAGCGCTCCTCGTGCTCGCCGGCGCGGTGATCCTCCTGCTCCTCATCGCGTGCAGCAACGTCTCGCATCTTCTGCTGCAACGCGGCGTCGCGCGCGAGCGCGAGCTCGCCGTGCGGCACGCGCTCGGCGCCGATCGCGGCCGGCTCGTCCGCCACCTCGTGACCGAGAGCGCGTTGCTGGGAGTAGCGGGTGGCGCACTCGCCATCCTCGTCGGCTGGTTTACGCTTCTCGTGCTCGTGCGCTTGCGGCCGGCGACTACGCCGGCGTTGTCATATCTGTCGACGACGCGCGGGGTGATTCCCTTCGCCGCGGCGCTGGCAATCGTCGTAGGCCTCACCGTCGGGGTGCTTGGCGCCCTTCACATCGCGCACCGGCAGCTCGGCGAATCGCTGCGAGTGGGAGCGTCGAGCGCGCCGATGGCGCACCGCACGCTGCGCGGTACGCTCGTGGTCGGCCAGATCGCGCTCTCGGCGATACTCCTCGCAGGCGCGATTCTCCTCATCCGCGTCGTATACGATCTCGAGCGCGAGCCGCTCGGCTTCGACTCTCGCGGCCTGTACGCGGTCTCCTTTCGCGCTGTCGATCAGCAGCCGACCCCCGAAGCGCTCGCCGCATTCGCAAGTACGGTCCGAAGCGCGGCGGAGCACGCCGTCGGCTCACGCAGCCTGACGATTGCCAACGCCATGCCCAGCAGAATGGCGTTTGCGTCTGCGTTCGAGACGCGTGAGCGCCCGGGAGCAGTCGGCCCGCAGGGATTCACCGGTGTCGCGTACGTTGCGCCCGACTATTTCTCGATCACGCACATGCCGCTCCTCGCCGGCCGTGCGTTCGACGATGGCTCGCTGTCTCGCAACGAGGTCGTCGTGAGCCGCTCGCTCGCGCGACAGCTCTGGCATGACGTTGATGTCGTCGGGCGGCAGCTGCGCAACTCCCGGCGTGAAGGCGCGCTGCAGCAGTGGCAGACGGTGGTGGGCGTCGCCCCGGACATTCTCACCAATCGCCTCGACCGTGGAGTGAAGCCGATGCTCTACCGCCCATTTCCCGGCAATGCAGTTGAGACAACGCTCATCGTTCGGTCGACGCGCGCGGACGCCGCGGACATTCTTCGGCGGTTCGCGAGGAGCGTGCAGCCGAACCCCTTCAAGTCGGCAGTGACGAACGTCAACGAGAAGATGGAGCAATCGATGGCCGAGCCACGCTTCACGATGTCGGTGCTCGTGCTGTTCGCCGTCTCCGGCGTGCTCCTCGCCGCGATCGGTCTGTTCGGCGTCCTGTCGTATACGCTCGGTCTCCGCACGCGAGAGATCGGCGTCCGGATCACGCTGGGCGCTACGCGTCGCGACATCGCTGGCCTCGTCGTGCGCGACGCGCTCGCGCAGGCAGCGGTGGGCATCGCCCTCGGTCTCGTCGGCGCGGCCGCGCTCGCGCGGCTCATTCAGGCGTCGCTCTATGGCGTGCGGAGCTTCGACGCCACGACAATGGGGCTGGCGGCGGTCTCGATGTTGCTCGTCTCGTTGACGGCCTGCGCGCGGCCGCTGTTTCGTGCGACGAGGGTCGATCCGGTGGTGGCGATGCGGGTCGAGTAGCCTCGTTTGCCACCCCAGGACGGGCACCTGGGAGACAGAAAGCCCCGCGACATGGCGCAGCCCAACCAGCCACTCGTGAGGCCGATCGCCGCCGGAACGGATTAGTCTCGCGATCGTCCTTGGAGTATGAGACATCTCATCCGCCTGCATCTTGTCGTCATCCTGTCGGTGACGGCAACGCTCGAGTTGTCGGCACAGGCCCGCAGCCGCATCGACCGCGCAAACTTCGACACCACCTGCGCGCCGTGCGGCGATTTCTACCAGTACGCAAACGGTGCCTGGATTGCGCATACCGCAATTCCCGCCACGGTGCCGTCGTGGAGCGCCGCCGACGAAGTCGAAAAGCGGGTGGACTCCACGCTCCGCATCATCGTCAGGCAGGCGAGCCGAGATCGGTCGGCACGACAAGGCGATCCAACGCAACTCATCGGCGCCTTTTATCGGTCCTGCATGGATCTGCCGCGCATCGAGGCCAGAGGCGTCGCGCCGTTGCGCCCACTGCTCGCGCCTCTCGAGTCGATTCGCGGCGCCAACGACGTCAGCCTCGCCATCTCTCGTCTTCAGGCCGAAGACATCGCGGTCGCATTCGATTTCGAGAGTCGTTTCGATGAGCTGGACGCGACGAAGGTGATCGCGATCGTCACGCAAGGCGGACTCGGTTTGCCGACGCGCGACGAGTACTTCGGCGATGATGCGCGATCGCGCGACCTTCGCGAGGCGTACCAGCAGTATCTCGTGGAGCTGTTCGCGCACGCGGGCGATTCGCCCGCCCAGGCGCGAGACGAGGCTGCGCGTGACATGCAGCTCGAGGAGAGTCTCGCGTCGGCTTCCTCGAGCCCCGCGCAGCTTCGTGCCGGCGGCAAGTATCACCGCATGTTACTGGGCGAGCTCCAGGAGCTGACGCCGCACTTCCAGTGGCGCGAGCACGTGACGATCACCGGCGCCGCGGCCTTCGGCGTCGCGACCGTCGGGCCGCTGGCGTTCTTCGACGGACTGGATAGCCTCATCGCCAACGCGCCGGCGGCGGACTGGCGGTCATACCTGCGGGCCGCGGTGCTGAGGACATTCGCTCCGGCCCTCGATAAGGGTTTCGTGGACGCGCATTTCCGCTGGCGACGGCAGTTGAATGGTGTGTCGACGGCGCGCTCGCGCGACGAGACTTGTGTGTCATCGATCAACGCAGCGCTCGGCGAGCTGCTCGGCCACGAATACGTGAGGCGCGCGTTCAGTCCCGCGGCCCGGCAGCGGGCACTCGATCTCGTGACGAACCTGAAAACCGTGCTTCACGATCGCATCGCGAGTCTCGACTGGATGTCTCCCCTTACCAAACAAGAGGCGCTCGCGAAGGTGGCGGCACTGCGCATCGAAGTCGGCTACCCCGACGTGTGGCACGACTATTCGGCGCTCCGGCTCGCCGATACGTCTTACGTTGCCAATCTGGTCGCCGTTAGGCAGTGGTCGCGCCGTGAGGAGCTGTCGCGCATCGGCCGGCCTTCGAACCGCGCGCTGTGGCCCGTCGCGCCGCAGGAGGTCGACGCACTCGCTGGGCGGGGCAGGATCATCTTTCCCGCCGGCATTCTCCAGCCACCGTTCTTCGATCCCACGGCGGACGACGCCGTCAACTATGGTGCAATTGGCGCCATGATCGGGCACGAGTTGACGCATCATTTCGACGACCAGGGCCGCTTCATCGACGCCTACGGCAAGGTGCGCGACTGGTGGTCGCAGCCCGACGCCGCGGAATACGAGGCGCGCGCCAGGCGTTTCGTCGAGCAGTTCAACGCCTACACGATTCTCGATTCCGACACGCACGTCAACGGCCGACTCACCCTCGGCGAGAACATTGCCGATCTCGGCGGGCTGAAGATCGCGTACCTCGCACTCGAGCGGCTGCTCGCCAGCAAGCCGCGTGTCACGATCGACGGCTTCACTCCCGAGCAGCGCTTCTTCCTCGGCTACGCGCAGATGTGGCGTTCGGTCTCGCGACCCGAGTACGCGCGCACGAAAGTAAATACTGATCCCCACGCGCCGTGGATGTGGCGCGTGAATGGACCGCTGTCGAACATGCCCGAATTCGCCGCGGCGTGGGCATGCCAGGCAGGTGATCCGATGGTGAGGCCGGCGGAAAAGCGCGCGGAAATCTGGTAAGCTGCATCGCCGATTCGGGCCTGTATGGGCGGGCGCGACGTTAGGCACTTCGCCGGGCCGCGCTGTACGGAAGGAGTCGCCTCACATGCGCATCTCGCGCCTAACGGGCCGGCTGAGATGACGAGTGGACCGAAGCCCGAACACCAGTGCCGGCAGCTGCGTGCCCACACCGAAAAGCACGGAAAGCCCGGCGAGAATAAAGCCGAGGGTGCGGCCACGCGGATCCTCGCTCGCCGCGGCGATGACGAGGGCGCACACGAGAGGGATCATCGCAATCCGTAGCCCGCGAAGTAGTGCCGCGACAGGCACGCGCAACATGCTGGCGGTCGCATCGACGAGACGCTCCGTCACGCGCCACTCGCCAGCGACATCGGCAGCCCAGATTGCGCGACCGGGAGCTCGCTCCCCTTCCCGTCGAAAGCCGCGGCGCCCGAACAAGCTGGCGCTGCACTCGTAGCCAGCCTGGGCTCTGAGCCAGACGCGCGACGCACCGGCGCGTCGCGCCGCTTCGAGCACCCAATCGAGCAGCTCCCGGCCAATCCCGGCCTGGCGATAGTCGGGATGCACGAGCAGCACGAGTTCCCGCGAAGCCTCCTCTTTGTGAGCGAGGAGCGCCGCGTGTCCCACCACGCGGCCGCTCGACCGCGCGACGATAGTCTCGCCAGACGTAAGCTCCTCGATCCATGAGGCGCGCTGACGCGCCGTAAGGAGTGGAAACGCACGCGTCCACTCTCCCGAAGCGAGATACGCATCGTAGAGCGCCTCGACGGCGCTCGAGTCGTCTGGCCGCCCGGCGCGCACTTCGATCACGCGATCCCTTTCGTCACGCATGCTCCTCACGCCTCTTCGGCTCGACAGCTCGGTCACGAGCTCGCGCGCATATGGACTGAGTGCAATCACCTCGAACGGAATCATGACTCTCCTCCTCCTGGAGTGCATGATGAATCAGCGCCAGGACAGCGGGCGAGTCCAATACATCCTTTGTCGCTGCTGATACTCGCCAGGTATCACGGACATGGCCGGTATCCATCCGACGGGTTCCGCCGCCAGCGCGGGCCGCTTGAATCGGGAGGGCCCGCATGCGAGCTTCGGACGATGCCGCGCGAGCGACAACGATGAGTAATTCCGAAATCCTCTGTGTCGGTGAGGTGCTCTGGGACGCTCTCCCAGCCGGACTCTTTCTCGGCGGCGCGCCCTTCAACGTCGCCTGTCATCTGCGCGCGGCCGGTCGGACGGTCAGCATGGTGAGTCGTGTCGGCGCCGACCGTCTGGGTGAGGAGGTGCTCCGCCGCGCCCCATGGTACGGCGTCGGCGCCGACCTCATTCAGGTGGATGCCGAGCTTCCGACGGGGCTCGTCCGGGTGAACGTCGACGAGAGGGGCAATGCCGAGTACGAAATCCTCGAGCCGGCGGCCTGGGACGCCATTGCACTCGATGGCTCACTCGTTAGGCGCGCCGAGGCGGCCGGCGCCATCGTGTTCGGCACGGTCGCTCAGCGCCGCTCGAGGACGCGGGCGACGCTCGAGAAGCTCTGGGAAAGCGACGCGCTGATGGTCTTCGACGCGAATTTGCGTCCCCCGTACGACGATCGCGAGGTGGTGCGGCGATCGCTGAGCTCCGCGGACATCGTCAAGGTGAGCGAGCGCGAGCTTGCGCGCATCGCCGATTGGTTCGGCCTGCGGGGCGACGTGAGAGCCCAGGCCGCGGCGCTCGCCGAGGAATTCGAGTGCGGCACCGTGTGCGTCACGCGCGGCCGTGAGGGCGCGGCGCTCTGGCGCGATGGACGGTGGACGGAGGAACCCGGGGTACGAAGTCGACGTGCGAGACACCGTGGGCGCGGGCGACGCGTTCCTGGCGCTCGTCCTTGCCGGTCTCCTCGACGGCGCCGACGATCGGGTCATTCTGCGTCATGCGAATCTCATCGGCGCGTATGTCGCGACCCAGTCCGGTGCGGTCCCGCTCGACCAACCCGCCGCCATATCGCCGCCGCTGCCCGCCGGCCTGTCGCGACGTTCCCGACGCCCCTAGCGCGTTCGATGACGGCGCGCCCGCCCGACGGTCTTCAGCGTCGTGACGAATCGCTCGCGGACCGGTGAGGGCTCGTCGCGTTTCCAGATCGCGATCAGCTCCATCTTGGTGCGGAGATCGGAGACCGGGCGGTACACGACCGGCCGCTGGCGCTGCGCACCTAACGAGCGAGGCACGAGGGCGACGCCCATCCCGGCCGTCACGAGGCTGAGCACTGTCTGCCAACCGACGGCCTCCTGGACGATGCGCGGACTGAATCCAGCGGCGCGACATCGCGAGATCACGTCGTCGTACAGCGTCGGCGCGACGGGACGGGGAACGAGCACGAAGGCCTCATTCGCGAGATCGGCGACGACGATGCGGGATCGACTGGCGAGGTGATGGCCCCGCGGCAACGCGGCGATGAGCGGGTCCTGAAAGACGATTTCCGCGCGGAGCCATGGCTCCGGATCGGGCAGAGGACTCTGGACGATACCCAGATCGATCCGCCCATCGCGAAGCGCGTCGGCCTGCTGCGGTGGATCCATTTCGAACAACGACAACCCGATGCTCGGCAGATGCATTCGAAAGAACGCGAGCACCTCGGGCAGCACACCGGAGAGCGTCGCCGCATCGATGAACGCGACGCGTAATCGTCCTGTCTCGCCGCGGGCGGCGCGCTGGGCCGTCCGCTGCGCGCGCTCGGCCTGCGCGAGCGTTAGGCGAGCCTCGGGGAGAAAGGCGCGCCCAGCGGGCGTGAGCTCGATGTTGCGCGCGCCGCGAACGAACAGGGGTGTGCCGAGCTCGCGCTCGAGATCGCGAATCTGTCGACTCAACGGCGGTTGCGCGATGCGCAGCCGTTCCGCCGCCTTGCCAAAGTGCAGCTCTTCCGCGACAGCGACGAAATATCGCAGATGTCGGAGTTCCATGCCTCTCGAATACTATCACTCGGGAGCATTGCGCACGTTTGCGTCCTGGTCTCGAGCAGCTGTTTCTGCCTGGAAGCGCAGCGCCAAATAGCGTCGATAGCTGTCCCTCGCCCCCTCGCGGTCGCCGAGAAGCGTGGCGAGGCGCCCCTCCTCTTGTCGAGCGGTGGCCAAATATCGCGGCCAGCCAACCATATACGTCCGGTTACGAATTGCCTCCAACGCGCGGCGGGGCTCGCCGAGGCGTTCGTAGAGGCGCGCAACCACGATGTGCGCGTATGTGCCAGCGTCACTGACGGCCGGACCGCCAAGCATCAGCGAATCCAGCCTAACGACATCCCGGAGCGCGCTGGTCCGTGCCGTGAACACGCTTACGATTGCATCCAGGATGTCGCCACACGCGACCTGATTGGGACTCAGCGGCACGACCACCCGTGGAAGAAGCGAGCGGCGAAGCGTCGCGATCACTCGCGTCGCGCCCTGCGTCATTCCATGCCACACCCGCCATTGCTCGAGAATGCACATGTCCGCCAATTGCAGCGCACGCGCATCGCTCGACGACGGCGCAGGAGCATCCGCGTACTCACCGAGCGCCTGTGCCGCAGCTGCGGCGGCAGTGCTGTCGCCGCCCCCATAAAGCCCGTCGAGCACTCGCAGTCGAAGGTGCGCGCGAGAGCCTGGCTCGAGGGTTTGCAGATTTTCGGTCAGGGCGAGGGCTGCTCGTGGCCGCCCTTCGTTGAGGGCCAGAGCATGCGCCGCCATGATCACGTCGACCGGGTCTTTCTCGCCACCCCGCTTCAGGCGCAGCTCGATGGCGCGGGCTCCGTCTTCTACTCCTTCGCCATCAAACAGACTGGCCATGCCAATCACGCGAAGGTTCGCATCGTCGAGCCTCGCGAGGGTACGGCGGATGGCTCGGAGGGCGTGCTCATCCCCGCGCGCGAGCGCGACACGCCAACGCAAAGCGGGCGCCAGATCGCCAAGCGAATCGTCCAGTACGGCGCGCGTCGCGACGTGCGCGAGCGTCACCGTGTCATGCAACCGTGCGGATGACAGCACGAGCAATCGTCTCGCCGGCAGAAACGCGGGATCGAGCTCGAGCGCGCGACGAAAGGCCGCTGCCGCCCTCTCCTGATGGTCGCGCAGACCGAGGAGCGCTCCGTGATGAAAGAGGCGCTCGCCCAGCTCATACCACACGTCGGCGCGATCCGGTGCACGGGTGACAGCGCGCTCCCACGCCTCGAGCTGTTCCGACTCCGGTGACGGCATCGGATATCGGGGTCCGGCGAAGGCAATCAGGTGCAACCGATCGCGAGTGCTCAACTCGCCGCGATATGCCCACGCCAGCGCGAGAGCGCGGTCGTGCTGCTCGGCGTCGTTGATCTGATCTGACGCGAGGGCGAGGTGCAGTGCCGCGAGGGCAAAGCTGCTGTCGAGCCCGAGCGCTCGCTCGTAAAAGGGAAGCGCGCCCGCGTAGTCGCCTCGGCGATAGGCACTCTGTCCCTCGAGGAACGCGCGGAGGGCTTCCGGCGAGGGCGTAGTCTGGTCGGTGAACCGATCGTCTTCACCCGCAGAGGCTGCAATCAGCTTGCTCGCCAGACGGTTGACGAGAGTCGTTAGGCTGTCGCGCGGGCCTTCGACCGTGGCACCCGCAGCGATGCTGTCGGTGCTCGCCTCGACGAGTGAAGCATTGATCACGAGGTGCGGCGCGTTGCCAACGACACTGCCGACCACCACTCGCGGTGCATCGAACCGACGCGCGAGCGCGACAGCGCGAGCTCGTGTTGCCTCGCGCGGATCATCAGGGAGAGTTGTCGACCGCCATCCGCTCAGCGCGGCACCGGCATCGACCGCCTGCGCCGCGCTCACGTCCCCTAATCGCAGCGAGAGGAGCTCGACCAGTCCTTCACGCAGATAACCGAGCGAGGCGTCAGCGCCCGATATACGGAATGGAGCGACCACGATCTTTTGGCGCGTGTCTGGCAGGGTTGCGCTGAGCCGCCGTTGCGAGAAGACCCCTATGAGAGCGATTGCCGCAAATCCAACCACGGCTGCGGCGACGGCAAAATGCCTGAATGTCAATGCGCGCCGCCGACTGGAACCTGCCCCGATTTGCTCTACTCCGTCTGTGGCCGACGACGCTGGTGCGGCCTCACTGACGCTTGCCACAGATGGGAGATCGGAACGAAGGCGTTCGATCAACGTGCGAAGATGCGGCTCTGGAGAAGTGCCAAGCGCCTCTTTCAGCATCGCTTCATGGAGTCGCGCCTGCTGCAAAGCACCGATGCGATCACCGGCGTTTTCCATCGCCGTGACGAGCGCGGTCGCGACGACGGAGTTCAATGGCTCGATCGCGAACTGCCTCTTCCGCCATTCGACTACCGTGGCACCGTCACCGCGAGCCTCTGCAGCGCTGGCGAGGTGGTCGAAGATTTTCGTCATCTGGCTGGAGATCCGAGCACGTTGGGTTTCCGCCCAGACTCCGAACTCTCCCGACCCTGGTAGACTGAAGTCCTCGAGGAAGACGCCGCCGTAGACGCGAGCAGCGCGTGGGAAATCGCCCTCACGCAAAGCCAGGTCGATCTCGTGCACGTCGCAGGAAATACGAGCGAGGTTGAGCCGGATGTCTCCGCTCAGCAAAAAGAGATCGTCGCAGTTCAGAACCCGGCGGGCGTGATACAGCGATTGAGTCAGGGCGTGGCGCGCCCGCTCCGTGTCTCCGGCCGGCCAGAGCAGCTTGAGCAAGCGCTCCCGCGTCAGACCGGCTTCGCCGGCAACCGCGAGCGTCGACAGGAGCGCCAGGAGACGGCGTTGACTCGCAGCACCTTCCAGCGGCTTGCCATGGTCGCCTATGAGATGGACGGCGCCCAGTGTACGTAGCCAGAGCATTGTTGTCGGAAGTCGGCGATGGAAAACGTGCGAAAATAACACGCTATGAGCCGCGGTCGATACAAAGATTCTTCGACTATTTCTGCATCTGAGACTTATCTGAGGGTATTTCAGGTATAGTGACGAACGAGCGCCGCTCGTTTTGACAGAAAACCACTCTCTGCCGCACCGATGCGGTAGTTGCGCGCTTTGCGATGCGTTCGGCTGACCAATTCAAAAGGACTCCCAAGGATGTTGCCGACGCCGGCGCGCGGTCCTGCGAACCATCATAGTGAGCACCAGAGTAGAAATTCTGCTGCCCTCTTGCTCGTCGAGCAGGACGATGGCTTGCGCCGATTTCTCTTCTGGACGCTTTACCTCGAGGAGTTCAAGGTGCTCACGGCGCGCGACACGAACGATGCGCTGCGATTGTCGCGCGACATAGCCGGCCCTGTTGAGCTCTTGATCATCGGTTCGCTGCCACCTGGCTCGAGTGCGGCGGAGCTGCAGCAGCAAATTGAGAGCGAGCGATCGGAAGTGCGCACCATTCTGCTCGACGAGCTGACGGGCCCAGATGGACACGGCGGAGGCGAGCGGTCTTCACTTGCGCGCAGTGGAATGGGCGAGAGCGTGGAGGCCGGCACTCTGATCCAACGCATCAAGAAAATGATCTCAGATCGACGAGCTGGATAAGGGTTCTAGCGACCTCTCCAGACTAGAACGTGCTCCATCGCGCAGCGAAAGTGGCGGATGAACTCCCGCACCGACTCGCGATCATCCGCGACTCGATGAATCAGATAGAAGCCGAGCATGAACTGCGCGTCCTCGATGGGTATCACGGCCACGCCATGCGGCGGCTCCTCGCCGACTGAGTGCGTCGTGATTGTCCAACCGGCTCCCGCCACCACCATCTGCGCGGCGAGCGCAAAGCTCGCGGGCGCGGCCACCACACGCGGCTCGTAGCCTCCCGAGCGCACGACGGCGACCATCTGGTCGTGCAACACCTCGGCGTCGTCGCGTGAGGGAACGAGCAGTGGTGTCCCACACAGGTCGCGAAGGGTCACCGTCGCGCGATCGGCGAGCGGGTGCGTCTTCGGAAGCACGGCGCTGGCCGCCGGCTCGTCGAGCATGCGATGCGAGGCGACCCCGGGCCCATAGTCATTAGGGTGCATGGCGATCGTGAAGGAGATATCGGTCTGCCCATCCACGAGCGCTCGCGGGGCCAATGCCCACGGCGTCATGTCGTACTCGACCTCGACGCCGGGCCGCGCCTGACGAAACGCGTCGATCGCGCGCTGCACTGGGCGCGCGCGGTTAGGCCAATCGGGCGGCGTGACGCGGAGAACGTCGTGCCGCGTGTGCAGCGCCGTCTCGCGGGCCGACGCGACCGCGGCGTCGGCCGCGGCGACAACCGCTCGCGCGTGCTCGAGAAATGCGGCGCCGGCGGGCGTGAGCCGAACTCCACGGGCGTGTCGCTCGAGCAGCTGCGCGCCGATCTCGCGCTCGAGCGCGTGGATCAAGCGAGTGAGCGCCGGTTGCGCCACTCGCAGCCGTCGCGCAGCTCGACCGACGTTCAGTTCTTCGGCGACGGCGACGAAGGAACGGAACCGCTTGAGGTCCGTCATGTCGAAGTGCTGCGTGAAGGGGTTGTGGCCGCGATACCGAAACGGCATCGCTGCGGGCCGCAGAAAGTATTGGTCGCCAACCCAACCCGCAACATAAGTTTACGGGCCCAAACCCCCTCCCAGCGAGTGAGATCATGAGCGCGACCGTACTGATCACCGGCGCGAGCACCGGCTTCGGACGCGATGCCGCCGAGCGCCTCGCGAGGCGCGGGCACCGGGTGTTCGCCACGATGCGGGATACGGCGGGCCGGAACGCCAAGCATCGCGCTGCCCTCGAGCAGCTGGCGGCTGACGAGCATCTCTCGCTCCGCGTCCTCGAGCTCGACGTCACGCGCGACGACTCGGTCTCGAATGCTGTCGACGCCGCACTCCGCGAGGCGGGACACCTCGACGTCGTCATCAACAACGCCGGCTACGCGAGCATCGGTGTTACCGAGGCATACACGCCACAGCAGTTCGAGCAGATGTTCGCCGTGAATGTGATCGGTGCGGTTCGTGTCAATCGCGCCGTGCTACCGTCCATGCGCGCGCGTCGGAGCGGGCTGCTCATCCACATCAGCTCGGGCGCGGGACGATGCGCGGTCCCGGCAATGGCTGCGTACTGCGCGAGCAAGTTCGCGCTCGAGGCGATCGCCGACTGCTTGCGGTTCGAGCTCCTTCCCTTCGGCATCGACGCGGTGCTCGTGGAACCGGGAATCTATCGGACGCCGATCTTCGACAAGAACGAGGTGCCCGCGGACACCGGACGCCTCGAGTCGTATGGCGGCGCGGCGAACTACGCGGATCGCGTTCTCGGCACGTTCCTGTCGGTTATCAACGCCCCGGGCGCGCCGGGCAGCGAGGATGTGGCGGAGGCACTCGTCAGGCTCGTCGAGATGGAGCCCGCCGAGCGTCCGTTCCGCACCCTCGTGAGTCCGGCGATGGAGCAGCTGCTGTCCTCGTTCAACGCGGCGGCGAACGAACTGCGACCGACCGTCGCGCAGATCTTCAACGTGCCCGAGCTGGCGGGCGTGCCATCAGAATCACCGGTTGCGGTCTAGGGAGGAATCATGATCAAAGTCAGCGTGCTGTATCCGAACACTCCCGACGGACGCTTCGACGTCGAGTATTACCTCACGCGTCACGTCCCGCTCGTGCAAGAGCGCTGCGGCGAAGCACTCAAACGCGGAGAGATCGAGCAAGGCATCAATGGAGGCGAGCCGGGGACGAAGCCGCCATTCCGCATCTCCGGGCATCTATTCTTCGAGTCCACCGAAGCGATGGAGAACTCGCTGTTCCGGCACATGCCCGAGCTGCTCGCCGACATCCCGAATTACACGAACATCCAGCCGACGATGCAAATCAGCGAGGTACTGCTGTGACGACATGGCGATAGCATTCCGGACGGTCCCGAGAAAAGATCGTACGCGTTGTAGTTGTACGGGTTCGGGTAGTCCGGCGGATCATAACGCTCACTCACCAGTCGCCATTCGTAGGCGAGCCGTCGTACTCACTGAAGAAGCAGGCTCGCCTGCGACGGCCAGGTAGAGGAACATCCGCTCCATCTGCGGCGCGTGCCTCGTCCAGGGGGCTAGTCACACTGCTGGAGCTCAAACGTGCAGCCGGACCTTCGCACCGACGAAAAGACCCGTCGTTCAAGCACGGTCCACTCTTCCTTCCCGGTCGTCACCTACTCATGTACGGCCGCAGCGTCACGCCTGAGTGCTTCAACGAAGTAAGCTCAAACGCCTGCTTCATCGGCTTGGACCCTTCAAGCCACGAGCACACTGCCCAGCCCTTTTCCGGCTCGATGCTGTCCACCGCCATGTCGGGCCCACCAGACTTGAGCATCACCAAGTCACCCACATTGATGTCGGCTGCCATCAGTTTCCTCCTCCCCGCGCAGGTGAACAGATCCCGAGAGATACAAAAAGTGCAAGTCCGAATGAAGTGGTATGAAGTAACGGAACGACGAAGGGCCCCGATCTGGGGCCCTTTCACGTTTCATAAGTTGCTGCGCCACAACGGACGGGGTGGGATTCGAACCCACGGTACGCTTTTGACGTACACAAGCTTTCCAGGGGTATTCTCGTTAGGCCAAGATCCGGATGTGGTATCCTCATTCATAGTGCGGACTGCGTGATTTGCCGGGATCGAGAGTCCTCTTCACGCGAGGTAGGTCTTATGCGGCAACTGGCTCCCATGAGACTCCTCGTGGCGGCGTGCGCAACGCCACAAACAGGATCATCGACACCGCCGTCGAGTTGCCGCAACTCGCCCATCATGACCTCGGTTCAGAACAGCCGTGATCAGCTCATGCTCTTTCGCCGCGACTGTCCCGGAGAGGTGCCGACAATCAACATCTCGGTCCTCTCACTCGATAGTGGCAAGGGGTGCTGGGCGACGCGGGTGCCATTGGTGGAGCGGAGAATAGGCCGTTAGGCTCCGCCATCCCATCGTCCTCCCATGAGCCGTGAGGCCGAGTACGGCATCAGGACCGGTCATACCGTGGTGCAAGGGCACGAGGACGGCGACCTTGCATCTGGCTCCGTCATCATGATGGAGACATCCCATGTACGCCACGCAAGCGCGGCTTTCCTGTTAAGAGGAGTTTCGATCCATGCGCTCTGACATCGTGCCCGGCGCCCATTTCCCCGACTACGAGCTGCCCGATCATACAAATACGGTACGGCGGCTGAGTGATATCCAGGGAGACGATCCGCTGATTCTCACCCTCGCGCGCGGACACTACTGTCCCAAGGAGCACCAGCAGCATCTGGAGCTCGCCGCCTTCTATCCGAAGATCGCCGTGGCATACACCCAGATCGCCACGATCGCGACCGACGACCATCACACCATTCAGGAGTTTCGGGCGTCGGTTGGTGCTCAGTGGGCGTTTCTTTCCGATCCCGGACGGACGGTGCAGAAGGATCTCGACATTCGGGAGTACACCGACCCGGAGCACAATCCGATGATCCCGCACACGCTCGTGCTGAAGCCGGGGCTCCTCGTGCACCGCATCTATAACGGCTACTGGTTCTGGGGCCGTCCATCTGTGGTCGATCTCTGGCATGACCTGCGGGACGTATCTCGTGAGATCCGCCCGGACTGGGACCTGAGCGCCCCGGGACTTCGGGAGCAGTGGGAAGCACACGAGTACGCGTCGTTTCACGGCTGGAGCAAGCGCGCCGATGATGGCGCCTACCGACAGGCGCGCTGAGCGTCAACCGTATGTGACGTCGGTGCTCTGTCCGACCTCGATGAGATATCCGTCGGGATCGCGGATGTAGCAGCGCGTCTCACCGTATTTGGGGATCGGCTCCGTGATGAAGTCGGCTCCTCGACTCTTCCATAACGCGTAGCAAGCTTGAATGTCCGCAACCCGGAAATTCATGAAGCTGCTTATGTGATCCGGATCGGGGACGCTGAGCGTAACCGTCGGTTTATCGGGGGTCGGCCCGCCGCCGACGTTCAGAATCATCCAGATATTGGCGAGCTGAAGGTACCCGGGTGCGTTGCCGTCGCCCAGACTCAGAATCCGAGCGCCGAAAACCGACTCGTAGTAGCGAGCCGATCGCTCGATGTCCTTCACTGTGAGGAAATGTGCGATGCTGATCCCTTCTCGCGGGGGCATCTCATAGCTCTTCTCTTCGATTTGGACGCTGGTCATCGACGACTCTCCGCTTCCGTATGGTGACATTCTCCGGTGAAGTGACGACAAAATCGAGCTGGGCCGCCACGGCCTCGACGTGCTTTTAGCAAATGTTTAACGTCGTCATGATTGTTACGTCGCCAAAGTCCAAAATACGAAACTGGCAGTAGCCTTCTCTCTCGAGAAGACGCATCTTCAAAGCCAGACCGAGGCGAGGCCCGGATCCATCGCTGCGCACATCCCCACGTCGCAGCCTCCTCTTGCAATGCCAACTTATGAAAACGCTCAACGTCGGTCGCATCGGCGCTCTCGGCCTGGCGCTGTGCGCGGCCTGTTCAGCGCGCGCGCGGGCGCAAACGGCCACCGCGAGCGGACGCATCCACTCGAATCCGAACCGGAGCACCAGCATGACGACGCTCTCGATCGTCGAACGGCAGAGTGTCGGCGCCAGTGCCAGCGCTGAGGGCATTCGCCCATTTCACTTTCACGTCTCGGATGTCGACCTCGCCGATCTCAAACGGCGCGTCGTCGCCACGCGCTGGCCCACGCGCGAGACGGTCGCCGATCAGTCGCAGGGCGTGCAGCTCGCTACGATGCAGAAGCTCGCCCGCTATTGGGCGGAAAACTACGACTGGCGCAAGGGCGAAGCGAAGTTGAACAAGTACCCGCAGTTCGTCACCAAGATCGACGGCGTCGACATCCACTTCATCCAAGTGCGCTCGAAGGAGAAGAACGCATTACCAATCATCATCACGCATGGATGGCCAGGGTCGATCATCGAACAGCTGAAGATCATCGATCCGTTGACGAATCCTGTCGCGCATGGCGGCAGTGCGTCGGACGCATTCGACGTCGTGATTCCGTCGCTCCCAGGTTACGGATTCTCCGGCCAACCGACAGCGACCGGCTGGGATCCGGTCCACGTCGCGCATGCATGGATCGAGTTGATGAAGCGGCTCGGCTATACGCGCTACGTCGCCCAGGGGGGCGACTGGGGAAACGCGGTCACGGAGCAGATGGCGCTGATTGCGCCACCCGAGTTGATCGGTATCCACACGAACATGCCCGCCACGGTGCCCGACAACGTCGCCACGGCGCTCGCCACCGGCGGCCCGCCGCCTGCCGGACTCTCGACGGATGAACAACATGCGTATGACCAGCTCGACACGTTCTACAAACACGGTCTGGGATACGCGAACGAAATGGCGAATCGTCCACAGACGCTCTACGGGATCGGTGATTCGCCCGTCGGCATGGCCGCGTGGATGCTCGACCACGATGCGCTGAGTCTCGCGCTGATCTCACGCGTGTTCGACGGCCAGAGTGAGGGTCTCAGTCGCGATGACGTCCTGGACAACATCACGCTCTATTGGCTGACGAATACGACGGTCTCGTCGGCGCGCCTGTATTGGGAGAGCAAGCTCGCCTTCTTCGCGCCCAAGGGGATCAAGATTCCGGTGGCGGTAAGCGCTTTTCCGGATGAGCTCTATCAGGCACCGCGGAGTTGGACGGAGAAGGCGTATCCAAAGCTGATGTTCTACAAGAAGCAAGAAAAAGGCGGGCACTTCGCGGCATGGGAGCAGCCAGCATTGCTCGTGGGCGATCTTCGAGCGGCGTTCCAGTCGTTGCGGTAGTCGACACCGCCATCACTCCTCCATTGGGAGAAGCACTGTGATTAACTCACGCGCCGTAGTCCTGATCGATCAGCACCACGCTCAAATTCAGCAGTTCGATTCCGAGGAGTCGCGCGTCACTCATGTAAAAGACCATGTTCACAATACCAGACAACACCACAGCGACGGCCGCACGAGGAATGAATTCTTTGGCAGCGTCTGCGACGACCTGTCTGACATCACCGAAATTCTCGTCACTGGCTCGCGCCTGGCACAAACAGCTTTCCGTGGTTTCGTTGACACACACCGGCCGAGGCTGATCAGACAAATCGTCGGTTGGGAGACCGTGAATCATCCAAGCGAGCGAGAGCTGCTGGCGCTCGGACGGAAATTCTTTCTCGACCATGATCGCATGGTCGGCGGTCCAATACGTGGGGAATGACCAAGCCATCGCATGACCGGAAGGGAGCCACGCGGCGGGCATCACCGAAGCACGCCCGTTTACATCGCGCCTGATCGCGTCCGTCCGAAAGGAAGAGCTCCGCGCTCGTCGAGATGTGCCTCCAGCCCGACGAAGACCCGCAGCAACGGACGGGGTGGGATTCGAACCCACGGTACGCTTTTGACGTACACAAGCTTTCCAGGCGTTCTCGTTAGGCTCAAGATCGCGACGTGATGTCCATTTTCATAGTGCGGACCACGCGATCTGCCGGGATCGACGCCTAACAATGTCGAGATTTGCCGCGCTGAATCCAGACTCTCGCGCCAGATTCGTGATACACAAGCCTTCCGGTCCCGCTTTATGCGTGATCGACCTATGACAGGGGTCGGCGCGGTTGGATTGCAACATGTGAGTTTGCCGCGTGACCGACGTCGGGATAGTGATTGCGTGCGTGCAACATCGGCTCGTGCCGGTGTGGATGCGAGTGCGATCGCCCGGGCAGCGCGACGACGAGGGAGCTGACTAGAGCACCGCGGCGTGTTTGGTTGCACCACGCTCGGGATCGAGCAGCTCCTGAAGCCGGTTGATTTCGCCAGGTTTGACGAAATACTCATCAAAGCCCGCGGCGAGACACTCCTCGCGGATGCTCGCCGTCGCGAACCCACTCATGGCAAGCAAAAAAAGACGGTCGCGCGGAAACCGCTGACGGAGGCGGCGACCGAGCTCGATCCCGCTCACGCCGTTCAGTGCGAGGTCGAGAATGCCAAAATCCGGATGAAAAGTCTCGGCCAGTGCTTCGGCACTCGAAGCATCCGTCGCGATGACAACCTCGTGACCCAAGGCGCGGACCAAGCGCCCGAGTGAGATGGCCACTTCCTCATGATCGTCGACGATCAACACCTTTCGAGGGTGCCGGCTTCCGACCGTCGCGGGTTCCGCACTCGCAGGCTCTTTCTTCTGCGGAGGCGCCGCGGCCGTCGCGAGAACGGGGAGCCAAACGACAAACTCGCTTCCCTTCCCGAGTCCCGCGCTATGCGCTTCGATGTGCCCGCCGTGCAGCTCGACGACGCGACGCGTGAGATTCAGCCCGAGTCCCAGTCCGCCACCACGTCTCGCGAACGCATCCTGCGCCTGCACGAACGGCTCGAAGATGCGTCCGAGGTCTTCGCGCGCGATGCCGATGCCGTTGTCGCGAACACTGATCACCGCGCCTTCGCCTCGCCGCTCGAACGTCAGCGTAATCTGCCCGCCCGGTTCGGTGTACTTCCCTGCGTTCTCGAGGACGTTCGTGATCGCCTGATTGAGCCGGCCGGCATCGCCGCTGACGAACACCGGAGACGCGGGCAGCACCCGGGACAGCGTGTGACCCCGGCTCTTGATGTACGGCTCGGCCGCCCGGACCGCGGCGCGCACCACATCGAGCAGATCGATGCGATCGTGTTGAACCTCCATCAGACCCCTGTTGATGCGCGCGACGTCCAGCAGCTCGTCGACGAACCGCACGAGCCGTCGAGTCTCCGTCTCGATCGTGTCGAGGAGCTCCGCCGCCGGCGCATCCGGGCGGCCGCGCTTCAGCAGATACACGGCATGCGTGATGGGCGTGAGCGGATGGCGGAGCTCGTGGCCGAGGAGCGCGAGGAAATCGTCCTTCCGCGCATTCGTTGCCGCGAGATCCGCCTCCCTGTTCACGCGGTTCGTGACATCCTCGAACGAGAGGAGCAGCAGCTCGGCACGCTCGGCGTCGCCCGGCAGCTTCCGCGCGGTCAGCGACATCACGCGTCGTCCGCGACCGGGAAGCTCGAGCGCGACCTCCCACCCTTCCATGGTATGCTCACCGCGCAACACGCGCCGCAGCCGCTGGGGTAGCTCGGGCATCTTCCAGCGTGCACCGTCGACGTCGCGAAGGAGATGACCTTCGGCCTCCTCGCGCGGAATACCCAGCTCCGAAACGAAGGCGGGGTTCACGCGGAGAATGCGCTGCGTGTTGTCCAGCACGGCCAGTGGCTCGTGCACGGTATCGATGATGATGTCGGCGTACGAGCGCGCGCGCTCGGCCACGATACGTGTCTCGTCCAGCCGCGTGTTGAGGTCCGCGAGCTCCTGGTTGCGGTGGCGAAGCTCGTCGATGGTCGTCGTCAGCTCCTCGTTCGCCGACTGCAGCTCTTCCTTCGATGTTTCGAGCTCCTCATTCGTCGTCTGGAACTCTTCGTTCGACGACAACATCTCCTCGTGCGCCGCTCTCAGCTCTTCCTGAATCGCCGAATGCTCCTCGATGGCCGAGCGCAGATAGGCACGCAAGCTCCCCAGGTCGCGTTCCAGCTCGACGAGGTGGCGGTCCTTCTCGGATTCCGGGAGTGCGGAGATCGATGCCGGCAGCTGGTTGCCGGTTCGAAGCCGTGAGGCGTCCTCGAAGAGAATGAGAAAGAATTGCGCGTTCGGCGCGCCGGAGAGAGGGATGATTTCGATGCCGGCCTCGCGTCCATCACTCAATGGCACTTCGCGACGCGAGGGCGCGCCGCTGTTACGAGTTTCCTCAATAGCGGCCCTGATGTGGACGACGAGCTCGGGGCGGACAACGCGCCGCAGATCGAAGCTCGGCACGCCCGCGGCCGGCTCGAGATATGGGCCGGTGTCACCGCGAAACTGCAGAATCGTGTACGCGTGATTGATCAACACGCTGGCGGGCGCGAACCGGCCGAGCAGCAGTCGATCGGCTTCCCGCACCGCGGACTCCGAGTCGCTGAGCGTCGCACCCTCGCTCATTCGCGCGGGAAGCTTCGCGGCATCGGCGAAATCGGCGAGCGGGGCAGCATTCGCATCGCTGCCGTTAGGCAACCGCCGGTAGGCCCGATATCGCTTGTCTACCTGCTCGAAGAGATCGGTAGACGGGCCGATCGTCTCCGCGGGACCAAACAGCAACATGCCTTCGGGGCGGAGTGCGTAGTGAAACATCTTCAGCACTCGCTGCTGAATCGTGTTGTCCAGGTAGATGAACAGATTGCGGCAGCTGATGAGATCCAGTCGCGAGAACGGTGGATCGCGCGTGACATCCTGCCGCGCGAAGAGACAGAGGGCGCGGACCTCTTTGACGACGCGATACTCCTCGTTCTCCCTGACGAAGAACCGCTCGACACGCTCCGGCGAGACGTCATGAAAGGCGCTCACCGGGTACGATCCCGCGCGCGCTTTCTCGATCGACATGTCGCTGACGTCTGTCCCGAACACCTGGACCCTTCGTGACGAGGCAGCGTCTCCGAGGTATTCGAGCAGCGCGATGGTGATGGAGTACACCTCCTCCCCAGTGGCGCAGCCGGGTACCCAGAGGCGAATTGGCTGTCTCGGCGAGCGGCCCTCGAGCAACGCCGGAAAAACGAAGCTGCGCAACACGTCGAAGGAATCTGGATCCCGGAAGAATGCGGTCACGCGAATGAGAAAATCCTGATAGAGGGCCGCCAACTCGGCCGGGTCGTTGTCGAGTACCGCGCGGTATTCGTCGAGGCTCTCCATGCGCCGGAGCGCCATGCGTCGCTCGAGTCGGCGCCAGATCGTCGTTCGCTTGTAGTGACTGAAGTCCACGCCGTGCGCGGCCTTCACGCGCTGAAAGATATGCCGCAGCGATTTCTCCTCAGTGCTCGCGTCATTCCCCATGACGGTTTTCTGCACAGGCTGTGGCGCTCCCGGCGAGAGTTGGCTGAGACGCACGAGTTCCTTCGCGATCTCCCTCGGTCTCAGCACGAAATCGACACAGTCAGTGGCGATCGCGTTCCCCGGCATCTCCGGGAAGTTCGCCGAGGCTGGTGTCTGCGCAAAGGTAATCCCGCCGGCCTGCCTAACGGCTTGAACGCCGCGCGAGCCGTCGGCGCCGCCGCCCGACAGAACGACGGCGATCGCGCTCTCGCCGCACGCGCTGGCGAGCGACGTGAACAGCAAATCGATTGGCAGCGATCGGTCGACCGCGTGTGACCGCGGCGTCAACTCGATTCGCCCGGCGCGAATCGTTAGGATCGCGTCCGCCGGAGTCACGTAGACGTGGTCGCGCTCCACCGGTTCGTTCGCCATGGCGACGGACACGGGAATGGCTGTCTTCGTCTCGAGAATCTCGGCGAGCAGGCTCTCGTGTCTCGGATCGAGATGTTGAACGACGACGAACGCCATGCCGGTGACGGGCGGGAGCGCGCCGAGCAGCTCGCTCACGGCTTCGAGACCTCCCGCCGAGGCGCCGATGCCAACTACGGTCAGCGCGGAGAAGTCCATGCCACTCTCCCTCAGCGAGCATTCACGCGGGCGCGTCCTGGCGACGCGCACGCTTCCGGCCGCCGCCCTTCACATTCGAACATAGCGTGTACAGAGCCCCGTGCTAGGACAAGGCATCAAGATTTAGAACGGGCTTTCACCGTTCGCGCATTGGCCCTTCGTCCAATGAACGGCGACGCGGTGGGAGAGAAAGAATGCAGCACGCTTCGAGGTCAACGTTCTCAATGGCGGGGTCGGCTGGAGCTCTTGCAGCACTGCCCGTTGACCGGCGAATGGATCTTCCCCGCCCCTCAGGATCCATCCAAGCCGATGGCGCGCGAAACAGCGCACAAGATGTGGAAACGGCTCGCGAGTGCGGCGAAGTTGCCTGTCGGCCAGCGGCTTGGCTGGCATTCGTTCCGTCGGGCATTCTCGAACCGGCTGCCTCGGAGCGGTGCACCGTTCCGCGACTTGCAGGACCTCGGCGGTTGGAAGAGTCCCAAAACCCTCCTGGAGGTCTACCTGTTGCCCGACGAGGAAGCGCAGCGACGGGCGCTCGACGGTGCGGAGTCTGAACAATCCAGACGGTGAATCCAGACGCCTAACGAGCATGCTTCTGGAGACGACAAACCCCGCCGACCTTACGGCCAAACGGGGCAAGGAGTTAGAACGGACGGGGTGGGATTCGAACCCACGGTACGCTTTTGACGTACACAAGCTTTCCAGGCCTGCGCCTTAAACCACTCGGCCACCCGTCCAACTGCGCCGTAAGTTAGCCACGCAGCGCCGCTTGACCAATCCCTCTTCGATCCATCGAAGGCCGCGGTGAGTAAGGCTCGCGGGCCTTTCGAGGTCGATGGGCTTTCAGGTCTCTCACGATCGAGCGTCCCTTTAATCAACAAGACGGTGCGTCACGGTGAAACGGCGCCGCGTCATTTCTCATTTACTACGAAGGAGGAAAAGCAGATCCCTCGTCGCTTCGCTCCTCGGGATGACCTTAGCTTCGCTCCGCTACTTCGCCGCCACCTTCATCCGGCGGCTGTTCACGCTATACAGCATCCCCGTGAACTGCATTTCCTCCCATGTCTGGTCGCCCCAGTGCACGGTGACCGATGGGTCGGGATTGTTCTCGTTGTCCGCGGAGTTGTCGTACCACGCTCTAGCAACGATGCGCGCGCCGGCCGGGATCTCGAGGGGGTTCGTGAAGAAGTAGAAGGTCTGCCAGTTGAAGTCGTACTTCGGCACGTCGAGGATGACCTCCGACGTGCCGTCGGGCTTCACGAGGGTGTACAGCCAACGCGTGCCGCGCAGATGGGTGTGCGGCAGGAGGCCATACACGCGCACCGGCTCGTTGAAGCCGACGCTCGACGGAACCATCACGTCCTTCGCGCCCGCGGGCAGCGTGAACTGCCCATTGTAGAAGGCCGTTGTGATGATCTGCTCGGCGGGCGGCTGTTTGGCAAACTTGAAACCGATGGATGTGCGGTCCATCCGCTCGTGACCCTTGGCCGTGTAGTGCATCTGGATCGTCAGGATCGATCCGGCAGGGATGCGAAGCGCCGTCCCTTCGGGGAATGTCGTGGCGTTGGTGCCGACCGCGGTGCCGGCGATGAAATTTCCAAGCTCGGCCGGCGGACCGTGGAGCGAGTCCTTGCGCGGTATGTCGTCGATCTTCTGCGTCGAATCGAATACCAGCACGGGCTTTCGCGCGGGCGCAACGGCCACCTGGGTGCCCGCCGGTACGACACTGCCTGACGACGCGCCGTTAGCCTTCAGCGGCTTGGGCGTGCGCGCGTACACGATCACGTGATGCACGACGTCGCGCGCGCCGGGCATCACCTCGATCGCCTGCACCCATTTGTCTTCGGTGAAGTTGGTCGGCACCTGGAAATACATGTACTCGATGGTGCCGCGCGCCGGAACATGAAACTCCTCCGGCAGCGTGAACACGACGTCGGGTGTGCCGATCTCCCAGCTGCTCGCAAACGTTGGCGCCGCGGGAAGCCGAGCGGGATCGCCGTAGGGCGCGCCGGTGGCGATCCAGCGAAGGATGACGCGCTTCTCGTCATCCGAGAGCCGGCGCTCGTTGCGGAATGTCCCAATCGGCGCGACGGCATGCCACGGCGGCATCTTTCCCTCGTGCAGCACGTCGGCGATGTCCTTGAGCCGGCCGGTCACCGTATCGAAGTTCAGCATCGAGAACGGCGCGATGCCGCCGTCGCGGTGACACGTCACGCAATTCTTGTAGAGAATGGGCGCGACGTTCGCCGTGAAGGTGATGCTGTCGGACGCGAGACGCGTCGCGGCATCGAGCGACGCCGGATGACGCGCGGCGATCGCTGTCGTTGCCGCGATCGCTACCAGTGTGGCGAGTGGGTAGGCGGCTCTCTGCATGCGGCGGTTCCACCAGAAGGGTGAACGTGCTGCGTCAAGGGCGCCCTAGTATACGATCATTGGAAAGCCGTAGCGACAAGAAAATCGCCCCGGGGGATTCCCACGGGGCGGTTCACGCTACGGACAGGGTGAGATTCGAACTCACGATACCGGGTTCACCGGTATGCCGGTTTTCGAGACCGGTGCCTTCAGCCACTCGGCCACCTGTCCAATTCCCTTCTTCAGACGACCCAAGCCCTTACCAACAACAAGCTTAAGCGCCGTCGAGCAACGAAAGGTATCGGGCTCGCCGAGGCGTGTCAACGAATCTCGGCCGCGGTCGCTTGCGTGCCGTCGTAGCCGCTCTGCGCGAGGAAGGCGTCGAAGTCATGAATCGTTAGGATGTCGTGCAGGGCGCCCGACTTGTCGCTGCGACGAAGATAGAACGAGCGCGCGATGCGGTAGCCCACCCAGTAGCCGAGGTCCGGCGGTCGGTCGCCGCGAGCGGCGGAGTCGCGGCCATTGTAGACCCAGCGGCGGTAGTCGCGCGTGTGCATGTCGCGCTGGAAATCGCGCCAGATCTCCGCTTCGTGCGCCTCACCGTACGCGTTGCGGCGCGGAGCGCCCGTCAGCACCTCGGCCACGAGATCGGCAGATCCTTCCATGATTGACTGACGCAGGAGGGTGCCGCGGAGAAAGACTGGGCCGCCAGTGAGCGATCCCCACCACGGATAGTGCTGCTGGGTGTGCCCAAGCTCGTGCGACAGCGTCCACGTCAAACCGCTCCGCGAGTGAAGCATCTCCACACCGACGAGAATCATCGGAGATCGGCCGCGGGTCGTCGTTCCGGCCGCGATGCCGTTGCCGACGACGAAATACGTGTCGGGCATGCGAGCATCGGTTTCGAGGGAACGAAACCTGACGAATAGGCGCAGCACTTCCGCGGCCGCGGTGTCGAGCGAGGGGAGCACAGCTGGGATGTCCGAATAGCGAGCCGGATGATCCTTCAGTGCCACGCACAGCGCTTTGCTGTCGACGTGGAATTTTCGCGCGTAGGCGCGGAGGCCCGCACTTGCTGAATCGAAGTACGGCTGCAGTGTCGCGCACTCCGGGGCGGAATCCATGCGCTGGATCGCGGCGGCGAATCGATGCACGTCATCTGTACTGACGACGATGGATCGATCAGCTGCATCCTCGTGCCCACAGCCGAGTGCAAACAGAACCGCGATGCTGAGCGGGATCGCGACCTTGGCGGCCATGGCCGGGAAGCTACAGCCGCGATTGGCCCTCAGCGATGCTCGGGCTCGTCCGGTGGGCCGAGGATCTGCTTCGCGGCCCACGCGACCTCGGAGTCGTAGCGATCGATCTGCAGCGCGCGCTGGAGGTCGGCACGCGCACGTGCCTGGAACCCAGCGGCCTGCGGCTCGGACACTTTCTTTGCCGCATCCCAATACGCGCGGGCGCGGCCGGCCCACGCTTGCGGGTATTGCGGACGCTGAGCAATCGCTGCGTTGAAGTCGCGGATGGCGTCGCCCTCACGATTCATGTAATAGAGCGCGAACCCACGCGCGGTGCGGAACTCCCAGTGCTCGCCGTACGACAGCGCCTCGGTGAACTTGCGCACCGCGGCCGCATCGCTGTCCGCCTCGGCGAGACCGACGCCTTGGTCCCACGCCGCGAAGCCGCGCAGTGCGCGCAGCTTGGGGTTCACGGCGGCGAATTGCTGCGATGCCTCGGCGAAGCGTCGCATCTCCCCGTATGAGCCGCCCCAGCGTGGGCGCACCGCCCACATGTAGCCGTAGCGAGTGTACAGGCTCGCGGGCGCATATCGCAGCGCCTGGCGAAGCACCATTCTGTTCTCGTCCAAGTCACCCCGCTCCATGACCATTCCCTGCAGCACCCAGTACACCGCCACCGCGCTCGAATCGATGCGGAGCGCCGACGCGATGTCCTCGGTTGCGCGCTCGTACCACGTGGCCATCGCATCGAACTGCGTATCCTTCGTGTGGTCGGCTTCCTTCTCGCCGCGCGCGTGTGCCCCCATCGCGGCGCTATGCGCCGCCCGGGCGAAGTACGCCGGTACGGAGTGTCGGGTTGTCACCCATGCGTCGAGGTGCGGGCCGAGCGCGGGATCTGGAAACTCGAATGCCCGCTTCATCTCGACGAGGTTGTCCTCGGTCGTGATGTCGGCGCGCATGCTCGACGCGTACGACGCGTACATGGCCTCGAGCTTCGGGAACTCGTGCGTGACGAGGAGCGCGCGGATGGCGGCGCGGTCGGCGCTCTGGGCGGGCGGTTTCGCCTGTGCGCCCGCCTCGGCTGCAACTACGAAGGTGAGAATTCCTGATACGATGAGCGTGCGCGCTGCGATACGTGGCGACGACAGGGGAGTCATAGGGCCTCGTTAGGACGAACTAGAGACATCCTGCACGTGAGGACTCTCTAATGGACGATCGAGCTCGCCCTTACGTTTTGGAGAAGGGTCACTGATACCACTGCCACGCCCCGAAGCCACTGAGGGCCTCCGTGTGGCGATAGTATTCCAACACCGCCCTTTCTCAGTGGCATCAGGGCGTGACAGTGGTTCAGCGACCCCACCGGTCCAAGCCTGCGCGCAAATGCCAGCTTGTTTACGCGTCCGTCGATGCGCAGGTTAACTGATATGACTGCTCCAACGACTCCATTGACGCGGCGCGACTATGACGTCAGCGCGCAATCCACGGATACCTTCGGCCGCGTCCTCTGCGGCGCGCGGGATCATCATTTCATCGTCGACGGGCCCGTGCAGAACGGCTGTCCGGGAGAGGAGGTGACGCCCGTCGAGGTGTTTCTCTCGGCGGTCGCGGCGTGCGGTGTCGAGCTGGTTCAGGTGATCGCCAAGACAGAGAATCGGGCGCTGGATCGCGTCGCGGTGAAGGTGCACGGGTGGTCGGACCGGGCCGCGCAGAAGCGTAGCGACGTGACGACGCTCAATGGTTTGTCGATGGACTTCACGATCTGGGGCGCGGACGACGCGAATGCCGCGGCGCTGGTCGAATCGTTCAAGCGGCGCTGACCGCTCTACGGAACGATCGCGGTCGCGGTCGCGGACGTGCAGGTGCGCTTCACGCTAGGCGGTGACGCGTGATGCGCGGCGCGTTGCGTTAATCTTTGTATGGGTCGAATTCGTCGGCGCCGGCCATCACTACGAGGATCGGTCGCAGGGTGTGCAGGATTTCGATTGTGTCGCCCTGCGCGGCGAGCACTTGCGGTAAGCGACGATATGCCTGCGGCGCTTCGTCGAGGCCGCCGCCGCGAAGGATGACGCGCTTCTCGTCGACGACCCATTGCTTGAGCATCTCCGGCGAGATCAGGCCCGGCGCGACGATGCGCTTCTTCGCGCCCCAGCCTTTCGTCTTCCCCGCGGCCTGGGTGCGCGACATGACGCGGCCGGCGCCGTGGACGGTCGAGTACAGCGCGTCCTGCTGCAGCTCGCTGCCTGACGAGGCACCCTGGACGATCACGGCTTCGTCGCCCATCGATCCGCCGATGAAGCCTTTCTGTCCGGGGAACGCCGGCGTCGCTCCCTTACGCACGACGACAACCTCGCGCTCTTCACCATCGATGCGTTGGGTTTCGCGCCAGGCGAAGTTGTGATGGTTGTGCACCAGCTCGAGCTCCGTGCCGCCGAGGATCGACACGACCTTCCGCGCGACCCACTCACGGCCGGCATAGGCGTATTCGCCGGCGAGCGCCATCAGCTGCCAGTAATCGTCGCCTAACGGTGACCGGAGGTCGAGCAGCGCCTCGATCTCGCGCACGCGCTCGCCCCACGGCTTGCCTTGCGACAAGGCAAGAAAGCCGCTCGCGATAGTGTGGCCGAGCCCGCGCGAGCCGAAATGGACGCCGACCCAGACGGCGCCCTGCTCGTCGGCGAAGACGTCGACGTAGTGATTACCGGAGCCGACGGTGCCGAGCTGCGCGCGTGCCTTCTGAATGAGGGCTTTCCAGTTCGCCTCGCGCGGCAACAGCGACCATGCGTCGCTTGCGAAGAGCGGATCGTCGACCGGCGCGTCGTCGGCGGCGTTGGAGCGGCCGACGCCGAAGCTGACGGTGCCCGCGATCTCGTCGGCGATTCGCTCCCATTCGGGCCGGGTGAACTGGTCGGCGCGGAGATTCGTGCGAATCGCCGCGTTGCCGCAGGCGATGTCGAAGCCGACGCCGACGACGGAGACCTTGTTGTCGTAGGCGGCGACGCCACCGATCGGCATCACGTAGCCGACGTGGCCGTCCGCCATCAACGCCGCGGCGTCGGCGCGCGAGGCGACGTCCTGCAACTGGATTATCGTGCGCTCGTCGTGCTGACCGAAAACCTTGGTGATCTTACCCATAAGTGAGGAGTGACGAGTGAAGCGTGGCGTGTGGCGCGCACAGGTGAAGCTATTCGTTCACGGCCTCTAGCGGCAAAGGGTTGCGTACTCGATTATCCAGCATGAAAATGCTTTCGGGCCGCGTTGCGGTCCTTCTGTCGATCGGCTTCGCTTGCCCTATCGGCGCGCAGCAGCCGGATTCCGTTGCCGCTCGTTATGCGAAGAGTGAGCTGCGCATTCCAATGCGCGACGGCGTGGAGCTCTACACCGCGGTTTATACGCCGCGCGATACCGCGCGAGCATATGCGATCATGCTCAACCGCACGCCCTACAGCGTCGGACCATACGGCGCGGCGGCGTACCCGCGCTGGCTGGGGCCTTCCCCGCGGTTCACCGATGAAGGCTTCATCTTCGTGTATCAGGACGTTCGCGGCCGTTTCATGTCGGGCGGCGACTTCGTTCACATGACGCCATGGATCGGCAGCACGGGTGCGCGCTCGACTGACGAGAGCACCGACGCCTACGACACCATCGACTGGCTTGTCAATCATATCTCGCACAACAACGGCCGAGTAGGGACATGGGGGATTTCGTACCCTGGCTTTTTCGCCGCGGCGACGTTAGTCAACGCTCATCCCGCGCTGAAGGCGACGTCGCCGCAGGCACCGCAGGCCGATTGGTTCCTCGGTGATGACGTCCATCACCACGGCGCGTTTCTTCTCGCGAGCGCGTTCGAGTTCTTCGCGACGAGCGGGCTCGCGCGGCCAGCGCCGACGACGCAGTATCCGAAGCCGTTCGAGTTCGGGACCGACGACGGGTACGCGTTCTTCCTCAAAATGGGGCCGCTGTCGAACGCCGACCGATTGTACCTCAAGGGACGCGCGCCGTTCTGGAACGACATGATGGCGCACGGCACTGACGACGCGTTCTGGGAAGCGCGACGCGTCGCGCCGCACCTGCAGCACGTCACGCCGGCGGTGCTCACGGTGAGCGGGTGGTACGACGCGAACAATCTCCGCGGTGCTCTCCTCGTGCACGACGCGATCGAGCGACAGAGTGCGGGGACGTCGAACCGCATCGCACTCGGCCCGTGGTCGCACGGACAGTGGAGTCGCGGCACGGGCGACGCGCTCGGCGACCTGCGCTTCGGGTCGAGGACGAGCCAGTTCTTTCGGGATAGCATCGAGTTTCCTTTTTTCAAGCATTATCTCGAGGGCGGAGAGGATCTCGCAGTAGCGCCGGCTACGGTGTTCGAGACCGGGACGAACCGATGGCGGACATTCGATGCGTGGCCGCCGACGATCGCGACGCCTCGGTCCATCTATCTGCACGCGAACGGCACGCTCTCGACGACGCCGCCGTCAGCGAGCGAGGGAAATGGCTTCGATCAGTACGTCAGCGATCCAGCGACTCCAGTGCCGTTCCTGGAGAAGCCGAACACGGGCATGAAGCCGGATTACATGGCATACGACCAGCGGTTCACGTCGACACGGCCCGACGTGCTCGTCTATCAGACAGAACCGCTCGCGGCGGACCTGACGATCGCGGGCTCCGTGCGGCCGACGCTGTTCGTCTCGACGAGCGGCACGGACAGCGACTGGATCGTGAAGCTCGTCGACGTACATCCGGATGCCGATTCGACGACGAGCGCGACGAGCGGCGGCTTTCAGGAGCTCGTCCGCGGGGACGTCATGCGCGGCAAGTTTCGGCGCAGCTATTCACATCCCGAAGCGTTCGTGCCCAACAAGGTCGAAGAGGTGAGCTTCGGCATGGACGACGTGCTGCACACGTTCAAGAAAGGTCACCGGATCATGGTGCACATTCAGAGCAGCTGGTTCCCGCTCGTCGATCGGAACCCGCAGAAGTTCGTCGACATCTACCACGCGAAGGAGTCGGATTTCACGAAGGCGACGGAGCGCGTGTATCACTCGACGCAACAGCCGTCGCGGATCGATTTGCCAATACTGCCGTGAGGCGTGGCGCGTGGCGCGTGGCGCGTGGCGCGTCTCAGGAACGACGCTCCATGAAGAAGGCGCGCAAGAGGGCCGCGGATTCGTCAGCGCGGACGCTGGCGAGGACTTCCGGGCGGTGATTGAGACGCGGGTGACGGAGGAGATCGGCGATCGAGCCGGCCATCCCGGCTTTGTCGTCCCAGGCGCCGAAGACGATGCGGTCGAGGCGGGCGAGGACGATCGCGCCGGCACACATCGCGCAGGGCTCGAGAGTCACATATAACGTGCAGCCGCCGAGGTTCCAGGAGCCTAACGACTGCGCCGCGGCGCGGATGGCGAGGAGCTCGGCGTGGCCGGTGGGATCCTGGTCGCGGATCGTGCGGTTAGAGGTTCGCGCGAGGGCGTTGCCGCCCTTGACCAGCACCGCGCCGACGGGGACATCGTTATCCGACGCGGCCGCTCTCGCTTCGTCGAGGGCCGCCGCCATCCAATTCAGGTCGTCCGGCGAGGGAATCACATCAGATCAGGTTGCGGGCCACGTCACTGCGCGCGGCCACGCCAACGCGCATCGATCTGCAGACTCGCATCCCGGGGCGAACGGCGCACTGTGACGTCGCGTCCCGTCGCGGTCAGTAGCGGGCGGGCGTTGCGCGACGTGAACACCTCGACGTGCACATACTCCGTGTCTGAGACAGTCACGAACGACACCTCACCTCCCGATGAGAGCACGGCCTGAACCTCGCCAGGCAAAGCAAGTGTGTCACCACGCAGCGGGCCAGTTCCGACAGAAACTCGGGCGATGCCACGAGGGCTCGCCATGCGTGCCTGTCGTGCACTTTCCGTTGCACGGAGCGTCGCTGGCGAGGTTCGCGTTTGCGCAAACGCGGATGCGCAGCTCTTCAGTTGAAGGCGTGTGCGCGGTGTCGAGCTGCAGGGAAAAGTACGCCTCGCGGTGATGCGCATTCTGCGGCATTTGCGGAGGCGTGCCCGGTCCCCGCGCCCGAATCTGCAAGCAGTTTTCCGTGTCGTACTCGACGACCCACTCCATCCATCCGGCACTGCCCGGACCCCGGCTGTGAAAGCCGCACCCGCCACCACTGCGGACGCCAGTAATCAGCACGCGTTGCCGCACGGTATCGCCAGCCCTCGGCGGATAGACGATGACATGGGCGCCGGTGAGGTGAAAGGAATCGGGGACAATGCGTGCCTCCTGCGCGTGTGACGGCGAGAAGGCAATCAAGGCGATCAGGATCGCGCTTCGGATCATGGCTCACCCAAAAGCAGATTCCTCGCTGCGCTCGGAATGACATGTACGAGGGATCTGCACTTCCGCTCTTTTCACCCTCTACCCTCTACCCTCTACCCTCTCTGCCCTCTGCCCTCTACCGGCTGCCCACCTCGCCCGTCGCCCGCGCCCCCCTCACGCACTCACGGCTTCCTGTTCCATCGGCCGGTGCATCTGGAGTTGGCCGTTCGGCCCCACGTCAACGACGACCGTGTCGCCGTCGCTGAATTGGCCGTCGAGGACGGCCATGGCGAGTGGATTCTGAATCAGCCGCTGGATCGAGCGCTTGAGTGGACGCGCGCCGAAGGCGGGATCATAGCCCTCTTCAGCCAGCACTCGTTTGGCTTCGGGTGTTACAAGTATGGTGATCTTGCGGTCGGCGAGGAGCTTCTCCAGTCGCTTGAGCTGCAGATCGACGATCTTCTCGATCTGCTCCTGACCCAGCGGGCGGAAGATGATGATGTCGTCGACGCGGTTCAGAAACTCCGGCTTGAACACCCGACGCATCTCGGCCATGACCTGTGTCTCCACGATCGCCCAATCGCCACGCGCGTGCTCGAGAATAAAGGTGCTACCGATGTTCGAGGTCATGATGATGACCGTGTTCCTGAAATCCACCGTTCGTCCCTGCGAATCGGTGAGTCGGCCATCGTCGAGGATCTCTTTCCAGCACAGTGGGATCCGAAGCTTGGAATTCACGTGACTTGAAGTCGCGGC